>Ga0302319_10013891_pt1 | contig 15068 bp, 15 predicted proteins | sample Bog_T0_2_FD_203319 | JGI IMG/M metagenome (GOLD analysis project Ga0302319, IMG submission 203319) | Peat permafrost microbial communities from Stordalen Mire near Abisko, Sweden - Bog_T0_2 | ecosystem: Environmental > Terrestrial > Soil > Wetlands > Peat | place: Sweden: Abisko, Stordalen Mire... | reverse complement strand
GCCCTTTTACCCCGAGCGCCTGGCCGGGCGCATCCTCGGCATGGGTGATATCCTCTCCCTGGTCGAGAAGGCCGCCGAGGCCATTGACGAGGAGGAAGCCGCGCGCATGGAGCACAAGATGCGGACCGCATCCTTCGATTTCAACGACATGCTGGCCCAGCTCAAAATGATGCGCCGGCTGGGCCCGCTGGAAAATATCCTTGGCATGCTGCCTGGGATGAGTAATATGAAGGGCTTTTCGGTCGACGAAAAACGAATCAAGCGGGTCGAAGCCATTGTGCTCTCGATGACCAACCAGGAGAGAGTCAGGCCCGATGTCCTGAACGCCCGGCGACGTCAGCGAATCGCCCGCGGAAGCGGAACCTCGGTGACCGAAGTGAACGATCTGATCCAGCAATTCGCCCAAATGAAGAAGCTGATGAAGAACGCGGGGAAACTCAAAAAAATGATGATGGCGCAGCCCAACCTTGCAGGACGCGCCGGATTCCCCGGAATGCCGAGACATTAGAACAACAGACACTTAAGATTATGGTTTCCATCAGACTGCGCCGCGAAGGCACGAAGAACAGCCCCTATTACCGGGTGGTGGTTGCGGATCAACGCAGCCCTCGCGACGGCAAATTTATCGAGCAGGTCGGCGTGTACGACCCCCGCAAGAAGGACAGGAACTCCCAGCTTGCCGTGGACCGGCTCGACTACTGGATCTCCCAAGGCGCCCAGCCTTCGGACACCGTGGCCAGCCTCCTGCGCCAGGCCAAAGCCGACGCCGCGAAGGCGGCGCCCGTAGCGGCATAGACGGCGGCCTAGGAGCCTGTTGACCATGTCAGGCATTGCAGGCCTGGCACGCGTTGAAATTCGCGAAGGTTGTGCGTCACCACCGGAAGTTGATGTTCCAGGGCGGTCGCGGCGATGAGGATATCCATCGGGCCAATGGTCTGGCCGGCGGATTCAAGGGCGGCACGAAGTGACGAGGCGTGCGCCGCCGTGTCGCCGGTAAAGGAAATCATGTGCATCTGCTCCAACAGAAGACGGAGCTTTACGCCCTCCTTTTTCCTCCAGGCAGGCGGGCAGCGCTCGACTCCATAGAGCAACTCGTAATGAGTGATCGCGGAGACGGCGAGATCGGCGGGGCTGTGCTGTTCCGCACGGCTGATCGTGTCCTGGTGTCCGCGCAATAGGTGGATGCAGGTATCGGTATCGAGCAGATGGGTCACAGCCGGATATCCCTGTGTTCGCCCTGGGGCGGGCGTTTGAAGGGGGCCGGGTCTGAAAGCCGGATGCGGGAGAAGAAGCCCTTCGGCCAGCTGGCCGGTTTGATCGGGGAAACAACCCAGCGTTCACCGAGCGCTTCGATCCACATTTCTCCCTCCTGCGGGTGAAGCTCTCTCGGCAGCCGAAGCGCAAGCGAATTACCGGACTTAAAGACCTTTGTGATCATGTTGATACAGTAGATACATCCTGCGGCTCGGTCAATCTCATAGGTCCAACATACGTCCATTAGGTCCTTGTGGTCTTTTTTGTCCCTTTCGACGCCGGTGCTCCCCACTCCCGGCCCGGTATTTCGCTGGGGAATCATACTCCTTCCGCACGTGCGGCTTGCGCCGGGTTGTTTGCCTGGCCTACAACATCAGGCGTGGAAGAGTTTCTCGAATATATAGTCAGGCAGTTGATCGAATTTCCCGATGAGATGGTGCTCACCAGGGTCGACGCGCCCAAGAAGGTCACCTTTCGCCTTCAACTGCGCCAGAGCGACATCGGCAAGGTCATCGGCAAGCATGGCCACACCATCGATGCCATCCGCAACCTCCTGAGCGCCGCTGCCGCGCGGCACGGCCAGCGCGTCACTCTCCAGATCGTCGAAGAAGGAGGCGTCGAGCGCTCCGAGCCCGGTGCGGTTGCGCCATAGCCACCGCGATACGGTAGACGCAGGGAGCGGATTTTACCGCAAAGAGCACAAAGAACACAGAGGGCCGCAAGGAGAAATCGAACGGGCATCACCGAGTGGCGATTCGAACGCAGATCAGATTTTCTCCAAGCTTTTGTGATCTCTGCGTTCTCTGCGGTTAAATTAATTTCTCCGGCTCACAACGTCCGCAACTCCCACCGATATTCCCCGTTCGCGTACAGAATGAGCCAGGCATAGGAGCGCGGGGCTCCTCGGTTGGGCCGCGTCACGCAGCCCGGGTTCAGGAACACGGTTGACCCCACTCTTTCATGGCGGGGCACATGCGTGTGCCCATGCAACAGCAGATCGACATCCAGCGGCGGTTCCGCAGGCGGGATATGGATCAGCCGGATGCGCAGCCCGACCCGGTCGATGTCGAGCGTGAGCGGCCACTCCACCACCGAATCGCAATTGCCGCGCACGACCTTGAGCGGCTTGCCGCCGGCGCGCAGTTCATCGAGAACCCATTCCCCGCAGACATCCCCGAGGTGCCAGACCTCGTCCGCGCCTGCAATCCGTTCGACCAGCGTAAACGGCAGCTTGTCGTGCGTATCCGCGATGACGGCGATGCGGGCAGGTTCCGGAGTCAAGAATCAGGGCGATCTAGTCCATCACGCGGCGGTCTTGGGGAGCTTGGCGGATGCGGCGGCGGGCTTTACGTGCGGGAGAATTTTCTCCACGGCGGCTTCGGCGGTCAGGCCGTGCTTGTTGCGCAGGAGGTCCACGGAGCCGTGCTCGACGAATTGGTCGGGCCATCCCACGCGGACCACCGGGGTCTTGATGCCGGCGTCGTTGAGGTGCTCGATGATGCCACATCCAAAGCCGTTGTGCAGGACATGGTCCTCGATGGTGCAAAGGACATCGGCGCTCCGGGCGAAGAATTCGATAGTGCCGGTGTCCAGGGGTTTGATCCAGCGGGGGTTGATGACGGCGGCGGAGATGCCGCGGGCTTCGAGCATCTCGGCGGCTTTGACGGCCAGGGCGCACATGCCGCCGAGGCCGAAGATGGCGACCTGCTTGCCGTGCTTGATGACTTCGGCCTTGCCGATCTCGAGCAGGCGCGGCGTCTCCTTGGGCTTGACTCCGGCGCCGGCGCCGCGCGGGTAGCGGATGGCGATGGGGCCGTCGTTGTAATGGGCGGCGGTCCAGAGCATATCGACGAATTCGTCTTCGTCCTTGGGCTGCATGTGGACGATATTGGGGATGTGCCGCAGGTAGCCGATGTCAAAAAGGCCGTGGTGGGTGGGGCCGTCGTCGCCGCTCAAGCCGCCGCGGTCCATGCAGAGGACGACATTGAGGTTTTGCAGGGCGATATCGTGGACGATCATGTCGTAGGCGCGCTGCATGAAGGTCGAGTAGATGGCCAGGAACGGCTTGAATCCCTGGACGGCCAGCCCGCATGCGAAGAGCGCCGCGTGCTCCTCGGCGATGCCGACGTCGAAGTATCTGCCGGGATGGCGGGCGGCGAAGTGTGTCAGGCCGGTGCCGGGCCCCATCGCGCCGGTGATGGCGACGATCTTGTTGTTGGTATCGGCGAATTTCGCCAGGCTCTTGCCAAAAATCTCCGAGTAGGTCGGCGTGGCCACGGGGGCGGTGCGTCCGGTCTTTTGCTCGAATCGGCCCAGGCCGTGGAATTTGTCCGGGTTCTCGAGCGCGGGCGCGTAACCTTTGCCTTTCTGGGTGAGGATGTGGAGCAGGACCGGCTCGTGCTGCTTCTTGAGGAACTCGAAAGTGCGGATCAGCGTCCCGACGTCGTGGCCGTCGATGGGGCCGTAGTAGCGCAGGCCCAGGTCCTCGAAGAGCACGCTGGGGACGATGAGGCTCTTGACGCCGGCTTCCATTCTGTGGGCCAGCTCGACGGCGCCCCTGCCGGCCAGGCGTTCGACGAAGTGGGCGGCCTGCTCGTGCAGATGGGCGTAGGTGGGATGCGTGGTGATCCGGTTGAAGTAGTGGGCGATGGCGCCGACGTTTTTGGCGATGGACCACTCGTTGTCGTTGAGGACTACGATGAAGCGTTTGGTCGAGGAGGCGACGTTGTTGAGCGCCTCGTAGGAGATGCCACAGGTAAAGGCGGCATCGCCGGCCACGGCGACGACGTGTTCGTCAGTGCCGGCCTTGTCGCGGCCGACGGCCATGCCCAGGGCCGCGGAGAGCGCGGTGCCGGCGTGGCCCGCGCCGTAGCAGTCGTGGTCGCTCTCGGTGCGCAGCAGGAAACCGTTTAAGCCGCCAAACTGGCGCATGGTCTTGAAGCGCTCCCGCCGGCCGGTGAAGAGCTTGTGGACGTAGCCCTGGTGGCTCACGTCGAAGACGAGTTTGTCCTTGGGCGTTTCGAAGACGCGGTGGAGGGCGATGGTCAGCTCGACGACGCCGAGGTTGGGCCCCAGGTGGCCTCCCACGGAATTGGGGTTATCCTCCGAGAGGATGCTGATGAGCTCTTCGCGTACTTCCTGGGCGAGAATCGGCAGGTCTTTCTCATCGAGTTTTTTGATGTCCGCAGGGGAGTTGATGTGATCGAGAAAACGCATGGGCTTTGAACTTCTTAGAAAAGGCGCGCGCCGGGTTCGCCAGCGTTGGGTGTATCCTTTTCCGTAGCAGAAGTTTCCGGTGTCGTCGAGGGGGGTATTTCTCCGGGGTCTTGAACGGTTGCAAGGCCCTTGGGCTGGCCGGCGGCGTCGCGGGTGATGGTCTGGAGCCGCTTTTCCGCTTCTTCGAGCCGCTCGGAGCAAAAGCGGATGAGGCGGGAGCCCTCGTCGTAAAACGCGACGAGTTGATCGAGAGGAACGTCGCCCGTCTCCATCTGGGCGGCGATCTGCTCGATCCGCGCCAGCGCGGACTCGAAGGTTTGCTCGGTTTTCTTTGCTGCCACGGTTATTCCGCCTTGATCGACCAGCGGTTGCGGTCGGAGTAGAAGATGCACTCGTTATCGATGGGAAGGGCCGTCACGGCTTCGAGCGGGAAGCCCTTGGTGTCGACATTGCGAAGGATGAACGGGGACCACTCCTTGTATTCTCCTTTTTCGATGTCGGAGAACATGCGGGAATCGCCGGACACCGGAGTGAGGTATAGGCCCACTATGGGGGCGTTGAGCCGGTTATAGTCGTGCATGTCCATGAAAGTGGAAATCGTATCGGGGAGCCAGATACACTCGCGGTCCGCATACCACGCCACGGCCCACGGCATATCCGAGGTGATGACTTCATCCGGATGGACCCAATCCCCAAGCAGCGCAATGTACGGGGGCACATACGGGGGCCATTGGACTCGTCCGTTGGCGGTCATGAGCGCGTGCAGCAGCGGAAAAGCCGAGACGATTAAAAGGCCGGCGTAAGCCGCCCAGCGGACCAGGCGCACATTGATCTCGATTCGCTCCGTAGACAGGCGGGTCCAAAGAACAAGGACAAAGGCCAGGCCGAAGAAAATGGCGAGGGGAATAAAGAGGATATGGAGGTTGTTCGCCTGGATAGGGTCTTGATCCGGCAGACCGAAGAGGGACATGCCCAGGAGGGCAAAGAGCCACATGTAGAAGACGCACCAGCGGAAGGAACCGGTTTCAGGCCGCTTGAAGGAGTGGAGCAGAGAGAGGAAGAAGACGGGAGCGATCGGCGAGTGGCCGAGGTAGGAGTAGATGTTCGAAAGTTGCGCGATGGTCTGCTGCTCGACCTTCGAGCGAAACCAGGCAAACGTGAGGGAGCCGGTGTCCACGTGAAGTGAACGCATCACCTGGGACTCGGACCCCAGCAACTGGCCGAAGCCGGAATCCAGGGCTACGCCGAACGGATTGCCCGTGTAGTGATAGAGCCGAAGGAGCCACGGCCCCTCCATGCCCAGCACGATGATGAGGGGAATCCACCCGGGATGAATAAGGGCGCGCAGCCACCAAGCGCCCTCCTTCGGCCTGAAGGCGAAGCCCAGGTAAACAAGGGCGCCGATGAAAATCCACACGGCGAGCCCATGGGCGAGCACGAGGAGGCCGAAGCCGATGCCGCTGAGGGCAAGCCAGAGCAGGGTGTTTTTCCCGGCGGTGCGATTCTCGACCGCGCGCACGAGGCAGTAAGTGACCAGCGAGAAAATCAGCAGCATGAGCATCTGCGGCAGGCCGGTCAGCGAGAAGTTCCAGAAGGCGTCGCAAACCAGGACCAGCCACGTACCGAGGATCGCGAGCCGTCGATCAAATAGGCGTTTCGCGACGGTGAAGTTGACGCCGACGGAAAGGATGAAGAAGACGAGCGACGCTCCTGCGATGAAGCGGTCGCTGGTGTAGACGATGTCCTTGTAGGTCATCGCCCATGAACTCCTGGTCATCCGCAGGATCAGGGAATCGACGAAGGGATTGAGCGGGGCGTTGTAGGTGTCCGGGATGTCGCCGGCGGGAAAGAAGCCGAAGTGATTGACGAACTGGCTGTAGGCCAGCGGACGGAGGAACTTGGTCGTGAACCCGTGGCCGCTTGCAAGCTGGCGCCCGATTTGCGCCTGATCCATCCCCTTGTCGTTGCTGAGACCCTTGAACTGGCTGAAGATCACGATGAAGTAAACCATCGCAATGGCCGCGATGAGGAGGACGAGCCGGATACGGCTGACCCAGCCCCCCTCCTCGAGGGCGTGGATGAAGGCCTGGACTTTGGTCTCGTTAGCCATAGGGAGCGCCAAATGTTCCGTATTTCACGGAGCACTCAAGCTTGAAACGCAGGGAGATGATTCTTTTATTCGGGCGCCTATAGGGCCTATTTGGCCGATAAGTCCTCGTCTGCCGAAGGCGGAGCCGTCTCCTCCGCCCGAAATAATTTCAGTTTCCGATGCAAGGTGCGGCGGCTGATGTCCAGCTTGCGTGCGGCTTCGGTCACGTTTCCCTTGCTTTCGGCCAGGGCGCGCTCGATGTAGCGCCGTTCAGTGTCGTGGAGGTTGTAGGGCTGGGAGGTTGAGGCGGGGATGATGCCGCGGGTTCTGCCGCCGGCAGCCTGGCGGATATTGGCCGGGAGATCGCGCAGCGTGATCCGCGGCCCGGTGGCCATCACAACGCCATGTTCGACGGTGGTGCGCAATTCGCGCACGTTTCCAGGCCAATCGTAGGCGAGGATGGCCTGGATGGCGTCGGAGGTCAGCTCGCGGAAGGGTTTGCTATTGTCGTGGGCGAAGCTCTTGAGGAAGGCGTTCACCAGCAGCGGAATGTCTTCCATCCGCTCGCGCAACGGCGGCATCGTGATGTTGACGACATTGAGCCGGTAAAAGAGATCGTCGCGGAATTTCCCCTCGCGGACCAGTTTTTGGAGGCTCTTGTTGGTGGCGGCGATGAGCCGGACATCGGTCTTGAGGGTCTGGTTGCCGCCCACGCGCTCGAATACCCCGGGATCGAGCGCGCGAAGGATCTTGACCTGGGTGTTGGCGTCGATCTCTCCGATCTCATCCAGGAACAGCGTGCCGCCGTTGGCCTGCTCGAACCGGCCGGCCCGCCGCTCGGTCGCGCCGGTGAAGGCTCCTTTCTCATGGCCGAAGAGTTCGCTCTCGAGCAATTGCGCCGAGAGCGCCGCGCAATGGACGGCGACGAATTTTGCCTTGTTCCGGTTGCCCAGGTGGTGGATGGCGTGGGCGATCAACTCCTTGCCGGTGCCGCTCTCCCCCTCGATGAGGACGGTGGCGCGGGTGGGGGCGATCTGCTTGACGGTGTCGAAAACCTCCTGCATGACCGCGGAATTGCCGATGAGGTTCTCGAGGCCGAAATGCTTCTCGACCTGCTGCTTTAGCTCGCGGTTCTCCTTCTCGGTCTCGCGGCTTTGCAGGGCGCGCTGGATCAGGATTTCGAGCCGGTCGATGTTGATCGGCTTGGTGACGAAGTCATAAGCGCCGTGTTTCATGGCCTCGACGGCGCCATCCACCGAGCCGTAAGCGGTCATCATGATGCAAATGGGGGGATGGGGCAGGCGCAACGCGCGGTCGATGAGCTGCATGCCATCCTCGCCGCCGAGCCGCAGATCGGTGACCATGAGGTCGATGGAGTCGTTCTCGAGGACTGTGATGGCGCCGGAGATGTCGCCGGCAACGTACACGTCGAACCGGTCCTCGAGCGCCGCCCGCAGGCCCTCGCGGGTATGCTTTTCGTCATCGACGATCAGAAGGGTGGGGGACATTTCAGGGGAAAATTCGAAATTCGAAATTCGAAATACTTGCCGCGCCCAGCGCAGTCCACTTCGTCCATTGCGTCCACCTCGTCCACCCGCAAATGCTTCGAATTTCGAATTTGCGTTTCATGTGGTCGCGGCCTCTTCCGGCCCGGACACCGCCTCGCCCTCGCTCAACATTCGCAGCCTGCGGTCGCGCAGCGGCAGGCGGATGGTGAGTTGGAGGCCGCGGCCCTGGTGGTTGACGATGTCGATCTCGCCGCCGTGCTCGCGGACGATGCGGCGGACGATCAGCAGCCCGAGCCCGGAACCGCTTTGCTTTGTGGTGAAATACGGGTCGAAGACCTTGCTCATGTTCTCCGCCGGGATTCCGCCCCCGGAGTCCACGAAGGTGACCGAAACGTGATCTTCATCGCGATCCGTGCGGATATGGAGGATGCCTCCGGAGACCATCGCCTGGGCCGCGTTTTTGATGATGTTGTAGAAGGCCTGCTTGATCTGGTGGCGATCGAGCGGCAGGGCAGGGAGGTCTTCGCGAAGCTCGGTTTCCACGAGGATGTCGCGGTCCTTGAGCTCGGGGGCGAGGAAGACGAGGGACTCCTGGACCAGGTTATTGAGGTTCTCGATGGTGGTGTCGAGCGGTGTAGGCCGGACGGCGCGAAGGAATTGAGTGATAATGTAGTCCAGTCGCGTGATCTCCTCGCGGGCGACGCGAAGCGAGCTCTGGAGATCGCCGCGCATTTCCTCCGGGACACGCCGGAGTTTCCGCTCCATGAGCTGGAGGTGGATGGTCAGGGAGTTGAGCGGATTGCCGATCTCATGGGCGACGCCGGCGGCCAGCAGGGTGAGGGCGTTGAGGCGCTCTGACTCGATGGTCTGCTCGGTGGTGCGGCGGGTTTCCGTGATGTCGCGCAGGATGATGGCGTAGCCGACGACGCCGGGGGCATCCGTCGAAGGACTGCGGGAGCGGCGCGAATTCTTCTTCTGCGGCTCATCTTCATCGCGACGAGCCAGCGAGATCGGGGCGACGTAAAAATTGATGAAGCGATTTTGCGGATAGAAAACCTCCATGTCGCGCGAGATGATGGTTTCCGAATGGGCCAGGGAGGGCCAGTCGAGACCGGCAATGCGCTCGGACAGGGCGCGCCCCATGCAATCGTCGCGGGAGAGGCCGAAGAGCGCGCAAGCGGCATCGTTGAGGAACGAGATATTCCCCTGCGCGTCTGTGACGATGACGCCTTCGTGGAGCGCGTTGAAGATGGTCTCGAGGAAGCCTTTCTCGCGGGCGAGGCGCAGGAGGTAGTTCTGCACCTCCTCGGGCCGGATGCGCCCGATGCGCTCGATCAATTTTTCCAGGAAGCCAGAAGTCATGGGGCCGGCGGCCGCCGCCGGTGCCAGTCGGTGCTCTGCTCGTATGCGTGGGCGATCTTCAGCAGGCCGGCTTCGTCGAAGGGTTTGCCGATGAGCTGCAGGCCGATGGGGAGCTGGACGTCGTCGATCGTGGCGAAGCCGCACGGGATCGAGATGCCCGGGTTGCCCGCGAGGTTGGTGGCGATGGTAAAGATGTCCGCCAGATACATCTTCAAGGGGTCGTTGACGCGCTCGCCCGCCTTGAAGGCGAGCTCGGGGCTGGTGGGGCAGACGATTGCATCCACCTTCTCGAATGCCTCGGTAAAATCCCTTCGGATGAGGGTGCGCACTTTCTGGGCGCGCAGGTAATACGCGTCGTAATAGCCGCTGCTGAGGACGTAGGTGCCCAGGATGATCCGGCGCTTGACCTCCGGGCCGAAGCCCTCCTCGCGTGTGCGCCCGTAGTGGTCCAGGAGGTTCGCCGGATTCTCGGCCCGGTGGCCGTACCGGACGCCGTCGAAACGGGCGAGATTCGCGGAGGCTTCCGCGGTGGCGAGGATGTAATACACGGCGACGGCGTAATCCGTGTGCGGCAGCGAGACTTCGAGGATTTCGGCGCCGAGGGATTCGTAGTGTTTGATGGCCTGGCGGACCGCGGAATCGACTTGGGGATCGATCCCCTCGATGAAGTACTCGCGCGGCATGCCGAGGCGGATGCCCTTGAGGTCGCGGCCGAGCGCGGCAGTGAAATCCGGGACGGGTTCGGCTATGCTGGTGGAATCCTGGGGGTCCTGGCCGGAAATGGCGTTGAGGAGCAGGGCGGTGTCGCGCACAGTCTTGCCGAAAGGCCCGATCTGGTCCAGCGACGAGGCGAATGCGACCAGGCCGAAGCGTGAGACGCGCCCGTAGGTCGGCTTGAGGCCGGCGCACCCGCACAGGGCGGCGGGCTGGCGGATTGAGCCGCCGGTGTCCGAGCCGAGGGCGGCGTAAGCCTCGCCCGATGCCACGACCGCGGCCGAGCCGCCGCTCGAGCCGCCGGGGATGCGGGTAATGTCCCAGGGGTTGGCGGTTGGATGGATGCTCGAGTTCTCCGTCGAGGAGCCCATGGCGAACTCATCCATGTTCGTGCGGCCAAAGGGGATGGCGCCGGCGGCCCGGAGCCGGGCAATGGCAGTGGCATCGTAGGGGGCGGTGTAGCCGCAAAGGATCTTCGAGCCGCAGGTGCATGGCTGGCCCTTGACGTTAAGGACATCCTTGATCGCGATTGGGACCCCGCCGAGCGGAAGCGTGACATCGGCGGCGGCGGCGAGGAGGCGAGCCTGTTCGAGGTCGCGATGGAGATAGCCGCGGACGTGGGGATCGACGGCGGCGATCCGCCGTTCGAGAGCATCGAGGGCCTCGACGGGCGACGCCGCCCTGGTGCGGAGCTGCTCGCGAAGTTCGGTGACGGTAAGGGCGGCGAGGTCCATGGGTTATTCGATCACCTTGGTGACGGAAAAGAGACCGTTGGCCTGGCGCGGGGCGTTTGCGAGCGCCGTGGCGGCGTCGAACCAATCGCGCGGCGCATCGGGGCGGAAGACGTTAAAGACGGGAATGGCGTGTGCGGTAGGCTCGACGCCGGCGACGTCGACCTCCTCGAGCTTCTCGACGTACTGGATGATGTGGTCCAGTTGGGCCTGGAAGGTGGCGATTTCCTCCTCGCTCAAGTGGAGGCGGGCAAGCTGGGCGATGTAACGGACATCAAGGGCGGGCGATGGCATGGGAGAAAATCAATCCCCTCACCCCGGCCACTGCCCGTGCCACACGCTCAGCAGCCAGACGACCAGGAGCAGGAGGACGAAGAGCAGTGCGCAGAAGATGAGGCGGGTCTGGCGTTTCTCGGCCTTGAGCGGGCGGCGATGGGTGCAGCCCGTGGAGCGGCTGTTCGATTGCTCGAAACGGGTATCGGCGAGCGTGGTCGAGTTGAGCCGATGATGGTTGCGGGTGCTGCGGTCGGTCAGCAGCTCCTCGCGCTGGGCCCGGACGCGCTCGGCTTTGATCCGCGGCGCCTCCTCGAGCACGCGGTTGAGCTGCTCGACGCGCTGCCGCACTTTTTCCTGTTCCTCGAGCAGCATCCGCTGGCGCTCATCCAGAGGCGTGTTCGATTTGCTGGGACGGCGTCGTGAGGCCATGAGCTGCTTACTTGGCGAAGAGGACGCAGAGGGTGACGATGATCGCGATCCCGAGCACCAGGAGCGGCAGGGTGAAAGCGACCCCGCTCTTGAGCCAATAGACAAAATCCCGCTCGGGCGCTTCGTAATAGCCGGCGCCCTCGGCTGAGCTGGTGGGGGCGGCCAGCACGTCTTCGTTGGTCTCCGCGCTGACGACCGCGCGGGAGCGGGTGTACTCCGTCCGGGCGTCGTCCACGGTGCTCAGGGCGCGGTTGAGCTCCTTGTTGATATCGACATTCTCCCAGGCTTTCGGATTGATGGACTCGAGGGCTGCCAGGTGCTGGATGAAGGACTCGTTGATCGAGCGGAGTTGCTCGACCCGCTTCTGCGCGTCATAAATCTGCCGTTCCAGCACCACCAACGCCCGGGTGAAATGCTCGATCATCTCCGCCTTGCCTTGCTGGAATTGCTCCTGGCGCCGGCTCAACTCCTCGAGCTCGCGCTTTTGCTTTTCGATCTGCTCCTGCTGGCGCTTGAGCTGGATCAGTTGTTCCTGCGCTTTTTGCACCTGATCATCCAGGTGCTCGACGGAATCGTCCTCTTCCAGGTTTAGGAGGGGATCGTTTTCGCGGACTCGTTCAGGCATGGCGGCTCCTTGCGGGATGGCTTGCCGCGGATACTGAAACGGCGAGAACTAAAACTCCAGATTTTTTACGCGCCCCATCGCGAGAAAAAGCGGCACGCACAAAATCACCGCGCTGCAGAGCAGGGCGAGAACCAGCGCGGCGGTATCTGAAATGACGAAACCCGCACGGGTGAGCGGTCGAAGTCCGGGCACGGCGATGAGGCCGACGTACACGACGATGTAAATGAAGCTGATGATCAGGCAGAGGGTGCCCCCAAAGCCGGAAACGATCTTCGACGGGTTGTCTTCCTTGAGGTTTGGAAACAACGCGCCAAGGCCTACGGCGAGGCTGCAGAGCGACGCCGCCGGCAGGGCGATGGCCGCATCGAAGAACAGGACCCGCATCCAGGGCAGGTGCAGCATCATGCTCGATGCGGTCATGAGGCTGACCGTAACGACGATGGCGCCCAGGCAACTGAAGCAGAATTTTTGCAACAGCACCTTGCGCATGCCCACCGGCGACAGACCGATGATCCAAAGGCGGCGTCCCTCGAGCGAGAACTGCGGAAAAACGAAGCGCGTGGTCAACGTCGAAAGGGTGAGCGTCGACGCCGCAAGGTTGAGATGGGAAACGAGGGCCACCCAATAGGGATTCTGGTAGTCCAGGGAGACGTTCCGGAGGTTCAGGACGTAAATGCACAGCAGGCCGAAGAAAATCATGAATTGCGTCCACTGCGTGGGATCGCGCGAGAAAAGCCGGGCATCCTTGAGCGCGAGCGCCTTAACCGGGCGGGAGACGAACGGGACAATCTCGAATAGCGCCTCGATCAACGGGTGCCGGTCCGTTTTCCGCTGTAGGCGAAGCGCCCGGCGCCCTCCGCGCTCCGCCCGGGACCCGGCGGAGGCGGACCAACTGCCGTAAAAGGCATGCCCGGCGACTTGATGGCTGAGGAGCAGGCTCATGAGGGCGCTGCTCAACAGGACGAGGAAGTAGAAGCCGCCCTTGCGGAACAGCCCCTCGCTCCAGGCAAGGACCGATTGGGCCATCCACGAGCTGGGCAGGAATGGGCTGAGGCTGAAACGAGTTTGCCGCAGCAGAGCATCGAACATCTGGACAGTCTGGGCAGCCGGGGTCTCGGCGACCGGCTTTACCGCGAAGGCGATCCAGAGGACGATGCCGGTCCCTGCGGCGAAAAGCAGGCGCTTGGCCCAGCGCATCGAAAGGACTCGAACCAGCAGAAGGATGGCCCACGAGCCGACCGTGGCCGGAATGATCACGAAGGGAAGAAAGGCCGCCAGCACTTCGGCATAGAAAGGGCCGCGGGCTTCATTGGCCCGGCCCCACGCGACCATCATCGGGGCGCTCAGGAACAGGAGCGCCCAACTGGCCAGGACGAGCGACTCGAGGAGTTTCCAGAAATAAACATCCCGAGCCCGGATGGGCAGCGAGAGCAGGAAGTTGGTCTCGTTATTCCTGAACAGCCCCGCGTAGCCGATGATCGCGTTCGAGAAAACCAGCATCGCGAAGAAAAAGCCGAACACGAGGTAAAGAATGCGCTGCGCGAGGAGGCTGCCGACAAGGGGGAATCGGTGCAGAAACACGAGCCCCGTGCAAAAGATCCAGTAACTGGCGCCCAGGTAACCGAGGCAAAACCCGCCGAGCACCGCGAGCATGAGTCGCGATTTCTTCCGCAGGGCGGCGATCTCTGCCCGCATGGTGACCGCGCGAGCCCAGAGGATGAGGCGGAAAACACGGAAGGCCCGGCTGTTCGCGATCCGGTCCAGCCTGTCCATGTCGTCCATCTCGTCCAGATTTAATGGAGCCAGCCTCACCCGCCCCGCGTCGCTACAACCCCTCGTCTCCGCCGCCGCCGCTTAGCGACGTGTCTTTGCTCGTGGGCAGGTAACGGTAGTATACCTCGAGCATCAGCGTGCACAGCGTGGTGCGGAACAGAAGGTCGTCCTCGCCGGTTCCATTGAAAAAGCCGTTTGTCGCAACTGGCTTTTGGCCTGGTTTCAGAGGAGGGGGAGGCAGTCCGCAGGGGGGCCAGCTCCCATCCTCGGATTGCGTCGAGGTAAGTTGATCCTGGAAGCGGCTGTTCCACCAATCCCACGCGCTCCCCTGGGCCTGGTAGCAAGCCTGGGTGTTGTAATACCATGAGTATAGGAGGCAACCCGCGCTCCTGTATTTGACGTCCACGGTCTGGATATTTTTGATGCCCATGCGAACCGTCCGATCCGGGCGGCCCAGCCAGAAGAGCTTCGCGAGCACCCCGACACCGGTCAGCGAGTAATTGTGGTCGCCGGCCTTCCGGTAGCCGAATGAGCCATCTTTCGGATTGAACACCCGGTCCATGTTCTTCATGGCAAGGTCGAGCACGGGACGCACCTTGTCCTCCATGCCGGGAATGCCGGTGAGGTGGGCGGCCTTGAGCGCCTGGATTTGCCAGCCGCATACCGACGTATCGCTCTTGATCGCATCCCCGACGTCGCCCGTTATGTCGTAGCTGTAGGCCCAGCCGCCGTCGGGGCGCTGTCCCTTGATGATGTAATCGACCGCCTCTTTGATGATAGGCACCAGCCTTTCGTCTTTGGTCATCGTGTAAGCCTCGCAAATGGCGTACGTGCATATGCCGTGGATGTACGGCGCGGGCCCGCTGGCGAGACTCCCTTGGAAGCTGAGTTGGCCGTGGCTGCGATTGCCCTCGGTGACCATCGCGCCGATGGCGTTGCTTACGACCACGCTGAACTCGTGCGAGGTCTCTGGCGTCTCGCCGTGGCCCAGGTAGCAAAGGAGCGATAGGCCGGTGAACGCGCCGCGGTTTCCTCCCCACGTGCCGTCCGTATGCTGCTTGGTCTGGAGCCAGCGGAGCGCCCGCATTACG
>Ga0302319_10013889_pt1 | contig 15069 bp, 14 predicted proteins | sample Bog_T0_2_FD_203319 | JGI IMG/M metagenome (GOLD analysis project Ga0302319, IMG submission 203319) | Peat permafrost microbial communities from Stordalen Mire near Abisko, Sweden - Bog_T0_2 | ecosystem: Environmental > Terrestrial > Soil > Wetlands > Peat | place: Sweden: Abisko, Stordalen Mire... | reverse complement strand
GGCCGATGAGGGAACCGTCGCGCACCTGTGGCAGATTCTGATGGCGGCCCAGTTGCCGGTGTTGGCGTTCTTCGCGATCCGATGGCTGCGGCGGGCTCCGCGGCAGGCGCTGGGTGTGCTGGCGCTGCAGGCGGGAGCGGTGCTGACATCGATGGTGCCGGTGTTTTATTTCAATTTGTAGAAGGCCATAAAAGGCTGTAGATAGGTGGAGCTATCCCACCCTAGCCGCAAAAACAAAGACGCGGCAAAGATGGACACCGGCTCCGCGGTTTGCGCAATACCAACGCGATACTTCGGTTAGGCGATCCACGCGGGTTGTTGAGGAAACTTTGGGTTGGGACCGTATTCATTCGCGCCGGGTTCGCTGTCAAGAAGCGTGAAGACGAATATGATTAAGCCACCCAATGGGATCAAACCAATGAGTAACCACCATCCGCTTCTATCTGTATCGTGAAGTCGCCGCACGGTGCAGGATAAGTTTGGAACGATCGAGACTAGCTCATAGCCGAAAAGCAGGATGGAAAGTAACGTGCCGGCTTCAGTCCTCGCGAACATCAGGTAAGGGATCGTCAGCGCGATACAGATCAGAGTATTAAACAGCGAAAACATCCAATACTCTTTGCGGCGCGAGCGGCCGTCGAAGTCGATAGCTCTGCTCCAAGCCATCACAAACCAATCCATGATTGCCACCTCATGGGAATCCGACCACCTGCAGAAAGAGCGTCTTCCGCCAAGATTTCGTTGCACTCACTATACAACGGACGGTGCTCGTCTAATCGCCGGCGCCGGGGATGTATTTGTACTCGATCTTCTGCGGCTCTTTGGGCTTGTCGCCGGTCAGGTCGTGGGTGTGCCACACGACACTTTCGCTGGCGACTTCGGGGTGCTTGCGGAGGAACATCAACGCATACTCCGAGGCGGTGGGGTCGTCTTTCTGGTCGGCGAACTTTTGAGACTCAATGGCGGCCCTGGCTTTGTCCCCGAGGCGGCGATAGAGGATGGCTAACTGATAGTGCGCGGCCAAGTCGTCGGGATCGACGGCTTGCAGGCGAAGGTACGTGTCGCGAGCCTTCGGATAGTCGTGCTGCTGGTAGTAACTGAAGCCTAACTCGCGGAGACCGTCGCGGGAGCGGGGATACTTGGCGAGCATGGCTTCAAGGTCGGCGATTGCTTCCTGGATCTGGCCAGCTTGGCGCTCGACGAGGGCGCGGTAGTAGAGGGCGCGGGGGTCGCCGGGAAGGAGGGTGAGAGCCTTCGCGAGATTGGCCTTGGCGTCATCGTATTTTTCCCAGGAGATTTCAACGATGCCCATGTTGGTGAAGGCGTCGGCGTAGTCGGGACGGAGGGCGGCGACGCGCTCAAAGGCGTGGACGGATGCGGCGTATTGCTGCGCATCGAGGAGGGTGATGCCGTAGTTGTTCCACCGCATCCACTCCTTGTTTTCCGAAGGGTCTGCCGGAACTGGGGCGTTCTCGCCGATCTTGAAGGTTTTGGTTTCCGACGCCATGTCGACGACGGGCATGGGGTACGGCTTCGGTTCTTTCTGGCCTGTCTGCGTTATTCCGTAATCGATGAAGTGTTGGTTGAAGCGGCGATAGCGCACGGTGGCTGTGAGAGCGATTTGCCCAGTGATGTCCTTTGGCAAACGGAAGCGATAACGAACAAGCTGCGAGCGGCCTGACTGGATGGTGTTGTTGTAAGCCAGGACGCGGTTGTGCCAGATCTGATGGAGGTCGTTGAGTTCGCCCTTGTTGTTGATGAGGCGATTGGTGAAGGAGTGAGCGCCGGGATCGAGCGCGCCGTCAGGCTGAATGAACCCGGACTCGGCTAGAGTCTTGCCGGAGCTGTCCTTGGCGGTAAAATCCACCCACGCTTCGTAGAAGTCGCGCTGCTCGGGAATAAAGGAGTGGCCGATGCCCTTGTTCTGAATGACGACGTCGGCGACGAGGGTCTCGCCGGGGACCAGCGAGAAGCTGGTGAGGCCGAGCGGGGCGACCAGGACAACGTCGCTCGCCGTGGCTTCGGCGCTCTCTTTTTCGAGGGCGAAGATGTCGACGTTGAAGACGCCCTTGCCGTCATAGGAATTCTTGAGGAAAGAGACCACCTTGTCTGCCTGCTCATCGTATTTGTAGTACTGGGGGATGAGGGTATTGCCTCCCGGCCAGCGGTGGGAGACGAGCTTGCCGTCCTTGGCGCCGGGGTCGACGGAACCGGCGGCGAGTGGCTCGCGGACCATGTGGCAGGTTTGGCAGGTGGAGACGGAATCCTTGCGATAGAAAGGCAATGGAGATTGTTTTGTGAAGCTGGCGCCCTGCCATTCGTCGTAGAGCGAGATGGCCCGGAGCCATTTGTAGTCGTCCAGGGTGCGGGGGATGGCGGCCTTATGGCAGGCGGCGCAGAACTCGCTGGTGTGGTAGATGTCGCGCATGACGGCCTTGGAATGGCGATCGAGATGGGCGAGGACTTCAGAGTCCGAGACGGGGCGGGTAATGGGCGCGCCGGCTTCATCGACAAGGACGGCGGGGACTCCCATGACGTAGCTGCCGGTTCCAGTTGCGTCTGTGGAGACGATGGAGTGGCAGGTGGAGCAGGTGACGCCTTCCTGTTCAAAGGGACGCTTTTTGGGCATGCCTTGCGACAGGTCGCCGGAGAGCAGGGCGACGGGGTTGTGGCAGCCCTCGCAGTGGCGGGAGTACTCGACGCCTTTCTCGTCGATGAGGGCGTTGACGTTCTTCAGATACCACGGCGCGCGGAAGCTGTTGGCGTGCACGGATTGACGCCACTGGTGGTAGGCCTCCTGGTGGCAGTGGCCACAGTACTCGGCCGTGTAGAAGCTCTTGGGGCTTACGAACTGGCCGGTGGAGGAGGTCGCATTGGAGGGAAGGAACGGGGTGTCTTTGCCGAAGGCGTAGTTGTAATGAGAGGCCACGGAATCGTGGAATGATGTCGTGGGGCCGGTGATTTTGATGGCGGCCGTATAGGCCGCGCCCGCGTTGGGAGCGTCGGGGGGAGTGGGACTTGCAGTGGCCGCGGGGGTGGTTGGGGTGGCCGGAGGGGATGCCGGGTCCGTGGCCGCGCGAACAACCCAGGCAGCCGTGAGTGACAGGGCGACAAGAAAGGTGGTCAATAGCCAGCGGCGCAACGCGGTCTTGAACATCGTGCAGTGGTCCCCCGGGGAAAGAGCTCGCAGCGCAGCGGCGCGAGGCGCAGAAATGGCTGCGGGAACATAAGAAAGGTAACAGGGTTGGGGTGTGGGGTGTCTTCCATCGAAAGATGGAGGCACCTGCAGTGGGGCGGACACTCGCTACTCGCTCGCAGTTGCTTGGTTGCTTGACACCTTAGCCGGGAAAAGACGTAGGACCCAGAGAGGCACGCCGGACCTGCACCCGGTCCCGTAGCAGCAGGCGGTTCACAGGATGGGATGAATGGGCGGAAAATGAGGCTGGATGGCGTGAGATAGGTCACATCTGCTTAGCCAAACGGGGGCGCAAACTGGTACGGTTGTCTTGAAGGATTCCTTTTGCAGATGGCCTCAAGTCCTTATTTTTCTCTGGCAGTTTTGTTTGTTGCGGCGTTGGGCTTCGGGTTGGCTCCGCTGGGGCTGGCGTGGCTGTGGGGAAGACTGTTTTCTCCGCCAAAGCCGAACGCGATCAAGAATGCGATCTACGAGTGCGGCCTGGAGTCGGCCGGCGATGCGTGGGTGCAGTTCCGCTCGGCGTACTACCTGTATGCCATCATTTTCCTGATTTTCGACGTGGAAGCCGTGTTTCTGCTGCCGTTTGCGGTGGCTTTTACCGGGCTGGGATTGGCTGCCTGCGCGGCCATGCTGGTGTTTGTGCTGATGCTGGTGGAAGGGCTGGCGTGGGCGTGGGGCAAGGGCGTCCTGACGTGGCAGTGAGAAACAGAGGACAGGTTACAGATTGCAGATGACAGTTTTGGGGACCAGGGATTAGGGGACTGATTGCAATTGGCTGTCATCTGTCATCTGCAATCTGTCAGCTGAAGAAGCGGAGCGACTGATGGCTGTTGAAGAGGGACTGAAGATCGAACTGGGCAAGCAGGGCGTCTTCGTTACGACCATAGAGGAGCTCTACAACTGGGGGCGGCGGAGCTCGATTTGGCCGATGCAGTTTGGGCTGGCTTGCTGCGCGATCGAGATGATTGCAACCACGATGGCGCGGTACGACCTGGCGCGGTTTGGGGCGGAGGTTTTCCGGCCGTCTCCCCGGCAGGCGGACATGATGATCATCTCCGGCACCGTGACCAAGAAGATGGCGCCCCAGGTGGTGCGTCTCTATAACCAGATGGCGGAGCCGAAGTACGTGATTGCGATGGGGGCGTGCGCGATCTCCGGCGGCCCGTTCAAGCAGGGCTACAACGTGCTGAAGGGGATTGACCGGTACATTCCCGTGGACGTGCATATTCCGGGATGCCCGCCGCGGCCTGAGGCGCTGCTGCAGGCGTTCATGACACTGCAAAAGAAGATTGACGCGCAGCCTTTGACCGGCGAGGGGCGACCGCGGCACCTGGACGCGGCGGCGCAGGGTGAGTTTCCGGTGCCTGTGCAAGGGGAGCACGATCTGGAACCGGCGTCGAATCCGGGAGTGTGGCCGGTGCAGATAGCGACCAGGTGACAGGTGACAGTGAAGAAGTGAATGAGTGAAAAAGTGAGTGAAGAAATGAATCAGGACTGGCAGGCGAGGTAGGGATTGAAGACGCTGGAAGAGATCAAGGCGGCGATTGAGGCGGCTCGACCGGGCGCGGGGGTGGAGATTGTGACCAACCCGAGCGTCAGCGGGCAGCACTCGCTGCGTCTCGCGCCGGGGTGTGCGGTTGACGTGGCAAGGTTTCTGCGCGATGAGCTGTTCTTCGATTTCCTGTCGAATGTGACGGGGGTGGACTGGCCGGATAAAGAAATCGCTGAGAAGGTAAAGGTGACGCGCCAGGTTACGAAGACCGTAGACGGCGTGGAATCGACCGTTGAAGAAACCGTGGAGGAGACGCGGAAGCGCTTGGCGCCGGGTTACCTGGAGGTCGTCTATCACCTGTTTTCGATGGCGCTGAAGCAGGGGCCAATTGTGTTTCGGATGCGGACGGTGAACCGGACGGACCAGACGGAGTTGCCGTCCCTGACGCATGTATGGCGGTCGGCGGAGTTCCAGGAGCGGGAGATTTGGGATCTCTACGGGGTGGTGTTTACGGGACACCCGGACCTGCGGCGGCTGCTGATGTGGGAAGGGTTCAAGGATCATCCGATGCGGCGGGATTACGTGGACCCGGACGACTTTGAATACGAGCCGACGGCACACGATGCGGTGCTGAAGCGGGCGCAGGCGCACAGGGCGGCGCAAGAGGCCGGCGCGGTGGGCCAGGAAGGGACGGGCGCCGCGCGATGAGCGACTACAAGGTCGACTACCAGTTCGACGCCGCGATTGGCGCAGGGAAGCAAGAGGGCTGGAACCGTCCCCCGGTCATTGAGCCGGATGGCGAGGGAGAGCTGCTGGAAGTGGCCATGGGGCCGCACCATCCTTCGACGCACGGCGTTTTTCGCATGGACGTGGCGCTGGACGGTGAGCGGGTAATTCGTTTGAAGCCGGTGTTTGGGTATCTGCACCGGAACCACGAGAAGTTGGCCGAGGGGATGAGCTACCTGGCGTCCATGCCGTTTACGGACCGGCTGGATTACATCTGTTCGCTGACCAACAACTGGGCGTATGCGCTGGCGGTGGAGAAACTGACGGGGCAGGAGGTTCCGGAGCGCGCGGAGTATCTGCGGGTGATTCTTGCGGAGCTGACGCGGGTGGTGAATCACACGTCGGCGATTGGATTTTTGATTCAGGAGATGGGCGCGAGTGGGACGCCGCTGATGTACGCCTTCCGCGAGAGGGAAAAGATTCTGGATTTGTTTGAAGCGCTGACCGGGGCGCGGATGATGTGCAACTACATGCGATTCGGCGGGTGCCGCGTGGATGCGTCCGCGGCCTGGCTGGGTGCGACGCGCAAGGTGGTGACGGGGCTGCCCGGGTTTGTGGATGAGTTTGAACAACTGCTGCGAACCAACGAAATTCTGATGGCGCGCACGCAAGGGGTGGGCATTTTGCTACCCGACCTCGCGGTGAATGCGGGGGTGACCGGGCCGCTGCTGCGGGCTTCCGGCGTGAACTACGACATTCGCAAGGTGGATTCGTACGGTATCTACAACCGCTTCAAATTTCGCGTGCCGCTGGGCGATCATTGGGACGTGTATGACCGGTTCATGGTGCGACTGTTGGAACTGCGCGAGTCAATCGGGATTCTGGAGCAGGCACTGAAGGAGATACCGGGCGGGCCGGTGATGGATGCGAAGGCGAAGATTCGCGGCTTCCGGCCCAAGCCGGGCGAGGCGTATGGACGGATTGAGGCGCCGAAGGGTGAGCTGGGCTTTTATCTCATCAGTGATGGCGGCCCGAATCCCTATCGGTATCGAGTGAGGCCGCCGAGTTTGATCAACCTGACCATTCTTGAGGACATGTGCCTGGGACAGAATGTGGCGGATGTGGTGTTGATTTTTGGAAGCGTGGATATTGTGCTGGGGGAAGTGGATAGGTGAAGCAGCTTTTAGCTTTTAGCTTCTAGCTACTAGCTTCTAGCTTGTCAATCTGACGTTTGCATTTGAGTTTGGAATCGAGCTGGTTGGCTGGATGAAGGAGCTAGAGGCTAGAAGCTAGTAGCTAGAAGCTGCATTTGGAGGAGTAACTTGTTAGGCGAGGGGATACTAAAGGGGCTGGCGGAGACGGCGAAGAATTTCGCAGGGAGCTTTGTGTCCGCGGAGCGGCTGACGACGGTCCAGTATCCGGAGCAGCGGATTGCGCCGATTGAGGCAACTCGAGACTTTCCTTTCCTGGTTTACGACGGAGGGGATTGGGAGGCCGGGCTGCGCTGCGTGGCCTGCCAGATTTGCGAGAAGGAGTGCCCGCCACAGTGCATTTACATCGAGAAGAGCAAGGATAAAAAGCCGGACTTTGTGGGCAAGATGCAGATTTATCCGGCGCGGTTCGATATCGATATATCTGTGTGTATGAGCTGCCAGATTTGCGTGGAAGTTTGTCCGTTTGAAGCAATCAAGATGGATACGGAGTTTGAGCTGAGCACGACGGACCGCTTCGGCGCATTGCTGTACGACCGCAAGGAACTGGCCAAGTCGAACGAGCATTATCACAAGATTCATCCGACCGAAGCGGCTGAGGTGGACGTGCGTCTGGCGGAGGAAAAGGCCAAGGCGGCGGCCAAGGCGAAAGCGGCCGCACAGGCTGCGGCGGCCAAGGCTGCAGCTCCCGCTGCGCCTGTGGTTGCACCCAAGCCCGTGCCGGTTGCCGAGGCGGACAAGCCAGCGGGAGGAGAGAGCAAGGCATGATGGAAACGCTGGATCAGATGTTCGTTCTCCTCAAGAATTGGGTGGTGGGATTTTTGCCGGCGGGCTGGCAAGCTACGGCGGGCGTGGTGTTGTGCGTAGTGGCGATTATTGCTGTGTTCCCCGGGTTGTTTGCGATTTGCGTGCTGCTGGAGCGCAAGGGGCTGGGACGGATGCAGAATCGCATCGGTCCGAACCGCGTGGGGCCGCTGGGAATTCTGCAGCCCGTGGCTGACGGAATCAAATCGCTGACCAAGGAAGACATTGTTCCGCTGAGCGCGGATGCGGCGGTGCACTTCATGGCGCCGGTGGTGTTGGTAGTGGTGGTGTTCATGGGCTATGCGGTGTTGCCGATGGGGCGCAACATGACGCTGGTGAAGATGGACGCGGGCCTGCTGTTTTACTTTGCCATGGGCGCGTCGACAGAGCTGTCGGTGTTCATGGCCGGCTGGTCGAGCCGCAATAAATATTCGCTGCTGGGCGCTATGCGGGCAGTGGCGCAGATGATCAGCTACGAGGTGCCGCTGCTGATGTCGAGCGTGGCCGTGGTCATGATTACCGGGTCGCTGTCGCTCGAGAAGATTGTGGCAGCCCAGAACCAGTACACATGGGGATTGCCGCACTGGTACATCTTCACACCGTGGGGATTTGCCGGCTTCCTGATGTACGCCGTAGCGGCGACGGCGGAGACCAACCGGTCTCCTTTCGATTTGCCGGAAGGTGAGTCAGAGTTGGTGGCGGGGTACTTTACGGAGTACTCGGGCTTCAAGTTTGCGGAGTTTTTTCTGGGCGAGTATGTGGGCATGCTTTCGATCTCCGGCTTGGGAGCGACGCTGTTCCTGGGCGGATGGTCGGCGCCGTTTTCGTTCCTTGGCTGGGTTCCATCGTGGATCTGGTTTTTCGGGAAAGTGATGCTTTCGATCTGCGTGTTCATCTGGCTGCGCGGGACGCTGCCGCGGTTGAGGCAGGATCAGTTGATGAACTTTGCGTGGAAGTTTGTGCTGCCGTTTACGCTGCTGAACCTGATGGTTGCTGCGCTTTGGCGCTTCCTGGGCCCCGGTTGGCAACAGTGGGTCGTTTGCTCGGCAATTCTGATTGTGGCTTATGTGGTGATGGGCAAGCTGGGGATGCGCCGAGAACACTTCGGGCCGAGGAGTTACCGGTATGCGGAGTGAGAAACGAAGAACAGCCGCGGGTCCTTCGACTTTGCACGGCGCAAAGAGCGCGCCGTACTCCGCTCAGGATGACAGCCTGCTGATGGTGGCTCTCGATGACAGTCTTTTATTGATCGCTCAGGGTGATAGCCGATGAGTGTGGTGTTTTATTTGCTTGCAGGGTTGACGGTGGCCGGTGGACTGGCGGCGGTGCTGCTGAAGAATACGGTGCATTGCGCGCTGGCGCTAACCGTTGCTTTTGCGGGATTGGCGCTGCTGTTTCTGAGTCTTGACGCGCAGTTTGCGGGGTTTGCGCAGATCCTGGTGTATATCGGCGCGGTGGCAATCTTAGTTGTGTTTGCGATTCTGCTGACGCGCGGATCGGAGACGCCGAAGGACGGTGTTTATAGCAGGCACTGGATTTCAGGACTGGTGATTGCGGCTGGCGTTTTTGCGGTGTTCGGATGGGCGGTTCTGCAGAGTCTGGGTGGCTTGCCAGTCCGAACGGGGCCGGCGCCGACGGTCACCGTGCTCGATATTGGAAACGCGCTGATGGGGCGCTACGTGCTGCCGCTGGAGATTGTGGCGCTGCTGCTGACGGCGGCGTTGATTGGGGCGGTGATTGTGGCCATGCATGAGAAAGAGGGAGCTAAGTGAACCCTCTGGCAGGATATCTTTTGGTGGCCGCGCTGCTGTTTGCGATTGGATTGGCAGGAGCGCTGACGCGGCGCAACGCGATCCTGGTGCTGATTGGGATTGAGCTCATGCTGAACGCGGCGAATCTGAATCTGATCGCGTTCTGGCGTTACGGCCCGCATCCGGAAGCGCTGACGGGTATGATGTTCGCGATCTTCTCCATCGCGGTGGCGGCGGCTGAGGCAGCTGTGGGACTGGGCCTGGTGATTTCAATTCATCGGCATGCGAAGACAACGGACCTGGACGCGATGAACAGGATGAAGGGGTGAGCGGATGCTAATGCAAGGCGATCTGCTCATATTGAGTGGCGTAAATGCTCCTCCTCCGGTTCAAGCGTGGATCGTGAGATGGCTTTGGCTAATTCCTGCGCTGCCCATCATTGCATCCGGGCTTATCTCGCTGCTGAAACAACCTCGGCGCAGGTTATCTGCGTGGTTGGCTATAGGCTCGCTGAGTTCCTCGCTCCTGCTATCCCTGATTGCGTTTGGCCAGGCGCTGAGTACCCGTGATCTGCTGTTACATTTCGGGATCAACCCGCTGGCGCGCGAGACGGTCAACTTCACCTGGATACAGTTTGGCTCGACGAATGTAGACCTGGGGTGGGTGCTTGATCCGCTGTCGGCGGTGATGCTGGTGATGGTCACGCTGGTGGGGTTGCTGATCTTCATCTACTCAACCGGATACATGGCGCATGACGAGAACTTCACGCGCTTCTTCTGCTTCCTCAGTTTGTTTGCGGGCGCAATGTTGGGCGTGGTGATTGCCAACTCGCTGTTGCTTCTGTTTATGTGCTGGGAGTTAGTGGGACTTACTTCTTACTTATTGATCGGATTCTGGTATCAGAAGCCCGCCGCGGCTGCGGCAGCCAAGAAAGCATTTCTGACTACGCGCGTGGGCGATGTGTTCTTCCTGTTGGGAATCGTTTGGTTGTTTGCGCAGACGGGGACGCTGCTGTTCTACAACGGCGGCGCGGGGTCGATGGAGCCGCTGGCGCTGGGTGGATTGCTGGCGCAGCATGCAGCGTGGGGATTGACCGCTGCGGGCGCGATCGGTTTGCTCATATTTGCCGGAGCGGCGGGAAAGAGCGGGCAGTTGCCGCTGCACGTGTGGCTGCCAGATGCGATGGAAGGGCCGACGCCGGTGTCGGCACTGATTCACGCGGCAACCATGGTCGCTGCCGGCGTGTACCTGATCGCGCGCGTGTACCCTTTGATGCAAGCTGGAGCGCTGGCCGGTGGAACTACGACGGCCCTCACAGTGGTGACCTGGGTGGGCGCGTCGACGGCGGTGTTTGCAGCACTCATTGCCGTCGCGCAGAACGACATCAAGCGCATTCTGGCGTACTCGACGATTTCGCAACTTGGTTACATGATGGCCGGCCTGGGGATGGGCGGCGTGGCCGTGGGGATGTTCCACCTGATCACACATGCGTTCTTCAAGGCGTTGCTGTTCATGGGCGCGGGCAGCGTGATTCATGGCTGTCACGATGAGCAGGACATTCGACGGATGGGCGGGCTGAAGGCCGACATGCCCCTGACCTTTGTGACCTACGCAATCGGCATGCTGGCCCTGTGTGGATTTCCGCTGCTGTTTTCAGGGTTCTGGAGCAAGGACGGAATTCTGGAAGCGGCGCAGCACTGGAGCGTGGCGAAAGCGCCGTTTTACATGCTGGTGTTTGGCGCGCTTCTGACAGCGTTCTATATGACACGGCAGGTGGGGTACGTCTTCTTTGGACACTATCGGGGCACGAAGCACGCACACGAAAGCCCGAAGGTGATGACGATTCCGTTGGCGATTCTGGCGTTCTTCGCAATGGCGCTGGGGCTGATTGGAACGCCCGCATGGCCGTGGTTCAAGGCTTTCCTGGATGGCAAGGCGGCCGGGTTCGATCTGCATGGGTTCGCCGAGCCGGGCCTCATGGCGCTGATGGGGACTTCAACGGTGGTGGTGTTTGTTGGCTTGGGGTTGGGATGGTGGCTGTACTTTGGCAAGTCGCCCAAGCCGCAGGAACCGGACGTGCTGGAGGCGGCCGTGCCTTTGCCCTGGGGCTGGCTGCGCGATCGTCTGTACGTGGATGAGTTGTACGGGGCGACGGTGATTGCGTTTTACGCATGGTGGGCGCGGGTTGCGGATTGGCTTGACCGGCGTGTTTGGGGAGGCGCGGTGAGTGGCGTGGCGTGGGCGTTCCGTGGATGGGCGCATTTGAATCGCTTCCTGGACACGCGTGTTGTGGATGGCAGCTTCGACAAGGGGTGTGAGGAACTGAGCGTAGGCGGAGGACTGCTGTCCCGCGTGCAGACAGGACGCGTGCAAACTTACTTGCGGCTGCTTGCGCTGGCTGTTGTGGCGCTGGTGGCGTTTCTGATCTGGAGCAGCCGGGCATGAGCGGATTTCCGATATTGACGCTGTTGACCGTGCTGCCCTTGGTGGGAGCGGCGATTGCCTTGTGGGCAGGCAAGCACGCGCGCGGCGTGGCCCTGATTACCACGTTTTGCAGTTTGGCGGTGGCCTTGTGGGTGTGGACGCAACTGCCTGTGAACGGAAGCATTGGACTCGTGGAACAGCATCCATGGGCGCCGTCGCTGGCGATTGAGTACCACCTGGGCGTGGATGGGCTGGGCGCGCTGATGCTGGTCCTTTCAGCCATCGTCACGCTCATGAGTGTGGATGCGGCGCATCGCGTGCATCATCAACCTGGGCTCTACTTTGGATTGGTGCTGGTGCTGGAGGCGGGGCTGTTCGGGTCGTTCACGGCACTGAATTTCTTTCACTGGTTTTTGTTCTGGGAGCTGAGTCTGATTCCGGCGTTCTTCCTCATCAAGCTGTGGGGTGGGGCGCGGCGTGGGCCAGCGGCGACACAGTTTTTTGTGTATACGATGGCCGGGTCGGTGGCGCTGCTGGTGGCTTTTTTAGCAGTGTTTCTATCGACGGGCGGCAGCGACGGTCCGGGCACAATGGACTTTGGGCAACTGACGGCCATGGCTCAAACGGGAGCGCTGGAGCGGGCCGTCACGGCGCATTTGGGGTCGGGATTCCTGGGCGTGTCGGTCCCGTTGTGGCTCGCGATTGGCGTGCTGGCTGGCTTTGCGGTGAAGGTGCCGATGATTCCGTTTCACACCTGGCTACCGGCGGCTTACGCAGAAGCGCCATCGCCGGTGACGATGCTGTTGACAGGCGCCATGTCGAAGATGGGCGTGTATGGATTGCTGCGGATTGCTCTGCCCATTTTCGGAGCGCAGATTGCGCAGATTCGTACGCCACTGCTGGTGCTGGCCGTGGCGACGGTGGTCATGGGCGCATGGGCTGCGGCGGCGCAGAAGGATCTGAAGCGCGTGTTTGCGTACTCCAGCGTGAATCACCTGGGCTATTGTCTGCTGGGGATTTTTGCCCTGGCCGTGCCGGCGACGAATGCCGCGACACTGGCGAGCCAGGCGGCGGCGCTGAACGGCGTGATTCTGCAGATGTTCAATCACGGTGTTACGGCGGCTGCGCTGTTCTGGTTTGTGGCCATGATTCAGACGCGGACCGGCGGGCATCGCGGGATTGACGATTTCGGCGGGCTGCGCAAGCCTGCGCCGGTGCTGGCCGGACTGATGGGGATTGCGTTGTTCTCGTCGCTGGGGCTGCCGGGCCTGAATGGATTTGTGGGCGAGTTCCTGATCTTCCGCGGAGTGTTTCCGCTGGCATGGGTGGCGGCGACGGTTTCGATTCTTGGATTGCTGGTGACCGCTGCGGTGATTCTTACGGTGATCCAGAAGGTATTTTCGGGCCCCGTACCGGAGCGGCTGGTGAACTTCCCCGACTTGCATCACGACGAGAGAATGGCGCTGGCGCCGGTGATTGGATTGATGTTGCTGATTGGTATTTTGCCGCAACTGATTGTGAACAGCGTGAACCCCACGGTTCAAAACCTGCTGGCGCACTGGAGATTCTAAGTGTTAGCGTGGACGATCTATCTCTCGTTTGCCGGAGCGCTGCTGCTGGCGCTGTTGCCCAAGGGCAGGAACACCTTGGCCCGCTGGCTGGCGCTGGCCGTGGCTGTCGGTGGACTGGCGCTGGGCGTGCGCGGGTTTGCGGACGGCATGGGGCAGGGACGCGTGACGATTGTCGATCTCGCCTGGGTGCCGTCGATGGGGATTCACTTCCTACTTGCTGCCGACGGAATTAGCCGTGTACTGGTGCTGCTTACAGGGCTGGCCGCTGTTGCGGGCGTGCTGTTCAGTTGGAATATCGAGCTGCGGACGAATGAGTTTTTTGCGTTTTTCCTGGCGCTGATTGGCGGAGTCTACGGAGTTTTTCTCAGCTTCGATTTGTTTTTGCTGTTTGTGTTCTACGAAATTGCGATTGTACCCAAGTATTTCCTGATCGCCATCTGGGGTTCGACGCGGCGCGAGTACGCGGCGATGAAGCTGGCGCTCTACTCGTTTGTGGGCTCGGCGATGGTGCTTATCGGGCTGCTGGCGTCGTATGCCGCGTCGGGCGCGCACTCGACGGGATTAGTGGATCTGGCGCACGCGGGGCTGCCGGTCAGCTTTCAGATGTGGTGCTTCCCACTGGTGTTTACGGGGTTTGCGATATTGGCGGGCATGTGGCCGTTTCATACTTGGGCGCCCACAGGCCACGTGGCTGCGCCGACTGCTGCGAGCATGCTGCTGGCCGGCGTGGTGATGAAGCTGGGCGCGTACGGATGCCTGCGGGTGGGGATCGCGCTGTTCCCTCATGGCCTTGATCCCTGGGGATTTTCATTCATCGGCATCGGCTCGTGGCGCGACGTGTTTGCGTTGCTCGCGGTGATTGGGATTGTGTATGGCGCGCTCGTGGCCCTGGTGCAAACCGACTTCAAATTTGTGATCGGCTACTCCAGCGTGAGCCACATGGGGTTCGTGCTGCTGGGTCTTATGACGTTGAACCAGATTGGCGTGACAGGCGCGGTGTTGCAGATGTTTTCGCACGGGATTCTGGCCGGGCTGCTATTCGCCATTGTGGGGCGGATTGTGTATGAGCGCACGCACACGCGGCAATTGGCGGCACTGGAGACGATGCACCTGTCGCGGCGGATGCCGTTTGCGGCGTGGGCGTTTGTGGTTGCGGGAATGGCGTCGATGGGGCTGCCCGGCTTCAGCGGATTTGTGGCTGAGCTGCAGGTGCTGATCGGTGCGTGGATGGTGAGGCCGTGGTGGGTTGCGGCGGCCGGCGTGGGAATCGTGGTGGGCGTGGCCTATACGTGGCGGACGCTGCAAAAGGCATTCTTCAGCGATGGGGTGCCGAGCGCTCACGAGCTCGAGCAGGAGCATGGACATAAGTTCGCCGCGATTACCTGGCCGGAAGTTACCGGCGTAGTTATGCTGACCGGAGTTAGTTTGTTTGTCGGACTTTATCCGAAGATATTGCTGGATGCGATTGAACCTGCTGTGAAGGCCCTGCTTGCGGGAGGGGGACAATGAACTACGGAGACCTCTTTCTCGCAACGCTGCCGGAGACGGTGCTGGAAGTGACCGCGCTGCTGGTTCTGCTGATGGACCTGGGGTTGATGCGCAGGGCAGCGCTGAAGGTGCGCTTGGCGGGGGCGGCGCTGCTGGGCGTGATTGGATGCGGCGTGGCCTTCAAGGTGGTGCTGGAGCAGGGAAATGGCGGGCTGACTTTCGAGGCCACTCATGAACTTCTGCTCGCGACCGGCGGGTTTACCGCCGTGGCGCAGGCGGGCATCCTGGTTCTGACAGCGCTGACGCTTTTGCTGCTGATTGACACGGATTTTACGCGGCATGTGGGCGAGTTTGTCGCCGTGGTGCTGATGGCCGCTGCGGGCGGATTGCTGATTGCGGGCGCCCA
>Ga0302319_10013888_pt1 | contig 15070 bp, 12 predicted proteins | sample Bog_T0_2_FD_203319 | JGI IMG/M metagenome (GOLD analysis project Ga0302319, IMG submission 203319) | Peat permafrost microbial communities from Stordalen Mire near Abisko, Sweden - Bog_T0_2 | ecosystem: Environmental > Terrestrial > Soil > Wetlands > Peat | place: Sweden: Abisko, Stordalen Mire... | reverse complement strand
ACCGCCGGCCCGACGTGGCCGTCCTCATTGATTTTCCCGACATCCATTTCAAGCTTGCGGAACAGCTTCATCGCCTGGGTGTGCCGGTAATTTTCTTCGTAAGTCCGCAGTTGTGGGCTTGGAAGAAGCATCGCATCAAGTTGGTTCAGAAATACGTAACCAGGATGCTGGTAATCTTCCCTTTCGAGGAGCCGTTCTACCGGGAAAGGGGCGTGCAGGCAGAGTTTGTCGGGCATCCGCTGGCCGAGTTACCGCTGCCTGGGATTAGCCGGGAGGACTTTGCCGACGATAACCGGCTGGATTCGGAGGCGACCTGGATTGGCCTTCTCCCCGGCAGCCGTCCCAAAGAAATTCGGGACAATCTGCCCGAGATGCTGGAGGCCGCCTGGAGCTTGGTCGAGCGGTCAAAAATGCGCGAGTACCGGTTTCTGATCCCGCTGGCTCCAACGTTGAACAAATTCCAGCGGGCGCGGGTGATGGAACTGGTGGAGGAATACGGCGATGGGTTGCCCATCCGCCTCATAGACGACGCACGTGCGGCCTTGTTCCATGCACGAGCCTCAGTGGTGGCCAGCGGCACAGCCACAGTGGAAGCAGCGCTGATCGGCAACCCATTTGTCGTGGTTTACCGCGTTTCGCGCCTTACCTACGCCATCGCCAAGCGAGTCGTGACCGTGCCTCATGTAGCCATGGCCAACCTGATTGCCGGAAAGCGCGTCGTACCGGAGTTGATTCAAAATGACTTCACCGCGGCAAAAATCGTCCAACAGCTTGAGCCGCTGCTACCGGACGGTGTGCCTCGCGAGTCCATGATTAAGGAGCTCAAAGCTGTAGGACTCTCTCTGCGTTCCCGGCAAGCGAACAAACCTCACGAAACGACGGGCGCCATTGAGCGGGTGGCGGCGGTTACTTTGGAAATGCTTGGAGTCGGTTCCCCATCTCTGGACCCATCTGTTGTGCAATCCTGAAGTCGGCGACGGTAAGATTGTGGTTTTCCAGCGCACAGAGTTGATAGAAGCGAAAGACGACCGGTGACTGCGATAATGACTGCGATGAAGAACGAACAGCGGAGTTTGCGGATTGGTTTTGGACTGCGGCTTGCCCTTTTGGGGCTTTTGACCTTGAGCATTCTGGGTTCGGCGCCGCTCAGGGCACAACGGGCAGAACGGCCTGCGCTTGACATTATTGCCTATGCAATCGATGCAGAGATTGACACCACCACGCATCACCTCGCAGCCAAGACGGTGGTCACCTTTACCGCGCCGGAAACGCTGGAATTGGTAGCTTTCGGCTTTCATCCGGCGCTCAAGGTAACCAAAATTACAGACGACTCAGGCAAGCTGCTCACTGGCGAGCGGTCGGCGGACGGGACAATCCGCGTGAGCCCCGGTGCGCCGTTCGTCAAAGGCCAGTCCTACCATTGGACCTTTGAATACGACGGCACCATCACCGGAAACGAGGACGGACCGGTAGAAGGCCTGAAGCTGGCCGCTATTCAGGAGCCAGTCACTTATCTGCTTTATCCGGCACGCTGGTTCCCGATGACCGGATACCTCACCGACCGCTTCACCGCGGACATTCATTTCCGCGTGCCACAGGGGATGAAAGTCTTTGCCAGCGGCGCCGTGGGCGGGGCCAAGCCAGTCACTCTGTCCAACGGCAAACAGGGCGACCAGTTCGACTTCAAGTGGGACAAGCCCGGGTTTCCCGGAACGGTGATTGCGGGGCGCTATGTCGGCCCGGTATCGGCTGGTCCAGGAAACGTGAAGGTCTACCTGACCGTCGCTCATCAAGGCAGCGGCAACCAATTGGCGCAGACGGCAGCCAAGGAATACGACTTCTTTACCGACAGCTTTGGCTCGCCCGAGTCAAGCCACCTGAACGTTGTTGAATTACCAGACGACACTCTTCCGGCCGTCTGGGCGCCGGAAATGGCGGCGATCCTGGGTTCCCGCGTCGGCGACAAAAGCGGCGTGCGGCTGCTGGCCAACACGATTGTGCACCAGTGGTTTGGCTCTGAGGTTAGCCCACGCACGCTGAACGATGCCTGGATCATCAATGGCATGGCTCGCTACGGCGAACTGATGTTCGTGGAAGAAGAAAACGGCAAGAGCGCCATGCATACAGCGCTTCAGGATGTGGCTGCCGGGGCGCTGGCGTATGACACCATTCCGCTATCGAGCGTGTCGCGGCTGAGTCCGTTTTCGCCGGAGTTTCAGTCAATGACGCTCGAAAAGGGCGCCATGGTCTTCCACATGCTCCGCTGGGAGATTGGCGACAAAGCATTCCTTGCCACCATGAAAGGCGCGCTGAGCCAATATACGGACAGCAGCATGCGCTCCTCAGACTTTATCAAGGTAGCCGAAGCTCAGAGCCAGCAGCAATTAACCCCTTTCTTTGCCCAGTGGATAGACGGCACCGGCGCGCCGGTGTTTACCGACAAATACGCCATTTACCGGTTGGGAAATAACAAGGGATTCCGAACCATTGGCGAAATTCAGCAGGACCTGGACCTTTTCCGGATGCCGGTGGAGCTACGCGTTGAGACCGAAGGTAAGACAGAAATCCAGAGGGTCGACGTGGTGGGCACCGATACTCAATATGTCGTGGACACGTTCGGACGGCCGCGACATATCGCCATTGACCCGCAAAACTGGTTGCTCAAGTCGACGCCGGACCTGCAGGTGCGGATCGCCATTCTCAAAGGACAGCAACTCGTAGCCCAGGGCGACCTGACCGGCGCGCTTGCCGAATACCAGAAGGCTCTCGATGCTAACCCGCAGAGTTCGCTCGCCAGCTACCGCATTGGCGAATTGCTGTTCACCCAGCGCAACTACCAGGCCAGCGTGAATTCCTACCGGGATGCTCTGCGAGGTGATGGCGAGCCAAGATGGACTGAGGTCTGGAGCCGCATCGCCCTGGGCAAGATCTTCGACATTACCGGCCAGAGAGATCGGGCTGTAAACGAGTATCGCCTGGCCGTCCAGACCAACGACAACACCCAGGGCGCGGTGAACGAGGCGCGGCAGTGGCTGCAAAAGCCATACAAGCTTCCCGATACCGATTAGTTCGGCTACCAATCCGGTCAGGAGTGGCGGCAAGACCAATGCCGGAATGACAGCAGATTCTTGTTGTGCGCCCTTAGATGGATGGGGCGCCCGAAACGAGGACGGCAGCCGCTCGCCCGGCTTCTCCTCCCAAAACGCCGGCTTTTTCGGGGTAAACGCTCCCTTCGCCTGGCAATCTGCCTCAGGAGCGATACAATCCGAAGGGACTGTGCCGAAAAAGGAGATTCGGGTTAATGATCCACCACCGCAGGCTGATGCTCCCAGCTCTTTTGGCCGCTCTGCTACTTTTCTCCTCAATATCGCGAGGTCAGCAACGGAGCGATGCGCAACATTCAATCATCCAAAAGATTGCATTCGAAGCCAATTGGTACCTCGGCTCAAGCACCGGAGGCGGCGGTTCGTTCGTTGAGGGCAACGAGAATTTGGCTTCCCAGCGAGCTAAGGCAAATATCTACGTTAAGGACCCTTTCGAATCCAAGCCGCGGTGGATCGATGAAGGCGAATTCCCAACGTGGTCTCCAGACGGGTCCCGTCTGGCCTACTGCACGACGATGGGCCTCAATTACGGCCAAGTTCATATCGTGAACGCCGACGGCAAGGGAAAGCGCCAGTTGACGCATCTGAAGACCGGCGCATGCTTCCCCGAGTGGTCGCCGGATGGAAAAGAGATCGCGATCACCCTTTTTGAGGCGACCTCCACAAGCCTTGCAATCGTCGATGAGAACGGGGCACTCCTCCGCAACCTGGGCCCTGGCAGCGATGCACACTGGTCACCCGACGGCAAACAGCTTCTATTCCTGCGCCCACTGCCCAACTCGAAGATCGGCAGTTCGATCTGGTTCATGCGAGCCGACGGCTCCGAGGCGAGAGAAATCCTGGAAGATAGCTCGCATGCGGTGCAGACGAACTGGCTTCCGAGTGGGGCGGGCATCCTCTTCGCCTCGGAACGGGGCGGGTTGTCCGCCATTTACACGGTCGATCTCGAAGGCAAGAACGTTCGAAAAATAGCGGCAGACCCCGCGATGAACTGGTTTCGCCCGGTGGAGTCACCCGATGGAAACAGTCTAGTTGTGGACGCAGCTACGCCGCCCGAGTCGGCCGTCAGAAGAGTGTCGGTGGTGCAACTAGACGCCCGAGTACACACCGCGAGGATGCTCGTCGGCGTGGGCGATCACTGCAGCGTTTTCTGGGGGAAGGTGGGGGAGGCAAATTCGCCCAAGCCTGAGACGGCGCCTCCGGCTCCATGATTTAGCGGGCCGATATGCGCGCTTAAAAGATGTCTGCGCTCTTCGCTGGAAACAGAAGGCCAACTCGCCCCCAAAAATTCTTCTGTCCGCTTTGCAGTGCATTAACCCGCTTTGGCGCACAATGAAGAAAGATCGAGCAAGAGGCCGCCAACGCACGCCCTCGTACTGGTAGGACCCAACATCTCGCCGCCTGAATAAATGCCCCAAGTACGGTTTTCATCTCATCTCGCTGAAAACACGTACGTTACGTCAATAAAGCCATTTCAAACAAAGGACTTACGTAAAACTGATTCCGGCCAATTTTCAAAACAAAGGACTTACGTCAACGACATAGACAGAACGGCCAGCCCTTTGGCTGGCCGTTCAGATCCCTTGACTCGGCTCAGATCATCTGTCCGCGCGGCCGTCTCCCATCGAAAGAACTTCGACATCGACTTTGGCAACGCCGACTCGAGTCATGGAGAGCTTTTCAGCCGCCGCCCACGAAAGGTCAATTACGCGAACCCGGCCTTCCGCACCCAGATCGCCGCGATCGTTGATGCGGACCACCACCGAACGCTTGTTGGCGCGGTTGATTACCCGAACGAGAGAACCGAAAGGCAGCGTTGGATGGCAGGCGGTGAACTCATGCATGTTGAACTTTTCGCCGCTCGCCGTCTTGCGCCCATTGAAGACGCCACCATACCACGACGCAAGGCCGTGAAGTATCTGGAAATGCTTCTTGGCGACGGGCTCCGCAGCAGCAACCTTGGTTGGCGCAGCAAATACCGGAGTTGGATTCGCTGCCGCCACAACTGGAGTCGCGAGCGGAGCGGGAGCCACAATGGCGGCAGGCCGGGAAGTCTGCACATCCGCATGCACGGCGGGAGTGGAAACCGTCGTGATCATGGCGACAAGCGTACCTGTGGCAGCACCGGCAAGGATGCAAAGCCCCAGAGGAGCTTTGATGCTCGTGTTGCGAGTTTTTGTTCGAATCACCATCTGCCCATTTTACTAAACTGATACTCCGAAATGGCCTTTCCTGGCAAGAAAAGAATGCAATTGGTGTGAAACAGCTCTACAATTCTGGAAAAATGCCGATAAACTACCCGTAGTGTGCCACATACGCATTGCACCAAAACTGGTGCAAATCGCGCTTATCTGTTCAATAGAGTACTAATTCATAGGTGCTGCTCGGTCGGAATGACGGCGGGCGGCCATTCGCCGCCCACCTTCAGCTTTCGCCCTGCGGTTTGCAGATTAATTCGAAGATCCTGCTAGCGTGGTCCTCAGGGTGCGGAAAACTTGCAAGTCCGCAACCCTCCGGAGGAACTATGCAACTGAGCGAAGCAGGGTTGGTATTGATCAAAAAGTCAGAGGGGTTTCGCGAAACGACTTACCTGGATGTGGCCGGGATTCCTACCATCGGCTACGGCCACAGGCTGTTGCCGCAGGAATCTTTTCCTGAAGGGGTGAATGAGGTGAAAGCGACAAAGATGCTAGGCCTTGACGTGCGCGAAGCTGAGCAGGCCGTCGACCGGCTGGTGAAAGTCCCGCTGACCCAGGGGCAATTCGATGCTCTTGTCGACTTCTGCTTCAACCTCGGCGCCGGCAGGCTGGCTTCGTCAACCCTTCTGAAAGCCCTGAATGAGACCAGGTACGAGGCGGCCGGGGAACAGTTGCTGCGCTGGGATATGGCTGCCGGCAAGGTGAACTCCGGGCTGAAGGGACGCCGCGAGGCCGAACTTCACCTCTGGCAAAGTGCAAATAAAGAACAAGCAGCCGCCTGAGTCCTCCTCATTATCCTTTGGAAGCGTGGCGGCCTTTGTGTTTGGGTTTCGCCGGCTGTACCTGGTCGGGTGTGGGCGTTGTAGCGCTAGCACCCGCCACAGAGATAGGCGGGGGCGGGTCAAGCCATTTCATCAGCACATTGGTCAGCAGCCCCGCTCCCTCATCGGAGAAGTGGATTCCGTCGGTTGCGCGAAGCCGCATAGACTGGCCATTGGGCAGCGTGGCAAACTCGCGAAAACCTCCGGAATCGTCACCGACAAAGGAAACCGGGTTCCACCAGGTAGCCTGGGGCGACTGGCTCACCACTGTATAAGCGATCCTGTTGATGGCGGCAATTTTCTGGTTGTAGACAGCAATACGCATGGGCGGCAGGCCAACCCAAACCACATGCGCACCAGTCGAACTGACCATGGCCAGATAACTGGCAAGACGGTCCTGGTAAACCTTTTGCCAGCCTTCGCTGCCGTAGGGCAACACTTTGCCATCGACAACAAATCCTTGGCCGTCGTTCGCGCCAATGGCCACGATTACCACGTCTGGCTTTTCTGCGCCGAGCATCGCGGGATACTCGTCCATCCAATTGAAAACCTCCGGGCGCGCCAGGCCGGTTCCGGAGCGGAAAGCCTTGATCATACGCAGATCCTTATTGCCGGCGGCCTGGCGCAGGAGAGTGGCGCTCAGACCAACGGCCATCATCGAATCACCAGCCAATGCCACGACGCGCGGCTTCCCCGGAGCTATCGGAGGCAGCGGGGCAAGATCGGTTGTTCGCGGCACACTGGCCAAAAGAGGAGTCAGCGAGCCGGTTGCGTTTGAGAATGCTGCTGCCGTGCCGGGAACGGATGCATGTGTACTTGAAGCTGTTGAGCCTGGCTTTGATCCTGGAATCGAGGGCGGATTCGATGCGTTCGCCAAGGACGGGACGGAGCATTCGGCAGGTTTTGTCAGGCTCGGACTGGGAGCGGTTCCTGAGGCGTCTGCAAGCAGGGCCGCATCGTCGCTCCAGCCGACCCGCGCCAAGGCTTGAATTGCATGTTCACGGACGGACCCTATGCCCAGCGGCTCGAGCGTCTTCTTGATTACTGCTGTAACCGGAACCGCGACCGTACGCAACGGGCCGATGTCCAGATGATCTGCCCAACTGGCCAGGCCCTGAGATTCGAGCAGCACAATGGCCGCGACGAACCCCGCGACTACCAGGGCAAGCTGCCGGATTGGATGGACGATGGTCTGCATATTACGTCAAAAATGGAAAACTCGAAACAAATCAGAACTGGAAGTAAATGAAGGGCGCCACTCCTGTTGGCCCCAGAATCTCAATGGCGGCAATTGCCACGGCAACAGCTGCCCCCCGCGCCAAAGCCGGCCAGCGCCCCATCTCAACTTCAAATCCATTCCGCCAGCGCGCCGGCATGAACTGGCTGCCTAGACCGAGAAACAACACCAGCAGGACCGGTCCATTGGCCAAAGTAGCTGGACCGGGAATGCGCAGCCTGCTGAAGACATCGAAAGCGATTGAAAAGGTCGATGAACGAAAGAAGACCCAGCCGAGACATACGGCATGGAAGAGCAGGATTCGGGAAATCCATCGCCAGGTTGCGGTTGCGCGCCACCGAACCAGCGGAGCCCAGCCTATCCGGGACCAGAGCCGGTGAACGACCAGGTAGCTGCCGTGCAAGCCGCCCCAGACGACAAAAGTCCACGCCGCTCCATGCCACAGGCCGCCGAGCAGCATGGTGATCATGAGGTTGAGATACGTCCGCATTTTTCCACTGCGCGAACCACCGAGCGGGAAGTAAAGATAATCGCGCAACCAGGTGGACAAGGAGATGTGCCAGCGACGCCAAAAGTCCTGCGGATCGGTAGCCGTGTAGGGCGCATTGAAATTGCGCGGGAAGCGGTAACCGAGCAGCAGCGCGCAGCCGATGGCGATGTCGGTGTAGCCGGAGAAGTCGCAGTAGATCTGCGCAGCGTAGCCATAGACGGCCAACAGTGTGTCCCATGCGCCGTACGACTGCGGGACTGCGAAGACAGGCTCGACAAGCCTGGTCGCCAGCATATTGGAGAGGATGACTTTCTTGAATAGCCCGCCGACGATCAATAGAAACGCGCGGTTGATGCGGATGTGATTCGGATTTCTGCGCACCGCAAGCTGCGGTAGAAACCGTGAGGCGCGCAGGATCGGTCCAGCGATCAACTGCGGGAAGAATGCAACGTAAAGCAATGCATCGCGGAGCTGGACAGGCTCTTTTACTTTGCCGCGATAACAATCGCCAAGAAGCGAAATGGCATGAAAGACGAAGAACGAAATGCCCAGCGGCAGCAAAGGTGAATAGACCTGGATGTGTGGCGGATGCGCGAATCGACCCCACACTTGAAGCAACGTAGTCATCAGAAAGCTGGTGTACTTGTAATAGCCCAGGGCGGCCAGGCATACCACGACGCCCGCAATCAGCCAGCGCTTTTTCGCGGTTGTCGTCTGACTGCGCTGAATGCGTTGCGCCACCAATCCGGCGAAGATCGAAATGCCGATTAATAGCGGAAGATACGTCCAGTTCCAGAAGCCGTAAAAGACATAGCTTGCCAGAAGCAAAAAATCTTTATGCACCTGCGGGAAGCGATACAGGCTCCAGGCAATGGCCAGCACCGATAGAAAAAATAACCCGTACTCAACCGTGGGGAACAGCATGGATGCGATTGGCCTTTGCTCGAATGTAGCAGGGATCGCCGAAAATGGTCGTCCGGCACAGCCTTCAAGACGAACACAGTTTTCAAAACGGACCCAGCTTCAAGATGGACCCATTTTCGAGACGGATCGAAGGAATGTTAGCATAAAAAACTTTGCGTTCTGGTGCCTTGGATGGTTCCCGCCTCAAGTTCACGGAGTTCGAGGAGCTGCTGGATCGGTCGGCAAAACAAATCATTCATCCACGTCAACGAAAGCCTCGAAGTCCGCGTCTAGCTTGATGAGCACCTTCGCCGGCGATGCTGCTCTTGAACGGAAGTTCGAGGTTGGTTGGGAGAAAGTCTGACGCGGGCGCACACGTTGCCCCGGCAGGTTTCCCGCGTTTCCTCAAGCTACTTTCCGACTTTCCCCCTAACAACAGGAGCATTTCATGATGATTGAGTTGAAGTATGCATATTTGCTTGCAAAACGGACGCTGCTGCTGGCCGGCATGCTTGCAGTTGCGTGTTGTGCGCTACACGCCCAGAACGACTCACAGCCCACGGGCCAGATGCGCGGACGCGGCGGCAATCCGGAACGGGAGTTACAGCAGTTGACCCAGGTGCTTTCGTTGACGGCGGATCAACAGACGCAGGTGAAAACCCTGCTGGCCGAGCGGAGACAGAAGATGGAAGCACTTCACCATCCGGCTGCATCCACCGAAGCAACCGGCCAGACGCCACCGCCCGGCCGTGAACAAATGGAAGCAATCCGCAATGACACGGATACGAAGATCACAGCACTCTTGAATGAAGACCAGAAGACCAAGTTTGCCGCGTGGCAGCAGCAGCGCAAAGAGAGGATGGAGCGGCGCGGTCCTGGGGGCGATAATGGTCCGCCGCCACCACCGCAGAACAACTAAGGCTTGCTGTTTTTCTGTTGCGCAAGGTCAAAGTTCAGGGACCGAGTGGAACGAGCCGCTTGCAAGACGCCGGCGGCTCGTTTCTGATTTGGCTCCATCCAGCGTCTTACGGCTTCTTGTCGGGAACAGCCTTGGCGTCCTTGCCTTGCTGTGTTTCAACGTGGAAGCGTTTGAAGTCGTAGTCGCGCTCGATGAAGTGCTGGCGAATGCCTTTGACAAGCAAGAGACGAAGCTGCACATTGCCTTCACCGCCTGTGGGAAGCCAGATTTCGCCGTTGACCTGGGCCTGGTCGAAACGGAAGTTGGAGCCCTTCTGCACATTCGCCACTAGTCCGCCGGCGACGTGAAAATTATCATCGAAGCTCACCTCCATGTGCGCAACCACGCGGTCTGCCTCGTCGATCCAAAGCGTGCCCTGGAGCTTCTTTGACGCATCCTCGGCCAGGCCGTGGGTCTTTGCGTCTTTGCGGCCTACGAAATCGAAAAGTATTGTCGGTCGGCCGCGAAAGCTCTCCCGCCGCGGATTGCGGACGTCCATGATTTCAAGCACGCGGCTGATGCTGATCTGCGGCCCTTCCAGCGGCTGATCGGGCGGCGTCTTCTCAGCTTTCTCAACCAACTTGGTTACGCGCTCCGTCTCCTTCTGCTCGTCGTGGCCGTCCAGCGGCTTGCCGTCTTTTTTTACAACGCGCTCGATGACGTGGCTGTTGACGAAGAAGTCTTCATTTTCCGTGACTTCTGTCTTCTTCACCTGGCCATTCGAGTCAAGATCCTGCACTGTCTGCAAAGAGGTATACGTGTAGTCTTCGCGCACCTTGTCGAGTTGCTTCTGGTGTTCCTGCACCTCGTGCATGAGTTGATGAATTTCTGGCAGAGGCAGGCTCGGAGGAATGGCGGCCTGTTGCGCGTATGCGCGCGCCGGAATGAACAGGAGAATGAGACCGCCGAGGCAGACGACTTGAAAGGTACGCATGAAGGCAAATCCAGAGATCAGTTTGGCCTGCGCGAATGGTCCCGCACAGGATTCAACAGCTTGAACACGGCTTACCGCCAAATGTAGTTCTGTTTTGACCAGATTGAAGAGACCGACTCCATACAGTATCGTTTGAGACTATGCTACCGGAAGCACGTTAGGTGCAATCCCATTAAACAACCTGGTTACCGAATCAGGCGGGTAGATCAAACCAAAACTAGGAGAGATACAGAATGCTCAAACTTTTGATCCATTGGCTGTTGAGTGCGATCACTTTGCTGGTTATTTCCCATTTCCTGCCCGGCTTCCGCGTTTTGGGGTTGGAACCGGCACTCGTGGCGGCGCTGGTCATCGGCCTGCTGAATGCAACGCTGGGACTGGTACTGAAGATCATTACGTTCCCGATCACCATCATCACGCTGGGACTGTTTCTGCTGGTGATTAATGCAGCCATGATCCTGTTGGCATCGCGCTTGGTTACGGGTTTTCATGTGACGGGATGGATTCCAGCATTATGGGGAGCCGTGGCACTGGCATTGGTTGGAATCGCGGTTCACGCGGGTTCGAAGAAGATTTAAGAGCGCGGGTCGAATGACCAGAATGACGTCCGACGACCCGCGGTGAGATCTATTTCACCGCGGGTTGAGCGGACGGAGTTGTGGTCTTTTTGGTTGCTATGGATTTGGCGTTCGGCGTCGGCGCCGTAGCAGGCTTCTCTTGAGACTCGATCTTGGGTCTCCCGGCGCGAAGATGCGGTGTTACCAGCGGCCCCACAAGCGTTTGCGGTCTGCGCACGGCCCCTCCTTCGGAGAATCCTCCAGGTAAGCCGACACCCGGCACCGAACCGCCTTGAACAGGCTGACCGGGTTGAACGCGCGAGTAGACTCCCCATCCGCCGCCGGCAACCACACAGACAATTGCAGCGGCAGCCGCTCCCCGCAGCCATCCACCGGCGGGCGAAAACGGTCGCGGCCATGCAAATATCCGAGCACTGCGTGGAGCCGTGCGAAGGCTCGCTCTGACACGGTCTTCAAGCCCAACGGGCGCCGGAAGCGAGGCGATCAGGCGCAGCGTTTTTTCTGCTTCATCTACGCCGGAGTCTTTCGAAAATCCATTCTGATCTGGGTAATTCATATTTAGCACCCACCCTTGCTGAACAACTGACAACTCAATTACTGAAAACTGACAACTATTTCTTAACTACTTTCGTTCATGATTGAGCAGTCCGCCCATGAGGTTACGGGCTCGGAACAACCTTGAACGAACACTGGACTCGGTGATGCCAAGTACCGTTGCAATCTCCACGCTGTTGAGTTCCTCGAATGCGGAAAGCATCAGCACCTGGCGCTCCTTGGCTGGCAACTTTTCCACGCAGGCGAGCACCTGGGCATGGTGTTGCGCGGCTGCAGCCTGGGCTTCGGCGCTGAGTCCATTTGAAGGTAGGACGCGGGCCAGCTCGGCCACGTCATCCGTCTCTGGCCTGGTTTTCGCACGGCGCTTGCGGTCGAGCACAATGTTCCACACGATGCGGATAAGCCATACGCGCTGGTCACGGACTTCGGCAAGAGTGTCGCGATGGCGCAATACGCGCATAAACGCCTCCTGTACGGCGTCTTCGGCGTCAGAAGGGTTTCGCAGGACGGAGAAAGCCACGCGATAGAGAGTTCCTGCGTACTGGTTCACCAGTGCCGCAAGAGTCTCCTCATCCGCGTAAGTACGGGCCTGATCGTGCACAGCGCTTTCTGGAATCTCCATCCAACCTGAGAATACTGCCTGGCTGGCGCTCATACAGAACCAGACGCATGCTGGAGCGGAAATGCTCGCGACCCTAACAAGCCAGGGCGGTTTGAAGTTGAGAATTGTCAGCTCGAGTCGGCGAGACTCGGACGGCGTGAAGAAAATATGCGGGTTTGCCGGACACCACAATCGCTATCTTGGCTCAGTACAGACTACGGGGCCCGAAACCCACGCCTTTCTCCGAGCGGATTCTTCCCAAATCAGCGCCCTGAGCGAGCGCCGAATCATTTCCACCTCCAGCCGACCCCGGACCGAATTCGGACAAACGGAATTGTGATAAGTTCTCTCTTTTTGCGAGAATGGCTGCAGGTCTTAACACACCGATGAGAAATACTGGACACCAATTGCCCTTGCACAAGAAGCAAGGGACAACTAGTCCGAAGGACACATTCCACTTTGGGTCACATCTTAAAAACGATGAGCATAATAAAGATAATATGGTGGAGGAGGCGGGAGTCGAACCCGCCACTCGCGTTGAAAAAACTCAACTTACTGATTCCGAGATTGCCAGCAATGCAGAGAATGCCACGATTTCCAAATCTGCTGCACGGTCTCTGTACAGTCTTCTCCCAGAATTACTAGAACTCCCAAAACTCCACCCTCAGACTTCCCGACTCTAGCGAAAGTGCATTCTGAAGTGCCTTCGTTGTATTTTATAAGTCCTGCGCAGAATCAGGTGTAATGTCTTCACCCGCCGCCCCCGTCCAGTCGAGAAAGATAAGCGATATCGTTTGGATGGCCAGTCCCCGCCTATAACTTCGGCGAAAATCTCTTTATTCATCCTCCCAAAAGAATCGACGGCCATCTTGTGCCTTCGAAGACCGCGGCCCTCAGCAGGCTAACGAGCCTCAATCCCCACTGGCGATATTGCCATGCCATTGATGAGTTTGTTGACAGGTAATTCTTGGAACTTCGTCTTGGGTTCAATCGCATCGTAGCTCTCATAATCTGTCCAAGAGCTTAGCGAGGAACCTCGGAACGAATGTGCGACGGGGATTTGGTTGTTTAGTTATGGAGCAACCACTGAACCTCCGTCAAATCGCTCGGATACAATCGATTTCGCTGACTGGTGGACGCGATTCAGTATGCGGTGAACTCCGGTTGCCAGTGGCGTCAGCTGCCCACGGATTTTTCCGCCTTGGAAGCCGGTCCACAAGCGGTTCCGCGCCTGGCGCGCGAGCGGAGTCTCGATTCAACCTAAGAGTTGCATCGAGTCCGATATCTGTCCGAGATGCCCCCTGGTCGGGCTAAGCAAGTGCCGCTGCATGCGATTGTCATCGAGGATCTGAAGAAATATAGCCTGACACAGAGGCAGCATTTGCCACCAGCATCTGTTGACTGTTTGACTTTCGCACCAAACGCGGCTTCTCGCCACACTATGCGAAGCTAAGTTAGCTGTTGTCAATTGTCCAGAGTTACACCAAGAAACACTAGAAGACCCTTTGCATCAGCGCTGGTGTGAGCGCGATTTTAAGCCGCAGATGACCCTTGGGGAAGGAAATGGCAATTACATTTGGTCATAACGGACCAGTATTACAAATAGTGCTCTGGCATGATTGCCTAACCTCCTAAGGTGGGGTTGATCGGAGCGAGACATGCCGGCCATCAAACTCTCCATACTCTCCATATTCTTCGTTTATGCGCAGGAGTCCGTTAGAAAATCTTTTCAGCAAATTCTCATTTTCCCTGGAAATTGCGCTTGGCCTGCGACGGATAGCCACTCGGCATTTGCTGAGACTCTAAAAAATACTTCAGGCGCGTTGCTTCCCGATCTCAACATGGCGATCAAGTCCAGATTTGAATTGCTTTAGGTGGTTTACCACTGCTCTCCTGCCCAACACGCAATCACGATGAGCTGCGCTCTTTTGGGAGAGTGTATATGCGCTGGGATAGTGCTCGATGCCTTCTGGAAAAACGACAACTGTCTTGACGCTCTGTCTAATTTCTCGACATCTCACAGCGAAGTTCTAACTTCAGTCGAAAAGTTGGATCATAAAATATTGAATTTGAAAAGGTTATTTAAATGTTCTCATTTTGCTAGGAATGGCAGTCAGATTGCTCGCATAAAGGCAAGTAATCTATCGAGGAGTACTTTTTTGTTGGTTAAAGATGTAACTGAAATCACTTGTGGTCGTTTGCTCATTTTTGGTTCTCTCTCCGCAGCCGTCTCAAGTTTGAAAAAGGCAACAACAAAGTGCCTTGTCCCTTTGGCTGTTTTGTCCTGCGTTCTCCCTTGCAAGGCAGCCGCGAATGGTCCAGTCAGGGTTGCGGAGTTTAGCGCACACTCGTGCAACGCCGGCTCAATGACGGGCTCGTCAACCCACACCACCGACTACAGTCCCGCAACGGCAACGGCGCAGTTGACGGTTGGGCCCTCGATCACAACGCAGCCGGTAAGTCAGACCGTAACCGACGGCAGCGCCGCGACTTTTAGCGTTGTAGCTGGCGGCGTGGCGCCCCTGACTTACCATTGGCAGTATCTTGACGGCACGAACTGGAAACGTTTCGGAGCGGGTACCGGCCACAACACGGCCACGCTGACCACCTTCGCAACCACCGCGGCCTACAACGGACTCCAGCTCAGGTTGGTTGTAACTGACGCGCAGGGCAATACCGCGACCAGCAACG
>Ga0302319_10013887_pt1 | contig 15071 bp, 9 predicted proteins | sample Bog_T0_2_FD_203319 | JGI IMG/M metagenome (GOLD analysis project Ga0302319, IMG submission 203319) | Peat permafrost microbial communities from Stordalen Mire near Abisko, Sweden - Bog_T0_2 | ecosystem: Environmental > Terrestrial > Soil > Wetlands > Peat | place: Sweden: Abisko, Stordalen Mire... | reverse complement strand
ACGCGACAGGCAAAATACCGTTCCCGGGCAACTCCACTTCAAATACTGTGAGTTGTCCGGGAGAGACCATAGTCTACAGAGTCCTTACAGACCCGTCGATTGGCTAGCCACCAGTTCCTTGCACTTGGCCATGAATTCGGCCAGTGGGATGGATCCCTGGTCGCCTTTGCCGCGGGTGCGCACACTGACCGACTCGGCTGCTTCTTCCTTGTCGCCGAAGACGAGGATGTAGGGCGTTTTCTGGTTGGCGAAGTCGCGGATTTTGCCGTTCATCTTTTCGTTGCGGTCGTCTACTTCTACTCTCAGGCCGGCCGCCTTCAGTTCGGCTTCGACTTTCTTTGCGTAGGCGTGGTGGCGCTCGCTGATGGGCACCAGTCCCACTTGCACGGGCGCGAGCCACAGCGGAAATGCTCCCGCATAATGTTCGATCAGCACGCCGAAGAAGCGCTCGACTGAACCGAAGAGCGCGCGGTGGACCATGACCGGCTGATGCCGCTCGCCGTCTTCGCCTACATATTCAAGTTCGAAGCGCGCCGGAAGAGTGAAGTCAAACTGAACCGTGGAGAGTTGCCACAAGCGACCCAGCACATCGACAAGCTTTACATCGATCTTGGGGCCATAGAAGGCGGCTTCGCCGGGAATGGTCTTGTAGGGGATGCCCTTCCTGTCCAAGGCTCTTTTAAGTCCACCCTCCGCAAGAGCCCAATTTTCGTCGGAGCCAATATACTTGGCGCGATCGTTCGGATCCCAAGTGGATAGCTCGACTTTGAATTCATTGAAGCCAAAAGTCTTGAGCACGACTTCGGCAAATTCGATGCAGGCCACGACCTCGTCTTCAATCTGTCCGGGCGTGCAGAAGATATGAGCATCATCCTGCGTGAATCCGCGTACGCGCAGCAGGCCGTGCATGGTGCCTGAGCGCTCATAGCGGTAGACGTTGCCCAACTCCGCATAGCGCTGAGGCAGGTCGCGATAGCTCTTGGGCGAGTTCTTGTAAATGAGAATGTGACCAGGGCAGTTCATCGGCTTGAGGCGATACTCGGCGTCATCCAATTCCATCGGCGTGTACATGTTGCCGCCGTAGTAACCGTCATGTCCGCTGACCTTCCACAGTTCGCGCTTCATCACGTGGGGAGTATTGACCAGCCGGTAGCCGCGGCGCAGGCACTCTTCGCGCATCCAGTCTTCCATCACTTTGCGAACCATAGCGCCCTTGGGATGCCAGAAGACGAGACCGGGACCGGCAAGTTCCTGAATGCTGAACAGGTCAAGTTGCTTGCCGAGCACTCGGTGATCGCGCTTGGCCGCTTCTTCAAGGCGCGCAAAGTGGGCGTCCAACTCTTTCTGCGAGAAGAACGCAGTGCCGTATACGCGCTGCAACTGCGGATTCTTCTCATCGCCGAGCCAGTAAGCGCCCGCCAATGAAAGAACCTTGAACGCCTTGACGCGGCCTGTTGAAGGCACATGAGGGCCGCGGCAGAAATCAACGAAACTTCCGTTGCGATAGAAACTGACCTGAGAGCCCGGCTCAGTGAACTTGGTCACGAAGTGCGTCTTCATGAAGTCACCGTCGCGGTTGAATTCCTCCAGGGCCTGCTCACGCGTCTCATGCTCGCGGACAAACTTCTCGTCCCGCGCCACCACCTCGGCCATTTTGGCCTGGATCGCCGTCAGATCCTCCGGCGTGAAGGGCTTCTCGCGATAAAAATCATAGAAGAAGCCGGCATCCGTGGCCGGGCCATGGCCGAGCTTGGTCTCGGGGAACAGCTCGAGAACCGCTGTCGCCATGACGTGTGCCGCAGAATGCCGCACCACCTTGAGCGCTTCGGGGTCTCTTTCGGTCACCAGTTCAAGGCGTGTGTCGGCGGTAAGGGGAGTCGCGAGATCGACCAGGCGCGGAGCAGCCGAATCTTCAGCGGCATACATCGCGGCTTCAGCGGATTCGCCATCGGCGGTCGAGCGGCCTGAGGCCGCGCCAGCGACAGGCGTCAGGCGAGCTACAACGGCAACCGCCGCAAGCCGGGGCGAAATGAGGTTGGCAATGTCGAGGGGCGTTGTGCCAACAGGCACTTCGCGAATGGCGCCGTCGGGCAGGTGTACAGCAATCGTCTGCGTGCTCATGATAGGTAGGAGTCCAATGGGGCCGCAAACTCAGAAAGCGGCCAACACATTGAGGATAGAAGGAGAATGGCCGTCACGTCGAGCGGCGTGCGCCATTCACGCTTGAATCAGGGGCTGTATCTCTGCCGCTAAAAGGCGTGCAGGAACAAACGAGGGCCTGGATTACTCCCAACCCTCGCGTGTGTTTGCTAGATTCTGCCGGAATCCGGCCTGGAGGTTAGAGCGGCTGCACGTCGGCAGCCTGCCATCCCTTGGGGCCCTTAACCACGTTGAACTGCACGGCTTGCCCTTCCTGCAGACTCTTAAAACCGCTGGAGTTGATTGCAGAGTAATGCACGAAGACGTCTTCACCGTTCTGACGCGAGATAAAGCCGAAGCCCTTGGCGTCATTAAACCACTTCACAGTACCTTGTTCCATTTTCGTCGTGTTTCCTAAATTGAATTGCGCTGGATGAATCGGAGCGACTACTGGCAGAATCTTGCTTTGTTGGGCGAGTGCTGCTGACGCCCGGTTCGTGTCTAACGCTGGCGATAGTGTACCATTCCTCTGGAAAAACGGTGCAGGAATTGTCGATCCTCGTCCCAATTTGTGATTTTCCATTCTGGAACCTATTGACCGATATGGGTTTATAATCGCTTGTTTGGCTTTGGTCCCATTTTCTCCTTTGCGAGGCGACTTTGGTCCACGATCCTGTCCCCGGCCTGTTATCCCGCGCCACTGAGCTGCTTGAGGCGGAATTCGGAGCCCTGCCGGCTTTTGAAACTGCGGTGGACGCGGGCGCAATTGCCGAGGTGCTTGAGGCGACCGCGCATCGGCTTGCCGACAACTATCCCTACTTCCATCCCCTCTACGCCGGCCAAATGCTGAAGCCGCCGCATCCTGTGGCGCGCGCCGCCTATGCGCTGGCAATGTCGATCAACCCGAACAACCATGCGCGGGACGGCGGCCGTGCCAGTTCCGAAATGGAGATCGAAGCAGTTCGCGGCATTGCGGCCATGTTCGGCTGGTCAGAATTTCTCGGTCACCTCACTTCAAGCGGGACACTCGCAAACCTGGAGGCGCTCTGGATTGCCGGCCAGTTGGCTCCGGGGCGGCGGATCGTCGGGTCAGAGCAGGCACACTATACCCACAGGCGCATCTCCGCGGTACTCAAGCTTGAGTTTTCAAGCATCCCCACCGACGCCTATGGACGCATGGATTTGGCCGCGCTCGAGGCTGAGTTGAAAACAGGCGATGTGGGCACGGTAGTCGTAACGCTTGGGACGACGGCCATCGGCGCAGTGGATTCCCTCGACCAGGTGCTCGCGCTGCGAGAGAAGTACGGATTCAGGGTTCACGTTGACGGTGCTTACGGCGGCTATTTCCGGTTGATTCCAGACGCGCTGGACGAGCCGGCCCGGCGAGCATTCGCCATGGTCGATCAGGCCGATTCAATTGTGATCGACCCTCACAAGCATGGGTTGCAACCCTACGGGTGTGGGTGCGTCCTTTTTCGTGACCCGACGGTTGGGCGCTTTTACAAGCACGATTCGCCTTATACCTATTTCACATCAAATCAGTTACATCTAGGCGAGATCAGCCTGGAATGCTCCCGGGCCGGAGCAGCGGCGGTGGCATTGTGGGCCACGCAGCAACTGTTGCCGCTCGAGCCGGGCGGCGAATTTGGTCGCGGGCTGGCTAGCGGGCGCGCGGCAGCTTTGGAGCTGTACCGGCGGTTGCGTGAAGACCCTGGCAAGCGATTTCAAACTCCGGCCGCGGGCGCGCCCGAACTCGACATTGTGGTGTGGAAACTGAATGCGGAGGACAAAAAGTTGGCCTCGGAGAGGGCGCACCGCGTCTTTGATGCCTGCGCCACGCGAGATCTGCATCTGGCCCTTGTAGAATTGCCGCTGACATGGTTTGAGCCGTCTTGGCTCGATGCAAAAGGTGAAGAGTCGGGCACGGTTACCTGCCTGCGCTCCGTCTTGATGAAACCGGAGCACGAGGCTTGGCTCAACAGCATCTGGGAACGGTTGACGGCAGCTTGCGCGGACGTACTTTGAAGCTGGGGCGGGCGCCAGGGTCGATGGGAATTGGGGCGATGGAAGAAAACGTTGTCATTCAAGCCGGAGAATGTGCGCTCGCCATTCTGCCCCATCTTGGCGGCAAGATCGCGTCTCTGCGCGTCGGTGCCCATGAGCTTCTGCAGGCTCCGCTGGCCCCGTACGCCCCACGCACCCGTACCATAAGCTTCGATGCAGGCGACGCCAGCGGGTGGGATGAATGCCTTCCTTCAGTTGCAGCTTGCACCGTCGAAACCGTTGCCGGAACGGCATCGATTCCAGATCACGGGGACCTTTGGCGGGTTGGGTGGACGGCAGGCAGCGAAAAGGGATCAGGAAACAAGGAGCAGGGTGCGCCTGGCCGGGCTATATGCTTTCGCGGAGAATGTTTCTCGCTGCCGCTTTGTCTGGAGCGCACTCTAACGCTGAATGAGGCAGACAGTGGCTGGCGGCTCAGCCTGAACTATACGGTGACGAATACGGACAATGACCCGGTGCCTTGGTCCTGGGCGGCGCACCCTCTGTTTACTGCCGAAGCTGGAGATCGCATCGTTCTGCCTGCTTCAATCAACTCGCTGCGCCTGGAGGGTTCTGGGGGCAACCGGCTTGGAAACCGAGGAGACCAGATCATCTGGCCTCTGGCAACCTTGGCCGATGGCACACAGACAGACCTGAGCCTGGCCCAGCCTGCCATCTCGGGTATCGGCGACAAACTATTCGCCGGTCCGTTATCCGCATCCGAGAATTGTTGCTCGCTGGTTCGGGCCAAGCTGGGTTTGCAGATCAGTGTCAGCTTTGACCCGGCTGCGACGCCCTACCTAGGCCTGTGGATCTGTTACGGGGGCTGGCCGGAACGGCCTGGGCCGAAACAGATGTGCGTTGCTCTGGAGCCGGCCACTGCTCCCGTGGATTCATTGGCGCTGAGCGGACCGTGGTCGCGCGTCTTAGGCCCCGGCGAGTCTTTTTCGTGGCCAATGTTTGTTGAGATTCAATCCGTAGAAGGTGCTGACTGAAATGCATGATCCCGCCTTATTCCGTTCGCGACATCTCGCCCGTTTTCATGCCGAGCCACAGCTTTTTGCCGCGCCCGGCCGAGTGAATATCATTGGCGAGCACACCGACTATGCCGAAGGATTCGTCATGCCGGCGGCCATCAACTTCGCCACACTTGCGGCCATCTCGCCGCGTTCCGATGGCAAAATCGCAATCTACTCGGAGAATTTCGCGGAAGAGCGCCACTTCGAGGCCGGCGCAATCCCCGCCAAGTCCAGCCACCACTGGACCGACTATCCGCTCGGGGTGGTCGCAATTCTTGCCGGCGAGGGCCACTCAATCCCTGGATTCAGCCTGAGCCTCGCGGGGGACATTCCCCTGGGATCGGGATTGTCGAGCTCGGCTTCTGTCGAGGTTGCAACTGCGCTGGCTGTGCTCGGACTCATAGGGGCGAGCTACCCTGGGCCGGTGCTCGCGCGTCTTTGCCAGCGCGCGGAGAACGAGTTCGTCGGCGCCAATTGCGGCATCATGGACCAGTTCATCTCGGCCAATGGCGCCAAGGACCATGCGCTGCTTCTGGATTGCCGCGATTTGAGTTTCAAGTTGGCGCCGATCCCGTCTGACGTGGCGCTGGTGATTGCAAACACCATGGTCAAACACTCTGTCGCAGGAGGCGAATATACCTCCCGCCGTGCCGAGGTGGAGGCTGCGTGTGCCGTCATTGCCAGCCACCGGCCGGGGGTGCGGTTTCTGCGCGATGCAACCCTCGACGACCTTGCGCTTTGGGGAGGTGAAATGACTCCCAACGCGCTCAAGCGAGCGCGTCATGTGATTAGCGAGAATCTGCGCACCGTTGCGGCAGCTGAAGCCCTTACGAAGGGTGACCTGCCCTGCTTGGGCCGTCTCATGTCTGAGGCGCATGCCAGCTATAGCAAAGATTTTGAAGGGAGTTGCCTTGAAGCCGATGCCATGGTCTCTTTGGCGCAAGATCTGCCTGGACTGATTGGCGCCCGTCTCACAGGGGGCGGATTTGGGGGCTGCACCATCAATCTTGTTCACCAGAGCGATGCCCTGGACTTTGTGGAAGAGCTGGGCGGGCGTTACGCTGCCGAACTGGGGATTGTGCCCCAGATTCATATCTGCCAGGCCTCGGGAGGCGCTCACAAGCTGGCATAGACCATCCCTATGCATCCTTTATGGTTTGCAACCAAGGCGACGGGCGTCTGTTCATGGGATGGGACGAAATTCTTGAAAATGTGTGCCTTGTGAAAATGAGGGTGATTGGCACCACAATTGGTAACGCCTCTGGCATCCTCCCGATTACGAACGAACGATGCGAGGAAGCGCTTTCCAGACCAGTTACTTGGTAAAATTGAATGAGTTTAGATCGATGAGGTCTGGGTGGGTTGATTTTGCCCCGTCGGCTTCACATCATTCAGATTCCCAGATCGTCGCTTCAATGATTGGAAGCGCCGTGGAGACGCAACAACCATGCAAGCGACATTTTTTAAACCGTTTTCATACGAATCCTTTCCCGCCGCAGGTGTGGTGGCGTACTTCTCGATGGAGATTGCCATCAATCCAGGCATGCCCACCTACTCTGGCGGCCTTGGCGTTCTGGCTGGAGATACTTTGCGCTCGGCCGCGGACCTTGGCGTTCCGCTGGTGGCTTTTTCGCTTGTTCATCGCAAGGGCTACTTTCAGCAGCATCTCGACCTGAATGGCGTGCAGAGCGAAGAGGTTCAGCAGTGGAATCCTTCAGATTTCTGCACGGAGGAGCCGGCACGAGTTACCGTTTCAGTCGAAGACCGTATCGTTACCGTGCGCTGTTGGCGCTATGACCTGGTTGGGCGTTACGGGCATATCGTGCCCATTTATCTTCTTGATACCGACGTAGAAGGCAATTCCGGGTGGGATCGAGGCCTGACCGATCACCTGTATGGGGGCGACACGAACTATCGCTTGCAGCAGGAGATTGTGCTGGGCATGGGTGGCGTTCGAATGGCGAAGGCACTCGCCTATAGGGTCAACGTTCATCACATGAATGAGGGCCACGCCGCACTGTTGACCCTGGCCTTGATCGAAAGCCAGTTGGGTGGCGGACCGCTGGCGGCGCCCACTGAAGCCGACTTGACCCTGGTTCGCCAGCAATGCGTATTTACGACTCACACGCCGGTTCCGGCGGGCCACGATCGATTCTCGACGGAGCAGACGATTCGGATTTTGGGCGGCGACCGGACCGCGCGCCTTGAAAGGCTGGGCTGCTTTCGCGACGGCATGCTCAACATGACGCTGCTGGCGCTGCGCTTTTCGCGTTATGCCAACGGCGTTGCCCTGCAACATGCTAAAGTCTCCCGCGCCATGTTTCCTGAGTTTGCGATCGACTCGATTACCAACGGCGTCCATGCGCCGACGTGGGTGTCTGAGCCGATTCAACAAATGCTCGATGCGAACTTTTCTTCGTGGCGGCGCGACAATCTCTATCTGCGCAACGCAATCGACCTGCCAGAGAAACAGATTCTTGCGGCACACGCTCGCGCCAAAGGGGAGCTGCTCGCCGAGGTTGCCGCCCGCACCGGGCAGGTTTTTGACCCGAATGTGCTGACCCTGGGCTTTGCTCGACGCGTAGCCACCTACAAGCGCGCTACCCTTTTGTTTACTGACCCCAAGCGATTGCTCGAGATCGCCACCGCCGCTGGCGGACTGCAGATAATCTATGCCGGCAAGGCGCATCCGCAAGATGAACCGGGCAAAGCATTGATCCATCAGGTCGTCGAAGATGCTGCAAAGCTTTCGAACAACCTGCTGCGCATTGTTTATCTCGAAAACTACGACTGGGGTTTGGGCGCGCTGCTGACGGCCGGTGTGGATGTTTGGGTGAACACGCCGAAGCGTCCGTATGAGGCTTCAGGCACGAGCGGGATGAAGGCCGCACTGAACGGCGTGCCGAGCCTGTCGATTCTTGACGGGTGGTGGATCGAGGGCTGCATTGAAGGATTCACCGGCTGGGCCATTGAAGACGGCGCCAACGATGAAGAGGAGGCAGCTTCACTCTATAAAAAGCTTGAAACCGCAGTGGTTCCTCTCTACCGTGAGACGCCCGAGAAGTGGGCTGCCCTTATGCGCACGACGCTGGCATTTAACGGCTCCTACTTCAACACCAACCGCATGGTGAAGCAGTACACGCGGAATTCTTATTACCCTGTAAAGCTGATTGAGCCTACCAAAGTGGAAGAGGCGGCGTTTGTGGGATGAGGAAGGACAGCTCCTAGCGGCATTTCCCCTGAATGAATATCAAGCTTGAACAGGCGTGCGGCTTTCGGTGGGCAAATGTACAGAGGCAGAGGGGAACGCTCCAGCAGGGGCTAAAGCCCGACCTTATTTTGTCGCATTTGCGGCGCGACTGAAGTCGTGCCCTTTCAAAACCACTCTAGTAGACCAGTTGCGAATATGGGCTAGGAGCTTGAGGCTAGAAGCTGTTTCAGTCTCCTGGAGCTTGCTCGAACTCCTTGGCGGTACTGAACAGCTCCGCCAGCCACCGCTTCACCCGGTCGAAGAAGAGATAGACCACGGGCGTGGTGAAGAGAGTAAGCGCCTGCGAGACCAGCAGGCCGCCGACGATGGTAATGCCCAGCGGCTTGCGCAACTCCGATCCGACCCCCATGCCGATGGCCAGCGGCAAGCCACCGAAGAGCGCGGCCATGGTGGTCATCATGATCGGCCGAAAGCGCAGCAAACAGGCCTGGTAGATGGCTTCAACGGGCGGCAAGCCCTCTTCACGCTCGGCCTGCAGGGCAAAGTCGATCATCATGATGGCATTCTTTTTCACGATACCTATGAGCAGGATGATGCCGATGAGGGCGATGATGCTCAACTCGGTGCCGGTGAGCAGGAGTGCGAGAATCGCGCCAACGCCGGCGGGCGGCAATGAAGAGAGGATCGTAAGCGGATGAATCAGACTCTCGTAAAGAATGCCGAGGACGATGTAGACCGCGACCAAAGCGGCGAGGATGAGATACGGCTCGTTCTTGAGCGAATCCTGGAAAGCCTGTGCGGTTCCCTGGAAAGTGGCGTGGATGGCGCTGGGCATGCCCATCTCGCTCTGTGCCTTTTCGAGGGCGGACACCGCATCGCCAAGGGCAACATTGGGCGCCAGGTTGAAGCTGAGCGTCACAGCGGGATACTGGCCCTGATGGTTGACCTGCAGCGCAGTTCGCTGCTGCTCATAGTGAGCAATGGTTGAAAGCGGCACCATCGCGCCTCCGGTGGAGGGTTTTGCAGCCGCTCCAGGAGCAATCCCCGAAGCTGCGGTCGGCAAGGCGCCGGTATTCGGCGTCGCAACGGTGGCGCCCGTCACATTGTTCGCCTTGATGTAGATGCCGTTAAGGGCATCGGGGCTCAGTTGGTATTTGGGATCGACCTCCATGACAACGAAGTACTGATTCAGCGGGGTGTACATCGTGGAGACTTCGCGTTGGCCGAAGGCGTCGTAGAGCGCTTGGTCGATGGAGGCAGCGGTGATGCCCAGGCGCGCAGCCGAATCGCGATCAATGACCAGGTTGGCGGCCAGACCCTGGTTCTGCTGGTCAGTTGAGGGATCGGTCAGATCGTGCATGGTGCGCATCCGGGCAAGCAGTTGCGGGGCCCAGGTGTTGAGTTCGTTCAGATTTTCGTCGGAGAGAGTGTACTGATATTGAGCGTCGGAGCCACGCCCCCCGATCTGGATGTCTTGCTGGGCCTGCAGGATGAGCGCGGCGCCGGGAACGCTGGTAAGCTTTCTGCGCAGGCGATTAATGACCGCATCGGCTGAGACACGGCCGGGCCTTTCGTTGAGAGGCTTGAGGGCAATAAACATGCGGCCCACATTGGAACTGCCGCCACCGGGACCATTGCCGCCCACAAAGGCAGTGACCGATAGAATTGCCGGATCGTCAAGCACCATCTGGGCCAAATCACGCTGCTTGCTCTCCATTGCCGGAAAGCTGATGTCCTGGGAAGCTCTTGTGGAGCCGCCCATGCGACCGGTGTCCTGCTGCGGGAAGAATCCCTTGGGCACGATCATGAAGAGATAACCGTTGAGCAGAACAGTGCCGACGGTGACCAGGAGCATGAGCGTCTGATGCCGCAGCACCCAGCGCAGGGCTTTGTTGTATTCGTAGTGCAGCCAAATGAAGATGCCTTCGCTGGCGCGGTAGATGCGGCCGTAGCGGCTCTCGTCGCGCGACTTGAGAAACTGCGCGCAGAGCATGGGCGTAGTGGTGAGCGACACAAGCAGTGAGACGGCAATGGCCACGCTCAGGGTCACGGCGAACTCGCGGAAGAGCTTGCCCACGATGCCGCCCATCAAGAGAATGGGGATGAAGACGGCGATCAGCGAGGTACTCATCGAGAGTACGGTGAAACCGATCTCTTTGGAGCCTTTCATGGCCGCGTCAAAGGGGTTCATCCCCATCTCGAGGTAGCGGGTGATATTTTCGATGACCACGATCGCGTCGTCGACCACGAACCCGGTGGAGATGGTAAGCGCCATCAGCGAAAGGTTGTCGATGGTGTACCCGAGCAGGTACATAACGCCGAAGGTGCCAACCAGCGAGAGGGGGACAGCGACCGACGGAATGATGGTGGCCCATACCTCGCGCAGGAAGAGGAAGACCACCAAAACCACGAGAACCACGCTGATGATGAGAGAGATTTCAACGTCATGCACGCTGGCGCGAATGGTGGTGGTGCGGTCGACAGCCACGGTGATGGTGATGGTGGGCGGGATGGCTGCTCGCAGGTGCGGCAATTCAGCCATAACGCTGTCCACTGTATCAATGACGTTGGCGCCCGGAATCTTGAAGATCACGAGCAGGATTGCGTCTTTGACCTGACCCGGAGGGGCGCCGGGCTGGTTGCTGCCCGAGACGCCGGCTGTACGGATATCGGAAACACTGTTTGTTATGGTTCCCAGGTCTGAAATCCGGACCGGCGCGCCCGTCTGGCTGTTGTAGCCGGCGATGATTGAGGCGTAGTCGCTGGCCTTAAATATCTGGTCGTTGTCGCTGATCTGCCAGCGTTGGTTTGCGTCTTGAAACGCGCCTTTTGGCCGGTTGGCGTTGGCGCCGGCAAGGGCGGTGCGAACGGCCTCGAGACCGACGCCGTTGCTGCCGAGTTGCATCGGGTTCAGCTCGACCCGGACGGCGGGGCTGGAGCTGCCTCCGACAAAGGTCTGGCCCACGCCTTTGATCTGGGAAATCTTCTGCGCGAGGATGGAGTTTGCCAGATCGTAGATCTGCGACTTGGGTATGACGTCGGAGTTCAGGGTGAGAATCAGAATCGGCGCCTCGGCTGGATTTGCCTTGCGATAGTTTGGATTCTGGGGGAGATACGAGGGCAACTGGCTGCGGGCCGCGTTGATAGAGGCCTGCACATCGCGGGCGGCGGCGTCGATGTCGCGATTGATGTCGAATTGCAGGTTCACCGATGCCGAGCCGAGTGAACTGGACGAGGTCATCTGGTTGACGCCGGCGATGCGTCCGAATTGACGCTCGAGGGGAGTGGCAACGGACGAGGCCATGGTCTCAGGGCTTGCGCCGGGCAGTCCCGCGCTCACACCGATGACCGGGAAGTCAACATCGGGCAACGAAGCAACGGGCAGGAGCGAATAGGCGACCGAACCAGCCAGCAGCAGAGCCAGACTGAGAAGCGATGTGGCGACCGGGCGCTGAATGAAGGGTGCGGAAAGATGCATCGGTCCTTCTCCTCAGTCGCCGGCGACGGGTTCTTGTTGAAGGCCAGTCGCGACGGCGCGGGGCTTGAGGCGCCGGGCCAATTTGTCGAAGTATAGATAGATGACCGGGACGGTGTAGAGCGTGAGGGCCTGTGACATGAGCAGGCCACCAACGATGGTGATGCCGAGCGGCTTGCGCAATTCTGCCCCAACGCCTCCGCCAAGTGCCAGCGGAAGGCCGCCGAGGAGCGCGGCCATGGTGGTCATCAAAATGGGCCTGAAACGCAGTTGGCACGCTTGGAAGATCGCAGCTTCGGCCGATTTGCCTTCGATGCGCTCTGCTTGCAGGGCAAAGTCAATCATCATAATGGCGTTTTTTTGGACGATACCTATTAGGAGGATGATGCCAATGAGCGCAATCACGCTGAATTCAGTGCGCGTGATGAGGAGGGCAAGAAGGGCGCCGACGCCGGCCGAGGGCAGCGACGAAATGATGGTAATGGGGTGAATATAGCTCTCGTAGAGCACGCCGAGCACGATGTAGACGGTGACCAGCGCAGCCAGAATCAAAATGGGCTCGTTGGCAAGCGAGGTCTGAAACGCGGCGGCCGTGCCCTGGAAGCTGGCGTTGATGGCAGCCGGCATCTGGATACGCTGCTCAATGCGATTGACGGCGTTGACGGCGTCGCCGAGGGCCTTGCCGGGCGCCAGGTTGAAGCTCACGACGGTAGAGGGAAACTGACCCTGGTGGCCGATGGATAGTTGCGCGCTGGATTGCTCCCAGTGGGCGATCATGCCGAGGGGAACCTGTGTTCCATTGCTGGACTTCACGTAGAGATTGTTGAGCGTCGTTGGATCGGTCTGGAAGTTCTGACCGACCTCCATCACTACGTGGTACTGGTTGAGCTGGGTGAAGATGGTGGAGACCTGGCGTTGGCCAAAGGCGTCGTAGAGGGTGTTATCCACGTCGGCCATGGCGATGCCGAGGCGCGCGGCGGTGTCGCGATCGATAACCAGCTTTGCGCCCAGGCCCTGGTCCTGGAGGTCGCTGGCAACATCGGTGACGACACTTTCTTTGCCGAGTTCGGTGACCATCAGCCGGGTGTACTTCGCCAGCTCGGTCTGGTCGGGATCTTCAAGGGAGTACTGAAACTCCGTGCGGCTGACGCGGTCTTCGACCGTCAAGTCCTGCAGGGGCTGGAGAAAAAGCTGAATGCCTTCAACGCTTTCTAGCTTGGGCTGCAACCGGCGAATGACTTCGGTGGCGGAGATCTTGCGAACTTCGAGCGGCTTAAGGTTGATCTGGATGCGGCCCGAGTTGAGGGTCGTGTTGGTTCCATCCACACCAATGAAGGACGAAATGTTGTCTACGGCTGGATCTTGAAGAAGGACATCGACAAGCTTCTGTTGACGCTCGGCCATGCTGGTGAAACTGACAGTCTGCGGCGCCTCGGAGATGCCGAGGATTACGCCTGTGTCCTGGACTGGGAAGAAGCCTTTGGGAATCACAACGAAGAGGAGGATTGTTCCCACCAGGGTGCCGATGGTGACCAGCAGCGTGGTGAAGCGATGGCGTAAGACAACTTCCAAGGTCCGGCCATACCAGGAGATCACCGAATTGAAGACATCCTCCGACCAATTGTAGAAGCGGCTTTGCTGAGCGTGCGACTTGTCTTTTAGAATGCGCGAGCACATCATGGGCGTGAGCGTGAGAGACACGAACGCGGAGACCAGGATGGTGACAGCGAGGGTGATGGCGAACTCGCGGAAGAGGCGTCCGACCACGTCGCTCATAAAAAGCAGTGGAATCAGCACCGCGATGAGCGAGACAGTGAGCGACATGATGGTGAAGCCGATCTGTTCGCTGCCCTTGAGGGCGGCTTGCATCGGGCTGTCGCCTTCTTCAATGAAGCGCGAGATGTTTTCGATCATCACGATGGCGTCGTCAACAACAAAGCCCGTGGAGATGGTGAGCGCCATCAGGGTTAGGTTGTTGAGCGAATAACCGAGCAGGTACATCACGCCGAATGTGCCGACGATGGAGAGCGGCACAGCGACGGAAGGAATGATGGTGGCGGCAAGGTTGCGCAGGAAGAGAAAGATCACCATGACGACCAGGGCAATGGTGAGCATGAGCTCGAATTCGACATCTCTCACGGAGGCGCGAATCGTGTTGGTACGGTCGGTGAGGACGCGCACCTGAACCGAGGCCGGCAGGCTGGTTCTCAGTTGTGGCAGCAGCTTTTGGATGCGGTCAACGACGGCGATGATATTCGCGCCCGGCTGGCGCTGGATATTCACGATGACAGCTGGCTGGCGGTCCATCCAGGCGGCCTGCTGTGAATTCTCGGCCGCATCGACGATGGTTGCCACATCGGAGGCGCGAACGGCAGCCCCGTTGCGATAGGCCACAATGACCGGCTTGTAGTCGGCGCTGGCAACCAATTGATCGTTGGCTCCGATGGTGTAAGACTGGCGATTGCCGTTGAGGGTTCCCTTGGCCTGATCGACGTTGGCCGCGGCTAACGCGGTACGCAGGTCTTCAAGGCTCAGCCCGTACGCAGCCAACTCGGACGGATTGGCTTGAATGCGCACAGATGGCTTCTGTCCGCCAGCTATCGAAACCAACCCGACGCCGGTAACCTGGGAGACTTTTTGCGCAAGGTTGGTATCCGCCGCGTCTTCAATCTTGTCGAGCGGCAATGAATCGGAGTAGAGCGCCAGGGTCATGATGGGCGCGTCCGCAGGATTCACCTTGCTGTAGATGGGCGGATTGGGTAGATCGACGGGGAGGAAGTTATTGCCCGCATTGATGGCAGCCTGAACTTCCTGTTCGGCAACGTCAATGTTCTCATCGAGGTTGAATTCGAGGGTGACGACCGAGCCTCCGCCGGAACTGACCGAGGTCATCTGTTTGAGCCCCGGCATCTGTCCGAATTGCCGCTCCAAAGGCGCCGTTACCGCGGATGCCATCACCTCTGGCCCTGCGCCGGGGTAAAAGGTGAGCACCTGGATGATTGGGTAGTCCACCTCGGGAAGTGCAGAAACCGGCAACTGCAAATAGCCCACAAACCCCGCCAGCAGGATCGCCGCCATGAGCAGCGAGGTGGCCACCGGGCGCAGAATAAAGGGCCGGGAAGGACTGAGGCTCACTGCTGTTCCCTCTTGTTGTGCTTGTGTTCGGTGGCTCCGTCGGCGGGCT
>Ga0302319_10013886_pt1 | contig 15071 bp, 12 predicted proteins | sample Bog_T0_2_FD_203319 | JGI IMG/M metagenome (GOLD analysis project Ga0302319, IMG submission 203319) | Peat permafrost microbial communities from Stordalen Mire near Abisko, Sweden - Bog_T0_2 | ecosystem: Environmental > Terrestrial > Soil > Wetlands > Peat | place: Sweden: Abisko, Stordalen Mire... | reverse complement strand
TGTAAGCTCACGGAGCGCGGACGCCAAGCCCTACATCCACGCCCACTATATGAAGACCTGGCGCAAGATGGAAGAGCTGGTGGACCTTGGCCTGGTGCGGCACATTGGCACGTCTAACATGACCATCCCCAAATTGAAGCTTCTGCTTCGCGATGCCCGCATCAAGCCGGCAGTGAACGAGATGGAGCTGCACCCGCACTTTCAGCAGCCGGAGTTGTTTCAATATGTCGTAGAGAACGGGATTCAGGCCATCGGCTACTGTCCCATTGGTTCGCCGGGCAGGCCGGAGCGAGACCGCACGGCGGAAGATACAGCGCCAACAGAAGATTCGGTGATTGTAAACATTGCCCGGCGGCATGGGATTCATCCCGCGGTGGTTTGCATCAAGTGGGCTGTGGAGCGCGGACAAACGCCGATTCCGTTTTCGATTCATAACTACCGGGCGAATCTGGCCGGCGCCGCGGGCGATCCATTGACAAAGGAAGAGATGCGGGAAATCGCCGGGATCGATCGTAACTGCCGTTTAATCAAAGGACAGGTATTTCTCTGGAAGGATGGGCAAAGCTGGGAGGATCTTTGGGACGTCGGCGGGGAGGTAACTGCAGCGTAGTGTGGTGAGTCTCAAAGTAGAGACATAATTCTTGAGCGTTTCTGGCACGCCAGCATCGCGAAACGCAGGTCCCCTTCGACTTCGCTCAGGGCAGGCTTTCGACTCCCTTCGCTTCGCTGCGGTCGCTCAGGATGACAGCTATTATGAGATGAACTTTAGACTCAGGAGACTAGGATCGCGCGATGGCAAACCGCATAGCGAGGATGTAAATAAATAGATTCAATAACAAGGTGCAAGGGGAGTGCAGTGCAATGAACGAAACGATGACTGCGGCTTTTCTGCCCGGCAACAGCACCGTTGAAATGCGCACAGTGCCGGTGCCGGTTCCGGGGCACGGAGAAGTGCTGCTGCGCGTGAAGGCCTCAACGATCTGCGGTTCGGATATCCGATGCATCTATCACGAGCACCTGGGCAATGGGCCTGAGGGCTATCAGGGAGTTATTGCCGGCCATGAGCCGTGCGGCCAGATTGTAGCCACTGGGGCGGGTTGCCGGCGTTTTGGGGTCGGCGACCGGGTGGTTGTATACCATATCTCCGGCTGCGGAGTTTGCAATGACTGCCGGCGCGGTTACATGATCTCATGCACGAGCGAGACTTACCGCAGGGCATACGGATGGCAGCGCGACGGCGGAATGGCAGAGTATATGGTGGCCGAGGAAAAAGACCTGATCGCCCTGCCCGGCGAGTTATCCTATGCCGACGGCGCACAGGTGGCCTGCGGATTCGGCACAGTCTACGAGGGACTGGAAAAGATCGGCATCAATGGGAACCACGCTGTGCTGATCACAGGGTTGGGGCCGGTGGGTCTGGCGGCGGGCGCTCTTTGCCGCAAACTCGGCGCCAGCAAGATTATTGGCATAGATGTTGTTGACGAGCGGATGAAGATTGCAATCGACCTGGGCCTTTGCGACGAAGTTTTGCTCTCGGGGCCTGACAACGTTGCCGAAGTTAAGAAACTGACGGGCGGATTTGGGGTTGAGCGCGCAGTAGATTGTTCCGCTCATGCTGCCGCGCGGGCGACGGCGATCCGCGCAACGCGCAAATGGGGAAGGATCGTTTTTATTGGCGAAGGCGGGACGGTTGAGATCCATCCTTCTCCCGACATGATTCACGATCAGAAGACGGTTTACGGTTCGTGGGTCACATCAACTTGGCTTATGGAAGAGCTTGTTGAGCGCTTGGTTCGCTGGAATCTTCATCCAGCAGATATTATTACCCACAGGTTTCCGCTTCAGCGCGCGGGCGAAGCCTATTCCCTGATGGCGTCAGGCAAATGCGGCAAGGTTGCCGTCTGCGCGGATGAAGAGCTGATTTAGCGCTCGCAGGAAGAAGGGAGGAGAGCCGAGAATGCGAAAGACTGCTGCAAAGCCGATTGCCGATTGGGAGGGCAAACTCGAGTCCCGCCTTGCACTCTTTGGGCATCGCAACTGGGTGGTTGTTACCGACTCCGCCTATCCAGCCCAGTCCGACCCTGGAATCGAGACAATAACCGCGTCCGGCAGCGGGATTGAAGTGATTCGAAAGGTTCTGGACGCCATTCGCGCGTGCAAGCATATTCATGCGAGCGCTTATATCGACAAAGAACTCGGCTTTGTAGAAGAGAAGGATGCGCCGGGCATCGGCGAGTACCGCAAGCAACTTGCCACTGCGCTGAAAGGCACGTCTGTCAACCACATTCAGCACGAGCAGATTATTAAGAAGCTCGACCAATCTGCCCAGGTATTCCGTGTCTTGATCATCAAGACGAGTATGACAATCCCGTACACTTCGGTCTTTTTCGAACTTGATTGCGGCTACTGGAACGCGGCTTCGGAAGCACTGCTTCGCGCCGCAATGCTTGCTGCAAAATCGAGATAGGAGAAGTTCCTGAAGCGGCAGCGGGAATGTAACAGCCTCGATTTCCGGATGAGGCTAAGAGAACGAAAGGAAGCAAAACGCAATGGCATTGAACAGGCGTGAGTTACTGCAATGGATGGGCGGCGCATGTTCCGCTCTCGCTCTCGGAAAATTTGCACGCGGCCAGGCATCGGCGCCGGGTAACTTTCTGCCCACCCGGCAGTCTTTGCAGGGTTATCGGATTCCAGATTGGTTCCGCGACGCCAAGTTTGGCATTTGGGCGCATTGGGGGCCGCAATCGGCCATCGAAGATGGGGATTGGTACGCCCGTAACATGTACATACAGGGATCCGAACAATATCTATATCATGCGGAAACCTATGGTCATCCATCCAAGGTTGGATACAAGGACCTGGTGAATAACTGGAAGGCGGCAAAGTGGGACCCGGAGCACCTGATGGGGTTATATAAGAAAGCAGGAGCAAAGTACTTTGTCAGCATGGGCGTTCATCACGACAACTTCGACCTGTGGGACTCGAAATATACGCGCTGGAATGCGGTGAACATGGGGCCGAAGAAAGATGTTGTAGGTATCTGGCAGAAGGCGGCGCGGAACCACGGATTGCGATTCGGAGTCAGCGAGCACCTTTGGATCAGTTACAAGTGGTTTGCCGTAAGCCATGGCGCCGACAAGACCGGACCGTTGGCGGGTGTTTCGTACGATGGCGCCGATGCCCAGTTTGCCGACTTGTATCACGATGCAGGCTGCGTGCAATTCGCCGCCAAACTCGATTGGAACGACAACGGCATACCGGACACATGGCGCCAACACTATCTCGATCGCATGACGGACCTCATTGACAAGTATCAGCCAGACCTTCTCTACACCGATGGGCACCTTCCGTTCGAGGAATACGGGTTGAAGATGGTGGCGCATTTGTACAACGTAAGCGCGCAATTGCATGGAGGCCAGGTCGAATCGATCTATACCAGCAAGGAGAACTCCGATTGCGCCATCGGCACCTGTCTACTGGACCATGAGCGCGGCGTGTCGGACGGCATTGCGGCGAATCCATGGCAAACCGATACGTGCATCGGCCAATGGCACTACAAGCGCGGCCAGAGATACAAGTCGGCCAAGAAAGTTATCGATCTATTAACGGACATTGTAAGCAAGAACGGCAATCTTCTGCTTAATTGTCCGCTGCCTAACTCAGGAGAGTTAGACATTGAGGAGATGAACACGCTGGACGGCATTACTGCCTGGATGGCAGTAAACAGCGAGGGGATTTATGGTACGCGTCCCTGGAAAATATACGGCGAAGGTCCGTCGACCAAGGTCAAGATAGTAGCCGGTAACTTCAATGAGGACAAGCAGAAGGACCTGACTGCCGAGGATGTTCGTTTTACGGCGAAGAATAGTACGATTTATGCGTTCGTCATGGGTTGGCCCGAGAAGGCTGCGGTTGTCAATGCGCTTGGCCTTGGCAGTCCCCAGGGTGCGGGGAAGATACTCAAGGTGGAACTGCTGGGCGGCAGAGGCGATGTGAAGTGGCGGCAGGACGACGCCGGGTTGAGGGTAGAGATGCCGGCGGAGAAAATCTCCGATGTGGGCATCACTCTGAAGGTGGAAACTGCATAGGCTGCGATTGGGCGCGGCGCGGTTACTTGCTTGTTGAATGGCCGTGCATTTTCCTGATTTCGCTTCCCGCCAGCAGAAAAGCTCCGACCCCGTAGTTATAACTCGCGGAAGGCTTGAAGGGCTGAGGTTCCGCGCCGGTTTGCTGGATGCAGCCCAGCCGTCCGTCGGTATAGACATGATGGAGCATTCCGGCCCACGCTTTTTCGATCACCGGGCGGTATACGTTTCTATCGAGCAATCCTTGATTCACGCCGGCAGCCAGGGCAAAGGTGAAGAAAGCGGAGCCGGAGATTTCCGGCAGGTCGTATGCGTCCGGATCAAGCAGGCCAGCCCTCCAGAGCCCATCGGGCGATTGAATCGCAGCGATCCGCGCGGCCATCTCCTTTAGTTGGGCAATATATTTTGCGCGTGCCGGATCGTCCTTTGGAAGGTACTGGATGGTTCTTATAATGCCGGCCATGACCCATCCATTTCCGCGGGACCAGAACATCTTTTTTCCATTGGCCTCGGTCCTGGTGAGATAAGTGGAATCTCGAAAATAAAGATGCTCATCGGTGTCATATAGCCGCGCCGAAGTCTTAGCCCATTCGTCGTCGAGATAGTCGACATACTTATGGTCGCCGGTGGCGGCATACATTCGCGCCCAGACCGGCGGGGCCATGAAGAGGGCGTCGCACCACCACCATGCAATCTCCTTGCCCGGAATGGTTGAAGTTCGCGGCGCGGCCAGGATTGCATCGAGCTCGCTTTGGGTTGGCTGGATCATTGCCGGGTCTTTCTTCTGGAGATATAGCTCGAGATAAGTCTGGGCAACACTTTGATCGTCGGCATTGGGAAAATGCGATCTGAGCTTCCAGTCAAATTTCTGGCCCATGGCGAGCATTGCATCGCGATAGCTGGGGTCGTCGAGCGAGTCCGAAGCAGCCATGAAGCCGGTGTACAACGCGCTCCAGGTCCATATGCGATCGAACCAGGGCTGGGCTCGCTGAAGCTGCCAGTCCGCGACTTTTCGCATTGCCTTGGCCACCGCGGCGGGCTTGGTGGAGTAAGAGAGGCCGGTGGCAATGGGGCCTGGGTTATCGGGGTCGTCGCCAAAATGGCGCTCCGCGTTGTTGGCAATGTTGGCTTGCTCTTTAGGCGAAGGCTGATGCTGAGCGATGGCCACCTGCTGTGCCGCAAACATGGAGATACTGGCCATCACGGCTGCGAGTCCGGACTTGGGGCAAAATGACATGATGTTCCCTCGACCTTGGATTGTAGATGGTTTTGGGCAGAAGTCTCCATTGAACTCCGCAACTGGCGATTCGGTGGAGGGACTTGGCTGCAGGCTCAGGACAGGTTTTCGACGCGCGGCGCAGGAACTTTAGAAGTCCTGCGCGGCCAGGAAGCGGTATGCTGTAAACGCGCGATGGCAGGTGGCAGATGGAGAGGCGAGTTTGCGCGGGTTTCAAAAGAAGATCAAACTTCCAAATCAGGTTCCAGGAGATGTTTGCAATGAAGACATTCAATTCAATGCGCCGCGATTTTCTTTTGACGGGCAGTCTCGGCATGGCAGCCGCTGCGATTCCCGCAGTCTCGCTTGCGGCTTCAGCGCAGGATAGCACGGCATCCGCGCCGCCTCAGCCCATTTTCGATGTGCGCAAATATGGCGCTACAGGGGATGGCAAGACGCTGGATACCGCGGCGGTGAACCGTGCAATTGAAGCGGCGGCAGCGGGGGGCGGAGGGGTGGTTGTTTTTCCCGCAGGAAATTACCTTTGTTTTTCTATTCAACTGAAGAGCATGGTGCATCTTCACCTGGAGCAGGGGAGCACGATTATTGCCGCCGAGTCTCCGCGACCCGGCGACCAGACCGGCTATAACGGAGGAGTCTACGATGCCGCCGAACCCAAGACAGAGTGGGACGCTTATCAGGATTACGGGCATAACCACTGGCATAACTCCCTGCTGTGGGGCGAAGACATACACGACTTAAGCATTACCGGCACAGGCCTGATATGGGGCAAGGGGCTCAGCTTCGGCGCGGGGCGGGCTGCGCGCGGCAATTACCCAACCTACGTTGCCGAGCAGGCCGGGGTGGGCAACAAGGCTATCGCGCTCAAGAACTGCCGCAACGTGCTGCTGCGCGACTTCTCAATGCTGAAGGGCGGCCACTTTTGCCTTCTGCTCACGGGAGTCGATAACCTGACTATCGACAATCTGAAGATCGATACCGATCGGGATGGGATGGACATCGATTGCTGCCAGAATGTGCGCGTCTCCAATTGCACCGTCAACTCGCCCTGGGACGACGGCATATGCCCCAAGTCGAGTTATGCGCTGGGTTATGCCAGGCCCACCAGAAATGTAACTATCACTAACTGCTGGGTGACGGGCACTTATGAGCTTGGTTCAGTGCTCGACGGCACATTCAAGAAGTTCGCGCCCGAGGGTCATGCCGGGCGCACTGGACGCATCAAGTGCGGGACAGAATCCAATGGCGGCTTTATCAACATCACCATCTCCAACTGTGTGTTTGAAGGCTGCCTGGGTTATGCGCTGGAAACAGTGGACGGCGCGCTGCTTGAGGACATTACCATCACCAACACGACCATGCGCGACCTTGTGTCCGGGCCTGTTTTCATGCGGCTGGGAGCGCGGTTGCGCGGGCCGAAAGAAAGTACAAAGGTGGGCACGCTGAAGCGCATCCTCATCAGCAATCTTGACTGCTTCAATGCACCGCAGAGGGTTAGCTCCATCTTGAGCGGCATTCCAGGCTACGCCATTGAAGACGTGAAATTCTCGAACATTTATATCGAGACGGTGGGTGGGGCTACGGCCGCCGATGCCCAAATTCAGCCGCCGGAGTTTGAAAACAAATACCCCGAGCCCGGAATGTTTGGGCCCATGCCGGCTTCCGGATTTTTCCTTCGCCACATGCGCAACGTGGAGATGAGCCACGTGGAGATTGCGAACACGACCCCCGATGCGCGTCCCGCGTTTTACCTGACCGATGTGGAGCGCGCAGATTTCTTTGCCATCACGGCTCCACGGAATGCGGATGGGGCCTTTCAATTGCACGGCGTGAAGGATCTGCGCATCGGCTGGAGCCGCGCGGCCGCCGACACCGCGCTTAGCGCCGCGGATAACAAGACTTTGTAGGGAGCCCCCAAACCCATTCCGGGGCTGACAAAAGGGTCGGACGACAAGAAGTGCTTCTATCGGATGAGGTCTGAGATGAAACTTGCAATCGCAATTGCCGTGATGGCGTTTTCCATGTCCGTTCTTGCGCAATCTCCTGGGAAAGTTCAGGTGTTCTCTTCCGACTCATTGCACGGCCAGCTCGCACAACTGGGGGCAGAGGCCAAAGCCAAGGGCAGCAGCGGAAGCACGCTCGTGGACTATGGAAGCCATGCGGTGAAGCTCTCCGTGAGAACTAAGAGCGGAGGAGCGGAAGTTCACGCTCACTTCGACGATGTGTTCTTGGTTACAGAGGGCAACGCGACTCTGATCACGGGCGGTACCGTATTGGACGGCCACACCGGAAGCGACGGCGAAACGCATGGCTCGGGTATCCGCGACGGCGTAACACAGACGATTGTGGCCGGCGATGTGGTAACCATTCCAGCCGGGACGCCGCACCAGCTGATGGTTGCGCCTGGCGCCACCTACAGCTCCATCGTGATCAAGGTTAAGGAATAGCGTTTGCTGGTAGTGGTGCAGTTTCCGGTTGGCGGCGATACGCTCGGAACCAGGAAGGAACGCCTCAGCTAGCGCGTCTCGCCTGTTCCGCGACTGCTCAGTTTGCAGAAGGGGCTTCGACCTGCTCGATGAAGATCGCATCCACTGTGGCCTTCTGCGCAGTAACCTTCAGCCCGAGTTGATCCTGAAGAGCTGAACGGACCTGAGACTCCCTGTCCCCTTCCGGATCGATGGGTACGACAAACTTAATATCGTAACTTCCCTTGAGACCTGTCTGGTCGGTTACCGGGCGGTGGAACTGATCTTGGAGAAAGCCGGCCAGCGCTCCTGGAGTGCAATTTCTCTGCTCGAACCAGATCATAGGGAACCCGCCGCTGGGAATGGGACTGCTTGGCTCGGTGGGCTCAGGCGTGCCGGCAACGCGCAACTTCGGGCCACCCTTTGCCACGATCAGTGCGTATGAATTCAGTTCTTTCGCGCGGTGGCTCACTCGCAGCTTGAAACGATCTGTGAGCATGGACTGCAGCATGAGGTGGAGTTGGTTCTCCTGCTGACTCTTATCGGATTTTTCCATTTCCTGAATCTGAGAGTCCGACATCTTGGCTTCGATGTCATATCGCGTTGAGTCGAACCAATTGGGACCCCCCGAAATCCGATCCGCCGGTAGGTAATACGCCCTTTCCACCAGTTCCTCCACCGAGATGTTCTTTGCCTCAAACCGGCCGAGGGGCGCAGACATCCCATAGCCAGGGTCGCCTGAGCGATTCGGTTTGATGGCGGCAACTTCGAAGGACGGCAACGCGCTTGTCGCGTTCTGCGGCGCGGGCTCAGAGCTTTGAGATTGCGCCTGGTCCTGTGTCGGCCACATCAGCGAGCAGATGCAAATGAGATAAAGCGCAAGGCTGTTCGAATCGATAAATCTCCGCACGCGCGACCTTCCCGAGAGGCAGCAATCCCCCACATTTAAGTTGGGGGCTGACGACTCCTTTTACAGCATTTTTTCGAATGCGTACCGTGATGAATGTCACGTCTCGCTGGTTGTGGACGGATCATCGCCAAACCGGAAACTGCCTACCCATTGGCTTGCCGCGGAGCCGGGACGCTTGATCGCCCTGTGCGGCCTTATTCGCGGAGTGCTTTCGGCCGTTTTGCGCGTCCTCGCGAAGCCATCTCGCTGGCCAGCTCGCTCTCGGCGGAATGCAGGTGGTGTTCCATGGCCGCGCGCGCTTCGGCGGGGCTTCCAGCGCGGATGGCGCGGTAAATCTCCTTGTGCGCCTCGATGGAAGTCCGGCGGTCTTTGGCGCGCTCGGCGGTCTTGCGCCGATCGTCATAGAGCGCCGATGTTACCGTCTCCATAATTGCCGCCAGGATTGGATTCCCCGAAGCCTGGGCGATGGTCCGGTGAAAGCGCACATCGTGTATCAGGTATTGCGCCGGATCGTCGATGGTTGCGTACATCTCGGTCACCTCTTCGGCCAGCAGAATCAGGTGTTCTTCTTTTGCGCGTTCCGCGGCCAAAGCCGCCAGATTGGTTTCGAGCAGATTTCGCACCTCGAACATCTGCCAGGATTTAAATCCATGCAGCGCACCCAGCAAACCCAGCGACGATTTTCCGAACTCCGCCGGTCCATTGGCCACAAATGTTCCCACACCGTGGCGCACATTCATTACGCCCATGGCGGACAGATACCCAATTCCGGTTCGCAGGCTGGCGCGGCTGATCTTCAGTTCCTTTGCAAATTCGCGCTCGGGGGGAATCTTGTCGCCCGGCTTCAAGGTGCCGTCTTCGATTCGCGCGCGGATGTGGTTAACCACTTGCGTGGTCAGCTGGGTATCGAGAGCGTGTGCCTTTTCACCTTGCATGGAACCATGATCCGTCAATTAGAATAAAACGTTTGATGGCTAGTATTGAGGTTAGCATCGGCGAGAAGCTTTTGCCTCGCAAATTCCGATCATCCGATCTCAGGATTGGCCCGGATCGAGCCGGCGGTGTAAGCTGGTGGTCTGACCTCTGAAAGGCGATTGGACACCGGCCAGTTTGGATGGTCCAACCGGAACATGGTGAGTTCTCCAGTGCCTCTGCTTCATGATGACCGGCTCTTTCCAGCCGACCCTGACACCCGCTCCATCGCCAGACGACTCTACGCATCCATCCATCCACTTCCCATCGTCAGTCCGCACGGTCACACGCAGGCTAGCTGGTTTGCCCACAACTTTCCATTCCCCAATCCTGCGGGGCTGTTTGTTCAGCCCGACCACTATGTTTACCGAATGCTTTACAGCCAGGGTGTTTCGCTTGAGGATCTGGAGATCGGCAGCCAGGAGATGGAGGATCCGCGCAAAGTGTGGCGCATTTTTGCCGGTCACTACACACTTTTTCGCGGAACGCCGACGCGCATGTGGCTGGACTATGCTTTCCAGGAACTTTTCGGCATCGACGTTCGGCTCTCCTCCGCAACCGCCGATTTCTACTACGACACCATGGCGGAGAAGCTGCAGACTCCCGAATTCCTGCCCCGCGCTCTGTACAAGCGCTTCAATATTGAAGTTCTCTCGACCACGGATTCGCCTCTGGATTCACTCGCCGATCATCAGGCAATCCGCGACTCCGGATGGAAGGCCCGCATCCTGCCCACCTTCCGTCCCGATGCGGTGGTCGACCCCGAGTTTGATGGCTTCCGCGAGAACATAGCCCGCCTGGGCGAGATGACCGGAGAAGATACTGGAAGATATGCCGGGTATTTGAACGCCCTTAGAAATGCGCGTGCCCGCTTCAAGCTGCTTGGCTGCACGGCAACCGACCATGGACATCCCACGGCGCAAACCGCGAACCTTGAGCCCGGGGAAGCTGCCGGGTTATATGACCTGGTCCTCTCCGGTCGCGCCGGGCGCGAGCAGCAGGAGCTGTTCCGCGCGCAAATGCTAACAGAGATGGCGGGTATGAGCGTCGACGACGGACTGACGATGCAGATTCACCCGGGGAGCCTGCGCAACCACAACCGGCAGGTATATGAGCGCTATGGGCGCGATCGCGGCGCCGATATTCCCATGGCCACGGAATATGTTCGCGCGCTTCGTCCACTGCTCGATTGCTATGGCAATGAGCGAGGTCTTACCGTCATTCTTTTTACGCTGGATGAATCCGCATACAGCCGCGAACTGGCCCCACTGGCCGGTCACTATCCATGCCTGCGGCTGGGGCCTCCGTGGTGGTTCCACGACAGCCCCGAAGGGATGATGCGCTTCCGCGAGTATGTTACCGAGACGGCGGGCTTCTACAACACCGTGGGATTCAACGACGATACGCGGGCATTCCTTTCGATTCCAGCACGGCACGATGTGGCTCGCCGGATCGACAGTGGCTTCCTTGCCAAACTGGTGGTTGAGCACCGTCTCGATGAGGACGAAGCCTTCGAGGTAGCGCGAGATCTGACCTATAACCTGGTCCGCCGCGCGTACAAACTGGGATGACGAATGGTTGGAAAGGCAGAAGAAAAAAACATGGCGACACTCGGAAAATACTCCATTGGATTGGGCGACCGATTTGCCCATGAAGGCAACGCTCAACTGGAAGCCTGCGTTCTTGCCTCCAAGGCCGGCATGGATGTTATTCCGGTGTGGAACAAGTCGAATCGCGAGCACACGATAATCGGATCCGAGCCGTCCTCAGCTCGTGCCGCGGCTGACGCGGGGGTTAGAGAACTCGGCTGGAAGCTCCCGTACTTTTGCGATGCGGACCACATCAACCTTTCGACGGTGGAGCGATTTCTATCTTCGTGCGATTTCTATACCATTGACGTGGCAGACTACATCGGCAAAGCTGCCGCGCAGTCGACGATTGACGAGTTTCAAAACCAACATTCGGAGTTACTCGGCACGATTGAGTTAGAAGGCAGTGGCCAGACCATAGAAATTACACTGCCGCTGCTTGCGCAAACCGCTGCTAAATTCCTGTTTGCGGTTCAGGAAGCGGGCAGGATATATCGCAGAATCGAGGCGGCAAAAGGCAACGGCACATTCATTGCCGAGATTTCGATGGATGAGACCGATGCCGCGCAAACTCCTGCCGAGTTACTCATTATTCTGGCTGCCATTGCGGGAGAAGGCATTCCCATTCAGACCATTGCTCCCAAGTTCAGCGGCCGCTTCAACAAGGGCGTGGATTACGTGGGAGATGTTGGTCAGTTCGCCCGAGAGATGGAACTCGACATGGCTGCTATTCAACACGCGGTGGCCCATTATGGATTGCCACCAAACCTGAAGCTCAGCGTCCACTCCGGCAGCGACAAGTTTTCAATCTATCCCGCCATTCACGCATCGATGGTGAAGTTCCAGACCGGCGTACATCTGAAGACCGCCGGCACTACATGGCTTGAAGAGATCATCGGCCTTGCCGAAGCCGGGGGCGACGGCCTGGCGCTGGCCAAAGAGATTTATGCCGAAGCCTTTAGCCATGCCGATGAGCTATGTGCGCCCTACGCAACGGTGATCGACATCGACAAGGCCAAGTTGCCGTCTCCGCAGGAGGTTGCTCATTGGTCCTCAGAGCAATTTACTGCTGCGCTGCGCCATGTTCCCGGTTCGCCTGCGTATAACTCCAGCCTTCGCCAGTTACTCCATGTGGGATTCAAAGTCGCGGCAAAGATGGGGCACCGGTATCTGGACCTGCTGGAAAGCAATGAGGCTGTTATTGCGAAGAACGTGACGGAGAACCTCTATGCCCGCCATATCGCGCCCGTGTTTCTTGGAAGGAAGGCAAACACTTAAGACTCGGGCCGCATGGCGGCGGCAGAATCGCTTAGAATCGAGTTGGCTGAATTGGCAGGTACCTCAATGAGATTGTTGCAAATGGCGGATGAGATCCGTTACCCGCACATGTCCACCGCGGAGTTGCGCGACACATTTCTGGTGGACGACCTATTTGCGCCAAACAGCGTTCAACTTGTGTATGTCGATCTTGACCGGACGGTGATCGGTTCAGCCACGCCGCTGGATACACCTTTGAATCTGCCTTGTCCTGCGCTGCTGCGGGCTGCCTCGTTTACTGAACGGCGGGAGTTAGGCGTGTTCAATATCGGCGGCGACGGCGAGGTGGACGTGGATGGCGCCCGTTATTCTCTGGGCAACCGCGACGCGCTCTACATTGGCAACGGCGAGCACAGCGTATCTTTTTCAAGCGCCAGTACGGCCAGGCCCGCTGAGTTCTATCTTTTGAGTTATCCGGCCCATGCAAGTTATCCCATCGCGGTTGTTCGCGGGTTGGAGCAAGCTCCTCCGCCAATTGGCGAGGCCGCCACAGCGAACCGCCGCACTATTCGAAGACTTATCCATTTGGAGGGCGCGAGAAGCTGCCAACTGGTAATGGGTTTCACGGAATTGGAACAAGGCAGCGTGTGGAATACGATGCCGCCCCACACGCATATGCGACGGTCGGAAGTATATCTCTACTTCGACGTGCCGGCCGATCATCGCGTTGTGCACCTAATGGGATCGGCGGCGGAAACTCGCCATCTTATTGTTGCCAGCAAGCAGGTCGCTGTGTCTCCCGGCTGGTCCATCCACGCCGGCGTCGGCACGGCGAGTTATTCCTTCTGCTGGGGCATGGGCGGAGAAAACCAGGTGTATACCGACATGGACGCGCTGCGGATTCCTGAGCTCTTGTAAGGGAAGGCTTCGAACGAGGTCTCTGACCGCTTGATTTCGTTCCTTTAAGTTTGCGCTCTCCCACCCATTCGCCAGAAAAAAGCGAATGGATGGGGCACGGGGCTGATACAGGTTGAAAGGGTCAGAGACCTGGATAACACAGGAGACAATCGTTGATTCTCGAATCATTCCGGCTAACTGGCAAGAATGCGTTGGTAACAGGATCGTCCCGCGGCCTGGGCGCGGGCATCGCGGTGGCCTTGGCTGAGGCGGGGGCAAACGTGGCTTTGCACGGATTGAATTCGGTCCCTGCCGAAGTTGTTGAGCGCGTGGCGGCAACGGGTGCGCGGCACGTTGAGCTAGCCGCCGATCTCCGCAATCCGGACCGCTGTGCGGAGTTAGTTGCGCAAACCATTGATCAGCTCGGATCCATCGACATTCTGGTTAACAACGCAGGGATAACACGACGCGCGCCGGCCGTCGACTATACCCCGGGGGACTGGGACGAAGTGCTGGCAGCCAATCTCACCAGCGTCTTCCGCCTTTGCCAAAGCGCGGGGAGGCATATGCTGGCGCAGGGATCCGGCAAGATCGTGAATATCGCTTCTCTGCTCAGCTTTCAAGGGGGAATTACGGTGCCATCCTATGCGGCGGCCAAGGGCGGTGTGGCGCAACTGACCAAGGCTCTGGCCAACGAATGGGCGGCAAAAGGCGTGCAGGTGAACGCAATCGCGCCGGGTTACATGCAGACGGATCTTACCGAGGCGCTGCAGAACGACCCCAACCGTTCGCGACAGATTCTGGAGCGGATTCCGGCAGGGAGGTGGGGATTGCCGCAAGACCTGGCTGGAGCGGCGGTCTTTCTGGCTTCGCCGGCCAGCGACTATGTCAACGGGCATATTCTGGTGGTGGACGGGGGTTGGATGGGCAGATGATAGCGTGGATTCGCCATGAAGGCAGATCATCGATCCTTTGCGCCTGCGCGGGCGTTTCGCACAAAGCGGCATTATGATTCCAGTGAAGCTGCTTGACAGAAGGCGAAACGAGGAATAGAGTTTGTTCGATATTTGAACAATATCCTGGCCGATCGGTAAGGACTTTTGTAATTTGGATGGAGACAAACATTGGTAACTCGGCGTGAATTTCTCGACACACTTGCAGCAGGAGCGGCGGGCCTGGCTATTGGATCCACCGCAAAGAGCTATGGTCAGATATTGGGCTCCAACGATCGACTTAACTTTGCAGTTATCGGCCTCAACAGCCGCGCGTATGCCCACCTTTCGGCGCTGAAGGCAAACAAGGATGCTGCCCGCGTTTCGCATGTGTGCGATGTGGACAGCAATATTCTGGGCAAGTTTGCCGGTGCGGTGCAGCAGGGGTTGGGTTATGCTCCCGCAACCGATAAGGACTTCCGCAATATCCTCCAATTGAAGGAGGTGGATGCGATCACCATCGCGACTCCGGATCACTGGCATGCTCCCATGGCGATTCTCGGATTGCAGGCGGGCAAGCACGTGTATGTTGAAAAGCCATGCAGCCACAATCCTGCCGAGGGCGCGCTGCTGGTTGAGGCTCAGCGCAAGTATGGCAAAGTTGTGCAGATGGGCACGCAGCAGCGGTCGTCTCCCCATACCATCGAGATTGTCGATAAGATTCACA
>Ga0302319_10013885_pt1 | contig 15071 bp, 10 predicted proteins | sample Bog_T0_2_FD_203319 | JGI IMG/M metagenome (GOLD analysis project Ga0302319, IMG submission 203319) | Peat permafrost microbial communities from Stordalen Mire near Abisko, Sweden - Bog_T0_2 | ecosystem: Environmental > Terrestrial > Soil > Wetlands > Peat | place: Sweden: Abisko, Stordalen Mire... | reverse complement strand
GGCCGTCCGCGTCCACTACAAACCACTTGCGGTCAATGTCTTTACCGCTCGGAACAAAGGTACCCATCTTGATCTCCTGCCCTCTTAAAGCCAATCTTGCCAACCTGCACAACTAAAACCGTGGCGCAAAGCGCCGAAATACGAGCCAAGCCCCACGCAAAATGCGCACGGCCAGTTTCTACTACCCACGTCCAAACAATTCTGTTCGGGTGAGAACTGCGGGGAGCTGGCCCTCAAGGGGCTTTGGCCTGGCTGAACCGCGTATTTCTAAAGCGCGCCCAGCAGCCGGTGACCTGTGCCGGGCAGCCTCTTCAGGGGCTTACCAGCTGGATCCGGATGAACGCCCCAACGAAGTAAAACCGATCGTTGAGGGCCCGCACACACAGACCCCAGGCGCAACACCGCGCAAGGACTCCAGAATACCCCAAACCGGATTCAGAGTCAACGAAAAGCGCCAACCGGAACGAAGGTAAATTGTGAGCCGAATGGGCAGCGATTCCTTCAGCGCCGGGAAACCATTGGGCGCGCCCCGCCAGTTTGCGCCCGACGCTGCCTGTTGCGTGTAAATTGGGAGTCATATTCATTTCAGGGAACGGAGCCGGTAAGTGAAAACAAGCCCACTGCGAAAGTTAGCCGCTGCCTGCATTGTGGCAGCCGGGGTTTGCTTTGTGATCGGCCTGTATGCCACTTTCCTTACCGACAAGAACGCCTCCCAACGCGATTTCATTTCCTATTGGGCAGCCGGGCATCAACTGGTGCATGGCGCAGACCCATACGACCTGGGAGCCGTGCAAGCCCTGGAGATTACCGTGGGACGGACGGCTGACCTTCCTGTTCTGGCCATGCGTAATCCGCCAATTGCCTTTTTCCTTGTCTGGCCGCTCGGTCTCTTCGGCCCAAAGATCAGCCTCGTCATCTGGTTGATGGTTTTGCTTGCTGGGCTCTCCATTTCAATCTGGGTCCTGTGGCTGATCTACGGACAAGCGAACACCCGTCTCCATCTATTCGGCTATGCATTCGCGCCCGCGATCGCCTGCCTGATGGCTGGGCAATTCGGCATCTTTCTTCTCGTCGGCGTGGCGCTTTTCTTAAAATTCCACAAGTCGCAACCGTATCTTGCCGGAGCAGCGCTGCTGCTTTGCGTCCTGAAGCCGCACCTGTTTCTGCCCTTCGGCATCGTATTGATTCTGTTTGCGGTTACCCGCGGAAACTATCGCATTCCGGCGGGTTTCGCCGCCGCATTTCTTGCCAGTTGCGCGCTCTCGTTCGGTCTCGACAGGCAAGCCTGGTCGCAATACTCCGCCATGATGCACGCTGGAGGAGCACTGGACGAGGCTATACCGGCGCTTAGCGTCCGCTTCCGATTTCTGATCTCGCCCCATACGGTATGGCTGCAGTTCGTCCCCGAGGTCGCCGCCTGCATCTGGGCCGTCTGGTTTTTCTGGACCCGCCGCGACCGCTGGAACTGGCTGGATCACGGGCTGTTGCTGCTTCTTGTATCCGCCATGTGTGCGCCATACGCATTTTTCACGGATGAATCCATGCTGCTTCCTGCCGTCCTGGCCGGACTCTACCAGGCAACGGGGGCACGGCGCTCCATGTTGCCGCTTGCGCTATTCGCTGGCGCCTCGCTGATTGAGGTGCTGGCAAACGTTCAAATCATCTCGATGTACTTCCTGTGGACTACGCCCGCGTGGCTTTGCTGGTATCTGTATGCGACGGGGAGGATCGGCGGGCGGACGAAGGATGTTCGTGTTGAGGGTGCAGTTCCGGAGCAGGCGCGGGGCTAGCCGAATGGCTGACAGGGTCGTTCTGGAAAACCACCTGGTTTCCGCGTAGAGTGTGGGCAATGAAAAATGTATTCATTTTGGCAGGGCTACTGCTTGTGAGGATGGTTGCGTTGCCGAGCCTTTCTAGTCAAGCCTCCCTAACGACCAAGTCAGAAACAGAAACGGTCACCATCACCGAGCCTGGAAGGATCAAGTTGGCAGATCTGTTCAAGATGGCGGATGTGGTTGCAGTCGTTCAAATCGTTTCCGGGGATACTGAGAACTACGAAGTACCAATCTACAAAGCAGTGGTTGTGAAGAGCTTCAAAGGATCCCAAGAAGGGGCAACAATCTATTTTGGTCCGTTCTTGGGCGAAAGGCTCGGTTGGGAATACACCTTGTTCCTTCGCGACTTGAAACATTCTGCAGAGCCAAAAGCTGCACGGACGTACGCGTATGGAAAAGTGAACTACCTGGAAGTTTTCAAACAGGGATACAGCTCAATGGAGAATTCTTACGAATGCGTATTCGATGGAAGCGACCCGGCACAGTCCTGCGATAACGGAGTTAAAGTATGCACTGATTACATCGTCCTTCCCAAAGAGGTTCGCACGTTTACGTCCGAAAAGGACGACCCTCCATTCGGATGTCGCTGGGTACGACGCTCGAGGTTCCTGGACTTGCTCGATGATTTTGGGGAGAAACCTGGGGGCATTGGCTCTCCATACGGAAAATTGAGATAGGGTCAAATGGCGGCAAAAAAACCGCCCGAAGATCAGCATTTCGGCTGAACCCCGGGCGGTTGGTTTTGAGCTAGAGGCTGATAGCTAGAAGCTGAAATCCAGAAGCTAAAAGGCTGCAATTACGCGGCGTGCAGATCCGCGGAACGCACACGGAAGTGCTTCATATTGAGCGAGAGCGTGCGCTCAATCTTGCGCAGATCGTTGCGTTCCGCCGGTGCCGCAAAGGTGGATGCAACGCCGTGTGCCGAAGCGCGACCGGTGCGACCGACGCGGTGGACAAAGTCTTCCGCCATCTTGGGCAGATCGTAGTTAATGACATGTGCCACGTTGGCTACGTCGATGCCGCGGGCGGCTACGTCCGTTGCCACCAGCACCCGGTGATGCCCCTCAGAGAAGCTGCGCAGCGCCTGGTTACGCTGGGCCTGCGAGCGGTCGCCATGAATTTGTGTAGCCGAGTGGCCGGAGCGAACCAGCCTGCGGGCAACGCGATCCGCGCCGTGCTTGGTGCGCACAAAGACCAGAAAGCTACCGGTCTCCGCGCCCAGCAGGTGTTCAAGCAGTTCCTGCTTCTTGTCCTGCTCCACTTCAAAGGTGCGCAGCTCGACATTCTCGGCTGGCTTCAGAACCGAACCAATTTCGATGCGGGTAGGGTTGTTGAGATACTTGCGGGCCACTTCCTTCACCGCGCCCTCAAGCGTGGCGGAGTAGCAGAGCGTCTGCCGCGTTGTGGGAAGCATCCCGGCAATGCGCGCGATGGCTGGCTGAAAGCCCATATCGAGCATGCGGTCGACTTCGTCGAGAACGAGCATCTTCACGGTGTCGAGCTTGACCAGCTTGCGCTTGAGAAAGTCCTCCAGGCGACCGGGAGTGGCGACGATGAGACGCGCGCCGCGACGAATGGCCTCAAGCTGCGAATGCTCAGCCAGGCCGCCGACTACGAGTGCGCAGGTCTGCGAAGGGCTGGTGCGGATGGCGCGAAACGCCTTTTCCACCTGCATGGCCAGCTCGCGGGTGGGCAGCAGAATAAGAGCCTGCGCGCCGCGGGTTTCGTTCTTCTGCATCATCTCGACAACCGGGATGAGGAAGCCAAGGGTCTTGCCGGTTCCCGTTTGCGCGGTAGCCAGAATGTCGCGGCCTTCGAGCGCAGGAGGAATGCAGCCGGCCTGGACCGGGGTGGGGACTTCAAACTTATTGGCGTCAAGGCGCGCCATGAGCGCAGCCGAAAGAGAAAACTCAGAAAACTTTGTGATCAAGATGGTCAAATTCCTAAGGGTTCCAAGAGCCCAATACCCACAGGCCTGCAATCGGAACCGGACATTGAGGCGCGAGCATACTTCAGGCGCGGGCCTGCTTTTCAAATCTATGCGTTAGGGAGAACCGAAAACGTCCATTAATCCTAAGGACGGCCCGTGCATTCGTTCGAATGCCGTTGGCCCGAATCTGCCACACGCTACTGGTAACGCCAGGCGACACATTGCCGGCCGGCTACCCTGCTCCAACTTGCTTCCCGGTTTCAGTGCGGCATGATTCAATCCCTTGGCCATTCAAGGAGGGATTGTGCGACTGATTTCTGCCGGACCATGAGAAAGTCCACGGAAGAATCTCCGGGTAGGAGACTTATAGGTATCACGCTGTAGGGGCTTGGAGGAAAATCTGTGCCAGGCAAACTTGCCGGTATGAAGGGCAAACCGCTGCTCACGGCCAAATCACTGAGCGCATGTACAGTGTAGCACGGTTTCGCTTTTCTCTCGCCCGTTGGTTGATTTGCGATTCGCGAGGAACTCAACAACAACCATTGCATCTGCCGTTCGCGCATCAGTAAACTACCCTCAACAACGCCTCACAGCGCAAAGCTCCGACTCGATTCCGAGGCCTCGATGCAAACCTTCACCGAACTCATCGCCAGGCTTGAACGCCACTACGGCGAGCCTAAAGTTCCGCCTGCGAGGGGACCGTTTGGGCTTGTGATGTGGGAGAACGCCTGCTATCTGCTGCCGGATCAGCGGCGTCTGGAAGTGTTCGAGGCATTGCGCGCGGAGGTTGGGCTCACCGCCGCGAACCTCGATGCCGCATCCGACGAGGTACTGCTTCCTCTGGCGAAACGCGGCGGTATGCGGCCCGAGACGCGAGTCTTCCGGTGGCGGCAGATTGCCGGCATTGTGCTGAGCCAGTTTGATGGAGACCTCGACCGAATCCTAACGCTGCCCTATGCCGATGCGAAGAAAGCGCTGAAACAGTTCCCCAACATAGGCGACCCTGGAGCGGAAAAGATTCTGCTGCTTTGCGGAATTGCCAACGGCCTCCCTCTGGAATCGAACGGTCTGCGGGTGCTGGTCCGGGTGGGCTGGGGGCGGTCGCAGAAAAACTATGGGGCGACCTACCGTTCCGTTCAGGAAGCTCTGAAGAGCGAATTGCCCAGGAGTCCGGAGCGGCTCAGAGATGCGCATCTTCTGCTTCGCGAGCACGGCAAGACGCTGTGCAAAGATAAGGCGCCCCAATGCCATGAATGCCCTGTATCCGCTGATTGCAAATATGCGCAAACCACAGCGGCGTCGTTTTTGTGAAGTGAAGCCTAGCCCCGGCTCGCGATACGCCCCGTTTCGCGCTTCACCAACTCCACAATTTCAGCGGTATTCTTGGGGTCGCCGCCGCGCGGATCTCCGCCAATGCGCCCCATGCGTGCGTCGGGCAGGCCCATCCACTGCTTGCGGCGGAGTATGTCGTCTATTTTGTCTTCAGGAATCACGCCCAGCGGTTCGCCGATTTGCTTCGCGATCATGTAGGTCCGGCAATAGGTGTCCATGATCTCGCAAAGCCACTCGGCATGCGTCACGGTATCTGCCCAGCAAACCACTCCGTGATTCTTCAGCAGGATGGTGTTGTGCTCGTGCACAAAAGGCAGCACTGTTTCTGCAAACGCCTGCGTCCCTGGCGTCTCATACGGCGCAACTGCGGCCGGCCCGATGAAAACTTCATATTCGGGAATCAGCCCGTTCGGCGGAATCTTCCCTGCGATAGCAAATGCCGTCGCGTAGGGCGGGTGGCAGTGCACGACAGCCCGGGCCTTGGGATTGGCCTTGTAGATCTCAAGATGCAGCAGCAATTCACTGGTCAGCGTGCGGTCGCCGGCGAGGATTTTTCCGTTCAGGTCGGAGAGGCAGATGTCCGCAACTTCGAGGTCGGCCTTGCTGAGCATGGTGGGCGTGCAGAGGACAAACTCGGCGCCCAGCCGCACACTGATATTGCCGCCATTGCCGTCGACATATTGCCGGTCCCACAGCTTGCGGCCCGTGCGGATGATCTCCGTCCGCAGCGCGTTGGCCTCCGCGGAGTTGAAAAGGGTTAAGGGTGACTCCCGTTCCAGTGGCGACTCCCGTTCGGCAGACCGGTCGCGGGGATCGTCCACCGCAGCCTCCGCCGTTTTCGATGGTAGAACCACAGTCTGTTCCATGTTGACCCCTCGACTTGACCCTTGCCCGCACCGCGTTACGATCAGGCCGCCGCGCTTGAGTCCAGCCAAGCGGCACCTATCCTCTGAAATTATACGGTCGGATGTTTACGCCGTATCGTGATTCCAGTCACCGGCAAGGCCTAATCCGCGTGGACCAACCTGCGCTGCAGGGCCTCGAGGGTCTGGCCTTTCGTCTCGGGATAGGTGAAGAGCACCACCAGGAATTGCACCACGGTCATGATGGCGAAGAAGACGAAGGGGGCCGCAGTGCCCATGTGTGTTGCCACCCATGGGAAGCTCTGCGCGATCACTGTCGCCATGAACCAGTGGCTCGCCGATCCCACGCCCTGGCCCTTGGAGCGGACCGAGTTGGGAAACACTTCGCCGATGTAGACCCAGATCACTGCTCCCTGCGAAAGCGCGAAGAACGCGATGTAAGTAATCAGAATCCACACGAGCGCATCCAGATGGGAATTGGACGCGTATACCCACGCCACCGCGCTCAGGCAACTCGCAGTGCCTACCGCGCCAATCAGCAGCAGCGTCTTGCGGCCCACCTTGTCGATAAAGCTCATCCCGATCATGGTGAAAACCAGGTTCGTGGCGCCGATCGCGATTCCCTTTTCATCGCCTGACAACTGGCTGAAGCCGGCCGCTTTGAAGATGTCGTTGAGGTAGTACAAAATCGCGTTGATGCCGGCCAGCTGGTTGAAGGCGCCGATGGAGATGGCCAGGAACAGCGGATATCGGTACTTCCACTGAAAAACCGACTCGTGCGCGGTGGCGTGTTCTTCTGTCAGGGCGCTGCGAATGTCGGCCAATTCGGCTTTCGGATCAGGCTCGCCCATCTGCTTAAGCACTGCCAGTGCATCGTCGATCTGGCCACGCGATGCGGACCAGCGCGGGCTGCGCGGAATGAAGAAAAGCAGCGCCAAAAAACCCAGCGCGGGGATAGCGGCAATCCCCACCTGCCAGCGCCACTCGACCGCTCCCAGGTTCATCAATCGGATTGCGTAGTTTGACGTGTAGGCCACTACGATGCCAAGAACCACATTGAACTGGAAAGCAGCCACGAGCCGGCCCCGCCACTTGGCCGGCGCCAGCTCGGCAATATACACCGGCCCCAGTACCGAGGACGCTCCAATTCCCAGCCCGCCTATAAATCGAAACAGCAGGAACGAAGGCCAGCTCCAAGCCAGTCCGCAGCCCGCGGCGGAAACGATATAGAGCAAAGCGGTGATGCGCAGCGTCTCGCGGCTGCCAAGCCTTTGCCCGATAATCCCGGCAGACAATGCGCCGATGACCGTGCCAACCAGCCCGATGCCGACCGTGAAACCCTCCTGGTTGGCACTCAGCCCATACAACTTCACCAGCGCATTAATGGCGCCGGAGATCACTACTGTGTCGAATCCAAAAAGCAGGCCGCCCAACGCTCCGGTCAGCGTGGCTTTCATCAGGTGGAAGTTGGGTCGCATCGTCGTGGGTCCCTGAAGTTCCCAACCATCCTACAGACCTGCGCACGGACCGGCAAACCCGCGGATTGGAAAGGTCATTTTGAGTTGTGCTCGGGGCCGGCCGATTTGCGCTCGGGGCCGCACGCTACGGCCAGAACCCGGCAGCGATGCTTACCCAGCACGCTCCAGCTCAACGCCATCTCACTCTCCATCCATGCACAATCGCCCTCCTCGAGCACTTCGTGCATGCCGCCTGCCTCCAACTGAAGCCGGCCTTCCAGCACATACACCAGCCCGCTGCCGCCGGGAAGCCCTTCCATGACGCCGGAGGTTACGCCGGGAGCGAACTCGACCATGCGCGCCGTCAGCCCGCCCTGCGCGGTGGCCGGATTCAGCGGAATGGCTTTCGTGGATTCTGTGCCTCGCCCTTTCCCGAGCAGGTGGGCCTTCCGCGTGATGGAAAGGGCGTGCCGGGACGGTTCCGAGAAAAAGTAGCTCATTCCCACGCCGTAAACACGGCTGATGGTGGCCAGAGTGGGCAGCGTCGGAATCATGCGGTCGGTCTCCAGCTTCGAAAGCAGCGCCGTAGAAAGTCCGGTCTCGGCGGCGAGCCGGGAGAGCGTAAGCCGCTTCTGTGTGCGCAAGGTGCGCAGCTTCATTCCAATGCAGTAAGGCTCAAGGGCCCACTGCGAGTAGCTTACTGTCTTGGACATGGCGATTTCTCCGGGAAACTCATTGTCACTGCAAGAAGTTTGACTGCGCTCAGGACAGATTTTCATGGCAAATTCCTGAAGTTTTTCCTCTCAGTCAATGCGAATTGATGGCATCAAAATACGCCTGCGGGTCGGTGGTGACGATCTATTGAGCATAGTAGCCAACATTCAGCAGGCCGAACAAGATCCGCTCGCGGCAAGAAATGCCTTTTTTTGACACTAAAGCATTCATATTGAGTTGGATGGGATCAAAAATGCTTATTTACTTAAGAGTTACCTGGTAACCACTTTTAAATTACTTCAAGCCGGAAAATGAGATGAAAAAGCCCCCCGCTGAGCCTTGAATTCATGCATAATCTGCGTAGATCAGACAATCACGGGCCCCACTGAGCCCACACACTTTGTTGTTCCTGCTTCACTCTTCCCCGGATGTTCCTGGCAGGTGTCCCCCCGGACACTGCAAACGGCTGGGTTTTGTCTCGTGTTGGGCGGCAAATTCCAAGAGCCGAAGAAGGCCATAAACCGAGGATAGCGTTGGTTAGAAACCAAAAGAACACTACAACAACCGCGAAGGCCTGGACGCCGGGCTCTCATCCGCTTGTTCCCAACCTCCTCGACGGACAGACCGAAATCAGCTTCGGGAATTGCCGGCTTATGGCAGACGGAACTCTGCTTCGCGATGAAATCGTCCTTCATCTGCCTCCCAGAGAGTCGGCAGCCCTTCGCTTGTTGGCGGCGCACGCCGGTGCGATTGTGACGCCCGCTCAACTGCGCGAGGCATTATGGGGCGACGTTCATGTGACCGCGGAGAGCGTTCCGAAATGCATTTCCTCCCTGCGCGCCCGCCTTGGGCCGGAAGATTGCATTCAGACTGTCTACAAGCGCGGCTACCGCTTTACGGCCGAGATCCGATACCCCGCCGATGCAAAGGAAAACACGCTGCCCCGCTTAGCGATTCTGCCTTTCGTTTCCGGATACACCATCCCTCCGCACCTGGGACCAGTGATTGCTGAAGAGACCATCTCGCGGCTAACCAGCACTTCTTCGCAGGCAGTCGCGGTTCTGGCGCGTGACTCTGTGTTCACCCTGGCCGCCCAGGGCCTGACCGCCCAGAAAATTGGCGAGGCGCTCCATGCCGATTTTGCCTTGACTGGAACTGTGAGCAAACTTCCCTCGCACTTTCGTTTGCGGGCGGAAATGATCCGAGTCAAAGACGGAGTCCAGATATGGGTGGAAGACGTGCTTGTGCCGCACAGCCGGATTGCGGGTCTTGAATCGGAGTTGGTCGATCGGTTGTACTTTCGTTTGAACTCGGAAAAGGTTTCCATTTCCGCCGAGGCTGAGCAGGAAGCCGGGCCAGAGAACGAAACTCATCGCCTCGAGGCCTACCAAATATTTCAGCGCGCCCACTACGAGTGGCAGTCGCTGGAGCGCCATCGAATGCAGGACAGCGTGCTGCAATTAGGCCGCGCCACCGAATTGAGCCCTTCGCTCATCGCCGCCAAGGTTGAATTGGTGCGGCTGGGGATCACCCAGGCTGTGTTCGGCTTCATATCTCCCGCGGTTGCTGCGGGCATGGTGCGCCGCGTTGCAGATTCAATCCCGGAACTCGCCATTCAGGGGTCGGCAATTCTGCCATCGCTGGGTTCAATCAGTTTCCACGTGGACCACAATCTGCCCGCCGCGCTTTGGGCATTTTCCCACTCCGCTCATCTGCCGCACGATCCATGGGTCACCCGGTCACGGGTCATGTTCTCGCTGAGCCGTTCGCGCTTTGCGGAAGCCATCCAACTGCTCGAGTCCGCGCTGATTGAAGACCCGTTTTCCCCGTGGCTCCATGCCCGCCTTGCCTGGGCGCTGCACCTGGCCGGCCAGCCGCAGGAAAGCGTGAAACAAATTCGTCATGGCTTGGCCCGTTTTCCTGATCATATGGGCATGGCGATTTACGGCGCCATCATTCTCCCCTTCAACGGCGACGCCGCAACAGGCGTGCGGCTGGCGGAAGAACTGGGGGCGCGCCAACCCTTTCTGGACTTGGTTTCAGCTCTGCTCGCCTACGCGCTAGCTAGTGGCGGCCGAGTGGATGAGGCACGCACCATACTCGAAAGGCTGGAGTGGCTGAGCCGCGAACGATACGTCATGCGCTCCTTCACGCCCGCCATTTATACCGTGCTTGGCGATTTCGATGCTGCTCTCTCCGAGTTGCACACCTCGGCTGACTCTCGATGCCCGTGGTTCTTCCAGATGCTCGCCGACCCGCGCCTCAAACCCCTCCATGGCCGCAAGGAGTTTGAAGAGATGCGAGCCATCCTCACCCGCATCGAGGCAACCGCCGAATCAGCCTAGATCTCGCTCATCGCGCGCTCGATGCAAGAAGCACCCCCCCGGGGATGCCTCAGTGCGGAGGAGTTGTCCACTACTTCGCGGCGAGTTTCTCCTCGCTGATCACCGCATCAAACGCCGGTTTGGGCTTGCCGCTCCGATCAAAAAGCAGCGGATAACTTGTACGCCCCGGAACCGGCCAGTTGTTCAACCATGAATTCGCATCTGTAACTCCCCAGAATGTTACACGGCTCATGTCTGCGCGGTGCTTCAGATAAACGGAAAAGAGCCCGGCATATCGCTTTGCCAATGCCTGCTGCACATCATCCGGCAAGCCGTTGGCGTATGGATTCATCTTTGGATCCTGCTTCATCCTCAACCCAACATCGGCACTGAACATATTTGGATTGCGAGGCAGCACGTCGATGTCGAGTTCCGAAATCGCGATCTTGACACCAAGCTTGGCGAATGCCGTGATGGCTGCGTCTTCCTGGTCGAGTGTGGGGAATTCGAGGCTGTCATGCCCTTGAATGCCCACGGTGGTGATGGGAATACCATCAGCCTTTAGCTTCGCCACGAGCGCAAGCGCGCCCTTGAGTTTGGCTTCGTTCTCCAGCGAATAGTCGTTATAAGTTAGTTCCGCCTGCGGATCGGCCTCGTGCGCGTATTGGAATGCCTTTTCAATGAAGTCGTCGCCAATGATTTGCTGCCACTTTGATTTGCGCAGCGATCCATCCTCGTTCAACGCTTCGTTCACCACGTCCCAGCTCTGAATCCGCCCCTTGTAGCGCCCTACCACGGTAAAGATGTGGTCGTGCATTCTCTTCAACAGCGCATCGCGCGTCAGCGGCTTTCCCTGGTCGTCCTGGAAAACCCAGTTCGGAACCTGCGAATGCCACACCAGGTTATGCCCGACGATAAACATGTGGTTCTTCTCGCCGAATGCAACGTACTTATCGGCAAGCTCGAAGTTATAGGCATCCAGCCTGGGGTGAACGCGTTCCCACTTCAACACGTTTTCGGGAGAGATGGAATCGAACTGCGCGGCAAGAATGCTGTCGCCGATCTCGTCGGTTCCGGCGATCTGCCGCTCGTTAATGGCTGCGCCCACATGGAAAATTCCGCTGTAGGCTTCCTTAAGCGTGGTGGGCTGCTGTGCGCTGGCCGCGACACACGTGGCCAGCAGCGCGGTAGTAAACACGAAACGTCCATTCAACATTTTCTGAAAGCTCCTAAGACGAATAGCCTTTGCGGCGTTCCGCAAGGTCGTGAGAAATGGTCATGTTCAACTTCATGGTGATGCCGTAAAAGAGCAGGCAGACGGCGCAGATAAGGAACGCTGCACCCGCATAGACAGACGCGATCAGGCGAATGCCCATCAATGCGCGTTCGGTTTGCACGGCATTGCCTACATAGCCATAGAGCGTGAGGAGCTGGCCGGCGATCCATCCGCCCAAAGCCAATCCGATCCACAACGCAAATACAACCGCCGCGGTCACGGTGCCCGTAGCGCGGCGTCCCGTCTTCCATTCGCCGAAGTCGGCAACGTCTCCCATCATGGACCACAGCACGGGCCCCGAGCAGCCGTAAGCAAACTGCCGTGCAACTTCAAGAGCAATGATCGTTGTGGTAGCCGTTGCGGGGATGAAGAAAAGCACGATACAAAAAACACCTGTCAGCACCATGCTCCAGATGAAAAGCGCGCGCTTGCCCATCCGCTTTGTCAGCGCTGTCGAGCAGGCAACACCGACTAGCAGCGCCGTCAATCCAAAGCCGTTGAACCAGCTGAAAAGCAACTGGTTTCCGGCGCAGTATTTAAAGTAGGGCAGCATCAGGCTACCGCGAATCATGAGCCCAATAAAGTAGAACGTCGTCACCAGAAAAAGCGCGATCCATGGACCGTTCTTAAGCAAATCCCCCAGGTCCTGTGCAACCGAAGATTTCTGCTTCGGGTCGGGCTGAATCCTTTCCTTGCTGACTCCGAAGGCGATCAGGAACATGATCACGCTGGTCACAAGGAAGATGCCCATCGTCATCTGATAGCCGCGTGCGCTGCTGCCGCGCCCAAGAAACACCACCATGGGAATCGCCAGGCTCTGCACAATAAAGCCTGCAGCGTTGGCGAAAATCTGCCGATACGTTGCAATACTGTTGCGCTCGTTCGGATCGTCGGTCATTACGCCGGTCAACGATGCGTAAGGCACGTTGTTCATGGTGTAGATGAGTCGCAACGCCAGGTAGGTAACCCAGGCATACATGAGCTTTGCGCCGGAGCTCAAATCCGGAGTAGTAAAGGTCAGCACGCCGATAATGCCAAAGGGCAGCGCCGTCCAAAGCAGCCAGGGCCGGAACCTGCCCCAGCGCGTGTTGGTACGGTCGGCAATCACGCCCATCACTGGATTGAAGACCGCCGCTCCCAGGCCGACAATCAGGAACATTGTGCCTGCCTGGGCCCCGGTCAACCCGAAGGTATCGGTGTAGAAATTCAATTGCAGCGCCATCATCGCCTGAAAGACGAAGTTGGCTGCCATGTCGCCCAGGCCGTATCCGAACTTCTCCCCAAAGGAGAGTTTTCCACTCGAACCGCTCATCCGTTCCTTCTCTCTCTGTGTCCCCGTGGCGACAACATTCTTGCGCACCTCAACTCGCGAAATCCGCCGCTCGTTCGTGCTGACTCGCCTCTTCTGCGTCCCAATGGAATATACGCCGACACGTAAATTGCCGGTCTGATCCTTCGAACGCGACACCGCGATGGCTGAGATTCGAGTCACACAACTATATCGCTTTACTATTGGATTTGGCGACAACAAATCATGCCGTCCGAAGGGTATAATTCGCAGCGAGGTTTCACCATGACTAAACGTGCACCGCTCGCCTGCCACCTGGGGTTTAATGCCCAGCATTCGCCCATGGGCGCATTCATGAGCTTTACCTGCGGCAACTTCGGCACGCGCGGCGGAATTGGCCTGCAGATCGGGCAGCCTGGCGATCAGGAAGTCTTCGTCGGGTTCAAGGATGGCGATCGCTATTCTGACGCAACCTTCAACTGCCTGCCTTTCTACACCGCGGCGGTGAGTCGGGCCGCCGACGCTTTTCTGGTGGAGCAGGCCGGCCCTTCGGAACAGAACGTCAAGCCCGACGCCGAGCCGTTCAAGGAAAGCGAGTTCTCCCGCTCCTACGGCTGGGCCAGCGATGAATGGGCAGCGAAGGGACTGACCTTTTCGGTCTACTCCCCGTTCGGCGCGATCCCCGATCCGGCAGTCGCAAGTAAGCAGCAGATGCGCGAAGGGCTGTTGCCCGCCGTCATTGCTCGCCTGGAACTCGACAACACTGCGGGCACGACGACCAAAACGGCGATGTTCGCGCTCAATCATGCGCGCCCGGGCAGCCGGATTCTCAATGACGATCTCGGCAGCGGCCGGTTGGCATTCGCGTTTCGACGCGAGGCAGGCGGCGCGGCGGAACTTCGTGATTTCACTACTTCAGAGGATGGAGACAAGATAGCCGATCTACCCTTCATCTTTATGCGCTGGTCCGCCAGTGACGGCGTGCGAGAACGCCACAATCCGGTTCACCTGCTGGGTTCCTGTCCGGGATTCGGATTTGAGGTTCCGGCCGGAAAGAAGTACGGAATCACAATCGCGCTGGGTTCATATCTCGAAGGCTTCCAGACCAACGGAATCGACGGCAAATATCTTTACACTCGTTACTTCGATAGCCTCGACGATGTACTCAAATTGGCGCTCGACAGTTCCTCAAAAATCATCGCTTTGTCAAAGGCGCTAGACAGCAAGTTGGACCAGGCTGCTCTCTCCGACGATCAGCGCTTCCTCATCGCGCACGCCACCCATAGCTACTACGGCAGCACGCAGTTGCTCGAGGTGGACGACCAGCCTTTCTGGGTGGTCAACGAGGGCGAGTACTGCATGATGAATACGCTCGACCTATCCGTCGATCACGTCTTCTGGGAGCTCGAACACAATCCGTGGCTGGTCCGCAATCTGCTTGATAACTTCGTCCGCCTTTACAGCTACAACGACGAAGTGAAAGTCTATAAGTCAGAGTTCGCGCCGACTACAGAGACGATGCAGTTGGATCCCACACAGACTCCGCCACCGCCCGACGAGGCCCAGCTCAATCGCCCCTATGACACCAAACCCGGCGGCATCAGTTTCTGTCACGACATGGGCGCGCACAACAACTTCTCGCCCCAGGGCCGCAGCAGTTACGAGTTAGCTAATCTAACCGGCTGTTTTAGTTACATGACAGTGGAGCAGCTCTGTAACTGGGTCCTGACCGCAGGCTGTTACGTGGCCAAGACGCGCGACTTCGAGTGGCTCAAGACTAACAAGGCGGTAGTGGATGCCTGCCTGGTCAGCATGATCAACCGCAGCGGCGACGTGGGATTTGCGCAATTCGACTCGACGCGCTGTGCCGGTGGACAGGAGATTACGACTTACGACTCGCTGGACCACTCACTGGCGCAGACCCGCAATAACATCTACATCGCCGTCAAGAGCTGGGCCACTTACAAGTCTCTTGCGCTCATGTTCCGCGAGTTAGGCGATGCCGCGAGCAAAACGCGCTGCGAAGAACTCGCCGCCAAGGTCGCTGCAGTA
>Ga0302319_10013883_pt1 | contig 15074 bp, 13 predicted proteins | sample Bog_T0_2_FD_203319 | JGI IMG/M metagenome (GOLD analysis project Ga0302319, IMG submission 203319) | Peat permafrost microbial communities from Stordalen Mire near Abisko, Sweden - Bog_T0_2 | ecosystem: Environmental > Terrestrial > Soil > Wetlands > Peat | place: Sweden: Abisko, Stordalen Mire... | reverse complement strand
TTCAACGAAATCTTCCGCCGCATCGCCATTGAGTTTGAAGTCCCGACCGAACCGGGCATCTGCGACCAGCTCATCAGCTTCATTCAAGGCACGCTCAAGCAGGAGCTGCGTTCCTGCTATCCCCGCGACATCGTCAACCAGGTCCGCTGGAACGCTCGCTTTGAAAGCAAAACGCCCTATCTCGATCACGCCGCCTTGATGCAGGCAGTTGAAGCGTATTTTGTCCCAACCGCCTGAGAAATTCGAGCAGCGTCCCACTCAACCCTGACAATCCGTCACCCATCCATGCGCCTGTCTCTCCTGAGGAAAAACGGGCGCGTGTTTTGAAGCCTGCGATTCTCAACCCTTTGCAACCCTGAGTTCCGGCCCTTCGCCACTCCGCCTGATCGGCAGCTTTCCACTCCTCAACCCTCGGCGTATGATTCCTGCAACGCGAATGGCTGCACCGGCTTTCAAACCAAATAGAAGTCTCTTCACGAGCATAGAGGGCAGAGCATTCCTGCGCCCTGCGCTTCTGCTGTGCTGCCTGGTGTTCGTCTCCTGCCCGCGCTCCTCTGCTCAATCAACAAACCAGCCCCAGAACGCGACCCCAACCCTCGTGGTCAACGTCAACCGCGTGCTGGTCCCCGTCGTCGTTCGGGATAAGAAGGGCCTCTCCGTCGGCGACCTCAAGCAGGAAGACTTTCAGGTCTTCGACAACGACAAGCCGCGCACCATCTCCGCATTCAACGTGGAGAAGCGCGGAACCCGAAACAACAATGCGGGCAGCAACGCGGCAAGCGCCCCGTCGACCCCCGCCCCAGCCGACACGGTGTCGCAAGCGCCCATCCTGCCCGAGCGCATCCTCGTCTTTCTCTTCGATGACATGCACATGAGCTTTGAAGACCTTGCCTATGCCAGAAAGGCAGGCGCGAAGGAAATAGCCGCAGCACTCACCGGCCCGGTGATGGCCGCTGTCGTCTCAACTTCGGGAAAAGTTAACAGCGGCCTCACCAGCGACCCAGCCAAATTGCAGCAAGCGATGATGAGCCTGTCTCCGCATCCCTCCGACAAATCCGATTGTCCTTTGATTGACTACTACCAGGCCGACCTGATGTTGAATAAGCACGACGCCGCGGCAAACGCGGACGCCTTGGCCCAGGTGCTCAACTGCGACCCCGGCATCAATCCGCAGACCGACCTTCCCGTAGCGCAGCGGCTCGCGGAAGCAGCAGCCCGCCGTGCCCTGTCGATCGGCGCCGGGGACGTACAGTCCACCCTGGCCACCACTTCAGAGATTGTGCGCAGAATGGCAAGGCTTCCCGGCCAGCGTACGCTGATCCTCGTCTCTCCCGGCTTCCTGGCAATCGAGCAGGCGCCGAGAGCACAGGAATCGCGGCTCATGGACCTCGCTGCCCAGTCGAATGTCACCATCAGCGCCCTTGATGCCCGCGGCCTGTACACCACCGCATTGGCGGCCAGTGACGATACACACGTAGTTCCAGTGCAATCCAGGAGCGAATTTCACGCCAGCGCCATGAGGGCGAACGAAAACGTAATGGCTGAACTCGCCGACGGCACCGGCGGCACGTTCTTTCACAACAGCAACGACCTCGACGCTGGATTCAAAGCCCTCACCGAGGCGCCTGAAGTTGTCTACGTGCTCGAGCTCTCTCTGGACGGTGTGAAGTCAGACGGCACCTATCACCGCCTGCAAGTGAAGTTGGACCGCGACAGCCTTGACGTGCAGGCGCGCCGCGGTTACTTCATGCCCAAGCCGGACAAGAACAAAAAGTAGCGCCTCAACTTCGCGCCCGATCCGCGCCATCTAAAGCCTGGCCCTGAGCCTACTGTGGCTGCGCTGCGCCCGTAACAATCCGCGTGGTTGATGCAAAGCGATGGTAGCTTGTAAACAGCGTCTCATTCAGCCACTCTGAAGCAGCATCACCGGTGCTGGCATCGGCGCCTATGATCGTCTTCGAGAGCGCCAGGCTGCGCACCGGGCAGATAAAACTGCTCCCGCCAATCTCCACCGCGCCGTACTCCACCAGCATGGCGGCCCGCTGAAAATCGGAACTCCCTTTCGAGTCTGCTTCAATCGTGATGCGGAGCACTGTTCCCGTGGCGGGATCGAGCCACAGTGAGCCGTGATATCCGCGGCTGGTGTGCACGGTCGCAATGCTGGCAGAGTCGTTGTTCGGCCTTGCGCCGATGCTCGAAATCCTCGAGCCGCCCCTGGGCGTTGCGAAGCCCTCAACGGACGACTCCCTTCGCTCGGAGCTCACAACTTCGAAATGCGATACCGGCTTGGGCACCGAATAATGGAACACCGCCGACTGACCCGATGCTGTCTCTTCCCAGTGGCTCCAGCTCACCTTGCCATTCACGGCGTCGCTCAGAATCATGCCCAGCACAGAGCCAAACTCACCCCATGAAGTGAGCCCGCTGCGCTGCTGCCATAGCGCGGAACCCCTTGCGGATGATTGATTTTCGCGCTCCCCGTTCACTGAGGTCTCGCGGCTCGTCCGATCCACCAGGTGCAACCCGGCACGCACCGGCCACGCCCCTTTTTGCAACTCCTGCGGGCTGTCGTCGTAGCGAATCGTGGTCCGTGTGGCCAGAAAATTCGGCAATCGCGGCAGCGTCTCCGCCACATACTTGCCCGCCGCGTCGAACATGCGCAACTGCGTCGCCTCGTCCGGAGCAGGCGTACCCGGCAGCTCGCTCGCCGGCAGATCCAGAAACGCCGAACGATCCGCCAGCAATGCCAGCGCCAGCCCCACATCCGGGCCCGCGTTCAATTCGCCGTTGATCCGTTCCGCCGTTCGGTCGCTCAGCCGTTCTGAAAGTTCCATCCCGGTAAGCAGCCGCACCATCTCCGCCGGCGGCTTGTGCGCCGCGCTGGCCGCGGTCAGTGCCTGCTCCAGTTGCGCCACAGTCAGTTGTTTCGCCGCCAGTGCCGGAAGCGTCATCGCCGCCAAGAGCCCCAGAAGAATCAGCCGCCGCATCTCGCCTCCTTCTGTGCCTGTTCCCGCGCGAACGTACTATCCTACCGCCTGCACCGTCCCCTTGCCCACAAGATCCTCCACGCGCTCCACCCAGCCGCGATCGGCCGCCACGTTCATCCCCTCGGGTTCCAGGATCACTGCGTACTCACCCTTCTTTTCCAGGTGCAGCATCACTTTCCCCGGCCCTGGCGCCCCATCCGCAGCGCTCTTCAATCCGGCCAGCATCTCTTCCGTAGCCCGGTCAAGGTTAATGCGAATCCGTACTCCCATCGGCAGCTTTACCTGCACCTCTTCCAGCGACGCAATCGAGCTCACTGCAATCTTCGGCGCCGCATCGTCATCGCCCGTCAGCGGTCCCCGCACCAGCACCGGCGCTTCCATCTTCAACTGCTCCGCCAGCCGCTCGTAATCCCGCGGAAAACACACCAGCTCGATCTTCCCCGTAGCGTCCTCCAACCATCCCTGCGCGTAAAGCTTCTGATCCCGCTTGGTCTTCTGCACCTTCAACCCCAGAATCATCCCCGCCACCTGGATCTCGTCCGCCGGGTCCGCCTGCGCGCCCCAGCGCTTCTCCGGCGGCTTCCGTTCCAGCGCCTCCGCGGTGGAAATCACCCCCGTCAAATTCCGCAGCTTTTCCGCATACTTATCCAGCGGATGGCCCGACACAAAGAACCCCAGCACATCTTTCTCGTTCGCCAGCCGCTCGCCTTCTTCCCAATCCGCCACGCGCGGCAACTCATCCGCACCGCGCCCCGCAGCCCTCGCCTCGTTGAACAGCCCGAACAACCCCGTCTGCCCCTGCGCCGCGTCTTTCTGCGCCCGCGTCGCCCGCTCCATCGCCTTGTCTACAGCCTTCATCAGCGCCGCGCGACCGCCCAGCGAGTCCAGCGCCCCCGCCTTTATCAAAGATTGAATCACACGCGAGTTCATCACCCGCAAATCCACCTTCTCGCAAAACTCCCAGAAGCTCTTGAACCGCCCGCCCACCTCCCCGCGCGCCTTCATGATCGACTCAATCGCGTTTCCGCCCACGTTCTTTACCGCCGCCAGGCCAAACCGTATCGCCTCACCCTCGGGCGAAATCTGCGGCGTAAACTGTGCTCCTGAAATCTGCACATCCGGCGGCTCCACCCGTATCCCCATCTCCTTGCACTCGCTGATGTACTTCACCACGTTCTCCGGTTTCGATGTTTCGCTCGTCAGCAGCGCCGCCATAAACTCCACCGGGTAATGCGTCTTCAAATAGGCTGTCTGGTAGGCCACCAGCGCATACGCCGCCGAGTGCGACTTGTTGAACCCGTACTCGGAGAACTTCCTCATCTGCTCAAAAATCTCGTCCACCGCCGCCTTCGGATGTCCCAGCTTCGCGGCCCCGCTCATGAACCCTTCGCGCTGCGCCGCCATTGCCTCGGCGTTCTTCTTTCCCATCGCCCTTCGCAGCAAATCCGCCCCGCCCAGGCTGAAGCTGGCCAGCAGTTGCGAAATCTGCATCACCTGCTCCTGGTAAACAATCACCCCCAGGGTGGCCTTCAGAATCCCTTCAAGCTCCGGCAGCAGATACTCCACCTTCCGCCGCCCCCACTTGCGCTCGATGAAGTCGTCGATCATGCTCATCGGCCCCGGCCTGTAGAGAGCATTCAGCGCCGTCAGCTCCTCCACCGTGTCCGGCTTGTACCGCCGCAAAATGTCCCGCATCCCGCTCGACTCAAACTGGAACACCCCCGACGTCAGCGCCGTATGAAACACCTTCTTGAAGGTCTCCCCATCGTCCAGGGCGATCATTTCGATATCTACTTTTTCTCCGCGGCCCTTCTCAATCAGCTTCAGGCAATCGTCTATGACCGTCAGCGTCGTCAGGCCCAGAAAGTCCATCTTCAGCAGGCCCATCTTTTCCACGGACTTCATGTCGTACGCGGTCACAATTTCGTCGTTCTTGGTCTTGTTCAGCGGCACCAGCTCCGTCAACGCCCGCGGCGCAATCACCACCGCCGATGCATGCACTCCCGCGCCGCGCACCAGGCCCTCCAGCTTCTTCGCCGTGTCAATCAGCTCGCGAATCACCTTGTCGCTGTCATAAACCTTCTTCAGTTCCGGCACATCGCGGAGCGCCTCGTCCAGCGTCACTCCCACCGTCCCTGGAATCAACTTCGCAATCCGGTCCACGTCGCCATACGGCATATCCAGCGCGCGTCCGCAATCCTTGATGGCTGCTTTGGCAGCCATCGTGTTGAACGTGATAATCTGCGCCACCTGCTCGCGCCCATACTTCCGCGTCACGTAATCGATCACTTCGCCGCGCCGGTTCTGGCAAAAATCCACGTCCACGTCGGGCATGGTCACGCGCTCAGGATTCAGGAACCGCTCAAACAGCAGCGAGTTCTGCAGCGGATCCACATTCGTAATCTCCATCACGTACGCCACCAGCGATCCCGTCGCCGACCCGCGCCCCGGCCCCACTGGAATTCCGTTGTCCCGCGCATACTTGATGAAATCCCACACAATCAGGAAGTACCCCGCGTACTTCATCTGCTTGATAATCCCTATCTCAAACTCCAGGCGCGCTTCATACTCGTGCGCCGCCGCCCGCTGCACTCCGCGTGCTCCCAGTTGCGCAATCGACGTGTCCAGACGCTTCCTGTACCCCGCCCTGCACACCTGTTCGAAGTAGCTGTCGATCGTGTGCCCCTCAGGAACCGCGAACTCAGGAAACGGATTGTCCACCGCGTGCAGCTTCAAGTTGCAGCGCTCCGCGATCTCCATCGTCCGCTGCAACACCGCTGGCGCATCCTTGAACACCGACCCCATCTCATCCGCGCTCTTCACAAAAAACTCATTGCTGTCGAAGCGCATCCGCTCCTTGTCGTGCACCTTCGATCCCGTCTGCACGCACAGCATCACATCGTGCGCGTGATGATCCTCCCCGCACAAATAATGCGAGTCGTTCGTCGCCACCATCGGAATCCCAAGTTCCTTCTCCATCCGGAACAGAGCTTCGTGTATCCGCTTCTCCTGCTCCAGTCCCTGGTCCTGAATCTCCAGAAAAAAATTCCCTCTCCCGAAGATATCTTCGTACTGCTGCGCCACTTTCTTCGCGGCGCCATATCGCGCGTCGCTGTCCAGGTCCTTGTACTTCGACTCACCCAGAAGAGCCTCGCACAATTCCCCGCTCAGGCACCCCGAAAATCCGATCAGCCCCTGCGCGTGTTCCGCCAGGTACTGCTTGCTCACCCGCGGCTTGCGATAAAAACCATGCAGGCTGGCCTCTGAAGTAATCCGGATCAGGTTGCGATAACCCTCCTCGTTTTCCGCCAGCACCAGCAGGTGATTATTCTCGTCGCCCTCGCCCGCCATACGGTCGATCCGATGGTCTTCGTTCTGGCTGATGTAGAGCTCGCACCCCAGAATCGGCTTGACGCCCGCCTTCTTCGCCGCGTCAAAGAAGTGCACAGCCCCATAAATATTCCCGTGGTCGGTCATCGCCACGGACGTCTGCCCCAGCTCCGCCACCCGATTCACCAGCTTGGTAATGTCGCAAGCCCCATCCAGCAGCGAGTACTCCGTATGCAAATGCAAATGCGTAAATTCTGCCATAGATAATCTAGATTCTAGTCGCCAGCCAAACTCCCCGCACGTCCTAGCGGACAGTTGAAATCCCGCCCGCCTGAGGAAATCCTGCCAACTCGCGGGTTCACCGTATTGCGGGCGCTCCGGGGGCTCGGTTTGTTTAGTTGCTGTATCATATAGCGGCCCGTGCTAGGATTGGCCGAAATTTCAAACGAATCCTGAGGACGCAATGCACTCGACAACGATCATTCAAATCCTGGCGTAGTGTGGCGGGCCCAACCATCTCTTGCTTTTTCCTTCCGCAACCGCTGCACTGGGAGTCCCTCCATTCCGGGTTCTGTGCGGAATAGGTGGAAAAGCACAAAACTCAACCACCGGCCCTCGGGTTCCTCCAATCTCCCGTCAGGGAGAACACGAAAATAGCCCAGGGTGAAACCCTGGGTCACCGTCCCCGCAATATTCCAAGCCGTCCCGTAGGGCCGGCGCGAAACTTTACGAACCAGGCGCACCGCCGGTAAATATCCTCCCGCCGCAACCCGCAATAAAGCAGCACCACCCCGCGCCCCGCAACATCGCAGGCAAACCGGAATCTCCCCGACCGCAGCAATGTGACAACCGTCGCCGTACTCTGACCGCACGGTGATGCATCCTTGACCTTCGCTTGAAAACGGCGAAATAAAATGCTACGCTTAGTGTGACTTAAATATCACACTCGACCGTGGCTCAAGAGACAATTTGGAAGCCACACCGAGAGAGATTCTCATTTGTCGGGACAAAGCCGGTCGGGAACCGTTCACCGAGTGGCTCAACGGTCTCGATATTCAAACCAGAGCCCGAGTCCGGGTTCGCATTGATCGCCTTGAGGACGGGCTGTTCGGTGATGTCGAACCGGTCGGCGAAGGCGTCTCGGAGTTGAGGTTGGATTTTGGTCCCGGTTACCGGGTCTATTTTGGGCAGATAGGCCTTCAAATCCATCTGCTCTTAGGCGGCTCAAAGCAAGGTCAGAGCGCGGATATTCGCCGAGCGAAGAAGTTTTGGAGGACTCACGACAATGAAGACTAGCTCCTATCGCCAGTCGCTTCTGACGTCCCTACTCGACCCAGTCGAAGCCTCCGCCTATCTGAACGCCGCTCTCGAAGACTCTCCAGAAGCCTTTCTCAAGGCGCTCAAGAACGTAGCCCAGGCCCGCCCAATGGCCAGCATCGCCCGCGAAGCCGGCATCCAGCGCGAAACCCTCTATCGCGCTTTCTCCGAGCAGGGAAATCCCACCTTTGAAACCCTCTCGTCAGTTCTCGGCGCATTAGGTATGAAGCTGTCCATCACCCCAACGAATCTGGCGCAGAATTAAGCCTTACTGCGCAGCCGGTAGATGCAGATTCAGGTTTCTCGCGCGGTTGAGCTTGAGTGTCGCTGCGCGGTCGACCTCGCTCATGGAAATGCGCAGGTACCTCTCGTCGGGGTCGACGTAGTGCAGGCCGTCTTCAGAGGCGAAGACCATTAATGCGGAGAGGGTTGAACCGTTCTTGAGCACAATGGCGAAGGCCGGTGCCTCGGACTCGGAGGTTGCCGACGTCGCGGATGCGGAAGAAGCCGCATCTGGAGCAGGCCATTTGTATTCTGTGATCACAGAACGCCCCGGCGGCCGGACGACGGGCGGCGCAGCCGGCTGAACGAACAAGACTGGCTGCTGAAGAAAGTAGACCGGCGGCGACGTGTAGCCGTATGCAGCCCCGGAGTCGTAGGGCATGTATGCGTAGCCGAATCCATAGGGCGAAACGGTCCGGGAGCGGCTGAAATCGTAGCCACGCCGGGCAAAGCCAGGCCCACCCCCTCCAGGCCGCTGGGCGCACGCGTCGTTCGCCGCACCCAAGGCAAGGAGCGCACACAAGCTCAGCAGGATCGTCCGCCGCATGGCCATCCCTCGTGAGAAGGAGTCTAATACCCGGGCCTGCCATTGTAAACGTGGTTCGCCCTGGCGGCTCGCCCAGAGCCCGCAACCCGCAATCAAGCAGCACCCCTCGCGCCGCGCAACATCGCAGCGAAACCGGAGCCCACTCCGTCAACAGTCGAAATCCCAACCCCCACAGAAAAAGCAGCACCCAATGCGATAGACTTCCTCACAGGCTCATCAATGGAGGAACACGCCATGGCGATGTTTGAGATCGATCAAAAAGTAGTCGTCATTACAGATAAAGGGATCGCCTACGACGCCACCATTCTTGCCCGAGCCAAAAGCGACAGCACCGCCCCGGGCGCCTACAAAGTTGCCTTGCTGGGTGTAGGAGCAGACCAGGGCGCCCAATGGCACAAGGCAAGCGACGTATTCCTCCCGGAACAAACCGCCCAGGAAAAGAAGGACTCCTGGAACGACTTCCTCAAGGAATAGCCGCGAAAGGCGCCGCGCTTCACAGGCAGATCCACTATTGCAAGGCCGAAAAATCAGTTGGATCCAGGTACATCGACTCGACACGCTGCACGATCGGGCCGCCTTTCATCGATTCCGCAGCGAGCTTCATGAATTCCGGATCTTTGCTCAAATCAGCCCAGTCCTTTTCGGCAGCGGCGCGGCTGGGATGAACGACCAAGTAGACCAGCGTATTCTTGGCCAGCTCCGGGTCCCGCGGCACCCAATAACCGATGCTCTCGATGCCGTGCCGTTTCAGAATTCGGATGTCGAAGTCCCGGAAATTGGCTTTGAGTGTTTCAAGTTTTCCCTCATAACAGTGGTAGGTCCGCAGTTCATACACGCGTGCCTGCCCTTGGGCGAACGCGGAAGCAGCCACAAACACGAACAGTAGAAAGCATCTTCTGAGCGTCACACCGTGTGCGAGTGCAAGTGCCCGTTTCAGCTTTGACATAAAGCTCTGCCCATCCAATCCGAAGAGTTTAGAAACGAGCCGCCTCTGCCCTACCGGGACCCCACAGAATGGCGGATGGGTTTCCCTGGCAAAGCTCATCAGCTGCCCGCTCGTTTTAGAGCATACGCGCCGGCGATCGAAGTGGATTGCCCCACGCGCAAAGAAATCGATGAACCCGCGACAACCCGCACGATCCAAGCCCGAATCCATTGACCCGGAAGTAAGAGCCAGAGGCCCGCAGCCGGACGCTTCCCTACCTAGAACCTTGAGGCTGCTCTATACTGACGCCAAGCCTATGCGCACCCGTTTCCCGCTCCTTCTGCTGCTTCTCGCCATCCCCGCCCTTTGCTACGCTCAAACCCCTTCCAGACCGGCCCCCAAAATGACCCCGAAAAACATCACCGCCGACCAGGTCGAGCGCTCCGCCATCGTCATTGACACCCACGCCGACACCCCACAGCGCTTCGTCGATGAACACTTCGATCTCTCTGACCCCCTCGGCGGCGGCAATCTCAATCTCGAATCCATTCACAAAGGCAACCTCGGCGCCGAGTTCTTCTCCATCTGGGTTGAGCCCACGCAATACAAAGGCCAGTACGCCCGCCGCACCCTCGAACTGATCGACGCCGTCAAGCAGCAAGTCGCCAAACACCCCGATCAGATCGTCTTCGTCACCTCTCCTGCAGGCATCGAGCAAGCCCATCGGGATCACAAGTTCGCTGCATTGATGGGCATTGAGGGCGGCCATTCCATCGAGGATTCCCTCGCCCTGCTCCGCCAGTACTACGCCCTAGGTGTCCGCTACATGACCCTCACCTGGTCCAACTCAACCAGTTGGGCCGACAGCTCCGGCGACATCGACGACAAGTCCGTCCCCCACAACAAGGAAGGCCTCACCGAATTCGGCAAAGACGTTGTTTACGAGATGAACCGCCTGGGCATGATGGTCGACATCTCGCACGTCTCCGACCACACCTTCTACCGAACCCTGGTCATCACCCGCGCTCCCGTCATCGCGTCGCACTCTGACGCCCGCGCCCTTTGCGACGCTCCTCGCAACATGACGGATGACATGCTCCGCGCCGTCGCCAACTCCGGCGGTCCCAACTCCAAAGGCGGCGTCGTCGATGTCAATTTCTACTCCGCCTTCATCTCGCAGGCTTACCGCGACGCAGCGAAAGCTCAACAGCCCGAAGTCGACAAAGCCGTCGCCGGCCTGAAAGCCAAATACAAAGCCGAAGGCAAGGAAGCCCCCCCGGCCGAGATCGACAAGCTCACCCGCCAGTTCGCCGACCGCATACCCCGCCCGCCGCTCTCCATGGTCATTGACCACATCGACCACATCGTCAAAGTTGCCGGCATTGACCACGTCGGCATCGGCTCCGACTTTGACGGCGTCAGCGGCCAGCTCCCTGAAGGCCTCGATTCGCCCGCAGACCTGCCCAAGATCACCGCCGCCCTCATGGCCCGCGGCTACTCCGCTGAAGACTGTCGAAAGATCCTCGGCGGCAACCTCCTTCGCGTCTTCCGCGAAGTCGAAGCCGTCTCGAAAGAATTGCAAGCCGAAGACCGCCCCAGAATTACCGACAAGCAGCCCTTTGACAAGCCGCAAAAGTAGTTCATCACCCTAGTCCGCCGGTTGCCGCATTCAACCCTTATACTGACCTTTCGCCCAACTTCCCTACCTGGAGACCACTGATGCACCATTCCAAGCTGCTGCCCGCTGCCCTGTTTGCCGCCGCCTGTTTAATCCTGCCGACTCTGGCCCGCGCCGAAGAGGACACCACCACCAAAACCACGGTCGAGACCACCACCAAAGACAAGACCACCGACAAATCGGCTGACAAATCCGCCGAGAAAACTCCGCCCGCCGAAGTCACCACCGAGGGCAAAGTCGACGTAGGCGGACAGCACATTGCCTACACCGCCGTCGCCGGCACGTTAACCGTGGGCGCAACCGACGTTCAGGATGCTCAGCTCGGCGCCGACGGCAAGCCGCAGCCGGGAAGCCAGCTTGCCCTCGACGAGCCCAAGGAGCCGAAAGATGCAGCCCCATTCGCTCGTATGTTTTATGTCGCATACTTCAAGAAAGACGCGAAAGCCGAAGACCGCCCCATCACCTTCTTCTATAACGGCGGGCCCGGCAGCTCCACCGTCTGGCTTCACATGGGCTCGCTCGGCCCCAAGCACGTGGTTACAGACAGCGACCAGCACCTACCCGCCGCTCCTTACAAGCTGGTGGATAACGCAAACTCCCTGCTCGACGTCAGCGACGTGGTCTTCATTGACATGCCCGGCACCGGCTTTGGCCGCCTCGTCGGCAAAGACCCTGAGAAAGCCTTCTGGGGCATCGACGAAGACGCCAATGCCTTTGCCCGCTTCATCGCCCGCTTCATCACCAAGTACAACCGCTGGAACTCGCCCAAGTACATCTTTGGAGAGAGCTATGGCACCACTCGCTCCGCCGTCCTGTCTGACATTCTTGAGAACAACAAGAACATCGATCTGAACGGTGTCATTCTGCTCTCGCAGATCTTCAACTTCACCACGGACATTGACGCGGCCACTGCCAACCCCGGTGTCGACCTGCCCTATATCCTGGCTCTTCCCACCTACGCCGCCACGGCCTGGTACCACAAAAAACTGCCTCAACAGCCGCCCGCGCTCGAGCCGTTCCTCAAGGAAGTGGAAGACTTCACCATGGGTCCCTACTCCCACGCCCTCTCCCTCGGAACCGACATCACCGCCGCCGAGAAGGAGCAGATCGCCGAAAAGCTTCACGACTACACCGGCCTCCCCGTGGCCTACCTGCTCAAGGCCGACCTGCGCGTCGCCGGCGGCGAATTCGAGAAGAACCTGCAAGACGATGTGAACCTGACCACCGGCCGTCTCGATACACGCTTCTCCGGGCCCTCCATCGACCCCTTGAGCCAGAACGCCGACTACGACCCGCAAAGCTCGGCCATCTCCTCGGCCTATGTCGCGCTCTTCAACGACTATGTGCGCCGCGACCTCAAGTTCGGCGAGGGCCAAACCTACCTGCCCCAGGCCCTGTTTGGCAGCGCCCAATGGGACCTCACGCATCGCGGCAACCCCATCAGCCTCAACGTGGCGGCCGACCTGGCCGAGGCTCTCAAAACCAATCCCCGCCTCCGCATCATGGTCAATGGCGGCTACTACGATCTGGCCACGCCCTTCTTCGCCGCCGAGTACGAAGAAAAGCACCTGCCCATCCCGCAATCCCTGGCCAAGAACATTGAGTACGACTGGTATGAATCCGGCCACATGGTCTACGTGCGCGATGAGTCTTTAAAGCAGCTTCACGACCGCGTAGCCGCCTTCATCAAGAGCACGCTGGCCGACACCAAGTGACAGGAAACCTCGGGGTCTCGGGTCTTGATTCCGAGACCTGAGATTCACGTACGATGGGAGCGCCCACATCTATGACGGTCTCCGCCACTTGTGCAACTGACGTGAGTTTTTCGCGATCCCACTTCACCGGCAAAGAACGGGACGCAGAGAGTGGACTCGATTACTTCCATGCCAGATATCTCACGTCTGACCTGGGAAGGTTCATGACGCCCGATTGGGCAGACAAGCCCACAGCCGTTCCTTACGCACAGTATGGTGATCCGCAAAGCCTGAATCTGTACACATATGTGCTGAACAATCCAAATTCGGGGATCGACGAAGATGGGCACATTGACTGGGGTTATCTTGAGGATAAATTCAATGCGATCTTTTACACAAAGGTCGGCGCTTCGGTCGGAGTTGGACTTGGGGTTAAGCTAACAAAAAATGTCGAAGCTAAGGCCGCGGCGAGGGCGGGCGTGGAAGTCAAGAAGACTTCAACTGGGGCAACAGCAACAGCCAAAGTGGAGGCCGGTGCGGGGATCAAGATCGGCGAGAAAGAGGTTGGAGCGAAGGCCTCAGCTGAGGTGCAAGTTATGAAGGATGGGAAAGTAGATATTGCGAATCCTAAAGTTGAATGTTGCGCACCGACTGGGAATGCAGGACATGTTGAGGCCACGCCCAATGAGGTTGAGGTCTCGGGTCATTCTGGAGGCGTTGACGCTGCGGTGGGTGCCGATCTCGGCAAGGCGCAAGAGTTTATTGACGCGGTGAAGGAGCAGGTCAACGCTGAGATTGACAAAGCTGTGCAGAAGTTCACTCCTCCTTCCCAGCATTAGCCGAGCCTGACCAAGACGAGTTCTCGCATGTCCCCTTGGCGAAGCCCCAACGAGAAGTCTGAAAGAGGATGAACCAATGAGCTACTACATAATCAAGAGCAAGCATTTGATTCCGGGCTTTTTGTTCTTGGCGGTTGCCTCGTGGGCGGTTGCCTTGGTGGGGATGACAATCTTCGGCATCGTCAGCTGGACAATAGATGCAACGGTGCATTTGAGTCTACTTGAGATGGCGCCGTGGCCCCTCAAGGCAGTCCTGGGTGTCTGCGGTGCCTATGGGGGGGGTGGGGCGCTCTGCCTTTATGTGACCATGTGGGTTTACTGGATAGCCGTGGAACGAGGTACCATCCTGGCCAGGATCGGCTGGCTTTTGGCTCTTCTTCTCGGGTTGCACTATGGCGCCTTGATTTATGCGTTCGTCGTGTGGAGAAAGGATGTTAAAAAGGTAAACGGTCCGCAACCGGCGGGTGGCCCAGGTCCCGGGAGAAGTGAGCACAACCACTGAAGTTGGGTGCCCCAGGTGCCTCGCTTTTGGGCACCTGGGATAGCACAGATCTTCGCAATCCGGTTTTGCTCTTTCTCGACATCTGGAGTGATTCGTTGAAAGCTTTCCATCGATGCCGCGCGGACTCGTCCGATACGAACACACGGGAAGTTTTCACTTCATAACTTTCAGTTGCTATCACCGGTTCCAGTATCTGGATGCGACGGAGGCGTGCGATCTTTTCGAGGATGCGCTGGAGCGCGTACGTCAGCGTTACCGCTTCGTGGTGGCCGGTTATGTCGTCATGCCGGAGCACGTTCATCTTCTCATCGGCGAACCGATCAAGGGCATGGTTTCCGGTGTAATCCACGCGCTCAAGCTGTCAGTCGCGACGCGGCGCGCGGAGCGGCCTTTCTGGCAACCTCGCTACTACGACTTTCTCGTTCATAACGAAGAGAAGCGGATCGAGAAACTTCGCTATATGCACCGCAACCCGGTCAAGCGCGGCCTGGTCGAGAAGCCCGAAGACTGGGCATGGTCCAGCTTCTGCCATTACGCAACCGGAGTTGAAGGAACAGTCGAGATCGAATCGCAGTGGAGCGCGATGCGGCGGGGCAAACAGTTGCCGGAACACCTGCGCTACCGGGAAAGGGCCGGTTGAGATCCGAGGTTTCCCAGGTGCCCAATAGCGACGCACCTGGATGCATCCCGGCCATGCCCGCCGCACATATTTGGGCCCGCGGAAGGGAGCATTTCCAACCGCATCCGCACAGTAAATATAAACACAAATAAATCGTTCATTTTCAATGCTTTAAGCCACTATCCCGTGCAGTTTCAGCGCATTTTCCAAAATTGTGTTCAATTCTCTGCAACCCTTTGCCTCCAAATGTTCAATTCCTAGCAACCGATTCGCTCCCACGCATTGTCCACAAAGTTAAGGCCTCAAAGAAATGCAACCTTATAAGCAGTCATTTAGTGAGCGCTCTGTAGACCT
>Ga0302319_10013879_pt1 | contig 15077 bp, 14 predicted proteins | sample Bog_T0_2_FD_203319 | JGI IMG/M metagenome (GOLD analysis project Ga0302319, IMG submission 203319) | Peat permafrost microbial communities from Stordalen Mire near Abisko, Sweden - Bog_T0_2 | ecosystem: Environmental > Terrestrial > Soil > Wetlands > Peat | place: Sweden: Abisko, Stordalen Mire... | reverse complement strand
TTACTGTATTGGTCATACCCTCCAAATAGAATCACTTCGCCGAGCGCGGCGTCGTAGGCCATGCTCGCACCGAAGCGCGGCGATGGGCTGCTGGAAGGAGACTCCGCATACCAGCTGTTTTGGTACCACACCCAGGTGTCGCCGAGGTCGGCACCACCAGTACTTGAACCGCCAAGACCTCCGAACATGACAACCTGGCCGGTAGCCGCATCGTAGGCCATCGCAGCGCTTGTTCGAGCTGGCGGGGTGTTTGACAGACCGTTCACCTGGGACCAGTTGGTGCCGTTCCACAACCATGTGTCGCCAAGACGGCTACTGGGCTGAGCCCCAGTGCTTCCTCCGAACATCACCACCGCGCCCTGCGCCGCATCGTAGACCATGGTCTGGTTTGAGCGAGCCGAAGGATTGTTTGCAGGACTAGCCGGAGTCCAGTTGGTGCCATTCCACAGCCACGTGTCGCCAATAATGCCGCTGGTGGAGAATCCTCCGAACATGACCACCTGGGCGTGCGCGGAATCATAGGCGAGGCTCGTGGCATAACGTGCGGGAGGCTGCGTCGCGGGAAATTGCAGATTCCAATTGGGCGCGAGCGTCGGCGCCTGCGCTGCTGCGCCGTTCGCACCAGACAGCAACAGCACCGCCGCAAGCAAGGCGGCGCATCGTGCCCACGCGGCCCTCCGCGGGGAGGCTTTGAGTAGAGATCTCAAGTTCTGGTCAACGAAACTATGAAAAGAAGAGTGCAGACCAACGAAACCGGGTCGGGAACCCGAGCCAGCATACTGGTTCATCATGCTTGAGATCTCCTGAGGAATGCGCATCGCCCTGGGGTGGGTGAGCCGTAAGTGTAACGTGTGGAATTTCAATGAAATAGAAACATTAGTAGAGCGCGGCGCATTTTTGGTAACAAGGCTTGCATTTTTTGGTAACGCCACTTCGTTACCGATTGGGGATACAGGGCAATGGAGCAATGGAGCAAGGGAACCATGCGTCGCAGCATGCAGCACGATGCTCCCCCGCCTGAAGACAATGAGCAGGCTCTGATGTCGATTCTCAAAAACAACGCAAGCGTCGCAGTTTAAGATCGAAATCTGAACAAGACTATGTCTGATTATTCGGGTTACGAAACAATTCTGGAAGTGGCGCGTCCGGACAAGGCGCCGGAGTCGGTCGCTGTTACGCCAACGCCGTTTCTCATTGGACGCGGGATCGACACCGGGAATCACCTGGTGCTCGAAGACCCACGCATCTCGCGGCGCTGCGCGGTCATCGAGGAAGTGGACGGCGAATTCGTTCTTAAAGATCGCGGGCAACGGCCTGGCATCTTTGTGAACGGTCGCCGCATTGCGCAAAAGGTTCTGATGGACGGCGATGCTATCGAATTCGGGCTGGAGAACTGTCCGACGATCGTTTTCCGGCGCAAACCGGCGGCGCAGTTTGTGGAAAACATGCTCACCAGGCTTGGCTCGCTGCCTGGCATTGAAACGGCCGGAAGCGCTGTTGGGCTGAGCAGGCTGAACCTGCTGCTCGAGGCCACGTCTCTGCTGCACTCGGCGCTACCGCTGGAGTCAGTGCTGGGCACGATGCTGGATCACACGATGTCAGTGACCAACGCTGAGCGGGGACTTTTGCTGGAGGCAGACGACGAGGGCGTGCTGACGGTGAGACTGGCGCGTGGCGGCGGGGGTAAGACTTTGGCTCCGGAAAGCATTACACCGAGTCAGACCGCGCTGCGGCAGGCGGTGAGCAAGCGGGCGGCGACCTTTACCGACGATTTGAACCTCGCTGATCTCAACTTGAAGAGCGCGCAAAGCGTGGTGATCCAGGGACTGCGCGCAGTGGTGGCCATTCCGCTGTATGCCGTGGCGCACGCCAATGCCGATGGGAGCGAGAAAGCGGCTGGCCAGCTACTGGGGGCGTTGTATCTCGACTCACGACGCAGGACCGCGTTCACCAATGTCGACCGGCAGATTCTGGATGCGCTCAGCGCGCAGGCGGCGAGCATTCTTGACAACGCGCGCCTGGTAGAGAAGGAACGCGAGCAACGAAGGTTGGAGCAGGAACTGGCTATCGCTCGCGAAATCCAGCAAGGACTGGCGCCGCAGGGACTTCGCGAATTTCCTTATCTGGAGATTAAAGGCATACAACTTGCATGCCACGGGGTGGGCGGCGACTACTACGATGTGTTCCCACTCAGCGACGAGTCGACGGCTTTCCTGGTTGCCGATGTGTCAGGGAAGGGGCTGGGAGCTGCGCTGCTGACGACGATGCTGCAAGGCGCGTTGAGCGGTATGAGGCTAGGCGTGGCGCCAGAGAAAGTCTTCAACCACGTAAACCGCTTCCTCTGCGAGCACGCATCCGTGGGACGTTGCGCGACCATGTTTTTTGGCAAGATCGATGCCGAGGGAGTGCTTGAGTATCTGCATGGCGGCCATCCGTCGCCGCTACTTATCCGCAACGGTAACGTGAGCGAATTGTATGCAGAAGGAACGCTTCCCATTGGGCTGGCAGACGAGGCGATCTACGAGGCGACGCAGGTGCAGTTGGAACCCAACGACGTGCTCGTGCTGTTCTCCGACGGCATTCCGGAAGCTGCCAACACGCAGAACGAACTGTTCGGCTTCGAACGGCTCAACCAAGTGACTACGCAATGTGCAAAGGCCTCGATTGAGACGGTGATGAAGACGATTCTGGATGCGGTGGAGGATTTCTCTCGAGGGGCAGGACAGGCAGACGATTTGACGTTGCTGATTGTGCGATACCGGCAGGTCGGCAATTAAGTTCTAGCACCTTTCGGACTCCGAAGAGGATGGCGCACAAGCTCCTTTATGCAGGCGCCGGAAGGTTTATGAGCCATGTGACGCTGAGACCGGGACAGTGACGATGCCGCATCGCTCGTCAGGCGCATCGAAATGGCGCACTCTGACGTAATAGGTGCATGTCAATCGGATAGGCCAACGAAACGCCTCGAGAGGTCGACGGCGGATCTGAACCCCCAGGTCGGTAACAAAATGTCGGCCAGCGTTTACAAATCCTATCCACCCGGACGTAAAACGTCAGGACTCTATCGGAGCTGCTCCGCGCGATCAGGCTTAAGGAGTGGAAGGAGTCAGCGCGGAGCAGGTCGGACATCCGTGCTGTCGTCCATGGCCGTATCGCCTGGGTCAAAACTGAGTACTCAGAAGACGCGTTGCCACTCGACCGCAGGTTTGCGGATGCGCTCAGAGTTTGGGAGAAGCAGTCAAATGGATCCGAGCTTCTGTTTCCAAGCCCTGTGACCGGAGACTGCTATCACGCCTCGCCTATCCAGCAGGACTACATCAGGCGTGCTGGCTGGTGCCTTGTTGCATGCCCGGTTTGCAAAGCGGCTCCGGGGACTACCTGCACCATGTTGCTTCAAGGTACGGGTAGCCTGCCGAAGATCCCGGTACACGAAGAGCGCCGTGCACTGGCAACGAGGAAGATTGGCTCAATTGGCTGGCATACCTTCCGACATACGTATCGCTCGTGGCTTGATGAGACGGGTGCGCCGGTCGGAGTGCAGCAGCAGTTGATGCGTCACGCCGACATCCGGACAACGATGAACCAGTACGGAGATTCGGTGATGCCCGCCAAACGCAATGCCAACAGCAAGGTAGTTTAGATGGTCTTTGACAGGAAGTCGTCGAAAGGAGTGGAACTTCCAAAAGCCGAAACGGGCACAGTAAGCGCCCGTGCTAGCTAATTTGGGTTGAAATTGGGTTGGCTTTTAGCCTAAATGGTTGCGGGGGCTGGATTTGAACCAGCGACCTTTGGGTTATGAGTGTGAGGATCTGAGTATTTTCAACAAGTTAGACGACACGGATAGCATCGAAAAGCACGATAGGGAACCACTGGAAATCCCAACTGGACCCCAATTGGACCCCAGCGCCACGAATTCTCATCGGTCGCGAAAGTGAACTTAATCGTCGTCATCGAATGGCGTTTCGGGCGTTCGCATCGCGGAAATCATATCCATGAGAAGGGTAACGGATCATTTCTAAAATGAATGAAGGCTCCCGGTTTCTGTCGTTTCCCATCGCTGGTAAATGCCCCGAGACCACGGTTGCAGTAGATTCCATCGATCTCCTTACCCTTCTGGCGCTCCCAGCCGTTATCCATTCGCGTGCGGCACAGCGTACACTACAGCACTTTTCTTTGACGTAACAGATTGATACCTGTGCTAAAATTCAACGTCAATCGCATAGGCCTTGAGGAGACATGATGAAAAAGGTTCATCTTTTTCAATCCGGCTACTGTCTGTATATCCTGCTCGCCTCAATCAGCTTCGGTTCTTTTCAAGCCGCGGCTCAGATTTCCCCCCAAGAGCAGGCGATGGGGCAAATCATAAATGCACTTCAAACTGGAACCGAAAACTGGGGTCGGTATTCACCACAACTTCAACTTGTAATTGCTCAGCAGACGAATCGTACCGGTGTATATGTCGGCCTCGCCCAGCTTGGTGCTCCAACAAGCATTCACATGCAAACCATAATACCTTTGCCAGCGGGCTACTATTACATATTTCGCACTGATTTCAGGGCCGGATCATTAGATTGGCAAGTGGTCACGGACCTTGCAGGCAACTTGTGGGGACTCCAATTTCAGCCGACCGCCGTTCAATCGAAACAGCCCCAAAAGCCAGTTTCGACCGACGATGACGATAGCGATGACGATTCAAAGCCTGCAAAAAAGCTTCCTAGCGGGGGCAAGGATACAGGGGATAAACCTTCGTCTAAGGATGATGCATGCAGTTTATACCCTAACCTCTGCTGATGCATGACCATGATGAGAAAGTACCTAACTAGACGTTCGGCCTTAGCGACACTTATCGGCCTGGCAGGGTTTCGTTGTTTGACATCGACCTGGGCCCGAGCAGCTTATTCACGTCGAAGCCAAGGCTGTTGCATAACGGCTGACGAATTCAATGTTTTCGTAGGCCAACAAGATCCTAAAGCTTCCTATCTGAGCGATGACTCCCCTATCGAAAAGTCAGGTAATCCCGCATTTGATTTCGCCCTGGCTCACGGATTGGCGAGGATTTCGAAGCTTTTTTCTGTTGTACCTGGGTTTGCGTACTACGATGACTCAGATTCCAAGAACGCCTTTGCCAGCCCGGAAGTTCGAATGGACAAGGCTGACGGAACGGTACTCTTCGGCCAAAACTTGCTGAAAGACCAGCTCGCGGTGGACGACGGCGATGTTTATGTTCTTGCCATCTGCGCCCATGAATTCGGCCACGTAGTCCAGTTCAAAAAGGATTTGATTGCCAAGTTAAATAAGGGCCAATCCGATGTAAAGCGATCGGAACTGCACGCCGATTTCCTGGCGGGCTATTTCGCGGCCCACCGAAAACACGAGGATAGCGATTTTCCGGCGGTCAAGTTTGCGGTGGTCGCCCATCAACTTGGTGATTTTCAGCGTTCACAGCAACATCATGGGACGCCAAACGAAAGAGCGGCAGCGATATCGGAAGGATTCAAGACATTCAAGGAAGATGGCCTCGCATTCGACGAAGCGGTCGACATGGGAGTTCAGTACGTTCTGAGCATTTGAGAATACACACCCCATGCTCGCACACGCTGCGATTGAAGGGCTGCGGCCGCCTTTTGAGGGAAAGGCATTATCTTATAGGAGCTTCAATCTTGAGAACAAAGTGGGCTTCTCAAAACACTTAGTTATTGGAATCCCGTAGTACCAAGAGGCCTACTACAAGGCCAAAACAGGTCATAAATCCCACATAAGAGAGAACTAGCCAGAGCTTCGCCAAGCTCGTCTGGGTGTCGCCGAAAAACGAATCGATATACGACTCATCCAAGTTCAACTTCTTGGCGATGCATTCATCTCGACCGAGACCAATACAAGGAGGTTTGTTTGGGGTGGACAATCCGACAGCGAAGGACACCTTACCATTAACAGCAGGGACGTCAATATGAGCCACCGTCGTCATTTCAAGTCCAACGAAGATTAAAAGAGAGAACAGGGATGCCACTAGGGCCGTTCCGATTTCCCAGTCTTTCGGCCTACGGCTTCTACCCCACTGTACGAGGACGGCTACCAGCCCCATGCAAGCGGATGCAGTGGGAATTGCCGTGTCCTGCAATGAAAGCGGGATCATCGTTAGCATCGGCGTGAAAAGAGGCACATGAACGCGGCCCAAATAGGGTGCCAATCCGACCGCGGCGCTTACGCTGAAGCCAAGGAGGTACCTCACCCATTTGGAGGCGATTGGCGGAAGTTCACGTTTGTCCATCGGGGCATCGACGGCTGGCTTCTTAGTTTTCTTCGTCGCCACTCAAATTCCTCCGCACGATCCCCGCTGAGTCACTGCGCATAAATGAGGTCGCAGGGCCGAGCGCTATCCTGACTATCATTCTCTACAAAATGGCATACCAGAGTGTTACCTTTCTCTCGAATCAGGTCCACGGTGCCATTGATTGTTTTTTGACCAGCCTTGCTGACCGAATATGAGTATTCGCCACGCCAGACGTTAGTGAATTCACCGCGTGTCCCGCGGGACAAAACATCGCCGGTTGGCTGTTGGAGTTGAAAAAGAGCGTCTCGCGGGTCGCTATCGACAATTAAATCAAGACGATATGGACTAGCACTCTTGACGGCTTCCAAGAGAGAGTCCGTCGCGTTCACTGTTTTGTCTACAGCGGATCCAGTAATGTTTCCGTTCGGCTGCGCTGCTATGACTGGCCCAGGGAAATGCCGTTCAATATAGTTTCGAAGAGGCGTAGCATCTTCGGGCAATTTTTCCAGCAATTCGAGCTTCGTCCTAGCAAGGGCCAAATTGAACTCACGTTGCGAGAGTTCGTTGTCCGAGCCAGCGGTAGCTTTTGCACTTTCCCGCAATTGCGTGATTCGGTCGTGAAAGGAGGTGGACGTTTGCGAGATACCTTCCGCTATCTGTTGATCCGTTTGGGCGGGTGAGTCCTGGAACGCCAACACTGCCGACAGCAAAATAATTCCTAAACTAATCCCCATAACAGAGACCTCGAGAGGAGAACCGACAAATGCAGCCATTCCTAATGCAATCATCTGTGCAGTTGATTTCTGGCCGTCTTCCTAATGTCTGAGCATGCCTGAGCGCCATATTCCGCGATGCTATCATGCGGGCGAAGAATGTAATCGCCTAAATCTGAACGGTCAGGTTGTTCTATGGAGCAGGTTCAGTTCTCGGGTAAATGACACTTCATTGTTTTTCTGCTCAGTCTTTGCTGTTTCCGGAATAATGCGAATCGAAAAGATGATTCGGCGACATAGGACCAAACCAGAGTTTCCCCAGAGCACCGATGTATCTCGAGCCTCGGGGATCGTGCTCCCCGACGTCTTCTGTACCTTTGGCTGGTTCTACTTGACTGGACTTTTCATTGGCGGTCGGCTCGTGTTCGGAGAGATGAAAGCTTTAAGAGGGGGCTGTTCAACAGTTCCTCTCGACGGGACTGAATCTGGATGCACGGTCGACGCAGCGGAACATCAGCAGCTTCTATTCCGTCGCATAGCCGAACATTCACTCTTCGGTGCCGAGCGAATGTATTTCAGAGCGGGCCGATAGCTTGGCCGCTTCCAGCTGAAACGTGCACGCCTCTTGCCTAAGTTAGAAAGGCGCACTATGGAAAACCCTTATCGCAGTGAAATCGTATCTCGTGGATTCTGCTTCATTCCGAAGTTCGGCGCGGAGCGAAATTCAGTGGAAATGGCAAATCTGGTTGGAGAGATTGATAATCTTGAGGGGTTCACTTCGACTCAGGTCCTTGCTCCGCGCTTCTTGGGTGATGCCGCGCCAAACACATACAGCGGGAATTTCGGATTGGGCGAGTTTCCGCTACACACTGATTTAGCTCATTGGGCAGTTCCACCACGTTACTTTTTCTTGCGATGCCAGCGCGGGGCAAAAGAGGTGCCAACAAGAATACTGGATGGGAAAGCAGTAGTGCCATCGGTTGGGGCCGACGAACTGCGCATGGCTCTGGTACAGCCACGTCGCCCCATGCGTAACGGCAAACAGCTCTTGCGTCTGTTGGAACACTTCGAGGGTGAGTCCGATTTCACCTTGCGATGGGATAGCCTTTACTTAAAACCGGCCTCTCAGATTGCGGCACGAATCTATGGTGCTTTTTTTAATGTTCTATCGAGTTTGACACCTACAGAAATCCCGTTGATTGAGTCGGGTGATACTCTGGTGATCGATAATTGGCGCTGCCTACACGGACGCGCTCCCGTTTTGAGCGCAAATTTGGACCGTAAGATTGATCGTGTGTATCTTAAGAATCTGAAATGACACCAAAGATTTCCTCGTCCGCAAAATCTAGTCATCCTTGGTCTCGTGATTCTCTGTTGGCCAAGGCCCAAAGATACGCGCAAGAGATGCTCGCGCACTCAGCAGAGGAGTGGATATTCGGTCTTACTTCTACCTTCGTTCTGGAATATCTCGCGCGGGCAGCACTGTCCAATGTCAGCCCGACACTGCTAGCAGACCAGAAAGATTGGAACAATATCTATTTTGCCCTCGGTCATGCGCCGACTGCTCCGAAATTCGTACCTCGGTCATTGGATGTCAGTGCCGTCTTCAAGTATCTTCGGGATGTCCTGCCTTCGTTCACTTCAGATCAAGAGGGATTTGCAGCTCAACATTTGAATCGCCGGAATGAAGAACTTCACACTGGGGGCACACCATTCGATGGCATCAAGCCAGATTGGCTCGCGCCTTTCTATCAAAGTTGCAAAATTCTGCTCGAATCGATGGGCGAGGGGCTAACCTTCCTTTTCGGCATGGAGCAGGCGAATTCAGCTGAGGAATTGATCGCAGCGTCACTCGATCAGTCCGCCAAAACTGTGATGAAATCAATTTCTGCGCATCGAACTGTGTGGGAATCTAAACATCCATCAGAACAGAAAAAGGCGAAATCCCAAGCTTCGAATTGGGCGATCCGTCAGAGCGGTCATAGGGTTACCTGTCCAGCCTGCGAAAATGATGCCCTCGTGGCCGGGACCGCTATTTCCAGTCCACTACAGAAGCTGGATGGGAATTTGATCGTAAGTAAGCAACAGTATTTGCCTTCGAGATTTGAGTGCGTGGCGTGCCAGCTCAAGATCGCCGGACTTGCGCAGCTTACTGCGGCGGGGCTTGGGTCTCAATATGTTCAAACCAATACATTCGATCCCGCGAGCTTTTTCGCTTCAGAAGACCAATATGCAGGTTTCGATGACGACAACAATGAATACGGAATAGATGACCAATAGCCACACTGGAACAAAACACGGACAATTACCTGCGGCCTAATTCTTAGCTTGCTCTAGTGGACACGGCGGAAGACTGCTTGCAAGTGGCTGAACTCAATATCAACTGGGCAGTCGAAAGGCTAGCGAGCACAGAAAAAGATGCCTGGGGCGACTGCTGCTAAGAGAATCTGGCGGAGCCAAAACAGGGGCCATCGCATCCCCGCCCAATATCCAATGTCCGCTAGCATCGAAAAGCACTATTGGGAACCACTGGAAATCCTAATTGGACCCCCGAGAACGTGGGTTTTCCAACCGATTGATTTGCGGCTCCGAGACCCAACATAACAGTACTAATCTGAGCGCTTCGTGAAACGCACCTTTTCAAATTGCTCAGAATCTAGTTCCCGATTGCCCGCGAAAAACCCGGATAGACGAATGCGCCGCGGATTGTATCGGCGTCCTTGACCGAAACGCCGAACTGAACGGCGGTGCTGTACCAAGTCTTCTCCACCTGTTCCTGCATTCCATAGACAATTTTCTCCGCCTCCTCGCTCTCGAGTAGGAAGCGCGAACACTCGGAAAGAATGTTAGTGGCATTGGCAAAGCGACCTTGACGACCGCATTCCATGGCCAGATCTCGGCGATCCTGGCTGACGACCGGTTGGGGGATCAGATCGTAGGCCGGCGAGAGCCTCCAGTTCCGGTCGAAAGCAATAAAGGCATGGTTACGCGGATGATCGTCCGTATTCGAGATCAGGGCATTGAAGCAGATTCGTTGATAGAGCTCCCGCGCATCCGCTTTTGGAGCGGAAACGATGCGGCGCAATTCTTCGGCGAGAAGAATGTAGGACCAGTGCTCTCTTGCTGTCGGTGCATCATCCGTTTGTAGAGCTGTCATACCGCTAATCATGCGCGCTCGGGTGTAACCTGCGGGCGTTCTTTGCCGGTCGAAGCGCCGGATCAGGAGAACATCTTTACCGGCGACAGTTATGAGCCGGCTTTCAGCCGCATCGATGCCGCACTTGCGCGCGAGCTCCAGCATGGCGTGCTCGACGCGCGGATGGTTCCAGCGATCATCGGGCCGGGAGAATTTCGCGATCCAGAGTCCACTTTCGGTCTCGATGACGGCCTTCGGGCGTGCTCCGCCCATCGAGGTTCCGAGCAGCAACAGGTCCTGAGCCTGCTCGGCGTCCGGATGGCTGGGAATCTCGTCCCGGACCAAGGCTTCGGCAATTGTTTGGAGCGTTTCGAGCTCAATGGTCTGATTAAATTTGTGCGGGGGCGCCGGGGGCTTACTATTCGTACCGAATCCGAGAGCGCCGGCGCGATCGTCGGGCGATTCGAGCAGGTAGTCGATCTCCCGGAGTTTTGGGATTCCCGCACGCTTCTCAATAATGTGGCGACCCCAGAAGTCGGGGCCGGCATCGCGCAAGGCGCCGAAGACACCATTCATCCGGATGGTGTCGTAAGTGGTCTCGGCGAACTTCAGCTCCACCGGATCGATGTCCACCGCTTCTGGGTTGTCGAGGTAAGAACGGCCAAAAACGAAGCGTCCGAGCGGATCGCCGCGCTCATCTGTTTCGATCACAAATTTGCCCGCGGTTGTGGCCGACACTGCGCCCGGCAGAGTGATGTAGACAAAGCACTCTTGCGCGACATCAGAAGTCATTGTTGAGTCCTCGGGCCTTTCTCGCACGCGCAGGTAGTTTGCGGCGGGCTAGGGCCAGACCGTGCGCATCTTTGACTGGATTGGCAAGATCTTCAAAGGCCGGAAGCAAATCGTATAGCCAGAGCAATGCTGCATAGACGGCAACACCGGTAGAGGGCTTACCTTTTTCGGCGTCCATTACGGCGCGATAGCCAGTCCCAATCTTTTGAGCTGCCGCCACCACAGTTAATCCCCGCAGAATTCTTGCCGTGCGAAGATTACCGCCCACGGTCTTGAGAGCACGTTCGACGGGGTAGGGCTGCGATGCGAGTAGCTGATTCCGAGGCATTATCTTCTCTTTAAAGCATATTATACCATTTAATAAGCTCTATAAGGTATTACTGCGATATCTTGGCCTTATAAGGCATATTATCGACTTTAAAGTGCTCTATAAAGCATATTCAGGAATTACTTTGCGGGACTTGTTCTAGGTTGTCCAGTGCCAAGTTCGCACTGATATTCGCCTATTGTTCGCCTATACTGTTTCCATGTTCCCAACACCAACAAATCGGAAGGCGTTCGTGGTCAAGTGCAAGCAATGTCGGCGAGATGTACCCAGCGGCCTGCGGGAGTTCACTACACGCGGGCCATGGGGGCCCGCTCGGAAATGCTTTCATCTGCCATGGTAGGTAAAAGTGGCGGGCGTAAGGTGACTTCCTAACCTCGAAGTGCGACTTGGCGCGCTTGCGCTCATTGACGTCAGCTGGACGGGTTACTGGCGCGAAAGGCGTTTGGAGGTAATTACCCTTCCCGCGTGAGTAAAAACCCATGGGCAAGACAAGCTGGGGCCCCGTTTGCGGCCTCCAAGGATTTGCGGCATGACGTGGTTATCGCCGTTGGTTCCCTCAAAAGGCTGGCCGAAAACACCAATCGCTTTCTTCTTGCTTATTTTGCACCGCCCGTGTTGCAATGGCCCCGGAGTCCAGTCGCTTGATAACCTAGAGGGATACGATGTCCCCCAGGCCGCGAAACTCGAGAGAGAAGACGATGACTGCCGGTAGCGCGATCAGGAAACTCGTCACGGCGCATGCAAAAGGCGACGCCCAGCAATTCCGTGCGACGTTAGGCGAATACATAAAAGAAGAACGGCGCAAGCGACACCACCAGATTGCCGACGATTTGGAACGGATCTCCAGCAGCGGGGACGCTCCACCTAAGTCTGAGACCCTCACGCTCTTCCGTCCGTCTGGTGCCGATCTTCCACGCGACAAGGAAAAGGGCACCCTACTGCTGGAGCTTTTCGAGCCCACGGTCTCATTGAGCGAAATGGTTGTAAACGATCCGGTGAGGCGTTCGCTAGAACGGATCATCGACGAGCAACGCAGACGAGACCTGTTGATGAGCTTTGGCCTCGGCCCGCTGCGAAAGATCCTGTTCTGCGGCCCACCTGGATGCGGAAAAACCATGGCCGCTGAGGCGCTTGCGAAGGAGCTGTACCTCCCGCTCGTGCTGGTTCGCTTCGACGCGGTCATTTCTTCCTACCTGGGAGAAACGGCAGCAAACCTTAGGCGCGTGTTCGAATTCTCGGCCTCACGACCTATGGTGTTGCTCTTCGACGAATTCGACGCGATCGGTAAAAAGCGAGACGATGCAGAAGAGCACGGGGAGCTGAAGCGAGTCGTGAACGCGTTTTTGCAAATGCTCGACAGCTCCCGCGGAGACGCATTAACTATCGCGGCTACGAACCACGAAAAAATGCTTGATCATGCATTGTGGAGGAGGTTCGACGAGGTTGTAGTTTTCCCATCTCCGTCAGTCGCCCAGATTGAGGATTTACTTAAGCGTCATCTCCGTCAGGTCGGAACGTCGGACATCGATTGGGAAGCTTCCGCAAATGCGTTGCAGGGTTCCTCTCACGCGGATGCGAGGCGGGTCGCTCAGGACGCCACAAAGATTTGCCTGTTGAGTGGCGCTAAATGTGTTGATGGCGGCATATTGGAACAGGCGATAAAGCTTCAGAAGGAACGCCTCGATCTGCAGAAGGCATTAGGCTGAAGGATCGGCAAGTGGGGCCCTCCGGACCATGGGAACTCCAATCAACGTGCTCCGCCATCCTCACCTGAGGATCGTTGCAGAGGACCGACAATTCGACCGTCGCCGGCAGCCCGCTCCCCCGTCACCACCGCCGCCGCGGGCACGGGGTCAGTTCGGACCCTCTCTTTCCGCCAAGCTCGCCGAGCTCGAGCAGCAGGTCGCTGCGGTGCGGGCAATCGCCCCTCAAATCCAGCCACACCTAATCTTCCGCATCCCGCTCGCGAAGGGGGCGGTGATCGACCAGATTTCCGAACGCCTAAAGGAAGTCAATATAACTCCCGTCAGCATTGAACCGGACAGGGCGGTTATTGCGTTTCGGAACGAAGTTGACTTAAACGACTTCAAGGCGGCCGTCGGAGCATACGTTCGTGGTCCACGCGCGGGCATTAACCCAAGGACCCGGGAGCCCTACAAGAGCACAAAATGGGACGTATTTGAGTTCATCGATCCCGACGGGCTGAGGCTCTGGGGGCGCGAGGACCGAATTGGAGCCCGCCTTGGAGAGCTGGTGGGGAACCGGGGCGAGCGGATCCAGCCAAACGTGACGTATGTGCTGGACGTCGAGATCTGGCACCGCGGAACACGCGACCTCGCTCAGGCTTCCCTTCAGGAGCTCCGCGAGTTAGTTCAAAACAGCACCCAAGTTCGAGGCTTCGTTCTGGACCATTTCGTTGGCGATTATTTATGCCTCGCCCGCATCAGGGTCTCTGGGCCGCTTCTTTCCGCGTTGCTAGACCTAGAGGCGATCGCCGAGGTGGACTTGCCTCCCGCACCGCAGCTCAACTTGGCTGAGGTTGGGAATGCCACACCAAGGGAATTCCCAACGCCCACGTATCCGAACCCAAACGGGCCTCGACTTTGCATAGTCGACAGCGGCCTAGCGGCGAATCACCCGCTGATCGCCCGAAATGTCGCCGAGATCTCGGTCGAGATGTCATCCACAACAAGCCCAGCAGATGACCACGGTCACGGAACGATGGTTGGCGGTCTCGCCGTGTTTGGGAGCATTCGAGCATGTTACTCGACCGGCCTCTTCACTTCCCCTATACGGCTGTTCAGCGTAAGGGTGTTAGACGCGAACAATCGATTCGATGACGAAAAGCTTGTGATCAATCAGATTAGGGCAGCAATAATGAGATTCTACCGAGCGCCGCATAACTGCCGCGTGTTCAACCTTTCCGTTGGCTCCTCCGGTCCAGCGTTTTCTCGCGGAGTGGACAGGCAGACGCTCTGGGCGGAATCGATGGACATTTTGGCTCGAGAGTTAAAAGTTGTCCTAGTTATATCGGCGGGTAATCTCTTAGAAATATTTGGAGCGGGGACCCAGGACGCTGAGTCGCTGGTCAGAGACTACCCGAACCACCTGTTGGCCGAATCCGCGCGCCTAAATGATCCATCGACCGCGGCAATTGCGGTCACCGTGGGCTCGTTGGCAGAACACGACGTGGTTGCACTCAGGCGGGGAACCGCCGTTAACGACATCGCGAGGGCCATTGCTCGGAGGAACCATCCATCCCCGTTTACTCGGTGTGGTCATGGCGTGAACGGGGCAATTAAGCCCGAGTTTATCGATTACGGAGGGAATGCGGTTTTTGTTGGAACCGGGAACAATCGCCGCATCAGCAAGGATGCCGGTACCTCCGTGATGTCGTTCTCAAATAAGCCGCTTGAGCAGCTTTTTCGTTTTGACGTGGGAACAAGCCTTGCGGCCCCCCTCGTCGCCCGGACGGCGGCAATCCTATGGACCGAACTCCAGAGGCTTTTGAATTACGAGCCGCACCCGAACCTCGTGCGTGCAGTTCTCGCGTCGGCAGCGGAGGTCCCGCCGGAAATCGCGGCTCTTTTCCGCGACAACGAGGACGCCGCCTACAAGGTTGCGGGCTATGGCCGAGTCTCACCCCAAAACGCGCTTACCTCCTCAAACCATAGAGTGACGATGATTGCGCAGGGAACAATCGGAATCGACACCTTCGCGGTCTACGCTGTCCCCATCACAGACGAATTTGTAGGCGCCCACGGAAAGAAGAGAATTCGTGTGGCGCTGGCATACGACCCACCGGTCCGCCGCCGCAGGATGGACTACCTGGGCGTC
>Ga0302319_10013877_pt1 | contig 15078 bp, 14 predicted proteins | sample Bog_T0_2_FD_203319 | JGI IMG/M metagenome (GOLD analysis project Ga0302319, IMG submission 203319) | Peat permafrost microbial communities from Stordalen Mire near Abisko, Sweden - Bog_T0_2 | ecosystem: Environmental > Terrestrial > Soil > Wetlands > Peat | place: Sweden: Abisko, Stordalen Mire... | reverse complement strand
GAGCGAACACCGGTTGGAACGTAATCGGCTGAAGGGCGCTGCCGGAAACGAGATCAACGCGATCCTGGCGGCCGCCGCGATGAACTTCCAAAAGCTCCTCAGAGCTTTTTGGCGCGCTTTTCTGTTCTTCCTGATCGACCTATGGAACGGCTTGCTCGCCCTGCAAGCCCCGAATGCGGGCAACCCTCAACTTCAATCTGCCTGAAAATCACTTTTTCAAGATCGACTAATTCAGGCTGAATTCAGTATTTAGGTCCGGCTCGTCGTCCAATGGCTGCGGATCGGCCTGAAAGTCGTATTGAGGCCGGACAAGTCCAGGTACGGATGAGTTGATCCTGGTTCCCGAAGATCCGGGCTGTCGGTCGCGCCGGATCTGGATACGTCGGCTTCCTGCTGGTGTTCGGCTCCAACATCATTCTGCGTTAGTTCTTGGGGATTACCAACTCACCACGGTCACGGCGAAAGGCTCCAGTTTGATCTTTCCGTCGGCAGGCTTCACGTTGCGCGCCGGGCCGTCGCCAGTCGTCTCGTCAACTGTTACAGCATTTGCCTGGTCGGCATTCGGCAGGGGCAGGTCGATGGCTCGATCCCGCTTGTTGATCAGCAGGAGCCTGCGGCCGGCGGGCGTTATGAATGCTTGTGCTGCGAGATCGGCCGAGCTGATTGAGGTTTCCACCAGCCTGTCGCCGGGATGGAAGGAATCCTTGATGAGCTTGAGCACCCAGAAGCGCGCATTGGGTTTGTTGTTCGTCCAGTTCATCATGCTTACGCTGGGGAATTGGGTTGGATAGCCCACCAGTTGCGACTCGCCGATGATGTCGATCTGCTGGCGAGAGAGTTCGATGAAAAGGTAGGCGTAGAGCGCGCCCGCCAGATTCCAGTGGGTGGGCGGGATGGGCTTCGTTTCATCGGCCAGAATCACGCCCAGCTCATCGAGATCCGACTGGGTCTGGGGCGAGAGACGCTTGCGAATAGTTTCGATAAAGCGGACCGCGGTGAGGAATCCGTCTGCCTGATCGAAAAAGGTGTACTGCCAGAGATGTAGTCAAGCGGAATGCCCGGCTTGTGGTTCGCGGGATTCAGGAAATACTCGAAGTAGTGCGGATTGTCGCGCGGCATAGCCAGCGCCATACCCATGAATTTTGTCTCCGGACTCACACGGCGAATGCCTTCGACGATGGCGTCATAGCGCGCGGTGTATTGCTCAGCGGTGGTGGAATGTTCAAACTCCGGCTCGTTGAGAATTTCCCAGACCGGCAGCTTGTAATGGTAGCCGGAATCGTGCCGGGCGCCGTTCTCGTCGGTAAAGCCGCCGTTGACATACCAGCTCACGAGTCGCCCGAAGTAGTCGCCCAGTTCCTTGCCAGTCGGATCGCGAAGCTCAGTGCCCTGCGTGTAATCCCAGACAACCTTGTTGGGGTCGGCAGGATAGGAAACAGGCTTATCGGTTTTGAAGAGCCATGCAGGGATGGTGCTGAAGTTAACCACCCGGGGATGGCCTTCGGTCGCGGCCAGAAAGTCCTTGGTCATGGGATCGATGAGACTGAAGTCCCACGACGTTTTCTGCGGGGTGGGCGGGTCCAGCTCGGCCACGGCTAGTTTGGGATAGGGCAGCCACGGGACATAACGCACATAGTCGGCGCCGAGTTCCTGCAGAGCTTTATAGGAGGGTGCACTGAGGGATTCGCCTGGCCGCAAAGGTGGGTTCACGACGACCTGCAGCGTTGGAGTGGACACGGAGACCACCGTGGTCTTATCCCAGTGGATGGTTAGCTGGGGCGCACTTTGAGCGTGCAACGCAACGGCCATTCCGTTGTATACCAGGACAGCGAAGAAGAAGCGGATGAAACCGCCCGCGCCTCGCTTTTCTTGATTGCCGCTGATTGTCCAGAATTCTTTGTACATGGCGCTTTGTCCTTTTCCCGTTGCAGGTCGCGAGCCTTGAGACCGCACGGAGACCGAGGCCAAGTTAGCACCCAGACATTACCTCTCGCAAATTACCTCTGGCCATTGCCAGGGGCTCAGGCATTCGAACCTTCGCGAGCGTATCCAGACCGGGACGACCGCGTCGCGACTCGCAGCGGGGAGTCGAACGAAGCGCTCCGCTGCTGCTCGAATCTGCGGAGCGTGCGACATGTGTGCGGCGCTATTGTGTCGCGGCTATCTCCGCGTTAGTGAGGCCTTGATGGCAGGCAGAGGCTGAGGCAGGCGGATTACGGGCGAACGCTGGATTGGCTGTGGGGTTGGCAGCCTTGGGAGCGGTCTTCAACTGCTGAAGCAGGGTGACCAGGCGAGTGAACGCCTGCTCGCGCGCGGTTTTGTTGCCGGGGACGGTGTTGGCGGGGTCTTCTCCCGCCCGCATGAAGCCGTGGCCTGCGCCATCGTAGGTGACGGGCTCGTAGCTTTTGCCGGCGGCCTTCATGGCTGCCTCGGTGGCCGGAACGGTGGCGCCGATGCGGGCATCGTTTCCCCCGTAGAAGCCGTAAACGGGTGCGGTAACGGTGGTCACGTCCGCTGGGCCGGGGCCATAAAAGACGAAAGCGGCTGAGAGGTCTTTGCGGTGGGCGGCGAACGCGAAGGACTTGCCTCCGCCCCAGCAGAAGCCGACGGATGCGATTTTTCCGTCGCCGGAGGAAATGTGCTTTGCGTAGTCGGCTGCGGCGTCCAGGTCGGCGTTCACTCCGATCGGATCGAGACCGGAAACGGCCTTGACCGTGGCGTCCTGGCTGGGAAACTCGCTGCTGCCTCCGCCATTGGGACCGTAGCCGGAGAGCAGGTCGGGCGCGACAACAATGAAGCCCTGCGCCGCAACTTCGTCGGCCATCTCTTTGGCCCAGTCGGACAGGCCGAAGATCTCGTGAATGAGGATGACGACGGGGGCCTTGCCCTTGATTTCAGGGTAGACGACGAAGGCCTGGACGGTACGCCCGTCGTGCTTGAGGGCAATGTATTCATGGTGGCGAGGTGAGGCTTCGAGGCGGGTTTTCGCCCAGTCCTGCGCTTGCATGGTCAGGGCGGCGAAGGTGGGCAAAAGCAATGCGGCGAGGTGCCTGAGGGCAAGGGGGAAGGCGCGCGTCATGGGGAGCATTCTAGTGCGACACGACTGCCGGCCACAAGGGGTTGCGGTGAATTTCAGACGAAACTGGAATGCCGACGCGGCCTTAGTTGGCAGAGTCTTTCTGCCGTGTCGCCTTTACGGCGGAGAGGATCCCCATGCCGATGAGAATAATGGCGCCGACGGCGATCCACTGCGAGGGAACGTGCATGAGGTGGGCGGCGTAAACCAAACCGCCGATCACGATTGCGAAGCCTGCTGCATATATTCCGAAGGACATGGTCTCTCCTGATTTACCTGGTCGAAGTGGTTTGCATCCGGCTTTGCGGATGAGTCAATCTGGATGCAGCTCCGGGCTGCTCACACCAGCTTTGCTCGTCGGGCGTTGCGCGCCTTGCTGGGTGGGGGATCGAGCAGCTTTGGCCGGGAGGCATTCTGTTCAGGCAATTGATCGTGCAAAACCACGTTGAGCAGGGATTTGTTCACGCTGATGTGGCCGTTGTACTCGATGTAGCCGAGCTTCCTGAAGCGGTTCATGAAGAAGCTCACGCGTGACCGGGTGGTACCGATCATCTCCGCCAGCGTTTCCTGGGTTATATGAGCAATCTGCCGGTCCGGCTCGCCTGGCTTGCCAAATTGCGCCATCAGCAGCAGGATGCGCGCCAGGCGCTTCTCACTGGAGTTGAAGAGCTGATCGACCAGGTCCGCCTGGGTTCGGACGCCGCGAATCAACAGGAAGCTGAGGAAAAAATCAGAGAAGGCATGTTCTTCATGCAGGACGCGGAGCATCCGGTCCTTCTCGATTTCCAGCACGGTGCAGTGGGAAATCGCCGTCGCGGTTGCGCTTCGAACCGCGTCTGCTTCGGTGATTGCCTCTTCTCCCACAAAATCTCCGGCGTTGAGGAGGGTGATTGTGGCTTCCTTTCCCTTCTTGGAGACGACGGTCAGCTTTGCCCGGCCCGACTCAATGTAAAACACGGAGTTCGCGGAGGCTCCCTGGAGAAAGAAGACCTGCTTGGCCTTGAGCCGCGCGATTTTTCGTCCAGGTCCTTCCGTGGCAAGATAGGCCACTGGATCAAAATGCTTTTTTGCGGTTCCATCCATACGGCCGGCCTCTCTCAGAATGCGCTGCGGTTGCCGCTCAATCGCAAGAACGATGCGTGCGGTGGAGACCACTCGTGATTCCGCAGCATGCAACAATCGGCATACCAAAACAGCATTGCACCGCCTGCGGGGAGAAATCTGAGCGAAACCGCACACCTGTTAGCTGCCGCCTTTTGGGCAGTCAGCGGGCCAGGGGCTCCAATTACCGGATTCTGAAGAGAATAGGGAAACCGGGCGGCGCCGATTCAGGCGAATCGATGGCTTGTTCGTGAGGGTGCGCCTGGCACTGTTTCTGGGGGAATTGACCGGCGTCCTTGCCTCGCGTCACTTGCCTGCGTCGTCAGAGTTATGGATGTAGCACTCATGGATCGCGTCGAGCGGGGCGTTTGGCCATTTGGACTGGACCAGGTCGGACTCGCTCAACTCGTGGAGCACGAAGTCGATCGAGCCGTCGGGATGGACGGACCCTTGCAGGTAGCCGTAAATGTCGGTCCTGGAAGCCTTGTCTGCCTCCTTGGGTAGTTGGTAGCGGTGGGCGCCGGCGCTGCCGATGATGACGCCCGGAACCACTTTGGCGGTGTGCTGCTTCCAGTAAGGAGTGTTGAAGATGTTGGGTGAGTAGAAATGGGAGTGGCTGGCCAGGATGTATACATGCTTCCCGGCGGACTGTGCGTCAGAGAACCAGGTGTAGACAAGTTCGCCGGTCCGGATCCCCGAGTCCCAGTCGTCCATGGCGTGGTTGGAACTGGTGGAGTGGGGCAGTGCCTCGTGCATGCCGGCGACAATGGTCCGTATGCCGGACTGCGGGGCCAGATCGCGGTCAAGCACAGCGCGCAGCCAGCGGAGTTGCGCGTCGGAGAACTCATCCTTGCTGGCGTTGTCGAGGGTGATGAAATCCACGCCGTCGCGGGTCCAGTGATACCAGGTTTCAACCGAGCCGGCGTCGCCACCGTCGGCCTTGCGCTGGGCCTCGATTTCAGGACGGGTCAGATAGTTGGAGAACTTCGCAATGTACCCGTCGCGGGTCATGGGGCTGACGTTTTCATGATTTCCGCGGCCAAGAAACACGGGAAATGATCCAAAGGAGGCCATCTGGTGCTGGAGGAAGTCGTCCCATGCGACCTTCTGGTATTCGGAGTGGGAGAGAGGTTTGCCCGCGGGCTGGAGCGCTTCCATGTCCTGGTCCTCGGTGCTGATCCAGCGAAAGTCGCCGAGGTGCCAATAGAATACGTCCTGCTCGGCCTTGACCTTCGCCGCGATGGCAGGCATGACAAAGTCGCCGCAGTTGCGGCTGTCGCCGGAGACGGCGAAGACCCATGAGACGGAGGGGGGTTGGGCGGCGGCAAACGACGGCGCAACTGCGGCGAGGGTGAGCAGGGTGAGGGAAGCTGGCAGCCTGAACATGCATCCAGCATATCGCGAAGCGCGGGTCGTCCAAATCAATATCCCGCAACAGGAAGTCGAGACAGGACGCGTACCGTAATCAGCGAGACGGTTCTCTGCGTGTGACTCGGGTCACGGTGGTTAAGGTGGAAGGCTCGGTAGCTTCAAACTGAGGGGCGCGTTGCGTAGCGAGCGCCCAGAAGCAAGCGAGGAGCTTTTCATCATGGCTTATGTCGTAACAGATGCGTGTACCAAGGATTTTGTCTGCGTGGCGGAGTGTGCAACCGCCGCCATCGCGCCCACGGCTGGCGATCCGGCGGCCGGGACCGTATCCCAGGTCTTCATCAACGCCGATGAGTGCATCGACTGCGGAAACTGCGCGGAGATCTGCGCGCAGCACGCGATCTTCCCTGCCGACGATCTGCCGGCGGACAAGGCGCATTTTGCGGAGAAGAACAAGGCGTATTTCAACTAGGAAATGCAATGGCCTCGACCTATGACCCGGTCCCAGCGAGTGAATGTTGGTTCGCGGGGGATGGGATAGCGCGTCTAAAAATGCGGGTTCGGGATCGGGAAGCGGCCCTTTACGTTCCCTACGTTGCGGGCGGGGTGGCGGGCGAAGCGCCCGGAGCGGAAACTGGCGGCGTAACCGGGGAGGAGGCCTGCGGTGTGACCGCGGTCGACGCTGGAGGGGCAGCCGGTGCGGCAGACGGCGGCTTGGACGGAGCTTGAGCGGGCTGGGTTTGCACTGGTAGGGCTTGGGGCGCAGGCTGCATGACCGGCAGCGTCAGGGTTTGCACCGTATCAGGGTCGTCGCGCAAACGCATGTATAGTAAGCCGTTGGCCGGGTGAGGCACGCTGAGTTGCGTCCCGGTAAAGTCTGGCGGCACTTCGGTGGCATTCCCCAGGTCTGGTGCGGCCCCAATGGATGCGGCCAGGAAGAGATTTGTTCCAGTCAGAGTGCAAGGCTTGGCAACGGCGTGCGGGCAGTGGAGATCCTTGAATCCCGGTAGCCGCACCAGCGTTCCCAGGGGCAGCCAGTCGCCGGTTACGCCGTCAGCCGACATGACGCGCGCCTCCAGAGGGCCAAAGGCAGAAGAGCCGAACCGGGCGAGTGGTTCCACGGTGCCTATCGCGGTCTTTGCGTCCTCAAGCATCAGGCTGCCGTCAGCCAGCGTCAGCTCGGTGTGGAAACTGCCGTCCACCGCGGCCACTTCCACCTTCTCACTGCGGGGAAAGTTCGTGGGAACATTGGACTTGAGAAAGAAGACAAGGCGCTCATCGACGGGCAGGTCGTCCAGACTGCCAAGGCGGACGGGCGAGGGGGCTGCGGATGGCGCGTCCTGCATACCCTTGCTCAACAGAGTTACCTGCGGGCGCGGAGGCTCTACCGTCACCGGCGTCTTCAACTGGCGGCCATCACGCAACTGCACCTTGGCGGCGTAGCGCTTTCCCGGCTCCAGTGCGGCGGTAGAAGCATCGGCCTTCATCACCAGCTGATCCAGATCCTGCACGCGGTTCAGGGCCGACGGGGTAAAGGTGACTCCATCCAGTTCAGCGGACGCCACCTCGTCCAGCCGGGTGCCGATGAGCAAGGCGCCGGTGTCTCCCGCGCTCAGCGTCAGGCGGTCAAGCGACGCGGCTTCGGCATACGATTTCAGGGGCAGTTTGTCGGGTTTATCCAGGCCGAATTGGAAGACTGAGAGAGTGATCGGGCCCGGTGCGGCGTCCTTCATGGGCACGGCTACCTCGAGGATCTCCGGCTTCGGAGATTTCCAGGTGAGCTTCAGAGGATTGGCGGAGCCGGCCTGTTCTTCAACGCGATCAACGCAAAGCGAGTTGTCGTCTTCAAGGTGCAGCGTGTCCTCGCGGCCCACCACCAGCGCGGACTGGTCGCTTGCGGCGACGGCCCACTTGCCGGACTGCGCGGCGTGGAGGTGGAAGCGCGGTCCCTCCCAATCGTTAAACCCATACTTGCCGTGCACCACGGCCGTCAGATCACCCTCCGGCAGCGCGGGCGCCGGATGTTCCAGCATCAGGCCTCCAAGCCCGGAATCAACCTTGAGCGGCAGATCCAAAGGGCCGGATTTGGTCTCGATGTGCAAGGTCAGGGCATAGGTCAATCGGGTGCCGAACACCAGCGGTGCTCCTTCGGCGGATAACACCAGGTTCGGCTTCTGTGCGCAAAAACTTTCCGCCGGATTCACCGGATGCAGAGGGGGCGGCTTGGCAGCGCCCACAGGCGGAAGCGCGACCACCACCACAGATTTGGGGTCACGGAACGAGGGCGGGACGTTGAGACGCAGATTGAGGGTGTCCTCAGTGGGCAGCGCCAAGGCCGGAATGTACTGAAAATGCGCGGTGTGCAACGAGGAAAGAATCCTGACGGTATCTACAATTGCGCCAACATAGGGGCTATAGAGGCCGCCTCCGGCCAGGGGCGAATAACTCAACTGGCTCATCAGGTCGCCGGTGGAACCGTTGGTCAGTTGGGTCACCAGCGATTGCGCGTTGGCATCGTCGAGCACCAGCCCATCTGTGTGTTGCACCAGGCAGGGAGCCTGCTGGTCAGTGGGCTTATCAAAGCACTGCTGGTCCACCCGGATGCCAAGGCTGCGGGCTGCCAGTTCTGAGCGTTCCTTCAGCAACTTGGGGTCAGTCTGGGAGGTGGACTTGACCTCGTCCAGATAGGCATCGAGACGCATCCGGTCAAGGCTTGCGGCTTCAAGGTCCTGTGTGGCGCGCACGAACGCGCCAGGACGCCCGCGGACGGCATTGCGCAGGGTGCTGAAGTCCCCACCGGTCTCGGGCGCAAGAAAGATGAGGGCCTGCTGCGCCTCCGCCGGCACAGTGATAAACACACCTTCCTCGCGCACCTCGTGGGTCCAGGTCTCCACCCGGGTAAACCATTCCGGGGGCGGCGGATTGGTGGCTCCGCGCAGGAATGCGACGACCAGGACAAAGTGCGTTGATTGGCTCTCGGGCAGGTCGGGATGAATCCAAAGGCGGTCGCCAGGCAGCAGGTTAGGCACCTCGCCGATGGGCAACGTCACTTCTCCCCGCTTCACATGCACATCTACCTTGGGTCCGGAGAGATCGAAGGCCGGAGTCGTGTCGGCGTGTGATCCAATGGCAACCATTAACCAAAACAACAATAGAGGCAAACAACGTCGCATATCTCTATTGTACGAATCTGAGCGGCTCAAACAAGCGCCTGCGCTGTGCAACTTTACCGGGGTTTTGGGGTTGCCGTGCGTTATGGGACACACGAGTGTGTCGCTTCACCCTTCCAAAAGCAGGAAAATCGAGTACACTGTGGCTTGTATAGCTTTGAAGTGTGGAAGTTAGCTAAAGAATTTCCCGAGCCCGAACGTTGCAGTAGACGAAATGGACTATGGCCGTCCTTAAGATACGAGCCGCATTAATATCTTGGATAGCCTTACATTGACCCGGGAGATGCCACCGGCCCCGCATTCACTTGCAGAATAGAGGCAAGAGCCCGCGGAACCATTCGATAAACGCTTCAACGATCGCCGAAATGGGTGGAGACAAAACCATGGCGACGGCCCGGATTTAGAACTATGGCTCAAGTCTTTCGCCCGGGGCGAGAGGCGCGGCATACGGAGAAGGAAGATGAAATCGACCAAAGTTGCCCATGGCAACGTAGATCTGGCAAACCTGAGTATTCCCGACGCAGAAGAGATTATCGAAGAAGCGCTGAATGAAATGGGGTTCTCCCCGGACCCTGGCCTGGCCCGCGCACTCCATTTCCTGGCTCCTCCCGGATACCAGGCGATTGTGGAGCTGTGCAGCGAAAACGGCCGCAGTAAGCGCCGCAATGCGTCGGCGGAGACCTGGTCACCGGAAGATGACGAGGTGCGCATCTACTTTGAGCGCGTCGGCGATGGCGAGGTTGCTCCGCGTCCTGCTCGCGTCTCGCGCATCCCTGTGGATCACGATCACGACTACGAGGACGAGGACGACGACGGACAGGAGGCGATAATTCCCGCGGATCTTGATGCTCGTGTGAAAGAGCTGTGCGCAGCGCTGGCGGAAGCGGAACGGGGCGGGCACGCATTCATCGCTCTCAAGTGGTTCCGCGATTCCTTTCTGCCGCGCAAGGCCTTCCGCTGGAATCAGCACCCCGAATCGCGCCAGGCAGTTTTGGCTGAGGCCATCCAGCGCGGTGTAGTGATCACCAGCAAGATTGCCAACCCCAAGACGCCCGCCTATCCGACGACGACCATCCGGCTTAACCGCGCTGAAGCAGGCATTCCCGAGGAGGCGCAGCGTTTTCACCCCGTCACAGTCCACGGCGACTCCATTGCCGAAGCCATTGAAGAGGAACGAGGCAACCTTTGAGCTGCTACTTCCTCGAATCTACGGCCTTTGCCAAACTGTTTGTGCAGGAGCAGGGCACTGACGCCCTGATCCGGCTGATGGAGGCCGTTGAGGACAACCGCAAACTCATCTCTGCCGCCACCCCGCTGGAGATTTACGCGGCGATTCGAAGGCGCGAGCGGGCCGGAGCCATCTCCCCGGAAGATGCGACTGCGGCGCTCGATGTTTTGCGACTTGAAGCCGCGCGCATGGTACAGCAACCGCTGAATCCTGCAGTGCTTGAAGCGGCGCGCCAACTCCTGGACCGCACTGCCCTGCGATGGCCAGACACGCTGCAGCTCGCTACAGCCATCGTGGCTCGCGACATGTTCCAGAATACCGAGATCATCTTCGTCTCCGCATCGTCGCATTTGCTTGAGGCCGCCAGGGCTGAGGGCTTTCATGCGCTCGACCCCGCCAAGGAAGCAGTCGAACCGGCTGGTGAACCAGCGACGGAACCGGAATAAGCAAGCAATTCGCAACGAATTGGACTGCAACGTCTGGCGCGTACCGGACTCCAATAGATCTATGCGCTTTCTTCACCGGGACGCCCAGACCGCGGGCCATCTGCCAGACAATCCGACCCTGACCCATGAAGAAGTAGTCGCTGCGCCTGAAGAAATCAGCACCACACACATCGTTCTCATGTCCGTCAGCGTGGGCGCGATTGTTGCCAACCTCTACTACATCCAGCCGCTGCTCTCCGCAATCGCTTCCACGTTCCGCATCTCCGTGCCGCAGGTGGGAACGGTGGCGATGCTCACCCAGTTGGGCGCGGCGCTGGGGATGCTGCTGTTTGTTCCGCTTGGCGACACCAGGGAACGGCGGCGGCTGATCGTGATGCTGCTCGCGGGTGAGTGTGTGTTTCTGGCGCTGATGGCTGGCGCCCAGAGTTATCTCTGGCTGGCGCTGGCGAGCCTGGGCATCGGCGTCACCGGATCCACGGTTCATCTGATTGTGCCGTTCGCAGCGCAACTCGCCTCGCCGGCACGCCGCGGGGCCACCGTGGGAGCGGTCCTCTCCGGCCTGTTGCTCGGGATTCTGCTGGCGCGCACCTTCAGCGGTCTTCTGGGCGCGTGGCTGGGCTGGCGCGCTATCTACTGGGTCGCGTCGGCCATGATGCTGCTGCTTGCCGTGATGATCTGGCTGGGGCTGCCACGGAGCAAGCCCACGCTGAGGCTCTCCTGGCCCAACCTCATTCGCTCATCCGCAGTCCTGGTCCGCACACAGCCTGTGTTGCGCGAGGCTGCCGCGCTCAGCGCCATGCTGTTCTGCGCATTCAGCGCGTTCTGGACCACGCTCGTCTTCTTTCTTGAGACGCCGCCTTATCACTACGGAAGCGCAGTCGCAGGCCTCTTCGGCCTCGTGGGCGCTTCAGGGGCCCTGTGCGCCCCGTTTGTCGGACGGCTTGCGGACCGATACGGAGCGCGCCGCAATGTTCTATTCGCCCTGCTCATCACCGTCGCGTCGTTTGCGGTTCTGTACATCTACGGCCGGCACATGAGCGGGCTGATTGCAGGAGTCATCCTGCTGGACATCGGGGTGCAATCGGGACATGTTTCGAATCAGACGCGCATCTACGGCTTGCTGCCCGACGCGCGCAGCCGGCTGAACATGGTGTACATGATTTGCTATTTCACGGCGGGGGCGATCGGGTCGTTTGCGGGCAGCGTGGTCTGGCACCATTTCGGATGGGCTGGGGTCTGCGGATTGGGGTGCGCTCTGTCGCTGGCAGGTTGCGGGGTTTATGCGATTACGCGGCCCCGGTAGCCTTCGCGTCCCGATCTTGCGTGCATAGTCAGTGCAGAGTGAAACCTGCCGGTCGGTTTGATGTGCATCCGATGGTGTCGAAAGAGAATTTGTGCCCGGGCTGCGGCTGCGACCCTCATGAACCGATGGCCTGTTCCACCGCTGCATTGCACACCTCTGCCAGGCGCCGGATGCCTTCCTGAATCCGGTCCGGGGAGGCATTCGAGAAGTTCAGGCGCATGTACCGGAGATCGGGAGCATCGGAGAAAAAATCCCGTCCCGGCACAAAGAGAACCTTGCGTGCAAGCGCGTCGCGCATCAGTTCGTTCGTGTCCACTCCATTGGGGCATGTAACCCACAGGAACATTCCCCCCTCAGGATGTGTCCACGCGAATCCAGGCGGCATGGTCTCCAGCAAGGTGGCATTCATAATCGAGTGGCGCTCCCCGTAGGCGCGTCGAATCATCTCGATATGGGCTTCGCTGTCGAAGTCGGCAAGATAGCGATGAACGATGCGCTGGTCCAGGCTCGACGTATGCAGGTCGGCGGCCTGCTTGGCGATCGTCAGCTTACTTCGAATCTCTTCGGGCGCAACCACCCAGCCAACCCTGAGGCCCGGCGCAATCGTCTTTGACACTGTGCTCTGATAGATCACAATCCCTTCCGTATCGAGCGCCTTGATTGGAGGAATAGTCTTTCCTGCATAACGCAAAGCCCCATACGGGTCGTCCTCCAAAATAATCAGCCTGTAGCGGGCCGCGATCGAATACAGAGTCTTGCGGCGCTCCGCGGCAAGGGTCACACCTGTGGGATTCTGAAAATTTGGAATCGTATAGAGGAATTTGGGCCGTTCGCGCTCAATCAACGCTGGTAATTCTTCCGGGATCAGGCCATGGTCATCGGTGGGCACAGCGGCAAAACGAGCCCCGTAGGTCTGAAACGCCTGAATCGCCGCCATGTAGGTCGGGCTTTCGGTGAGCACGCAGTCACCCGAATCCAGAAAAATCTTCCCGGCCAGATCGAGCGGTTGCTGGGACCCGGTCATGATGAGAATATCTTCGGCGGAGCAATCGATCCCTCGTTTGCGGGATTCCGCCGCGAAGGTTTCGCGCAGCGGGGAGAAGCCCTCGCTGGGGCTGTACTGCAGCGCAGAGGAACCGGTCTCGCGAAGAACACGCTCGGTGGCGCAGAGGACGTCGTCCACTGGAAAAAGCTCTGGCGCGGGAAGACCACCGGCGAACGAAATGATCTCGGGTTGTTCGGTGACCTTCAGGATCTCGCGGATGGTCGAGGTGCGCACATTGTCCATCCTGTGCGCAAACCGGATGCTCATGCCTTCTCCTCGCAATTGGTTTTTGAAATTTTCACAAGCGCGTCCACGCCGACGACTATCGAATGAGTTTAGCAAACCGGTCGCGAACGAGACGCGACAACGGCGGCACAATCACGGGGAAATCATCGACTGTCAAAGCAATGCTCAGCCGCAAAGTCGCCTGCCTCTGCTCTGGCGAACCGGCCCTTCGCTCCACTGCCGGCGCACACCCTGCGGGCGTCTGATCAGCGGTGAAAGCGCGAGACCAGGTAGAGGATGGCGGACAATGCGATGCTGATCAGGATGGATGTTCCGAGCGGGAAGTAGACGGAGAGGTGCTTGCCTTTGTAGGCCATGTCACCGGGCAGCCGGCCTAACGGCAAGCCGATGCGACCTGCAAAGAGCAGCACTGCTCCAATGACGACTAACAGGAGCCCGATGCCCAATAGCGTTTTGCCCAGTTCATTCATCGGCAGCCTTTTTGCCCCCGTTTCCGCTAGGATACAGTGAATTGGCAGAGCCCAGGAACGGTTGGGGGGCTTTGCAGGGAGGGTCGATGCGCATCGCTGCTTTGATTGCTGGCGTTGTTTGCCTGTTTGCTGTCCTGCTCGATGCCTTCCAGACCATCATCCTGCCGCGCCGAGCCTCTGGCCGCTTTCGGCTCACGCGCCTTTTCTACATCGCCACATGGCGGCCCTGGGTTTTCTTCACCAAGCTGCTTCACGATTCGCGCAAACGGGAGTCGGCATTCAGCTACTACGGGCCCATGTCGCTGATTTTTCTGCTGGTGGTGTGGGCGAGCGCTATGGTAGTGGGATTTGCGCTGATTTTCTATTCGCTGGGCAGCCCCTTCAGTGATGCAACCCAGGGGCCGGGTTTCCGATCGGACCTCTACTTCAGCGGCACAACCATCTTTACGCTGGGGCTGGGAGACGTGACGCCGCACAATGGCCTGGTGCGCGAGATGGTGATCCTCGAAGCAGGCACCGGGCTCGGCTTTCTGGCGGTCGTCATGGGATATTTTCCGGTCCTCTACGGCGCATTTTCGCGTCGCGAGGTAAGCATCTCCCTGCTCGATGCGCGCGCTGGATCGCCGCCGACGGCCGCGGAGCTGATGCGCCGGCATTCCTATGAAGGCGGGGAGAACGCGCTGGGACTGCTGCTTCTGGAGTGGGAACGCTGGTCGGCGGAGCTGCTGGAGAGCCACATCTCTTATCCACTGCTCTGCTACTTCCGCTCGCAGCACAACAACCAGAGCTGGATCAGCGCATTGACGTCGGTGCTGGATACCTCGGCCCTGCTGATTGCGGGCGTGCGCGGGCACGAGGCGCGCCAGGCCCAGTTGACCTTTGCCATGGCTCGGCACGCAATGGTCGATTTGGCGCAGATCTTCTCGCTTGCTCCGGTTACCGATATGGCAGATCGGCTCCCAACCACGCGTTATGAGCAGCTTTACGATCTTCTCTGCCAGAGCGGCGTGAAGGTGTGCCGCGACGGCCGTTCGATTGAGAGGCTGCGCGATATGCGCGCGCTGTATGAGGGCTACGCGAAGGCGCTCAGCGACTATCTTTGCATGCCGCTGCCGCCGTGGATCGCCGACCAGCCGCACAAGGACAACTGGCTGGCCGTGGCCAAACTGCGCGCGCAAACAGAGGCGGCCAACTCATCGCCAGACAAGGCGCCGGAGGTTGAGGATGCCTCGCATACCATCGCCACGCTGGTGGATGATCATCACGACTTCTGAAAGAGCAGGAGAGAGCCTGTGCCGCGCCGCAGGCGCCCCTCCCGGAGGGAGGGAATGAAAATAGCCCCGGGTGCAACCCGGGGAATGCAGCCCATCAAAGCCCCTGCGTCCTGTAGGGACGCGGTGAAATTCCAGCGGCGATTACGGCGCCCGCCCTTGCCTCGAACGGGGGAGAAATAATCATTCTTTCCGAATCCGATCGCACGGCCAAACTCATCGCGTAGCGCGGGTGTCCAAAATTCTTAGAGGTTCTAAAGATTGGAGGCTTCAACCCCTGACCCGCCAAAGTGAGCGGAAACGGCTGTCGATCAGGAATAAAAGCCTGCGAATGGCAAGACATCAGGGGCTTAT
>Ga0302319_10013875_pt1 | contig 15079 bp, 12 predicted proteins | sample Bog_T0_2_FD_203319 | JGI IMG/M metagenome (GOLD analysis project Ga0302319, IMG submission 203319) | Peat permafrost microbial communities from Stordalen Mire near Abisko, Sweden - Bog_T0_2 | ecosystem: Environmental > Terrestrial > Soil > Wetlands > Peat | place: Sweden: Abisko, Stordalen Mire... | reverse complement strand
TGATCAATCGTCGCTCAAACCTGCCCCGACTGCTGCTGGCCCTGTTCTCGAACAACGACAAAGACAACAGCAAAAACAACCCCACAGATGTGCAGCGGTTGACGGGGTCACTCCATATCAGGGAACCCCTGATCAAGTCGCTGTTTTGAAAGGGCACGACTTCAGTCGTGCCGTAAAGGCAGCAAAATGAACGCGGGCTTTACAGGCAGCGGAAAAACCCTCTACCGCCAAGATTCCCGGTAGCTTTGTAACAAGGGCACGACTTTAGTCGGGCCGCAAATGCAATAGAATCAGCGTGGGCTTCAGCCCCTGCGGGAAGCTCTTCAAGAAGTCAGCATGAAAAGGAATCTTTTTCCGCAACCTGTTTAGCCCCTGAAAGAATGTTTGCTTCACCGAGACACTTCTGCAGAGGTTCCTTAGAAGAGTTGGGGTAGGTTGATTTCTAAACTCGCGCGGGATTCCCATCCTCGTGCGGAGACGCGCAAGGACGGGAACGGTGAACCGGGAAAAGTCAGGCGTGGGCCGCTGCCGTCTCGGCAGCCGGTGCCGCACAGCCGCCTTCGCCGGGTTTGGTGGGCACCATCTGCAAGGCATTGTTGAAGCGGTTGAAGTAGTTGAAGAGTCCGATGGCGCAAAGCAATTCGACGATTTCGCCTTCAGAATAAAAGCCGCGCAGCTCGGCAAACTGGTCGTCGCTGACGGCGTGGGCGTCGCGCGTGACGGTTTCGGCAAGACGCAGTGCGGCCTTCTCGGCAGGTGTGAAGTCTTCTCGCCGGGGCCACTCGGCAAGGTTCGCGAGCTGGTCGTCATTCCAGCCCAGGTTGCGGGCCAGGATGGTGTGGCTGGCCAGGCAATAGGGCGTCACGTTGATCTGGCTGGTGCGAACGATGATGAGTTCCTTGAGCTTGGTGGAGACTGTTCCGGTATTGAGCACGGCTCCGAAATGGGCCTGCATGGTGGCAAAGATCTCGGGCCGGTGCGCCATCACGCGAAACATGTTGGGCACATTGCCGCGTTGCGAGAACGCTTTGTCATACAGTTTCGCGATTTCAGGCGTCACTTCGTTGCGATCGAGACGAGATATTCGAGACACGGAGGCTTCCTCCTTGATTCAGCCTATCGCATTCCGGAACCGGTTGTGGACGCAGGCTGCGGGGCGCGTGAAGACTGCTATAGTTGAAGTGGATATCGGACTAACTTAAGCGGTGACCGGTTCGGTACCAGGCGTGTGTTTTGCCTCTCCCGCAAATTTTCCACAAGACGGTTCTTGAGATTTTGTGGAACCTTTGTTATCAAGAGGATAAACACTTTCAGCTAACCGATTGAATCCACTCTCCGGAGACGCGATGCAGGCGATCCTGGCGCTCGAAGACGGGCGCATCTTCCGTGGCCTTGGGCTTGGCTCACCTGGCGAATGCCAGGGCGAAGTTGTTTTCAATACATCTCTTACCGGATACCAGGAAATCTCGACCGACCCTTCCTATGCCGGACAAATCGTCTGTCTCACCAACCCGCAGATCGGCAACTACGGCACCAACCAGGCAGACAACGAGTCGGCGCGGCCCTTTATCGAGGGCCTGATCGTTCGCGAGTTCTCTCCCATAAGCTCCAACTGGCGCTCCGAGCAGGTCGCCGACGAATACATGGAGCGCTATTCCGTGCCTGTGCTCGCCGAAATCGATACTCGCGCCCTGGTCCGCCATTTGCGGAGTAACGGCGTCATGCGCGGCATCATCTCGACCGAGGTCTCTGACCCGGAGGCTCTCGTAGCCAAGGCCCGCTCCATCCGCAAAATGGACGGCACCGACCTGGCCAAGGTTGTGTCCACCAAATCCATCTACACTTTCGACGCCGACGACACCCGCAATCAAAGCGGGGACCCGTTGCTGTCCCAAAACGCCCCGTGCCCCATCCATCCCGGAGTTTCATCCCGGGATGGGTGGGAAAGCAAGAACCTCCACGTCGTCGCCTACGACTTCGGCATGAAGCTGAACATCCTCCGCATGTTGACCCGCGAAGGCTGCCGCGTGACCGTAGTCCCCGCCGAGACCTCGGCCGAAGACGTGATGGCTCTAAAGCCCGACGGCGTCTTTCTCTCCAACGGCCCCGGCGACCCCGAGCCGGTCGATTACGCTGTCCGGGCCATCCAGAACATGATGGGCCGCGTCCCCGTCTTCGGCATCTGTTTAGGCCACCAGCTCTGCGGCCTCGCCCTCGGCGGCAAGACCTACAAACTCAAGTTCGGCCATCACGGCGGCAATCATCCCGTCCGCAACAACTCCACCGGCAAAGTGGAGATCACCGCCCACAACCACAATTTCGCCGTCGATCCGGACTCCATCAACGCCAACGAAGTCGAACTGACCCACGTAGACCTCAACGACCAGACCCTCGAAGGCCTGCGCCACAAGACGTTCCCCCTGTTCAGCGTCCAGTATCACCCCGAAGCCGCCCCCGGCCCCCACGACTCCCACTACCTCTTCCACGATTTCCGCCAGATGATGGAGGAGTGGAAGGGATGAGCGACTCCTCTCAATCCAGCGGAAAGTTGGATTGGCAAGAGTTATTGTCCGCTAAAGAGATTGCACAATGGGCGACGAGTCGGGAACAGCCGCGCAAGCTGTGGCGAGTTGGAGGCGTTTCTCGACCCGGCGTCTACCGATTCATTTTTCCGAAAGGTTCATTATGTGAAAGCTCCTCTCGTAATAGGTCATCTTTTGACGGCCCATATTGTTACCTAGGAGTCGCATGCCACTTTGGCGATAGACTTCGTGACCATATATGCCCAAACAACAGCCAAGAATCCGAAGATGTTGCAAAAAATGTATCGGGAAGGCGGGTATGCGACGCAATAAAGAAATCGATTGGAAAATGCTACCTTGAGTACCTAGCAATCGAAGGCACAATCAATTTTTGCGACATAGAGATCAAACAGAACAGCTTTAATGACCTTTTTGCTCGATTGCTTCTTGAAAACTGGGCCATTTTTCATTCAGAACAATTTGATAAGTATTGTCCGCTAAACCGAGGCATACGCACAGGAATACAGCAAGACTTAAAGGACGATTTGCGACCAGCAGAGGGCAATATTGTGGTTAGGAGACACGGAATGGTTATTAAACGAGGCGGTCTAGAATCGCTTCTTTGAAAGGGCACGACTTTAGTCGTGCCGCAAGGACTCAAGTAGAAGCTGGGCTTTAGCCCCTGAGGGAAGGTTTTGAAACCCGCTCGCGAACATGCAACGAACAATTCGCAAACCTACTTTGTCACATCCGACACGTGGGAGCGCCGCGCCCTCTTCCACGCGGAGCCATGGGCTCGATTGTTTTTCAAAACGCTGCCTTCGCATCGGGATGAATCGTATCTCTTGCACGAATTCGTATTGATGCCGGATCATTTTCACCTGTTAATCACGCCCTCCACTTCGCTTGAAAAGTCGGTTCAGTTAATCAAGGGAGGATTCTCGTTTCGGGCCAAGAAGGAGCTCGGATCGAACGCTGAAATATGGAGCCGCGGATTTGCAGATCACCGCATTCGGGATTTTGAGGATTTTGACAAGCATGTGAATTACATTCACCTCAACCCGGTAAAGAAGCATCTGTGCGCCAACCCACATGAGTATCGCTATTCATCTGCATATCCAGGCTGGAAGCTGGACCCCATCCCTCAGGGGCTGAAGCCCGTGATAAACCCACCCTCGATTGGCACGACTGAAGTCGTGCCCTTTCAAAACGCCGAAAAGCCAGGGCTAAAGCCCTCGATACCTCCAGCAGCAGATGTATGGGCTAAAGCCCGTACCCTTCAACCTGAGACTCGTGCAAACTCAAACAGAAAAGCAGAGCAAGACCAATGCCACGCAGAAATGACATCCAAAAGATCCTCGTAATCGGCTCCGGCCCGATCGTGATCGGCCAATCCGCCGAGTTCGACTACTCCGGCACGCAGGCCTGCAAAGCTCTCCGTCAGGAAGGCTACGAGGTGGTGCTGGTGAACTCGAACCCAGCCACCATCATGACCGACCCCGAGCTCGCCGACCGCACCTACATCGAGCCGCTGACCCGCGATTATGTCGAAGAGATCATCCGCATCGAGTCGGAGATGCTCACCTCCAAGCCCGGCTCCGGCATTTTCGCTTTACTGCCTACGGTCGGCGGACAGACCGCCCTCAATCTCGCCGTCGATCTCGCCGATGCCGGCATTCTCGACAAGTACAACGTCGAGCTGATCGGCGCCAAGCTCGAAGCCATTAAGAAGGCCGAAGACCGCCTGCTCTTCAAAGACGCGATGATCCGCATCGGCCTCGAGGTCTCAAAATCGGCCCTTGTCAACAATCTTCGCGACGGGCTCGACTTCGCCGGCAAGCTCGGCTTTCCGGTCCTCATCCGCCCCAGTTTTACGTTAGGCGGCTCCGGCGGCGGCATTGCCTACAACCGCGAAGAGTTGATGGAAATCCTCGCCCGCGGCCTCGACCTTTCCCCGGTCCACGAGTGCCTGATTGAAGAGAGCGTCCTCGGCTGGAAGGAATACGAGCTTGAGGTGATGCGCGACCTTGCTGACAACGTCATCATCATCTGTTCCATTGAAAACTTCGACCCCATGGGCGTGCACACCGGCGACTCCATCACCGTCGCCCCCGCGCAAACCCTCACCGACCGCGAGTACCAGAAGATGCGCGACGCGGCCATTGCCGTCATGCGCGAAATCGGCGTCGAAACCGGCGGCTCGAATGTACAGTTTGCTGTTAACCCGCAAGACGGCCGGATGACCGTCATCGAGATGAACCCGCGCGTCTCCCGTTCCTCCGCGCTGGCTTCGAAGGCCACCGGTTTCCCCATTGCAAAAATCGCCGCCAAGCTCGCCGTCGGCTACACGCTCGACGAGATCCCCAACGACATCACCCGAAAGACGCCCGCCTGCTTTGAGCCCACCATCGACTACGTCGTCGTCAAAATCCCCAAGTGGCAGTTCGAGAAATTCCCCGGCTCCGACGATACCCTGGGCCCGCAGATGAAGTCTGTCGGCGAAGTCATGGCCATCGGCCGCACATTCAAGGAAGCGCTCATGAAGGCCTGGCGCGCCCTCGAAACCGGCAAGAAGACCGGCGCCGAGATCAACCTCGAACCCCGCCGCCTCACCCAGCGGCTGGTAACGCCGCAGCCCGAGCGCCTCGGCTACATCCGCTTCGCCTTCGAGCGCGGCATGAGCGTGCGCGAAGTGGCGCGCTTGACCGGCATGGACCCCTGGTTCCTGCATCAAATTAGAGAAATCACATTAGAACAATCCAAAATCTCATCCACATCCCCCGACACGGTTAGCGAAGAGCAGTTTCGCCGCTGGAAGCGCCTCGGCCTGAGCGACGAGCGCATCGCCGCCGAGTGGAAACTGGAAGGCCACGCCGGCATTCAGCAGGTGAGGGAACTGCGCGAAGCCAAAGGCATCAAGCCGGTCTTCAAACTGGTAGACACATGCGCCGCCGAATTCGAATCCATGACCCCCTACCTCTACTCGACCTATGACGAAGAGGATGAAGCTCCGCCCACGCAGACGCCCAAGATCATCATTCTCGGCTCCGGCCCCAACCGAATCGGCCAGGGCATCGAGTTCGACTACTGCTGCTGCCACGCGGCATTCGCACTCAAAGATGACGGCTACGAGACCATCATGGTCAACTGCAATCCGGAAACCGTCTCCACCGACTACGACACCAGCGACCGCCTCTACTTTGAGCCGCTGGTGCTCGAAGACGTGCTCGCCATCTACAACCACGAAGCCCAATCCGGCGCGCAGATCGGCATGATCGTCCAGTTCGGCGGCCAGACGCCGCTTAATCTCGCCCAGCGCCTGAGGGCCGCCGGCGTGCCCATCATCGGGACCTCACCCGAGTCAATTGACCTCGCGGAGGACCGCAAACGTTTCGGCAAGCTGCTCGAAGAACTCGAGATCCCGCAGCCCCGCGGCGGAACCGCCACCAGCGTTGAAGAAGCCCTGGCCATCGGTGAGCGCATCGGCTATCCCGTCCTGGTTCGTCCCAGCTACGTGCTCGGCGGACGCGCCATGGTTATCTGTTACGACGGCGAAGCTGTCGCTCAATATATGAAGCAGGCCGTCGAGTATTCCCAGGAGCGCCCCGTTCTCGTTGACCACTTCCTCATGGACGCCACCGAAGTTGACGTGGATGCGCTCTGCGATTCCGAAGACGTCATCATCGCCGGCATCATGCAACACATTGAAGAGGCAGGCATCCACTCCGGCGACTCTTCCTGCGTCTTGCCCGCTGTGGGAATCCGCCCCGAGACGCTCGATGTTCTGCGCGCCTACGCCCGCAAGCTGGCCCTCGCGCTCAAAGTCGTAGGCCTGGTCAACCTCCAGTTCGCCATCCAGCGCGACTCCGATGGCCAGGACCACGTCTACGTCATCGAAGTCAACCCACGCGCCTCGCGCACCGTGCCCTACGTGTCGAAGGCCACCGGCGTCCCGCTGGCCAAAGTTGCCGCCCGCCTCATGACCGGCCGCAAGCTCCGCGAACTGCTTCCGCGCCAACTCGCCGCGGGCAAGGACCTGGAAACCGGCGCGTTCTATTATGTAAAGTCGCCCGTCTTCCCCTGGAACAAGTTCGCCGGCGTAGACACCGTTCTCGGCCCGGAGATGCGCTCCACCGGCGAGGTGATGGGCGTGGCTGCCACATTCGGCGAGGCCTTCGCCAAGGCGCAGCTCTCTGCCGGCCAACTGCTGCCCACCGGAGGCACTGTCTTCTTCAGCGTCAACGACCACGACAAGGAGGCAGCCTTGGAGTTGGCGCGACGCTATGTTCATCTCGGATTCAAGATCGTAGCTACCGAGGGCACTGCCAACGCACTTGAGGGCGTGGGCCTGACCGTCGAACGGGTCTTCAAAGTGAAGGAAGGCCGCCCCAACGTGGTGGACCTGATCAAGGGCGATCGCATTCAGTTGATCGTCAACACTCCGCGCGGCCAGGACACGTTTTTCGACGAGAAAGCCATCCGCCGCGCCGCGGTGCTGGCGCGCATTCCCACCATCACCACCATCGCCGCCGCGCAGGCCGCGGTGGAGGGCATCGCCTCCATGCAGCGCCATCAAACCACGGTCTACGCCTTGCAGCAACTGCATGCAGACACTGGCGCCTGATCCTCGATTCCCATCTCCGGCGCAACTCCCATTTCTGCATTACGGCAGCGAAATTTTATTTTCAAGGAAGCGTAAATTGTGCGAAAGAATTGTGAATGTTGTGTTACATTCTAAAAATCAACGGTGAACTGAAACGGTCGTCTTCGCGCTTTTCGAGCGCGGCATTGTCATTTCGCAACGGAAAACGAACGTGAAAACCATGCGCACTGGTTGCGCCTGGTTGGGAAGTCACGGATGACACCGGAATACCAATGCGCGTCGGCGGTCCCAAATCGCCTGGGATCAAGAGACGTGGTGAGCAGCCTTCCGATCTGAGCCTTCCGGCTCCGCATCGTCTCGCTCACCACGCCGGGCACCATCACCCGAGTGGCTGAAAGCGAGAAGGGAATTGCGCTGCTTCTCCTTGCGCATGGATTCCCGATCCAATTCAAGCGCTTTTCCGAAACTCTGACAATTCATGCCCTGCTACGGCTCCCAACGCTTGAGTTCTTGCGTGGGCGCACTCGGGATGCGTGTAGCTCCGGGAGAATTGTTAATTTCGAGAATGCTTTTGTGTCAACCGGCCGATGCAGATCGGAGAGGAGGAGCCATGCAACTCACCCAACAAACCGTCAACCGCACCCTGGAGTGTGTATGGAAACCTTCAGGCGAAAAGCTCTCCTGCGTCTGGGTGCAGAGGGAACGGCAGTCCGCAACTCCGGCTTCACCTCTTGACCATGAACGCGACCGGGACGGAAGCCGCGAAATTGGCTCAGATCCACGGCGAAGAGTCGCTTGACAAAGACCGGCCGGGAGACTTGTTGCGCGGAATCAGCCTTTGCGCTTGAGTGCCAGGCGCGCCCCGATCGAATAGCCAAACAGCGCCGCAGCCGGCCATGTACCGAGAAAGGGCCCATCGTCGTCAATCAGGCCGCTTGGCCTGGGCACGCTGAAAAATGTTCGCGTCAGCTTCTCCGTGGCGTCGCATTGGAAACAGGCGTTGGGCCCGGTGGGCATGTCCATGATCCAAAGGCTGAGAATCAGCATCCAGATGAGCCCAACCATCCAAACAAGCGACGCCATTTCGTCCTGGCGCACCCGCGTGATCGCAAAGCCCACCAGCGAAGGGATCACCATGGAGAAAATCAGAATTAGGATCTGCGACACGCCCCGCGGATTGAAGGCATAGCCCAGCATCATGAGCACAAGCCAGGAAGCAAGGGCCAGTCCGCCGTGCGCAAAGAACCAGATTGCCTGATGGGAAAGCCGGGAGGGATTGCTTTCCTCCTCATGCTCGCTGAACAGTGACTCCATCCGCGCGGCTCCTTGAATAAAGAACTCCGGGGAATAAAGAGCTCCAGGATTCGCCAGTTCCTTGAATTTTCAACTCAGGAATCGCCTCTTCGCATTCCTCAGGAAATCTAAGATACGCCCTCTTGCCCCACTCGACAATGCCAATTTGTTCGAGCATTTCCCGCAACGGGCTGCGCCGCCGCGCTTGGCTCTACAATGAATTCATGCTGATTGAGGGCATTCTTGCCGCTGTTCCTACGCCGTTCTATTTGGACGAGCGCGTCTATTTCCGTAAACTGGAAGCCAACATCGCGCGCTATTCGCGCAGCCTGCTCTCCGGACTTCTGCTCCTCGGTTCAACGGGTGAGGCTGTGGCTCTGGACGATGCGGAGTCGCGCGACGTGCTGCGCGTTGCCGCGGAAGCCGCCGCGCCGGAAAAAGTGCTGATCGCCGGTGTCGGCCGCGAAAGCGTGAAGGGAACCCTAGAGCTGGCGGAGGCAGCGGCGCAATTCCATTACGATGCCGTGCTGGTTCGCACCCCCACCTACTACGCAAGCCAGATTTCCCCAGCCGCCGTTCTGCACTATTTCCGCAGCGTGGCAGACCGCTCGCCGCTGCCCGTTCTGCTTTACAACATCCCTCGCTGCGCGCCATACGACATTCCCGTCGCGTTGATTGCCGAGCTGGCTGCACATCCCAACATCATTGGAATCAAGGATTCAAGCGGCAATCTTTCACGTATCGCTGCAACTGTCGAGGCTACCCGCAATGCCGTCAAGCGTTCGGAGAAAGTGACTTCCATATTCGAGGCTGTCACGGCGCGCATGTTGGCGGCGAAGCTTGGGGCAGGCAATACATTCGTCTCCGCCGGTGATTTGGCCGGAGGCGCAGCCGTGGCCACCGCTCCGCCTGCCGCGGCCATCAAGACCAGGACCAGGGAAGTCGGCTTTCAGGTGCTCACTGGCTCGGTCTCAATCTTGCTTGAAGCGCTTCAGGCCGGAGCCTCGGGGGCCATTCTGGGTTTCGCCGCTTGCACGCCGCAGGCCTGCCAGGAGGTTTACCTTGCCTGGAAGGACCACGATCTGAAACTGGCCGCCGAAAAGCAGGCACGCATAGCCGGGCCGGGACAACGGATCGTCGGCCAGCTTGGCATTGCCGGCGTCAAGCACGCATGCGACTTCAACGGCTACTATGGTGGCCGGCCCCGATCGCCGCTGCTCCCGGTGACTGGTGAGGAAAAGGCTGAGATTGAAGGACTTCTGGCTGGAATTCGGAACTAAGAGCCTATCCGCAAATAGTAGCGCCGTGTCTCCAGACTGGCTGTACTGGCGGCTTCCTAGCCGCCAGGTGCGGCTTGTGCGGGTCTGGAGACCCGCGCGACAGCCGCTCTGGAGAGCGGCGCTACAAAAATCGCTATTCGAGGGCCGATTCGCGGACTGAGCAGGCGAGCCAGTTGCCGTCGAACGGTGTGAGGCGGAGTACAGACGAATACACTGGGTAGCTGTATAAGGATGTCCATGACACAGCACATTTCAGCAGTTCTATTGATTTTGTGTACCGGACCCTTGGCTGGCGCGGGGCAGAATGCGCCTCTCAAATCCGTGCCTTCGGAAATCAAAGAACTGGCCTATGAAGTGTCCGACGTTAGATACATCGAGACATCGGGCGGAGTGCCGGGGTTAACATTCGCGCACGGCCTGGAAGTTGGAAGCGATATTTTTGTAATCGATGCTCAAAATCCCAAGCCGCGAAAGCTCATCAGCGGAGGGGCGGCGCCGGCATGGTCTCCAGACGGATCCGAGCTTGCATACTGCACCTGGAAAGGCGCGGGTCTTGGACAGCTTGAAGTGGCGAATGCCGATGGCACGGGAAGGCGGCAAATCACAAACATGAAAGGTGGCGCCTGTCATCCGGACTGGTCTCCCGATGGAACGAAAATCGTTTTCACGGCATTGAGCATCGGGGCTTCGGAGAAGAACCTGACGGATGCCACGATCAACCATCTGGCGATCTTTGCCGTGGATAAGAACGGAGGGGATGCCGTCCCAATCGCTCCCGGCTTTGCTGCGCGGTGGTCGCCTGGTGGGACCATGCTGGTCATCCTACGCGGGGCCGACAAGAAGGGCCCAGCTCATTCTGTCTGGCTCGCCACCGCAGACGGCAAACAATCCAAGATGCTGGTCGCTTCAGATAGTAGAATGAAAGGCGCTGCCTGGTTGCCGGATGGCAAGGGCATCGCGGTCTCATACATGCGTGATGGGAAATACTCCATTTTTCGCATCTACCTTGACGGGTCTCAATCTCAAGGAAATCAGCCAAAGAGGATTGGAGGCGATGCCCGGGCCGACTGGTATGAGCCGAGCTTATCGGCAGACGGGAAACATCTAATAGCAATAAAGGACTGCGGAGCAAACCACTGGGAGCCTTACTCCAATACTGATACCGTGTGTCGCGGTTCCGCGATCGTCCTGCTGGATATTGACACCAATAAGGATGTGACACTGGCGTCCGGCTTTAACTACAGCGTGGTATGGGAAAGAAAGTAGTTCATCAGGCCTGTCGACGCCTTTCGAAACCGTCAGGCCCTCTTTGTACGATAAAGTGCCTCCATGTCCGATAACGGATATTCTGTAAACTAAGACGACGTGACTTGAAGCCGCTTCTTCTCATTCTGTAGAACCTGCCAGCTCCCTGGAAGGCTCCCCGGCGCTGACCGCTGGCGGCGCTGGTGCCGGTTCCATGGCCGAAGCAGCAGCGACCTTGCCTTCCAGTGAACTGATCCGCTTGTCGGTGTCGAACATGCGCAAGATCTCGGCGCGGTCGGTGTCCATCTTTTTCTCGATCGCGTCGAACCTGGCGCCCAACCGCGCGCCGAAGGTTTCCAACTTGGCCAGGATCAGTTCGTTGCGGGCCACAGACCTCTCATCGAGGTTCTGTATGCGCAGGCTCAGCTCCCTCTCGATACTGGTGATTCTCAGGCCCATGGTTTCCAGCTTGGCATCTACCGTCTGGAAGCGTGCCTCGACCGTTTGGCCGACTCCATCGATCTTGGCATGCAGACTCTGGAGCTCCGGGGCGACCAGATCCTGGAGAACCTTGCGAACGTCTTCGATCGTGCTCATGCAGCGAGTTCCTTCAAAAATTGAGATGCCGCTCCCGTGAGCATGGGACGCGGTTTCTCCAAGGACATACCAGTGAACGGCACAATTCCGCTTTTACTTTAAAGTTGGCCGCGTTGCGAAAGTATCCCAAATTGGCCCCCATGAGTCAACCTCTTTCGCATCCATTTCACTCATCTGTTTCTACATCTTGTAGCGGCCCAGGTCGTCGTCGTTCAGGCCTTCCAGCCAGCCGCGCAACTGCTCCGCGGTCGGGCCTTCCGGCGGACCTGAGGTGTTCAGCTTGGCCGCCTGCATCACCTGCTCGGAGACGTAGATCGGGCAATCCGCACGCAATGCAAGAGCGATCGCGTCAGAAGGCCGAGCGTCAATGGTGATCGACTCACCCTGTTGATTGAGCCACAGTACAGCCAGGAATGTATCGTCTTTAAGTTCTGTAATTACAATACGTTCCAGCTCTGCATTCAAGTTGCGGATTAGGTTCCTCGCCAGGTCATGAGTTGTCGGCCGAGGAGCCGCGGCCTTCTCGATTTCGTCGGAGATGGCTTTCACCTCGAAAAATCCTACCCAGATGGGCATCACTGTCTCAGACCCAACATCTTTGAGAACAATAATGGGCATATTGGTTGCGGGGTCCATCATGAGCCCTCGAATCCGCACCTCGATGATGCCTGCATCTCTCTGCGCCCGGTCGTGCGCCGCGGTCAATCGCTTCAATTCCGCTTCGAGCTTGGACAATTCACCCTGCCGGATCTGTGCCGCGCGGTCGATTTGCCCTTTGCGCGCCTGTTCCTCAGCTTCGGTTCGCAATGCTTCGATCCGCTTCTTCAGATCGCTGTCCATGGCGGTCCCTTTCTGGCGCATTCCATACAGCCTTGCTGCTACCCAGTCTTAGACGGCTTCTCCCACCAGACTGTTCGGATGCGTAGCGGTAATCTTAACCCGGCTATAGCTGCCTGGGGCCGGAGCGATGGGCTGCGCGCAGGTAAAGTTTACCGGCTTGTTCTGGCTGCTGCGGCCAGTAATCTGTCTCCGCGCGGGATTTACACCCTCAACCATTACTTCCATGATCTGCCCTAAATGTCTTGCATAGTTCATTCTTTGAATCTCGCGCTGGCGGTCAAGCAATACTTGAAGCCGCTGCCCCTTTTCCACATCCGGAATCGAGTCGATCATGGTCAACGCCGGTGTGTTCGGCCTGCCCGAGTATTTGAATCCGAACACGCAATCGTATTCCACCTCGGCAAGAAGGTCCATGGTCTGAATAAAATCCTCCGGCGTTTCACCGGGAAAACCGACGATGATGTCGGTCGAAAGCGAAATGGGCCTGCGCGCTGCCTTGATCCAGGCGATCCGCTCCAGGTACCAGTCCGGTGTGTACTCCCTGGCCATCATTTTGAGCACCCGCGCCGATCCCGACTGCACCGGCAGGTGCACGTGATCGCACAGCGTGGGATAGGCATCGATGGCCTCGACAATATCGCGGGTAAAGTCGCGCGGATGGCTGGTGGTAAAGCGCACGCGGCGAATCCCGCTCACCTGGCCCACCGCCGCCAGCAGTTCCGCGAAGGTCAACTTCCCTGCCGGATCGCGGTAGCTGTTCACGTTCTGGCCCAGCAGTTGAATTTCGGTGTAACCCAGATCGGCAATGCGCCGCGCTTCCTCCAAAACCGAAGTCGACGTCCGGCTGCGCTCCCGGCCCCTCGTATAAGGAACCACGCAGTAGGCACAGAACTTGTCGCAACCCTCAATGATGGTTATGTACCCGCGGTAGGGGTTCTGGCGGGAGGTGAACTCGGTCTCGAAGGTCTCTTCGGTCTGGCGGTCGTCGAGGCCGGTGATCCGGGTCTCGCCGGCTTCCAGGCGCGCCAGCATCTCCGGCAGCTTGCGATAGGAGGCTGACCCGGAGACCAGCGAAACGTACGGCGCACGATCGAAGATCTTTTCGCCCTCCTGCTGCGCAACACACCCCAGCACGCCGAAGCGCTTGCCGGCCTTGTGCAGCTTTTTGTAGTCGTTCAGGCGATTGAAGACCTTTTGCTCGGCTTTGTCGCGGATGGAGCAGGTGTTGTAGAGGATCAGGCCAGCCTCTTCCTCCGCCTGCACCTGCCGGTAGCCCTCGTGCAGAAGCGTTCCAATCACCTTTTCCGAGTCATGGGCGTTCATCTGGCAGCCGAACGTCTCAAGGTAGAAGGTTTTCTCGGTCGCCATAATAATCCTGAGTATAGCGTGATTTGGCTCACAGGCTTCAGTCGGCTTTTCTGTTTCCTCGCCAAATTGAGGCGCCAGCCAAATCAAAGCATACCGGCATGCAGGTATGCCAGCAGCGCCGCCATCTGTTCGTCGTCGAAGCGCCCCGCGAATCCAGGCATCATGCCTCGCCCCGCCAACACGTTGTGGCGCACCGCATCGTCGGTCGCCGGGATACCGCTGGGAAGCGTCTTGTGGCTGAACAGTCCATGCAGATCCGGCGGGACCTTCTTCAGCGCAAGATCATTGTCTTCATGGCAATGCGCGCAGCGCACATCGTAGAGATGCTTCCCCTCCGCCTGCTGGGGAGTGAGCGAGACCTTCGAATGACACCCGGCGGCAAGCGGGACGACAGCGGAAGCAAGCGCCAGCTCAATGGAGAGACGCTTGCCGAATCGAAGAAATCGGCTGAGTAGATTCCACCGCCTACGCCTTCTGCGCAAACTGCTCGCTGACATAGTCCCAGTTCAAAACATTGAAGTAAGCCTTCACATAATCGGCTCTTTTGTTTTGATACTTAAGGTAATAGGCGTGCTCCCACGCGTCGATTCCAAGAACCGGCTTATGCCCAGCTGTGAGAGGACTGTCCTGGTTGGGGGTGCTTTCGATAGCAACGGTCCCGTCGGGCAGCTTCACCAGCCAGGCCCAGCCGCTGCCAAAAACGTGCATCGCCGCGTCGGTCAGTTTGTCCTGAAAGCTGGAGAGCGAGCCGAACTTCGCGTCGATGGCCTTTGCCAGTTCGCCGGTGGGAGCCGCGCCGCCCTTGCCCAGCGTGGGCCACCAGAAGGAGTGGTTCGCGTGTCCTCCGCCGTTATTGCGCACCGCGGTGCGTGCGGCCTCCGGCAAGCTGGCCCAGTTTACGACCAGATCTTCGAGCGTCCTTCCCGCCAGTTCGGGATGCGCGGCCACGGCCACGTTGAGATTATTCACATATGCCTGGTGATGCTTGTCGTGGTGCAGGTGCATGGTTTCGGTGTCGAAGCTGGGTTCGAGAGCGTCGTATGCGTAAGGCAGCGCAGGCAGTTTGAAAGGCCCAGTGGGAGGCGCCGGCGGAGTTGCGGCCGCGGCCTGCCCATTCAGGGCGCCCTCGCCCAGCAGTGTTTCCGTCAAAAGCAGGGCGCTGGCCGCGCCGCCAAGGTGCTTGATTGCAGTTCGCCGGTCCATCATGATTCATAGCCTCCATTCGGTTCGAAACTCAGGGTGGGTAAAGTCTGCGCTGCCATGCCCATAGCCGTCAAGAAGTCCATCGATCGCCTAAGGAACCCCTGATCAAGTCGCCGTTTTGAAAGGGC
>Ga0302319_10013873_pt1 | contig 15081 bp, 10 predicted proteins | sample Bog_T0_2_FD_203319 | JGI IMG/M metagenome (GOLD analysis project Ga0302319, IMG submission 203319) | Peat permafrost microbial communities from Stordalen Mire near Abisko, Sweden - Bog_T0_2 | ecosystem: Environmental > Terrestrial > Soil > Wetlands > Peat | place: Sweden: Abisko, Stordalen Mire... | reverse complement strand
TCATCGGGTCCCGGAGCCACGCCATGGGGATAAACAAACTTGATTTCCCCATAGAAGTGCACCTTGTCTCCCCCGGGATTCGAAGGATCCTGATAGGGATCGCTGAACGTCGCAACCACGATCCCATCCTTTTGCGGCGTCACCCCTGTCACCCAGAACTTCTCTCCGGCCACAAACTTCCGCGACGCGCATCCATTGTTGGCTGCGTCGGCCGCGCTGCCACCGCCGCCAAACGGAAGACGACCCTTGAGAAATGATTTCGCAGCATCCTTAGCGCGATTGTTGTAATTCGCGCTCAGAACGCCGCCGTTGTATGTATTCGAGAATGCATAGGTAGATGCGGAACTGCACATCATCAATCCGTCTTTTTGCAGTAACACCACATCGCCGGCCGTAACAATATCCGTGTGGTCCGCTGTGGGCTTAGTGAGCTTGATCTGAGATACAAGCTTCGCCTGAATCGCCGCCCCGGGATCACCCGATTGAGCTTGCACACCAAGTGCGATCATCGTGCCTGCAACAGCCAATCCGAATACTCCAACAGCATGAGTTCGAGCCATATGACACATCCATTTCATGATTTGAGGGAAGCTCTTTGACAGACCCCAAAAACGTAAATCAAGGTCAAATAGATGTCAAGATGATTGGACCTGGCAGAAACACTCAGGATTCCGCTTAGTCCAACACAGCATTCAAACGAAAGTTCCGGCGCATTTCCTTTTATTTCGAAGAAAGTAGGAAGTTATGCCGCGTACGCCACAAGCAATATGCAAGTTATGTTGTCCTGGCCGCCCCGCTGCTTTGCCAGGTCAATCAGATTCGCGCAAGCGGTTTCGAACGGCGATGCCCCAAGAATCGCGGCAATCTCGTCCGCAACCACATAGCGAGTAAGGCCGTCCGTAGCCAGCAGGACGGCGGTTCCCGGTTTCAAGTCGACTGAAAAGAAATCCGGCTGAACCTCCGCCGCCACACCAACAGCCCGCGTAATGATCGACTCCATGCCTCGCAGGTCCGCGGTGTGCGCGTTCTCAATCGTAAGTGTCCCGTTGCGGATAAGTTCGTTGATGTAAGAATGGTCGACAGTCAATTGCACGCATTGGCCGCCCTGAATGATATAAGCGCGGCTGTCGCCCACATTGCCGAGAATCAACTTATGACCATCAAGTGCGGCAGCCACCGTGGTAGTTCCCATTCCCTTGTGCTCAGGAATCTGCCCATTCTCCCAAACATCCAGGTTCGCCGCATTGATGGCAAGCAGAAGCCTGGAGCTGATCGGCACAGCCGGCGCGGAACTTTCCGCGAAACTCTTCATAATCGCAGCCACCGCGTGAGAACTGGCCACTTCGCCGCTCGCCATTCCACCCATACCATCGCACACAACATAGATGCCCAGGCCTTCGTCATATCCGAAAGCATCCTCGTTGTTGGTTCGAACGCAGCCTACATCGCTGAGAGCATTAACCGCAATGCGAATCGAAGTCGATCCGTCATCGCCAGCCGATCTGTCAAAGTTCGATGGTTCGCTTATGAATTCTTCGCTCATGATCTCGCTTCAGTAAGCCCAGAGAGTTTCTGCTCCCCGGGGAGTTAGTTTGCCTGCTGCCATTCGCGGGTCTTGGGGCTCCCAGCCATCCTCTCACGATTCGACGGCTATTGTGGGAGGAAACGAAATCGCCACCAGCCGCGTCAGCGAGCAACATTCGAAACACAGTGAAAATCTTTCATGAATCCGGGATTCAGCAAAAATGCGCCTGGACCTGAAGCGTCGAAAAGAACCACCCCGTTGGTTTGACTGTTCAGTTGCAGACTGTACTTCAGCTGGTCAGGGGGAATGTGCGTCGCAGCGAAGCCAAAGTGGAATACAGACCACGGGCCGGGTGACGACGCGGAAGCATTCCCTCCCGAAGTCAGGCTGTACTTACCGTCCGGCTTTGACACCCAATGGAACGATGTCTTCTGACCCGCAGCGGTAATTTGCTGGTTGTCGATGTTAAGCACCGCGTCGGGTGCACCCGGCGACTTTACTTCAGTCAGCGTGAAGTCCAGCGACGGCTGACTTCCCCCGCTCGGAAACAGCGTTGAAGAAATCTTCTGCGCATTCGACAGGAAGCCAAGAAACGCCGGGTTGATCTTAACCGCCGAGCCGGGCGCCACCACGTACTGAGAGCCTTGCTGAACAACCAGCGCCTTCATCGATCCACTGAACTGTGCAAACGACCCCGTACCCGGCGAGAAGATTTGCGCTACCTCTTCGGTCGTAGCCTCAGTCGTCGATTGCGGGTTGAACGGGAATTTGGCCAGCACCGGCCCAACCTGTGCGCAGAACGTCTTCGCTCCGCCGCCGGCCGCGTTGGCGGGTGCCTGTGCCGCCAGGTTCTTGGTCGACTCAATCGGAGCTTCAAGCAGAGCGAAGCTCGTCTTGTCCAGCCCCCCTGGATCGGGAACAAACCCGTTCCGCAGTGTTTCCGCAGCCTGTTCCGCAGTCAGGGCCGCCTGCACAACCGGCGCGGCCGCAGCAGGATCGTTCGCACTTGTCGGGTTCAGAGAAAGGTTCTTCACCGCACCCTCAAGACCTTGCAAAGACTGAATGTATCCCTGATTCGTCTGGCCAATCAGGCGATTATCCGGCAACGACGGCGGAACTACGGACTGTGGCGCCTGAAAGACTGAAGATATTTCCGGTGCCGCCACCCCTGTGTTGATCGAGATCAGCGAGAAGAGTTCCAGCATCGCCGAAGTATTCGAGTCCAGCGCCCCAAGCTTGGTTCCTGCCTCGGCAAAGTTCTTGTACGGGATAAATTGCGCTTTCGTCAGATAGGTCCGCCAAGTCTGAATAAACTCGGCCGTGTAAGTCGATTTCAGTTGGACGGAGAGTGCGGCACGGTCAATTGGCGGTCCCGACGACGGTCCCAGAACCCATTGCTCGCCGCTGAAGTAGGGGTCTGGATGCAGAATCGCGTCCTGCATGAACGCAAATCCTCCCTTCGTAAAGGCACCCTGTACGGGATAGTTGTCGAATATGTACTGCGAGGACCCGGGGAATTTGCTATTGAAATCAAATCCCGCAACCTTGTGGTTGGCCGCTGAAAGCATGCTTTGATACACATGCTGGAATCCCTGAAAACCGCTCAGGTATAGCCGGGCATGCGCAATCACCACATCGTTCCGGGTTCCGCCCGCATTCGCCAGGCAGGAAGAACTTCCGGGAAGTAGATTGGCGTAAAACTGGAACTGAGTCTGGGCAATCTGTGCCACATTCGGGTCCGGCGTTCCGCTTCCCACCCATTCAGTCAGCAAGGCCGCGGGAAGAAAATCAACTGTGTCCTGCGCCGTGTCGGGGTCCGGATTCGAAGCCGTAATCAGATACGCTTTGAGTGGCTGGTAAGTGGCGCCGTAGTTGGAATCTGGCGTTGGCGCAGCGGGCAATCCGCGCAGTTTGCCCAGCATGTTTTCCTGCGTCGGTCCCAGCAGCAGCGTCCGGAATTTGTTCGAATACGCCTGGCACGCGACCGGGTAAAGTGCGTCGCCTTTGTATAGTCCGAACCGGTCCAAAACCGGCGACCCATCCTTGCGATATCCGTCCAGTTCAGCCAACACCACTCGCAGCTTTTCAAGCGTCTCCAGGTCGCCCTGCGCGGCAAAACTGCCCGCAGCCACTGGCGACACCGGCACAGCAGCGGCCTTCGCCACTCGCTCTTCCAGCGAACGATTCCTCAAGAACGAAATCGTGAACAGCGTCAGCAGGATCAGAACCAATACGCTCGCAGTTGCCAGCAGCGTGCGCTTCAGCAAGCTGGTCCGCGTGCTCGCGCGGCTGATCTCGAGCGCTGCTTTATCGGCCAGCAGTATCTTCGAGAACAGATGCGGAAGAAACACCCACTGCGCAATCTTACGCGTGCCGCCTCGGCGGGGTTGCGGCGCGGCCTGCTCCTGTTGCATCGCTGCCAGCGAGAAGATGCGGGTCGCCCCAGCATTCACCGGTGCCGCCGCCTGCGGCTGCGCTGGACCTACCTCCAAAACATCCTCAACAATATGCGCGCGCATCCCGGCGAAAAAGAATCCGCGCAGGAACGGATTCACGCCAATTTGACTGGGCCGAGCAACCTCCGCAAGGAAGGCAACGATACCCGCCCGCACTTTGCGCAAATCGCGAGGAAATTCATACGCCCGCGCCAGGTTCTGCAACTCTCCGCCCCGTGAAAGAACATCCATCCGGAATTCCGCCAGCGCGTAAATGAGCTGGTCGAATCGGGCCCCAATCAGCGCAGTCGCCTGCTCCGTGTAGAGCCCCGACCCGGAAGAAAGCGTAGACAGCAGCGTCCCAATCGGAAGCTTCACTTCCTCATCCGAAAGCCGTCCCACATACTCCGCGAATGGCGTGATGTTATCCAGCTTGGTGAACAAAACATAAATCGGAAGCGAAATCCCCAGCGTCTGCGACAGTTGCCGCAGCCGCTCATTCAGCCCCTGAGCCAGTGCGCGAATCTGCTCGGAAGTATTCGGAGCCAGGATCCGTTCGATGCTCACGCAAACCACCACGGACCGTGCAGGAAGACGGCTGTCCCCGAACACTGACCCCAATCGCGCCGGGATGGTCGCCCGCACCAGCCGCAACCACAGCGGCGCTTGCCGCAGCATCGCTCCGCCAGCCTCAACCAGCACGTAGTTGCCAGCCAGCCAGATGTTCGCCAGTTGCGTAGGAGCCACCAGCCCATCCCGATAAATGTTGCCCGCTATCAGCTCGGGGTCCAGTCCCGATTGCAACACCGTTTGCGTCTTGGCTGAGTTTTCGTCTCCGATCACGTAGATCAGCGGCAACGACGCAAGCGATTTCGCGCTCGCCCGCCCGGCCTGCCGCACCTTCGCATCCGCATCCCGAAGCAGCGTGTTCAGATTCACGCCGTCCGGCGTATCCAGTCCGCCGCCCGCCGACGAACCCCCGCTCGCCTTAGCCAGGTACCAGACCACAAAAGCAATCGTCAGCGCGCCAACCAACCCCAGAATCACGCAGAACAGAATCAGCTTCGTGCCTTCAAAGTGCAGAGCAAACGCACCCCCGATCACCAGGGCCATGTACACAACAAAGATCAATATCCCAATCAGTACGCGCTTCATAGGGAGATCTCCGCAAGGCTGGTTGCCGACGTGTGCGCGGCCGGCAAAGCTGGGTGAACGCTTTCAGAGATCGAGGGCATCGACTGCCCAAGAACCACAACATATCCCGCGTAAGCCAACGCCGTCAGCACAAGCAATAGGACCGCGGCAATCGCCAGCCGCAACACCCACGGGTCTCGTCGCGGAGGCGGCGGAGCCGCTGGCGCTTCGGCAGGCCGTAGCAAAGCATACGAGCCGCGAATGCGCGTGATCTTCTCCCGAATCCGCTGCAGTATCGAGTGAATCTCTGACGCATCCCCAAACGCGAATCGCCCGCGATAGCCCAGCAGCAGGCAAAGGGCATGCAACTCCAGCACATCGGCAACTTCATTCGATTCAGGCCGATTCAGCAACTCAGCCACGTTGCGAAAGAACAATTCCCCCGCAAAGTGTCCTCCAAACATCTCTTCCTGAAGCGGCCGTCGCGCCCAGTCTGCGAACGTCGGGTCTTTCGAATTCAGCACGCTCTCATCCAGAAATCCAATGATCGCGTAGATCGCCATCTTTGAGGCTTCGTCGCTGTAACCCATCGCCGAAGCGTCCTTCACTGCCGCGGAAATCATCTTGCGCAACGTGGCGCGAAACGTTTCTGCATTCTCAACGTGCTGCACAAAGAATCGCGTGCGCAGAATCACGGTGAACACTTCCTGGAAGGCCAAAGCCAGGTTGCTGGTTTTTGTCTCTTGGGGAACTGAAGCGGGGACGGAGCTCATGCGGATGTCTCCAGAATGATCGTCAGGTCAAACGTTGCGTCACCAAGGTCGCCGGGCACATACACGCCGACCTGTTTAGTCTGCAAAATATGTTGCCAGCATGCGCCACTTTGAGAAACGGAAAAGTAATGCATGTCGGCCTGCGCGTGTAAGGCTGCGGGAGGCACAGGAAGATGCATCAACTCAAGCCCGGGCAGCGCGCGCTGCACAAGCTTTGAAACTCCCTCGGCCGAGCACACCTTCACTAGCTTTGGAGTCAGGCGAAGAATCATCGAGTCGTTCATCTGCGAGCGAATCCCAAATATCCATCTAGAACGGCGTAAGCAGCGTTCGTCCTTCACGTCAGCGGCAAATACGTAACTGTCAGCCTTGCGGAATTGCAACGTCACGCTGTTCGATGGCGACACGATCTCCAGATAGCGCCGGATCAGCGCATCCATTTCCTTGAACGTTCCCGTCAGGTCCCGATGCCGGTATGAAGGAACCTCATCCTGCGTCGATTCAAGCGCAAACGTGCTCAAAGCCCCGGCCAGCCGCGCCAGGTCCCGGTACACTTCCTCCGGATGACTCCGCCGGTCCTGCAAATGATGACGCAATGCGGGCAGGGAAGAGCAGAGCGCGTGCAGAAACCAGTAGTTCGCAACATCCAGCGCCGATGTGCCAAGCTCGAACCCGCCCGAGCCCTGCCTCATGCTGCGCGTGGATGTAATCTTTTCTTCGATCGCCTGAGCCAGCCGATGCAGCAGCATCACCAGGCCTTCGCTGGCGCTGATGCGCAGACACGGCGGAATAAACTCGGGGTCGGATGCAAATCCGCCGTTCCCATCCCGGAACACCCGCGCAATCGGAAACGAGACCGTGTCGCTCGAAAGCTGAGCCTGGCTCAGCAGCACAAGATTCTTGCGCGCAAATGAAACCGTCGACTCTCCCTGCCCCACGGAATCGTCCCGGAGCGTCCTCTCCACCGCGCTATACCGCGTGTTCGAGCCGCCTCCCTGGTCGCAGTTAAGCCCCTGATCCTGACGCGGCGGAATCGCCAGGTAAAGGGTAATCTCGCTGTCAATCGATGAGAACAGGTCGTTCAGGTGAGCTGGTTCCGGCAGTTGGTCGCAGTCAGGCAAATCGAAAATCAGGCCGTCCGGAAGAATACCGGATCCAAAGCTCAGAATCGCCAGCCCATTGCGCATCGCTTCGGTATCGAGGGAGTAATGGAGAAATCCCCACGGGTCCTGGCGCAGATTCGAGCTCAAAAACCAGAGCGTGTCTTCGAAATAGCGGCTCTGCGTCTGGAAATGATGGGGACCGAGATGCATCCCTTCCGACCAGACAACCCGCGACAGAAATTTCATAGGAGGAAGTCCACCATGGGAGAGTCAGATATCAGGTCGCTCTCCGATGCGGAAAGCACGTGTTCAGTGACTGCGGCATGTCCTCATCAATCGCTTATGCCGGCTGTCCGGACAATACAGGAAAATTCCCCGATGAGTCTATTCGTCAGGGAGTTTGGGACGCAAGCGCATTCTACCCAAAATCTTTTCAGATAAATAGGCAAATCGGGAGCGACGGATGATTTATGCTACCCGCATCGCATCGGAGGCCTGATCGCATGGATAAACCGAACTCACCTGGCGGACATGGCGGCTCAGGTTCTTCATGGCCGGAGAGTTCTGGTTCTGATCAGGACTTCGGCGCAACAGGCGTCTTTGGCGCGGTCACGCTGCCAGACCCGGCTCCCCCAGTGGCGAACTCCAGGCCAGAGCCGGATTTCCTCGCCTCATGGACGGAGGTACCCCCGCCTCCACCACCCCCACAAGCCCCAAAGACAATTGCCGAGCCGGTCGTCCACAAGGTTGTGCTCGAAGGTGGCGCGGCAGCCAGTTCGCCCGAACTCCTCGATCGCATCCGTGTAGCATCCGCGGAGAGAGCCACCACTCCGGAGAGATCCGCGGACCCAGACTCCTCGAAAGGGAGCGGCGGTTTCACTGAATTATTACGGACCCTCGGAACCGAATCGCCTGCTGCCGCGCCGAAACAGTCGCAACCGCCTCCATCCCCACCCAGTTCGGGCTTCACATCCCTGCTCCAGACGCTGGGCACGGCGGAACCAACCGCTGCCCCCGTCGCAACCCAGCCTCCAGCGGCTCCAGCGTATGCGGCACCATCGCCTGGCGGCTTTACAGAATTGCTTCGCGCAGCGCCAGTCTCAGGCGGCGCTGCCAGCCCGACTGCCAGCCCGGCCCCACCGCCTCCCCAAAGTCAGCCGGGATCCTTCACCCAGCTATTCGGAACATTGGGCGGCGCTGCCGCTGCCCCTTCCGCGCCGCCTCCGCTAACCCCTCCAGCGCCAAATCCCCCAGCCGCAAGTCCGGGCTCCTTCACTCAGATGCTCTCGCTCGAACAGCAATCGGCTCCAGTCCAGCCCGTCTATCGCGAGCCTGCCCAGCCTCCCGTTGGCGGTCTTGATTACAGTCAGCCTTCTCCGCCTCCACGAGCCTCCGAATCCCACAAGGATCCGTTTGCTTCTGCACCCTTGCCACCGCCACCTGAAGCCGCGCCTGCAAGTTCGAGCGTGGGGATCACGCGCCTGATTCAGATGCTCGATGAGCCGTCGAAGCAGCCGCCCCCCAGCAGCGCCCCTCCGCCAACGCCCCCGCCGCGTGCCGCCGAACCCGGGGTCTGGACCCAGACCTTCGCTTCTTTGTCGATGAGCGAATCCGTAACAACGGCACCCCCCGCGCCTCCCGCCGCACCCGCGTATCCAGCCTTCGTGCCCCAACCGGCCGCGAGTCCCCAGCCCGCACCTGTGGCTTCCGGGCCAAGCGAGTTCACCCGCATCCTCGACGCCTCCAGAATTCGTGAGCAGTCCATGCAAGGTGGCGCCGCCGCAAAAGGCCTTGCACCCCAGCCGCCTCAGAACCCGGCCGCTCCTTCACAATTCGCTCCGCCACAATTCACTCCGCCCGCAACCCCGCAAATGCCCAGCTATCCCTTGCCGGCCGCACCTCCGCCTCCATCCATGCAAGGGTTCGGAGCCATGCCTCACCCAGGATCTTTTCCTCCTCCGCCCGCGCCACCGGCATTTCCCTCGCAGTTTGGAGCGCCGCCCCCATCCATGCCCATGCCGCAGCCTGGAGCGTTTGCGCCTCCTCCCATACCGCCTGCTCCGCAACTCCCTCCAGCACCCGCTCCGCCAGCGGCAGGCAAGCTGCAGCAACTCGTACCCCTCCTGCTGGTGGTCATCATCGTTTTGCTCCTGGTGCTCATCATCACCGCTTTTTTCCTGATGAAGCATTAGCGAGGATTACCGGGCGAGCACTCATTCACTTCAAGAAGTCGACCCGAATGGATATTCAAGGCGCACTCCGTTGCGCAGCACTCCACGCGGAATGCAGTTAAATCTCTCGGCTTGTCCTACTGGGAACTCGATCCGCTACGCCGGCTGCGCCAGCAGGATAATCAGCTCGAACTGCGGGTTCAGAATGTCGGCCGGCGCATAAACAGCAAAGTTCCGCGCCCGCAGAACCGATTCCCACACCGGCCCGCCCTGTTCGATGGCGAAGTATTGGTGGCGCAGTTTCACAGGAATCGACCGCGGTGGCGGCGATACATGCTGCAGCCGCAATCCTGGCAGCGCATTGCGAATCAGCGTCTCAAGCTGCGTTGCCGAGCAGGCTTTCAACAGCTTCTGCGAGCGGTCAATTAGATCCGCATCGCGAATATCGGCTGAAACCGCCAGGTAAAACCGCGACCCTTCAAAGTAAGCATCCTTGTCGATTGAAGTCGCGTAGATGGTATCCCGGACCAGCTTCAGTGGCAGCGCAACAAAGTTGCTCGGGACCACTGTCTCGAGCATGATCCTGATCAGCCGGTCCAGTTCTCCAAAGCACACGCCCAGCTGATCGTGGTTATACGCAGGCAGATCCTTGGGCGCGATCTTGCTTGAGAAAGCAGTCAATGCACCGGCGAGATCGGAGAATTCATTGAACAAAAGTTCCGGCTGAACATTCGTCGATTCCAGAAAATGGCGCAGTCCCGGAAGATGGCTGTTAATGGTGTAAAGAAGCCAGAAGTTTGCCACGTCCGATGCCGTGAAGTCAGCCAGTGACTGGTTCTTCTGCCGTCGGCTCCCGGATAGCTGGCTGCTCCGTGCCACCAGCAATTCCACCATATTGCTCAAAATCCGCTTCAGCGTTGGATGCGCGTGAATATCGATCAGCGGTGGAATGTAGCTCGGATCCACCTGGTAGATCCCGGTTTCTGAGCGCAGAATCCGGATGCACCCCAGAATCACCGACCCTTCGCGGTTCTCGCCCTCGGCAAGAATCTGCAAGTTCTTGCGCGCAACCTGAACCGGCTTCTCTCCGCTCCCCGTGTTCTCATCGCGAACCATCAGCAATTGCGCAAGAAATCGCGTGCTTACCCGCCCGCGATCCACGCTGACATTCATGCCCCCGTTCAAGTATTCGGGCACAGCCAGGTAAAACGTACAGCTCTGCCGCCCGTCCTGAAAGCATTCATCCAAGATTCGCGCTGGCGGCGGATACTCGGACGCTGGAATGTCAATCGGAAGCGCATCCGGAAAAATTCCCGAGGCCAGCACAATCGCCAATCGCCCTTCAGACAGAGCCTTGCTGTCGATCTGAATCTCGCGAAATCCCCACGAACGCGCATTCAGCGAATCCAGATAGAAGCGTGAGCTGTCCTCAACAAAGCGCTCCTGCGCCTGCAAATGCTGCGGCGACAGAAACGTGCCTTTCGACCAGATAACGGGTTGAAGTTGTCGCATGTTTATCAGCAACCTCGACTGAGTATGTCATATTACCGGTTGGTTTCGAAGCGTGTCCAAAACAAACTCAAAAGGAAACTCGAAACCAATCGCGATAGGTAGAAGTGTTGGACTGTTCGCGGGTTTTGATGTTGTGAAAGTGCAGATTAAACACCATCATCCTCGCACAAGTTGCGTTTCGAATTGAATTTTTCTTCCTTCCCCGTTTGGTTGTGAACTTGAGTTGAGTTACCACCGGTAAACCAAAGATTTATCTAGACAGACGGCTCGTTTTGTGATTTCTTTGGGGTTACCGAATTTAGTCGCATCACCGGAGTGTTATGGCCAGAGAAAGTACACAGCAGAAGTTAAGTCGCGTCCGGGCCCCCCGGGTGCAGATCACCTATGACGTCGAAGTCGGCAACGCAATCGAGATGAAGGAACTACCTTTCGTCATGGGTGTGTTAGGCGATCTTACAGGGCAGCCCGAGAAACCCCTTGCTGCTTTGAAGGATCGTAAGTTTGTTGAGATCAACCCCGATAACTTCGACAGCGTGCTCAAGGGCATGCAACCCCACCTGAAGTTCTCCGTTGAGAACAAGCTCAGCTCCGATCCCAAGGCCGGACAGGTTGGAGTCGACCTCCACTTTGAAAGCTTCGACGACTTTTCGCCCGCCAAGGTCGCGGAGCAGGTTGGTCCCATCAAGGAACTTCTCGATCTGCGGACCCGCCTCTCCAACCTGCGCGGAAGCCTGCAGGGCAACGACGAACTGGATAAGGCTTTGTTCGACGCCGTCTCAAAAACTGAAGAATTGAATAAGCTCCGCGGCGAAGTCGGCAAAGCAGAGGGAGACAAGAATGAGTAGCTCAGCGAATCCATTGGCTCAGGCCGCCGAAACACAAACTACTGAGGTTTCGCTCCTCGATCAGATTGTCGCCCAGGGGCGCTTCGGCAAAGACACCCAAGCCCGTGAACGCGGCAAGGACATGGTCAAGGAGTTCGTCAACCAGGTCCTTGACGGCAAAATGACCCTCAGCCGCGATGCGGAAGCCAGCATTGGCGTGCGCATTGCCGAAATTGACAGGCTCATTTCCCTGCAACTCAACGAAGTTCTCCACCACCCCGCCTTTCAGAAACTCGAAGCCACATGGCGCGGCATCAAGCACCTGCTCGACCAGAGCGAAACCAACGACTCGCTCAAAATCAAGCTGCTCAATGTCAACAAAAAAGACCTTCTGCGCGATCTGCAGCGCGCCCCCGAATTCGACCAAAGCGCCTTCTTCAAGAAGGTCTATGAAGAAGAATTCGGCGTCTTCGGCGGCGCTCCTTTCGCGGCCCTGGTCGGTGATTACGAGTTCGGCCGCGGTGGTGAAGATGTGGAGCTTCTGGAGAAAGTCTCGCAGGTTGCTTCCGCCGCACACGCTCCCTTCCTCTCGGCGGCTTCTCCAGAATTACTCAACCTTTCCGAGTACAGTCAGATCACCGGCATCCGCGATATCTCCAAAGTCTTCGACAGCACGGAATATGCCAAGTGGAAAAGCTTCCGCGCGTCCGACGATTCCCGTTATGTGGCCCTCACCCTGCCCCATGTCCTTATGCGTGAACCCTACGGCAAAGACACCCGGCAGATCGACGAATTCGCCTATGAAGAAGGCGTCGACGGTAGAGACCACTCAAAATATCTCTGGGGCAACGCGGCTTATGCGTTGGCTGCACGGCTCACCAATTCCTACGCTAAGTATGGCTGGTGCGCTGCGATTCGCGGCGTTGAGGGAGGCGGCCTCGTCGAGGGGCTGGCCACTCACAACTTCCGTACCGACGAGGGAGACCTCGCATTGAAGTGCCCCACGGAGGTCAGCATCACTGACCGCCGTGAGAAAGAGCTTGCCGACCAGGGTCTGGTGCCGCTGGTGCACTGCAAAGGTACGGATTATGCCGCCTTCTTCAGTGTCCAGACCGCCAACAAGCCCAAGGTCTATGACAAGCCGGAGGCCAATGCAAACGCCCGCCTTTCGTCACAGCTCCCTTACATGCTCGCCATGTCTCGTTTCGCTCATTACCTCAAGGCGATGATGCGCGACAAGTTGGGAAGCGCGATGAGCCGCTCCCAGGCCGAGACCTACCTCAATCAGTGGATCGCCAACTACGTGATCATGGACGACAATGCCTCCTCCGCGGCCAAGGCTGAAAAGCCTCTGCGCGAAGCTCGCATTGAGGTCACTGAAGTGGCGGGAAAACCTGGGGCGCTTCGTGCTGTCGCCTTCTTGCGTCCCCACTTCCAGCTCGATGAGCTTACCGTGTCTTTGAGACTTGTGGCCGATCTGCCTCAGCCTGCGGGCAAGTAGTCGCAGCGGCTTCGTTCTCCTGAAATCAATTCCCCAACCGGGCCTCGCAATTGGCCCAATACGAAAGGATCGTCTCATGGCAGCTGTTGATTATTTCCTGAAATTGGATGGCATTACCGGTGAGTCGAAGGATCCGAATTTCACGGGTCAAATTCCCTTAACTTCATTTAGCTTTGGCGGTGAGCAGTCCAGTTCCGTTGGAACTGGAACTGGAGGCCACGGAGCCGGTAAAGTGTCCGTTCACCCATTCACAATAACCAAGCATTATGACAAGTCGAGCGTGCCCCATTTCAAGTCTCTGACCACCGGAAACCATATCGCGACCGGAACATTCTCGGCTGTGAAGGCTGGCGCCAACCGCAAGCCCTATCTCAAGATCGACTTCAAGAGCATGTACGTTTCTTCGTATGTGGTTTCGGCGGTGGATGAACATCCGGTCGAGAGCATCACCTATGCGTTCGAGCAGATCAAGGTGGAATACTTCTCCCAGGACGATAAGGGAACTGTCACCTCCACTGGAAGCGCAGGCTGGAATACGTCCACCAACTCGTCAATCTAGGAAACAATGACACCACTTGCGCTTTACCGCGAAGGACGACTGCGGGAAGCCATCAAGGCGCTTGGCGAAGAGCTGCGGTCCAATCCGCTCGACGCCAAGCGCCGCACGTTCCTGTTCGAACTCCTGCTGTTTGCCGGCGAATACGACCGCGCCGAAAAACAGCTGGATCTTCTCGCCGGGGCGAATGCAGATGCTGCCGCCGGAACCCTGCTCTATCGCAGTGCGCTGCACGCCGAGCGCACGCGACAAGCCATGTTTGCAAACCATGAGACTCCTCCATTCAAGGATGAACCCGTCTATGGTGGAACATGGAATGGAAATCCTTTCACCGAATTGAGCGATTCCGATCCCCGCATCGGCGCAAATCTCGAAGTCTTCATCGCCGGTAGCTACACTTGGATTCCCATCCACTATCTCCGCAGGCTTGAAATTGAGCCTCCCACCAATCTGCGTGATCTGGTCTGGGCCCGTGCTCGCGTCGATACCAGTGCGGACTTCCGCCTCCAGGAACTCGGCGAAGTCCTGCTTCCCGTTCTAGCCCCCCTCTCTTCAAAGCATGCCGATGAATCCGTTCACCTCGGCCGTGAGTCGGCTTGGGAACCGGATGAAACCTACAGTGAAATCCCCTACGGTGCCAAGCTGATCCTCATCGACGACGTCGAAGTTCCGCTTCTCGAGCTACGCAGCGTCGTATGGTCTGCCCCTGACAAGGAGTCTCAAGATGCCTCTGCGTGAGGATTTGCTTGCGCCGATAGCAGGAGACAACCCAGCGGGCGAAGACCTCTACTATGACAAGGTCTTCGATCAGGTCAAAGAGGCTCGCAGGGAAGAAGAGGACGATCTTCCCGCAGGCGACTGGGGGCGCTCCCAGGTCAAGAAAGCCGACCATCGTGCCGTAATCAAGCTCGCAGGCGATGCCCTCGCCAAGCGCACCAAGGATCTCCGCCTCGCCGGTTGGCTCATTGAAGCGCATTTGCGAGTTGAAGGATTCTCTGTCCTCGCCCCCGGCATTGATCTTATCCACGCGCTCCAGGAAACCTTCTGGCCCAATCTCTATCCTGTCATCGAAGACGGCGGAGATCTCGAACTCCGCATGCTCTCCGTAGAAATCGCAGGCAGGTTGATTGCCGGTGCGGTTCGTAAAGTTCCCATCACCCGAAGCGGCCTCAGCCTCGAGTCCTATCTTGAGTCTCGCATGGTTGGCTATGAGAAAGACGCCTCCTCCGACGCCAAGCAGGAAGCTCGCCGTGATGCGATCGAGCACGGCAAGCTCACCGCCGAGGACTTCGACACTGCCTTCACCGCCAGTCCGAAGAGCCTTTATGTGGATGCCGAAGCGGCCCTGGCACAATCGCTCGAAGCAGTAGATCGCCTCGACGAATATCAGCAGGAAGCCTACGGAGACAACGCCCCCATCCTCACCAACCTCAGGGGTGCGCTCGCTGAAGTCCATCAGGCTGTCACGTCGCTCCTCAACGAGCGCCGCAAGACCGAACCCGACCCGGTAAAAGCCCCCGAGAAGTCCGACACACAGTCCGCCGCGC
>Ga0302319_10013872_pt1 | contig 15081 bp, 14 predicted proteins | sample Bog_T0_2_FD_203319 | JGI IMG/M metagenome (GOLD analysis project Ga0302319, IMG submission 203319) | Peat permafrost microbial communities from Stordalen Mire near Abisko, Sweden - Bog_T0_2 | ecosystem: Environmental > Terrestrial > Soil > Wetlands > Peat | place: Sweden: Abisko, Stordalen Mire... | reverse complement strand
CGAAGACGGATCATCGGTGGTACCAGCACGACTGATAGTCGATGCAGTTCGCTCACTCGAAGCCGGCGCGGTGACAATCTCAAGCACCGAAGACAATGTCGAGATCTCGTTGGGACGAGCCAAGTTCTCACTTCGGACATTCTCCGTGGCTGATTACCCGAAGTTGCCGCCAATAACAGGACCGATAAATCAAGTCGCAGCACTCGATCTGATACAGGGGCTCAACCAAGTGGTTCGCGCAGCGGCGAACGATGACGCTCGCCCGCTCCTCACCGGCGTGCTCTTCACGACCGACGAAGGCGCACTTCGACTGATTGCGACGGACTCGTATCGACTAGCCGTTCGAGACGTGCCGGGCGTGAAAAGTCTCACTGACAACCAAGACCTACTCGTGCCCGCGCGAGCTCTTCAGGAATTACAACGAGCAGCGTCCTCTCCAGGACCCGACGAAAAAATTGGAATAATCGTCACGGACGTCGAGATTTGTTTTGTCGTAGGAACCACCACCATTTCGTCGCGCCTCATTGAAGGCAACTACCCGTCAGTGCTCCAGCTAATTCCAGCAACATATCCAAACCAACTCCGCATAGCCAAGGACACACTCCTAACTTCACTACGTCGAGCAAAACTTCTCGCGAAAGACTCCACTTCATCCGTTCGACTCACTATGAAGGATAAAAGTGTCGAAATTCGAACGCAGAGTCATGACGCCGGCGACGTCGAAGACAATGTCGACGCGGACTACAACGGAGATGAAATAACCATCGCTTTCAACCCAAGTTTTCTCATCGACGGCATTGAGGCGGTGCCAGGTGACGAAGTCGTGTTAGAGGTGTCTGATTCAGTGCGACCCGCCATGGTTCACGGTGTGGATGACACAAGATTTCGTTATCTCTTGATGCCCGTTCGTGTTCAGTAATCGGTAGATTGGCGTGGGTCTCCACGAGCTGACGCTTCGAAATTTTCGTCTCTTTACGGAGTTCCATTTTCAACCAGACCCTTCAGCAATTACAGTCCTACTTTCGCCAAACGGAACAGGGAAAACCTCTGTGCTTGAGGCCGTATTTGCACTGGCGACATCGACATCTTTTCGAACGAGTGTCGCCAGCGACATGATCCGCGCCAACCAGCAACTTGCGGAGGTTCACGGAGCTCTTTTTCAGCAGGAGCGGCGAATCCAGATCGATCTAACCCTTACAAGGGGACTACGAAATACGACCAAAAAAATGCTCGTGAACGGTCAACGACCACTAAATCGATCAGTCATTTCAGAAGTACTTCCACTTACTGTGTTCACGCCCGAAGGCGTCGACATCGTTCGACAGGGACCCGAACAACGACGCAACTACTTGACGAATCTTCTCACCGACGTCGATCTGACAACTGGAGAAGTGATAGAGCGCTTCGCAAAAGTCCTAAGCCAGCGAAATGCACTTCTCCGCTCATTGCAAGGTGAGGCGCCAACACACGCTCAGAGAGAGGAGCTTTTTGTCTGGGACACAGAGTTCTGTGAAGTGAGCGAAAAAGTGTTAGAGATTCGAACCAAACTCGTCGATCAACTCGCGCCCCTCGTTACCGATTTCTACCAAGAACTCGCGCAGAATGACCGAGGGGTGGGGGTCCGTTACGAAAAGTCCTGGTCCGGTTCCCTTATCGATGCCCTTCGCGATGCCCTTCGCGATGATCAATACAGAGGACACTCCACTGTTGGCCCCCAACGTGACGACATTGCGTTAGTCCTCGACGGCCGGGACGCTCGACGACAAGCGTCCCAGGGCGAGCAGCGTTCACTCGCATTGGCATTGCGTCTCGCAGGACACGAATTGGTACGCCAGCAACGAAACCTCGACCCATTACTTCTCCTCGACGACGTTTTTAGTGAGCTTGATCCTCTTAGAAGCGATCGATTGTTACAACTGCTGCCCAAGGGCCAAACTCTTGTCACGACGGCCTCACCTCTGCCGAGTGGTATGGATCCCGCCGCCAGGATTGACCTCTCGTCGCTATCGTCATGAAAAGGAGTCCCGAAGAACCACGTCGACTCGGAGAGATTCTCGATGTCGTGGCTAGTCGATTGCGTAAAGTCGATCTACGAACCATTGACGAGATCCGTCGTATGTGGCCCAACATTGTTGAACCACTTCTGGCAGAAAAATGTCATCCCGAATTCGTAAAAAATGGCGTCCTCTTGATACGAGTTCCGTCGGGTGCGTACGCACAAAAAATAAACGAGGAGCGAGAGATAATTCTTCGAGGTTTTTCGTCGCTCGGCGACCAAGCACCCACCGCGCTTCGCACCGTTCTCGACGCCGTCTAGATACCATTCGTGGAGCCCAAACTACGACCGTTGGGGTTTTGAAGTAACACCGAAGCGGGTAGGATAGAACAGCCGAAACGTTGAAATCGACCGCGCAAAACGTGCCCAAAATCATGCATCGAAAGGAATCCTTCGTGGCCCAGAAGTCAAAGGGATCGGCTGATTACGGAGCTAGTGAAATCACGGTTCTTGAAGGCTTAGAGCCAGTTCGGGTGCGCCCGGGGATGTACATCGGTTCCACTGGACCGGCAGGTTTGCACCACCTCGTATGGGAAGTGGTGGACAACTCCGTTGACGAAGCCATGGCTGGTTTTGCCACTCGCATCGATGTGACACTTCTGGCAAATGGAAGTTGCCGGGTGGTTGACGATGGACGAGGGATACCAGTCGATAATCATCCGAGCTATCCAGGAAAATCAGCGGCCGAAGTCGTTCTCACCATGCTTCACGCGGGTGGCAAATTTGGCGGTGGCGGATACAAAGTGTCCGGTGGACTACACGGTGTCGGTGTTTCGGTCGTAAATGCTCTTTCAACTGAATTGATTCTCGAAGTCGACCGTGATGGGAGCCATCACGTCCAGACGTTCAAGAACGGCGGTAAACCCTCGGGGAAAATAAAGGTCACTGGACCGGCACCGAGAGGTCGTACTGGTACAACTGTGACGTTCACGCCCGATCCTACGATTTTCGAGGAAGTGGATTTTCGCGCCCAAACGATTCTCGAACGTCTTCAGATCATGGCCTTTTTGAATCGTGGTCTCGAGATTCGTTTCGAGGATCAGCGAAAAGGGCGTGAGGCGAAAGAGACGTATAAATACAACGGCGGCATCGTTGACTACGTTCGTCACCTCAATAACTCCAAGGAATCCCTTTTCCGCAAGGTTGGGTCCTACGAGCAATCCGAGGAAGGCCAAGAAGTAGAAGTTGCCTTTCAATGGAATACGGGTTACTACGAGAGCATCCACTCCTTCGCGAACGGCATCTCAACCATCGAGGGCGGAATGCACGAAGAGGGTTTTCGCAAGGCAATCACGAACGTCGTGAATCGTTACGCACGAAAACGTAACCTTCTCAAGGAGAAGGACGACAACCTTCTCGGCGAAGATATACGCGAAGGACTCACGGCAATCGTGTCAGTTCGTCTCGCCGAACCACAATTTGAGGGCCAAACGAAGGGCAAGTTAGGCAACGTTTCGATTCGTTCGCTCGTTGAGCGCGCGACGAACGAGAAGCTCGCTGACTGGCTCGAAGAGAATCCCCGCGAAGGAAATCAAATCGTCGCCAAGGCCGTCCAGGCGTCGCGCGCACGAATGGCCGCGCGTCAAGCACGCGATCTGACGCGGCGCAAGAGCGCACTTGATGGCGCCGGTCTTCCCGGAAAATTGGTGGATTGCTCCTCGAACAATCCACGTGAATGCGAACTCTTTATTGTTGAAGGCAACTCCGCCGGAGGCTCAGCGAAAGATGCACGCAATCCGCGCAACCAGGCAATTCTGCCAATCAGGGGCAAGATCCTCAACGTTGAGAAGGCTCGTTCGGACAAAATTCTTCGCAACACCGAGATCCAAGCACTCATCTCCGCCATAGGTGCGGGCGTCGAGGCGGATTTTGACGTCACGAAAGTGCGTTACGACAAGATCATTCTGCTGGCCGACGCCGACGTGGACGGCAGTCATATCCGAACGCTTCTGCTCACCTTCTTCTTTCGACAGATGACCGAGCTGGTGAACAACGGACACGTGTACGTGGCCCAACCGCCTCTTTATTCGACGCTGGTTGGCAAGGACAAGGTGTACTTGCGCGACGACACGGCAAAGACGAAGTTCATAGAAGAGAACCCCAATCACAAGAACGACTTTCAGCGTCTAAAAGGTCTTGGTGAAATGGACTTCGACGAGCTTCGCGACACCACCATGGATTCGACCAAGCGTGCACTCCTGCAAATCACCGTAGAACAAGCAGCCTTGGCGGATGAAGTCTGCTCAATCTTGATGGGCGACGACGTTCCCCAGCGCCGCCACTTTATTCAGACCAATGCGAAGGACGTTCGTTTCCTAGACATCTAGGAAGAAGGAATTATGGCCAAGAGGACACCGAACGCTAGTGCTGACACGCCGGGCGACGACGGCGTTGTGGGTTACGTCGAACCCATCGAGATCAATCTCGAGATGGAACGGTCCTTCCTCGAATACTCGATGTCGGTCATTGTCTCTCGTGCGTTGCCTGACGTTCGAGATGGGCTAAAGCCAGTTCATCGTCGGATTCTTTACTCGATGTTCGACCAAGGGCTACGCCCTGATCGTCCTTTCGCAAAGTGCGCAAAAGTCGTCGGCGAAGTAATGGGTACCTATCATCCCCACGGAGACTCGGCCATTTACGACGCACTCGTTCGAATGGTGCAGGACTTCTCGATGCGTCACCCACTTATCAGTGGACACGGAAACTTTGGCGGCACTGGTCCCGACGAAGGTGCGGCCGCCATGCGCTACACGGAGTGTCGCTTGGCTCCAATCGCTCTGGAGATGCTCGATTCGATCGATGAGGACACCGTTGACTTCGAAGCGAACTACGACAACTCCACGCAGCAACCCACGGTTCTTCCCTCAAGGTATCCGAACCTTTTAGTAAATGGTTCCCAAGGCATTGCAGTAGGGATGGCGACGAAGATTCCCCCGCACAACCTCGGTGAGGTTATTGACGCCACACTGCATTTGCTCGCGAATCCTCAAGCCACCCCGGATGACTTGATGGCCTTTGTGAAGGGTCCGGACTTTCCGACCGGCGCGCAGATTCTTGGCCGCCAGGGCATCCTCGACGCCTACCGCACCGGGCGCGGGTCAATCAAAATGCGAGCGGTGGCCGAAGTCGAAGAGAGCGGTCGTGAAACTCGAATCGTAGTGACAGAGTTTCCTTACGAAGTTTCGGTCGAGTCGATCGAAGAGAAGATCTACGAGCTCGTCAAGAGTGGTGAGCTCGAAGGTATCGCTGCCATGCAGAACGATTCAGCGGGACGACGTTCGCGACTGGTCATACGACTAAAGCGTGACGCCAATGCGAACGTGGTGCTGAACAAGCTCTACAAAAACACGTCGCTTCAGACCACGTTTGCGGTCAATATGTTGGCGCTCGTCGACGGTGTTCCACGGACCTTGAACCTCGCACAGGCACTCATTCACTACATCCTTCATCAGGTTGAAGTGGTTACTCGCCGAACCCAATTCCGACTGCGCAAGGCCGAGGCCCGAGCCCACATCGTCGAAGGCCTCCTCAAGGCGATTGACATGCTCGATCAGGTCATCGCAACGATTCGTGGGTCCGAGGATCGCGGTGATGCCCGTTCTTCCTTGATGGCGTCGCCCTTCGAGTTTTCCGAAGAGCAGGCAAACCATATTTTGGACATGACACTTGGTCGCTTGACCAAGTTGGGGCGAACTGAACTCGAAGAGGAGATGGCGAAACTTCGTGAGACCATTGGTGAACTCAAGTCCATTCTCGAGAGCGACGATAAGTTGCGCAGTGTCATCGCCGATGAACTCGCGGCCGTTCGCGATAAGTACGCCAACGGACGCGTTTCGCAGATCATTAATGATCCGGGCGAGATGGGCGTTGAAGACCTCATAGATGACGAAGAAATTGTCATCACGATGACCAAGGCGGGCTACATCAAGTCCGTTGCGGCGGGTTCGTTTCGCGTGCAAGCACGCGGTGGACGTGGCGTTCAAGGGGCGAAACTTCGCGATGAGGATTTCGTTGAGCAGATTGTGCACACCAGCTCGCACGCGTACCTACTTTTGTTTTCTAATAAGGGACGAGTGTTTCGACTTCGGGGTCACGAGATCCCAATCAAGGAGAGGACTGCGAAGGGGACAGCGATAGTCAACCTCTTGAGTTTGCAGCCCGGCGAGAGGGTTCAGGCGATAGTTTCGACGTTGGACTTTCCAATAGACAAGTTTCTCGTGTTCGCCACCGCCGACGGAACAGTCAAGAAGACGGCATTCAGCGAGTACGACAAGTCACGGCGCGAAGGCTGGATAGCAATCAAACTTCGCGACGGAGACGAGGTCGTACGCGTGGTGCCGACCAGTGGCGAGGATGATTTGATGGTCGTCACGTATCGAGGGATGTCGATTCGGTTTAACGAAAACGAGGTGCGCGAAGTAGGACGTGATTCCACGGGAGTTCGCGGCATCAAGTTGAAGGACGACGACAAGGCGATCTCGCTGGACGTAGTTCGCGACGACGCTGATTTGTTCCTCGTGACCAACACCGGCTTTGGTAAGCGAGTGAAGATTGAGCGCTTCAATCAGCAGGGACGCGGCGGTCAGGGCGTACGCGCGATCAAGTTGACCGCGGCGCGCGGCTACGTCGTTGCCGCATTTATGGCCGGACTCGGCGACGAAGTACTACTGGCGTCCAGTGGCGGCGTTCTCATCCGTACGCCGGTGCGAGATGTATCGTCCCAGGGCCGTGACGCCACTGGAGTGAGAGTGATGAGTCTTGACGAGGGACACTCGGTAGCGACTGCGGCGGTCGTGCCAGCCGACGAGGATTAAGCGGCCGTTCGACGCGACCACGCACGGTTCAACACGTCGAGTAAATGGTCAGAACCTTGGGCGCCCACGACCATGAACTTTTCGTCGATGACGAGCGACGGGACACCCGTGATTCCGAGCTCGGCGGCCTTTTGCTCGTCGTCGCGAACGTCGCTCGTGAAGTCGTCGCTCGACCAGAGTGATGGCGCGTCGTCAACGTCGCATTCGCTTGCTAGCTCATTGAGTGTGTCACGGTCACTGATGAGAAGACCGTCACTGAAGTACGCGCGAAAGAGACGTTCGACCATTGCCGCCCCCTTGTGCTGGTGTGCAGCGAGCGCAACGAGGCGATGCGCGTCAAAGGTGTTAGCCGGCTGGGCGTTTTTCATCGACCACGCGAGACCAAGCTGGCTCGCTTCGCCCTCCAGGCGTTCGTTAAGAGCGCGAGCTCGCTCGATCGGCATGCCGTACTTTTTGGCGAGTAATTCCGGCAGGGTGACGCCGTAGTCTCGCGGTGCCGAAGGGTCCAGCTCGAAGGCGTGTTCGCGAATTACGACCTCGTCGCGGTGTTCGAATTGCTCAACCGCAACGGCGAGCTGTCGGCTCCCTAGGTAACAGAACGGGCACACCACGTCACTCCACACGTCAATTAGTAAGGATTCGTTCATTTGTTTGCTCCTCGAAGTTGCGGGTTGTCGGGCAGAATGCTTCGGTGGTCGCGCGTGAATTGAGCATCGAACAAGCCGTAGAGCTCCTGCACCCTACCGACACCCTCGGATTGGGATTGGTCAGCTCGACCCCCGTGGGACTCTTGAAAGGACTCTCCCAACGTGACGATTGGCAAAGTCTCACGGTGAGTGGTGGACTCATCTTGGGTGTCTTTGACGTCTTCTTGCATCCCAATGTTCACTATCGATCGAGTTTTTACGGCGGTGGAGAACGGCACTACCAATCTAAGGGCGCCGACATCCAATTCGTCCCATCGTTCTTTCGCCATTATGGCCTCTTGATTCAACACCTCGCGCCGCGAGTCATGATGACCCAGGGTGCCATGCCCGACGCTCAGGGTAACGTCAGTCTCTCGCTCTATAACGGAGCGCACTACGAAGAGTTCCTCGCTGCTGGTCGTGACCCCAATCGAGTTCTCATTGTCGAATGCTCACCGCATTTTCCAAGGACGATGGCGCTCGACGGTTTCGTACACCACATCGCATTGGACGACATCGACGTGGTCGTCTACAGCGATGAGCGTCCGACCGTTCTCGCGAACGACGTGGTGGCCGATGAGGACGTCGCGATCGCCGAAATCGCGACGTCCTTCGTGCGTGACGGCTCCACGTTGCAAACGGGCATCGGCGCAGTGCCGAATTTGGTTGCGCAGGCGTTAGTGCAGCGTGACGGAGGTGACTACGGCGTGCATTCAGAGATGTTCACCGACGGGCTCTTTCAACTCTGTGCTTCGGGCAAGGTCACGAACGCGTGTAAGTCAATACACCGAGGCGTCGCCGTGACGACCTTCGCACTGGGCTCTGCGCAGATGTACGAGTTCCTCGACGAGAATCCGCAGATTCGCTTCGCTCCCGTCTCGTACACCAATAGCCCCTCGGTCATCGCGAGCAACCACCGGATGGTCTCGATCAACTCCGCGCTCGAGGTTGATTTGACAGGACAAATCATCGCGGACTCGATTGGTGCGCGACAGTATTCGGGGGTCGGCGGACACCTCGACTTCGTCGAAGGAACGAGCCTTTCACTCGAGCACACGTCGCTCATCTGTCTTCAGTCAACCGCCCGGGTCAATGGTGCGCTGAAGAGCCGTATCATTGGAGGTATGTCGTCCGATTCCGTCGTCACCACACCACGCCACCTCACTGGCGTTATCGTGACCGAGCACGGATTTGCGGATCTGCGAGGTTTGACCGTGAAGGAAAGGGCCGCCGCGATGATCACCATTGCGCACCCCGCGTTCCGAGACGAGTTGGCTGACGCTGCCGAGTTATTGGGCCGATAAGTGCTCATAGTTCGAGATTTGGAAATAGAGATAGGCGCACGCCGCATTCTCGAGCCGGTCTCCTTTACCGTTGGTAATGGAGAGAAGGTCGGCCTCGTCGGGCGCAACGGCGCGGGTAAGTCGACCCTGCTCGCGGTATTGCTTGGCTACACCCCCGAGCACCTTCGCATTACTGGTTCGGTCCAGCAACAAGGGACGGTCAGTCATCTGCCGCAAGAGCCCGTGGCGGGCGGTTTGGGCGTTGAGCCCATTGGACTCTCCCACGTGCTTTCAGCACGTGGCCTTGATCTGCTCGACGCCGACATGCAACACGCGCGTCACGAGCTCGCCGCAAATCCCACCGAAGAAACGATTGAACGGTTCACAGCTCTCGAAGAGCAGTTTCGCGAGCGCGGTGGTTATGAAGCCGAGTCAGAAGTGGCCAGATTGGCCGCTGGTTTGGGCCTCGGCGAGGACCTTTTATTGGAGGACCTGGATTCACTGTCCGGTGGTCAACGTCGCCGCGTCGATTTGATGCGTGTGCTGTACGAACAACCCGCAACCATGGTGCTCGACGAACCAACGAACCACCTCGACAAGGCGGCGAAGCGCTGGTTGTTCGACGAGCTTGAACGCTTTCGAGGCACCGTGCTCGTTATCAGTCACGACCTGCCGCTGCTGGATAAATCTATCGATCGTGTACTCGCGCTTCGCGAAGGTCAACTACGCGAGTACAAGGGAAATTACACAAAGTACCTTGAGCAAGAAGAGACGCGTCGCCTGGGCGAGGAAAAGTTGGCCATGCACCAAGACGAGCAGATCAATCGAATGAAGACTTTGGCGGATTCGATGCGAGGACAAACTGAGTCACGAGCCCGTCTCGCGAAGGTGCTCGACCGCAAGGTAGAGAAACTCGTCGACAATCGTGTAGTCGTGACGAAAAAGGAAAAGAAGGTCACTTTCAAGTTACCGGCGCCTCCGCGAAGCGGCGACGTACCGATGACGGTCGAGCACGTTGCCGTTCGCTACGGCTCACAGCACGTGCTGAGCGACGTGAATTTTATTAGTCGTCGAGGAGATCGCATTCTGATCGTGGGCAAGAATGGCGCGGGCAAGTCGTCGTTGCTGCGTTGCCTAGCTGGTACGCAGTCGGCGCAGACGGGCGACGTGAAGTTCGGCGCGAATGTCAAAGTCGGCTACTTCGCGCAGGAACACGAGCAGTTGGACTTCTCACGCACGGTCCTCGACCACCTCGAAAACGCCACGGTTCAAACCGAAGTGCAACGCCGATCACTCCTAGGCGCGTTCGGATTGAAGGGTTCGGCGGCTCATCAAATGCCGGGGACGTTGTCGGGTGGCGAGCGCGCGAAGTTGGCGTTGGCAATCTTGGCGGCGTCAGACGCCAATCTTCTGCTGTTGGACGAGCCCACGAACAATCTCGATCCGGCGAGCGTCGAAGCACTTGGGGTAATGATGCACCAGTGGAAGGGCACGTTGGTCGCCGTGAGTCACGAACGCGAGTTCGTCGAACAGCTCAAACCAACGCACGCGGTCCTCTTGCCCGAAGAGTACTTCGACCTTTGGCGCGACGACTACATGGACTTGATAGAACGCCGCTAACACCCGTTGCGGTGAGTTAGCTTCGATTTCGTTTTCTCGTATCTCTTCAGGAGAACTTTGAGTGCACGATGTTGAGCACCCTTAAGGAGCCTGCGAGGTCGTTCGCGTCAGCGCTCTCGCGCACCTCATCATTCATCTCGTCAATCACGTCGATGATTGCGTGGCAGTAACGTTCGCCGCGAGCCGTGAGCGTTACCACGATCTTCCGCGCGTCGCTCTCGTCGCGCTCCACGCGCGCGTAGCCTCGCGACACGAGGCCGTCGACGACCTTTCGGCCCCCTTGTCGCGTCATCGCGAGATTTTTCCCGAGTTCGCCCAGGGGCGATGAGTGTCGCGCGAGTTGTCGAACGACGAAGGCGTCGCTACGCCGGTAATCGTCAAAACCCCTCATCGCGAGCCGTGCAGCACTTTCGCGAATCCAGTTTCTTCGCGCGAGGGCGAGCGCGTCACCGAACGCCAGAGTCTCGATTGGAGTTTCCATTACCTCAACAGCGTACTATTTATGCAACATAGTTGCCTAAATGCTAGGGTAGGCCAGATCGTTCGAGGGGGGGCTCTAAGGTGAAGAATTCTTGGTCACGGCGTTTTGGTGTGGGCGCACTGGCTGCGTCAGTTCTCGTCTCGGTGCTGGTCACGGCGTCGGGGGAGATTGGAGGTACTCTCACGGCTGCCGCGTCGACATCGAAAACGGGTTGTGCGATCTCACCGCCTCGAAATGCGACGTTGTCGGTTACGGTTAACGGCTTCAAGCGCACGATTCTCGTGCATCGACCGAAAGGTGAATACGCGACGCCGCTGCCGTTGGTACTGAATCTTCACGGCAGCGGTAGCACGGCGCTCGAGCAAGAGGAATTCACCGGCATGAATAAGACGGCCAACGCAGACAATTTCATCGTCGCGTATCCGCAGGCACTGATCCCAGACGGTTCGGGTTTTGACTGGAAAGTTCCGGGCGTGCCCCTCGTAGGAGGGCGCGCGGTGCCATCGGGTGCCGCGAATGACGTTTCCTTCCTTACGTCACTGGTGGGCATACTCGAGGCGAAGTACTGCATCGACCAACAACGCGTGTACGCGACTGGATTCTCAGGAGGTGCGCGCGAAGTGAGTGAACTTGCGTGTGTAGATTCGAAGATCTTCGCGGCGGTCGCTCCGGTGAGTGGTCTGCGACGACCAACCCCTTGTCCGAGCGCGCGCGCGATGCCGGTGATCTCGTTTCACGGCTCCGCCGACCCGATTGATCCCTTTGCGGGTCACGGTCAAAAGTATTGGACATATTCGGTGACGAAGGCAGCGAAGTATTGGTCATCGCAGGATAAGTGCACGAAAGAGACAAGTTCAGCGTCAATCAAAGACGTGACGCTCACCGTCTATGACAGTTGCGCGGGTGGAGCGAAGGTCGAGTTGTACGAAATTGCGGGCGAGGGGCACGAGTGGCCCGGGGGACCAACGCTACCTTCAGCATTTACGTCACTGCTTGGCCCACAGTCGAACGCGGTGAGTGCCGACAGCGTGATTTGGTCGTTCTTCAGCAGCTACCAGTTGTAGCTGTGATCAGTCTGATGGCGGACGCCGCGGCTTTGCATCGCGCCGCGTGGTCTTGGGGCGCGACGTGTCACGTGTGATCGCACGCCGTCGGTCCTGGTGCTCGAGTTCTGAGTTCACAATCTTCCAGTTCTCGTAACGCTCGGAGTTGAGCTCACCAGTTTTGACGGCGGCCTCGACGGCGCAACCCGCGTCCCCGTCGTGGCGACAATCGCGGAATCGGCAACGCGCCGCAATCGCCGTGACGTCCGCGAAGGTCTCGTCCATCCCCTCTTGTCCGACCAGCAAGTCCACCAGGCGGATACCCGGTATATCGAGAAGGACGCCACCACTCGAGAGGCGGTACAGTCGCCGCGTGCTCGTAGCGTGGCGGCCCTCGCCACCCCTCGAGACGGTACGCGTCAAGACGTCACTTCCCTCGAGAGCGTTGAGCAATGATGTCTTACCCGCGCCGGACGGTCCCAGCATGACGGCGGTCACCCCTTCGTGGAGTTCTGCACGTAGGCGCTCGATGCCCTCTCCGCTACGCGAACTCGTCGTGAGAATTTCGACATTCGGGACCACCAGGGTGGTTTCAAGCGCGATCTCGGGAGCATTGTCGGACTGGTCGGACTTCGTAAGAACGACAAAGGGTTGCGCGCCGCTGTCAAAGGCCATCACCGCAAACCTCTCCAGCATGCGAACGTTAAGTCCTCGATCGATGGGAACCACGAGTAAGACGAGATCGAGGTTCGACGCGAGTATTTGGACGTCGCGGCCATTCGGGTCGGGTCGTCGCAGTGCGCTGCGTCGCGCGAGCACTCGATCAACGTGGTCCGCACGGAGCTCGACCCAGTCGCCAGCGACGAGACGCTCATTGAGTGACGTCGAATAGGTGCAAAGTGACGTCGATTCGACGCCATCGCCTGAACAAGAAATCACCTCGGCGTTCGCTCCGTGCACAATGCTGACGCGACCGAGTTGGTACCCTTCCCTGACTCGAAGGTCTTCGGTGTCGGTGCGCCCGAGCGATCGAAAAACGTCAGCGCACCTTGGTTGTTCAGTCACGAGATCGTTTTCTGAGGGTGCGTCGGGCACTGAACGACAGTATCCCATGCCCCATTTCAATCACGCGGCGATGAGTCGGTTACTAGTGAGCACAGCGTCGGGCACTATCCGTGGGCCGCAATCGAGAGGGGCTCCCATTCGCGCCAAAGTGCGAGACGCGATTCATAGTCCGAAGTCGCGAGGGCGAGCGGGCCGTCACCAAAGAAGATGCGCAGTGGTGGTTCTTGTGCGTCGACGACAGCGAGGATTGCGGCGCGTGTGGCGATCGGGTCACCTGGTTTCGCCCAACGACCTGCGCGCCATGCAGCAATGCGCGCACGCGTTTCGTCGTAGGCAGGGTTCGCGGCTGCGTGGCGCGCGGATGAGCCGCCCCAATCGGTGGCGTATCCGCCAGGTTCGACGAGCGTCACGTGGATGCCGAAGTCCGCGACCTCTTGAGCGAGCGCTTGAGTCAATCCTTCGAGCGCCCACTTGGATGCGTGGTACATGCCAATTCCCGCGAATGCGGTGATGCCACCGATCGAGGTCACTTGAATGATGTGGCCGCCGTGCTGCTCGCGCAGGAACGGCAGCGCTGCTTGAGTGACCCAAAGTGCACCAAAAAGATTTGTCTCGATCTGCTCTCGAGCTTCTTGCTCGCTTAACTCCTCCACAATTCCGAACTGACCATACCCAGCGTTGTTGACGATGACGTCGAGTCGACCAAAGTGGTCATGGGCAGTTTTCACGGCGACGAAGTCAGCCGCGCGGTCAGTGACGTCAAGCGCCAATGGCAAAATGAGATCCCCGTAGGTGGCGACGAGGTCGTTGAGAGTTGAAACGTCGCGCGCGGTCGCAGCCACGCTGTCCCCTCGTTCGAGTGCCGCGATTGTCCATTCGCGGCCAAAGCCGCGCGATGTTCCTGTGATGAACCAAACCTTTGGTGACATTACGCCTCCTCATCGTGTCGTTGAACACACTTTGGTGCCCGTGAACGGCCATAGCGTACGTGTGAAGTGTTCGCGCACTGCCCAAAAACTCAGATCTCGCGAAAGTTTCTATCGTCATAACTCAACTTAAAAAAATTGTAAGAAGTATTGACGTGAGAAGATTGATATATATACTGACAAATGCAGTACTTATATCTATCGAAAAAGGAGGTAATTCCTATGTTGATGTTGTCCGATCCGTTTGCTCAGTGGGACCGACTCCACCAGAAGAGTATCGATGCCTTCGCCGCGATGGACGCCTACCGACAAGGTGATGTCATCACGGTTCAATTCGATCTTCCCGGCGTCGATCCCTCAAAGATCGACATTCAAGTCGAACGAGGCGAATTGCGCGTAAGTGCGCAACGGGCCACGACGCTGCCAGACGGCGCGCGCTATTTCCTTCGAGAGCGTGGTGAGACGTCGATCACCCGTCGAGTGATGTTGGGTGATGTTCTCGACGTCGACAACGTGGTGGCGGAATACGACGCGGGAGTTCTAACTCTTCGAATCCCTCTCCACGAGCACGCGAAAGCGCGCAAGGTACAAGTCCACCAGGTCGAGGGAAGTGGCAGTCCCGCCGCTCTTTCGGTCGAGAGCGCATAATGACGGTTCGCTCTCGGGGGGGTGGCCGAATTGCCACCCCCCCGGTGCGCAATTGGCGTGAAAGGGTCGTCGATCCGAGCGAGCCCCTTTTCACCATCGCGGTCACCATTGATCTGCTTCGTACCTCGCACCAAACGCTTCGTCGCCTGGAGTCAGCGCTCGGTTTTGATGGGTCGCGATCGGAAGGAAATCACCGTCGTTATTCTTTCGAAGACCTCGAACTTTTGAGTTCAGCATGTGATTTGAGTGACCAAGGCTTTTCACCGGTAACGGTGGCAAAAATTCTCGAATTACAACGGCGGGCAGGTTAACCCTCCCAGCACACCTGTCGCTCCATCGGTGGCGTGCGTTCATTTGTCCCAGATATTCCGCATCATCACATCGGTGGGCGAGGGGGGACTTGAACCCCCACATCCTTTCGAATACAGGCACCTGAAGCCTGCGCGTCTGCCAATTTCG
>Ga0302319_10013869_pt1 | contig 15082 bp, 9 predicted proteins | sample Bog_T0_2_FD_203319 | JGI IMG/M metagenome (GOLD analysis project Ga0302319, IMG submission 203319) | Peat permafrost microbial communities from Stordalen Mire near Abisko, Sweden - Bog_T0_2 | ecosystem: Environmental > Terrestrial > Soil > Wetlands > Peat | place: Sweden: Abisko, Stordalen Mire... | reverse complement strand
AGACCCGCATATGCCAGCGTGCCCACGTCCGTTCCCGAGACGTCGACATAGATGTTCTGGACCAGGCTATCCCCGGTAAGTGGACCCAGCGCGCCATCCCCGTTCGATGGAAAGGGAGCGCCCAGGCCGGAGACGAATACCGCAACCGCATCGCCGGGGTTAGCCGGCTTGCTCTCACTCACGATGTAAGCGGCGGCGCCGGACGCGGGGAAATCCAGCATGGCGGCTACGCCCGTTCCACCCACCGGGTTCGCCGTGAACACGCCCGGGGTCGTCAGATTGACATAGGTGGTCGCGATGTTCGAGTTCGCGCCGTTGTTTTTAACCTGGATGGAAGCGACCGAATAAGTGCTGGCCCCGTAAGGCACCAGAAACGATATCTGGGTGGGGCTGACGTAGAACAGTGGCGCAGGCAGGACGCCGTCAACGACTACCGTGACGCCACCGAGGGTCGTTTGAAATGCCCCAGGCGGCGCAAAAACCGTGGAATTCGCCAGGTTGGTGCCATTGTAAATGGTAATGAAATCCCCCGGCGAGATACCAGCCGTAAATGGCGCCGAACTGGCTGTATTGACGATGCCTGTGGGGTCGAGGTAAATGCTCGCCGTTACCGCGGGCGGCGTGTACGGCAATGCCACTTCGATCCCGAGAGAGCCGCCGATGCCGTAGCCAATGCGGATGCCGTCCCCCCCGACGGTGTATTGGACGGTATTGGTCGGATCCGTGTAGGGGTTCATGCCTGGGGTGTAGGTGGTGTAGTAGGTCTCGCCCTCCGCGCTGAAACCCGACTGGAGAATGCGCTCGTGCTCGATGATGTTTCCCTGGAAGGCGTTAAACGAGCCGTAATAGGTGTCGATTGCATACTGTTCGCTGGCATCGATTCCCGCCGTGTAGTACAGGCCGGAAAGAGCCGTGGCGGCGCTGCCCGTTGCGTTCTTGACCCCCACGAACATGTCGAACCCGAGCGCCCCACCGCCAAACACGAAGTTGGAATCGGGCGACGAGTATAAAAAGATCAGGCCGTTCGTGCCGCCCGAGTAAAAGTTAGCGGAGTTATTGGAAGGGAAACTGACGGTGTAGGCTCCGTTCGAGTAGGCGTACTTGACGCCCGACGAATTCTGCGTCAGCGTGGCTCCGGCGCCGGAGTAGCCGGAAATGCTCACCGTCCCCAGACTGCCCGCGCCGTTTGGATTCAGCTGAAACGTCGCGTCGGCGGCGCTGGCCGGTGTTCCGCCGGGGAAGAACGATGAAATCGTGTACGATCCCGAAAGGCTGCCGAGGCTGAGGCCTGAGTTGTAGGGCGCGGCAACGAACATATCGTTATAGCCGCTTTCCGTCTCGCTGCCGATCAGAATGTGATTCGAGACCAGGAATATCACGTTCACGGGGGGCTGTCCGGTGGCGGCGCTGATGACCGGGCTGGACAGAAACCCGAAGCCGCTGGCAGATACGGAGTAGGTTCCTCCGCTCAGGGTCGCCGCAGTGTTCTCCTGAAATCCCGAGCTGGAGTCGGACAAGAAAGTGCCTGAGGTGATGGAATACCCGCCGGCGCCGTTGAACACGATGTTGCCGTAATAGGCGTAGAAGGCGCTGGCGTTGCCACCGGAATCGGCCGCGTAAATAACCTGGCGGAAATAGTAGGTGCCGTTGAGCTGGCTGTTGCCACTCGAATCCCACGCAGGCGTGGCAGCGAAAGCCGGGACGATGGCGGCGAAAGTAAGCAGTGCGGCGCTGGCGAATTTCATAATAGTCTGGTTTAGGTGACGAATCACACCGATATTGCGTTTCACGGCTGAATGGTTCCCCCCGTCGGGCGCGGCGGCAACCGGCGGCCCTCGGGCTGGGGGGCGGCTGTCGGGATGAAGCCGATCCCGGTGCTTCCGACGGGCCCTACCGGCAGCGTGGCTTCGGCGGAATACCAGCCGGGTCCAACGATGGCCAGTGAGTCCGTCCCGGCCTCCGCCGACATCGGAACCTGGAAGTTGATCTGGTAAAGGCCGGCGGTGCCCGGGGTCAGCCCGGCATAGGGCACGGAGGGCGACGCGATTCCGTCGACATAGACCTGGATGTTCGTGGTGACCGTATCCCCGGTCAGTGAGGACGCCGCGCCATCGGCGACAGCTGCGTTGACGTTGCCGACGCCGGATAGGTAGACGACAATGGTCTCCCCCTTGAGCGCCGGATTGGACGTGGTGACCAGAGAGTAATCGCCATGCTGAGCAGCGGCATAACCGAGACCGCCGGCCGGATAGCTGAAGACGCCCGGCGTCGTTTTGTACACATACGTGGTGACGATGTTCGATTTTATCCCGTTGTTGACGACCTGGATAGACGCGATCGGGTTGGCGCTGACTTCATAGGGCACGATGACCGTAATCTGGGAGCCGACGCAAAAAATCGGCGCTGGGATCGAGCCGTTGAACAAAACCTGAACGCCGGCGAGCATTGTCGGGAACGGCGGGCCCGAAGTCCAGCAAGCCGAGGAATTGGACAAACCGGCGCCGTTGTACATCGTGATGAATTCACCGGGGGCAATGCCGGATATAAAAGGCGCGGAGCTGGCGGTATTGACGATGCCGGTGGGGTCGATGAAAGCGCCGGTGGTGGGAGTTGGCGCCGAGACCGGGATGGCTACGTCGATGCCGAGAAACGGGCCGGTGCCGAGACCGATGCGGATGAGGCCCGCGCCGACCGTATAGCGGACCATCGCGTTCTGGTTCAACTGCCCGACGTCGGCCCCGCCGTTGTAAGTGGCGGACGGGATGAAACCTCCCGGCGGGTAGGCCGTCGTGTACGTATAGCTTTCGGCGGAGGAACCGGCGTAGAGAAGACGCTCATTTCCGATGGTGCCGGCTGTCGAGTTATTGAAGACGCCGTAGTAGGTGTCGATGCTGGCGGAACCGGTTGAGGCGACCTGGGATTCGTCTTCATCCAGACCGGCTTCATAGTAGAGACCCGGGGAGAGCACAGGCGTGTTGCCGGTGGCGTTGCGGACGCCGACGATCATGTCAAATCCGCCGGGCGATCCCCCGAAGACGAAGTTGGTGTCGGGCGAAAGATAGAGGAAAAAGGTATTCACCAGACCCGACGTGCCGGAGCTCACGAAAACTGCGCCGCCCGAGATAGCGTAGAAAACGAAGTTAAAGGAACTTGGTAGCTGCGGCGTTGAGCTGCTGCCTGTGTAACCTGTGATGGCCGTCGTCGTCAGATTCTGGGCTCCATCGGGGTTCAACTGATAAAGCAAGTCGCTTGCGTAGGCAGGAACGCCGTAGTAGAGCGGCTGGTAGCTCGCCAGCGTGTAAGCGCCTTTGAAGTTTGCGTTGGTAAATGTGGGCGTCGAAAGGGCTGCGATGAAAAGGTCGTTGGTGAACGCTCCCTTCGAACCTCCGCTCTCTGTCGAGCTGCCGATCAGGATGTGATTCGAGACGAGGAAGTTCACGGACGCGCCTGAGATGAGCGGATTGGAAAGGAATCCGTAGCCGCTGGCCGAAACCGAATACGTGCCGGTCGACGGAACGGACGGAATAGTGCCGGTGCTCCACAGCGTATTCGAGGCCGACAGCGTATAAGCTCCGGTTCCGTTAAATGTGATACTGCCGGAGTAGGCGAGCTGTTGGGTCATCTTGCCGGACCCGTCGGAAATGTAGACAACCTGGCGGAAGTTATAGAGGCCGTTGAGTTGGCTGTTGCCGCTGGAATCCCAGGTCGGTCCGGCGGCAAAGGCCGACGACATGGCGGCAAGGATGAGCAGGAATTTATGGGCGAGTTTCATAAGGGCTTCACTGTCAAACGTGGAAGGCGTCTGCGCACGGAACCCGGTGCGCTCTCGGCGGCGTGGCTGGTAGTCCCCGTGCCGCCGACAGGCAGCACAGCCTGGGCGGAATACGAGTCCGGTCCCACGATCGCCAGCAAATCGTTGCCGGCGGGCGCAGAGGTCGGGACCTCGAAATTGATCTGGTAGAGTCCTTCGGCGCCGGGCGTTAACCCGGCGTAGGGGACCGACGTGGACCCGAAGCCGGCGACCTCGACTTCGATGTTGCTCACGATGTTATAGCCACGGGGAACCGTGGCCGCGGCATCCATCGCGCCGACTCTGTTGACGGGGAGGACGCTGCCGAGACCCGTAAGGTAGACCACGATCGTTTCGCCGGGTTGCGCGGGATTGGCGGTCGTGACCGGAGAGTAGTTGCCATGCTGGGCGGCGGCGAAGCCCAGGCCGCCGGCGGGCATCGTGAAGACGCCTGGCGTCGTCTTATAGACGTAGGTGGTGACGATGTTCGACCTCCCGATGCCCTCGTGGATGACCTGAATGGACGCGATCGGATAAGCGTCGACTTCATACGGCACGATAACGGTGATCTGAGGACCCACACAATAGATCGGCGCCGGGATGCCGTCGATGATGACCTGGACGCCTCCCAGGCTGCTGGGAAACGGCGGGCCGGCCGGCAAGCAGACGGCGTATGACGCGAGATCGATGCCGTCGTAGATGGTGATGAATTCGCCCGGCGAGATGCCCGCGGTGAATGGCGTGGAACTGGCCGTATCGACGATGCCGGCCGGGAAGAGGTACCCGATCGGATCGAGAAGGGGGCTGACAACCGGAGTCGGAAACGCGGCTTCGATGCCCAGCCAGGGTCCGATGCCGAAGCCGATGCGGATGCCTCCGGCGCCGATTGTGTACTGGACGGTAGCGGATGGGTCTAACTGACCCACGTTGGCCGGACCGGTATAGGAGCCAGTCGGGTAGGTGGTGGTGTAGGCGACGCCTTCCGCCGAAGAACCGGCATAAAGAAGGCGTTCGTGGCCGATGATGTTGCCCTTGCCGCCGCTCTGAAAGGCGTTGAATGCGCCGTAATAGGTATCGATACTGGCGGTCTGGTCCAGGCCGATTTCGTAGTAGAGCCCCGGCGTCAGAGTGGGCGTGCCGCCGGTGGCGTTGCGAACGCCGACAAAGATGTCGTATCCGTTGGGCGATCCGCCGAAGACGAAGTTGGTATCGGGGGAAAGATAGGCGTTCTCTATTTCGCAATAAGTGACGAACCCACCGGCGTCGGCGCTGCCTCCGTTGTTGATGATGGCGACGCCCCCGGTGAGAGCATAAGTTGAGACATAGTTGGCGCCGCCGAACTTTCCGCCCGTCACGTCGTAGCCAGAGAAGGCGAATGTTCCGAAATGCCCCGCGCCGTCGGGAGTCACGGTGAAGGAAGCGTCGCGGCCGGGCAGAGAACTCGAGAGAGTGTAGGCGCCGTTAAAGCTTGCGTTGGTAAAGGTCGGTGTTGCGGGAGCGGCGATGAAAAGGTCGTTGTTGTAAGAGCCGTTGGCGCCAGGGGTTTCCGTCGAGCTGCCGATCAGGATGTGATTCGAGACGAGGAATTCAACGGATGCACCCGCGATCAGGGGATTCGAAAGAAATCCGAAGCCGCCGGAGGCAACGGAGTACGTGCCGGTAGCCGGGATACCGAGAGTGCCCGCCGTATCCAGCAGCGTATTCGAGCCGGACAGCGTGTAGTTTCCGTTGCCGTCAAAACCGATGTTGCCGAAATAGGCGATCTGCTGACTGATGCTGCCGGAGCCGTTTGAAACGTAGACTACCTGGCGGAAGTTATAGATGCCGTCCAGCAGACCGTTGCCGGTGGAATCCCACGCTGGTCCGGCTGCAAAAGCCGGCGACAGGGCGGCGAAGGCGAGCAGAATCTTGCGGACGGGTTTCATAAAGGCTTCACTGTGGGGCAGGCGATCTTGTCGCCTGCCGACGCCGGCGCACGGACTCGCGTGCGCTCTCGACCGCATGGCCGGCAGTTCCGGTGCCGCCTACAGGCAGCACAGCCTGACCGTAGTATGAGCCGGGGCCAACGACGGCAAGGACATCGTTCCCCGCCGGCGCGGTGGTCGGGACCTGGAAATTGATCTGATAAAGCCCCGCCGTGCTGGGAGTCAGGCCTGCGTAGGGAATGTTGGTCGACCCGAAGCCTGCCACGTCGACCTCGATGTTGCTGACGACGTTATCGCCTTTGGGACCGGTTGCCCCGCCATCGACCGCCGCGACGCCATTGACGGGAAAGACGCTGCCGAGACCGGAGAGGTAGACCACGATCGTTTCGCCGGGCAACGCGGGATTGGCGGTTGTGATCAGAGAATAGTTGCCGTGCTGAGCGGCGGCGAAGCCCAAACCGCCGACGGGTACCGTGAAGACGCCTGGCGTTGTCTTGTACACATAGGCGGTTACGGTGTTTGAAGGCAATGTACCGTTGATGACCTGAATGGACGCAATCGGGTAGGCGCTGACTTCATACGGCACGATGACCGTGATTTGAGGGCCCACGCAATAAATCGGCGCCGCGATGCCGTCGATCATGACCTGGACGCCGGCGAGGGTGGTGGGAAATGGCGGGCCTGCGGTCCAGCAGGTGGACGTGTTCGCGAGATTGCGGCCGTTGTAGAGAGTGATGAATTCGCCGGGGGAAATGCCCGATGTGAAGGGGGCCGAGCTGGCCGTGTTGACGATGCCGGTCGCCGGAAGGTAGACAGCCGACGGCTCGAGAATCTCGACGTAGTTAGCCGGAACGGCTACTTCGATGCCAAGCCAGGGGCCGACGCCGAAGCCGATGCGGATGCTTCCTGCGCCGACTGTGTACTGCACGGTAGCGGATGGGTCGAGTTGACCCACGTTGGCCGGGCCGGTGTAGGAGCCTGTCGGGTAGGTGGTGGTGTATGCGACTCCCTCCGCGGAGGAACCCGCATAGAGGAGCCGCTCATGCCCGAGGATGGTGCCCGTTCCGTTGCTCTGAAAGGCATTGAATACGCCGTAATAGGTGTCGATGTTGGCTGTTCCGTCCGAGACCAGTTGGGACTCGTCTTCGTCGAGACCGACTTCATAGTAGAGGCCCGACGCGAGCGTGGGCGTGCCGTCCTGGGATGCGGCGTTGCGCACACCGACGTAGATGTCATAGCCAGTCGGCGATCCGCCGAAGACGAAGTTAGTGTCGGGTGACAGGTATAAGTTGATCGGTCCCGGCAGATTGGTAAACCCATTCGCGGGGAATGGTATGGTTACGGTCCCGTTTGTGAACGAGTAAGTGACGCTCGCCGCAGCCTGCGTAATCGTCGTGGATTGTGCGCCCTGATACCCCGTGAAATTCACTGTGCCCAGATTGCCGGCTCCGTCGGGACTCAGTTGGAACGTTACATCCTTCGCGTTCTGGGGGCCGACGAGGCTGGGCTGGTATCCGGCGATCGTGTAGGAGCCGGTGAAGCTTGCCTTTGTGAACGTTGGCGTCGCCGGAGCCGCGACGAAGAGGTCGTTGTTGAAAGAATCGTTGGCGCCCGGGCTTTCCGTCGAACTGCCGATCAGGATGCCGTTTGAGACGAGGAAATAGAGAGACTGTCCCGCGAGCAGAGGATTGGAAAGAAATCCATAGCCGCTTGAGGCGACGGAGTAAGTGCCTGTGGCAGGAATACCCATGGTGCCGCTGCTGTCCACCAGCGTATTCGAGCCCGACAGCGCGTAGTTTCCGTTGCCGTCAAAAGCGATGGTACCGAAATACGCGATCTGCTGGTTAATGTTGCCCGAACCATCGGAAATGTAAAGCACTTGCCGGAAATTGTACGTGCCACTCAGCAAACCGTCGCCACTGGTATCCCACGTGGGAGCAGCGGCGGACACCAGACCTGCGGCGGTCAGGAAAAGCAAGACGATCTTCATGACTGAGCTTCCGAGCTTGCAATCAGATGGCCACCAACGGCGATGAATTCGCGGATCACCAGATCGCCTGCATCCGCCGAGATCGATGCCGACGCGTCTGTAACCAATGACACACTTCTGCCGGATCGGAGAAGGCCCATGATGGCGCACTTCACGCAGTAATCGATGAAGACTCCGTAGACGATGCAGTCGGTCACGCCTGACTTCATCAACACAGCAGGAAGGTGAGGGTTGCTGAACATATCCAGATCGTTCTTCTCGACGATGAACTGGCTGGCGGCGGCGTCCAGGGTTGCGATGTCGAACGCCGGGTCGTACGGGACGACCGTGCGCTTCGCCAGCAGCGTCGCCGACGGCTTCTGTTGGCCGAATGTGCCCGCAACACAATGCGGCGGCCAGACGCGGAATTCGTCGGCGTTTTCGGGATGGGCATCGGTTGTCGAGATCAGCGGGATCTTGTGCTCGCCAGCGTAGCGGTTCAGCGCGGCTACGACCGGAATCAGGCGTTCCGCGCCGGGACCGTACAGGGCTCCGCCGGGGGTGACGAAGTCGAGCTGCGTGTCGATGTCGAAGAAGGCTTTCATTGTTTCGTGCCCCGAGTGCCCGCGTCTGGCGACGCGTCGGCAGGCGACGAGATCGCCTGCCCCACTTGCGACAGCTCTCCATTGGGTTGGCTGGCCAGCGCCTTCAGTCTTGCAGTCAATACCGTGCGGCGATCCGCTTTCGGCCAGTTGCGCAGCGCCGCGAATGCGCGCTCGCGGACCTGAGTCGCGTTGGGGAGATCGTCCACCAGATGGCCACCCAGAATCACCGGCTTCAGCATTGCCTCCGAGCCGCTGACACATTCGGTCGCGAGGCCCAGCACGTCATGATCGGGCAGGCGGAAGAGCTGTTTGGCGCCGGGGATTGTGTGCTTCTCCGGGCTGGATTTCACCGGGTAGCGGACGTTGCCGGGGTTGCCGATCGCAACCATCTTATAGACCGCGCCGATGGAGGGCGCATCGGCCGAAGTGGTCAGTTCGGTGCCGACTCCGAAGGCGTCGATGGGCGCGCCGGCGGCTACAAGCGCGGCGATCTTCGATTCGTCGAGATCGCCGCTGGCCATGATGCGGGCGTCGGGCAAGCCGGCGTCGTCGAGGATCTTGCGGACGTCGCGAGAGAGCGGGACGAGGTCGCCGCTGTCGATACGAACACCCCAGAGCGGACGGCCGAGGCGCGCGGCGGTGCGGGCGCCTTCGAGTGTGTCGTAGGTGTCGATCAGGTGAACGGTGCGTTCGCCGAGCAGGCGCTGGAGGCGTTCGAAAGCCTCGGACTCGGAGGCGAACGACATCACCCAGGAGTGCGCGGCCGTACCGAGAACCGGGATGCCGTAGCGGTATCCGGCCAGCGTGTTGCTGGTGCCCGCGCAGCCTCCGATGTAGGCGGCGCGCGCGCCGAGGACGCCGGCTTCGGGCGAATGGGCGCGGCGAGTGCCGAATTCGATGATGTCGCGGCCCTCGGCTGCGTGGACGATGCGCGCGGCTTTGGTGGCCACCAGCGTTTCATAGCCGATGGCGGCGAGCAGCCAGGTTTCCGGGATCTGGCCTTCGATGAGCGGCGCGCGCACGTTCATGACGGGTTGGCCTTCGTAGAGCACGGTGCCTTCGGGCACGGTGAAAACGTCGCCGGTGAAGCGGAATGCGGCGAGGTAATCCCAGAAGCCAGAGGGTGCGCCGCGCAGACTGGGCAGGCCGCGCAGGTAGGCGATTTCGTTGGCGGTGAAGCTGAGATTCAGCAGGTAGTCGACGGCGTGGTGCAGGCCGGCGGCGAGGACGAAGTCGCGGTTGCGCGGGAGACGGCGGATGGTGAGTTCGAAGACGGCGGTCTCCTGGTGCTTGCCGGCGGCGAAGTAGCCGGCCGCCATGGTGAGCTCGTAGAGGTCGGTGAGGAGGCCGTTCATCGGGGGAGCGCCTCGGGAGTTCGGAGGCGCGCCGAACGATGTGCAACCGCTCCCTCACGGTCGCGGCTCGGTAACGGCGCGGACGTGGGCGTCCGCGCCACAAGAAGATGCGGCATCTACTTCTTAGTATCAGCCTTGGGGGCCTGGAATGGCTTGATCTCCGCGATCGCCTTCTGAAGTTCGTCGACCGACTTCGCTTCGAGTCCATAGGCCGCGGCGTCGCCGTCGCGAACTCCGATGTAATCGGCGCCGGACTTGTCAATCGTCACTTTGTCCACCTTGCTCTTTTCGCCCCACGTTACGGCGAGAGTCAGGACCGGTTCGCCCGCGATCTTGTCCGGGAACTTCGTGGCGGCGAGGTCGCGCAGTTTGTCCACCACGTTCTGGATCGAGCCGGCATCGATCTGGGTCGATCCGTTGAACCACTTGTCGCCGGTCTTCTCGTAGAGCTTGCCGCCGAGATCGATTTTCGACGGATCGGTAAAGCCGAAATCGAAGAGCTTCTTGTTGCGGAAATCGTCGACGCCTTTATCCATGGCCGTTCCGACGTCGGCCGCTACTTTATAGACGCCATCGACGGCGGTGCTTTTCGCGAGGTAACTGTTGTCTTTCGACTTGCGGACTTCGATGGATTGCGGGCCTTTGTCGTCGACGAAGGTGGCGGAGGCGACCTTGGCGGCGGCGGCGAAATCGGCGGCCGCCGGTGTTGCCGTGATGTCCATCTTGGCGTCTTTGAGTTTGGCGACGAGGTCGTCGACCGATGTGCCGTCGGCGCGCAGGGGCCGGGGTTTGGTGATCTGCCAGTCGCCGCCGGAGTTCTTGTTGAACTCGATGGCGGGGCCTTTGGCTGTCAGGGTCAGGGAAGTGATTTTGTCGGAGTTCAGGGTCAGCAGGCGCTTGTCGCGGAGGTCGTTGACGGTTTTCGCGAAGGTTGTTTTGGTGGACGCGGAGACCGTGTAAACCTTCGGGTCGCTGTCGAGCTTGACGTAAGTGTCGCTGCCCGAGACGGTGTCGGAGCCGAACAGAAGCTTCTGAGTCTTGCCGTCTTTGGTGGCGATGTCGACTTCGGTCGACGGCGTATCGAGACCAAAAGCGCCGAGACTTTGCGGGTGTTCGTCGATGAGGCGGTCCGCCGTGAGCGGGGAAACTGCGCCGGTGAGGGCAGCGATGGCGTCTGAATCGGCAGCGAGGGGCTTCGCGCCATCGATCTGCCAGCCGTCGGGCGCTTTGTTGAGGACGATCGGTTCCGCGCCGGTCTTTGACAGGTGGATGGACGTGATCTGGTCCGCGGTCAGAGAAAGAATCTTCGGGGCCGCCGGCGTGGGAGGAGTCTCCGGGGCCGGGTGTCTGTTGACCCACCAGGCGTAGCCGCCCAGGATGGCGAGGACGCCAACCGCGGTAATCAGACCGTGGGGTTTCAGCATGAGTGGACTCCTGCGGAGTTGGCATTGGCAGGCGACAGGGGCACGGCTATCTCCGCTTCCACCAGACACTCACCCCGGCGAGGATCACGATCAACGGGAGCCCGATCACGCTCGTGAAGAAGAGAATTCTGACGCCACTGGCGGTGATCTGCAGGCGGCGGTCTTCGGGTTCCTTCGGGCGAATGGAGATCAGATCCTCGTCGGACGTCAGCCAGTTCATCATGTTGAGCGCGAGATCGCGGTTGGCGATCGGGGCGGCGAGAATGAAGTTGGACATCCAGTCGGAACTGCCCACGACGACAACGCGGCCGGCCTTATCGCCGGTGCCGATGGTTGCCGCGGCGCCGAGGATAAACGGGCCCTTGGCGCCTTTTTCGATATCGTCGGTGCGGATCGGAAGTTTGGGATTGGTCAGGGAGTAGCTGGAACCCGTCGATGAGAAGAGCTGCTCGGCCGGCGATTTTACTTCCATGCTGCGAGCGAGGGGCATGACAGTGGCGTTGTCCTGCATGACGCGGACGATGGGATGTGAACTGTAGGAGCCGACGACCGGTGAGAGCGCGCCAAACATCTCGCTGGCGGCGCTGCGGTCGAGTACTACGTCGTCTTTCGCGGTGACGCCCCAATCGGCGATCATTGCCGTCAGGCCGGGGGTATCGCCGAGCTTGCCGTCCGGCGGCGGAAGATTCAGTACGGGATCGAGGTCGACGATCAAGCGGCCGCCGTTCTTTACGAACGTCTTCAGTGCGTCAATCGCCGGAGCCACATAGTCGCGCTTGGGACCGCCCACGATGACGATGGTGCAGTCGGACGGGACCTCGGGCTTTTCGAGCAACGAAATGGCCTGGGTCTTATAGTTGTTCTTCTCGAGCGCGGTCTTGATGGTGGAGTAACCGTCGCGCCCGGTGTCGTCGATGCTGTGTTCGCCGGAGCCTTTCACGAAACAGGCCATGCGTGCGCCGTTCTTAATCACGCGAATGATGGCGCCGGTCAGTTCTTCTTCGGTGAGAGACTTCGCGGTTTCCTTCTTGACGCCGTTATCGACGATCACGTCGCCCATGGCGCGCGCGCCTTCGACGCGGGCGATATCGGGTTTCTTGTCGGGATCGACGTAACTGATCTTCAGCTTCGAGGAGAGGTTGGCGTAACGATCCAGTATGTCGCGGGCGCGATCGTAACTGGCGGACTGATCGAAGTAATAAACATTGATATCGGACTTCAGATTGCCGAGTACTTTCTTCGTCTGATCGGACAGCGTGTATTGTTTGTTCGACGTCACATCGACGGACTTGTTGTGAGTGCTGGCCAGCCAGTTGCCCACACTCAGGACGGCGAAAACGACCAGCGTGTAGACGACTGCATAGACGCCATAGCGGGTCTGGCGGGCTTTCATCCAGGAAGTGTCGGCCATTACGCTCTCCACCTCAGGGATTCGAGTGACCGGGCTGTCAGGAACAGGCCCAGGAAGATTGCGGATAAGTAGAAGATCACGTCTTTACTGTCGATGATACCTTTGGAAAACGGTTCGAAGTGGACCAGGATGGAGCAGTAAGCGATGGCTTTTCCGTACCAGCTGTCGCTGTAATTGCTCACCCAGGACAGTACCCAGAGCAGCAGACAGACGGCAAAGGTGGAACCGCCGGCGATGATCTGATTTTTGGTGGTGGTGGAGATGAACGTTCCGATCGCCAGGACGGTAGCGCCCTGGAGGATCAGACCGAGGTAGCCGGTCAGGATAGGCCGCAAGTCGGGTGTGCTCCAGGCGAAGAGCAGGCCGACGTCGATCACCGTCATACCAATAACCGCGAGGTACATGACCATCGCGCCGAGCCATTTGCCGAGGATGATTTCCCAATCGTTGAGGGGCGAAGTGAGCAGGAGCTCGATGGTGCCGGAGCGTTTTTCTTCGGCGAAGAGGCGCATGGAAATCAGCGGAACGAGGAACAGACCGATGACTCCGGCGTTGCCGAGCAGAGGCGCGATGACCATGTCGTTGATGTTCATGGGGCTGCTTTGCCCCATCATCTGCTGCTGGGTGCCCATGTTGACGAAGTAGACGGTCGCGCTGTAGAACATGAAGCCCGTGATGAGGCCGAACAGGCCCATCAGGAGATACGCGATAGGGGAAGTGAAGTAGGCCTTCACCTCTTTGACGCAAATCGTGATGACGTTTCTCATGCTTTTTCTGCCTCCGTGGCGGGCGCGGCTATCGCTGGTGGCTTTTCCGCCTTGGTGAGGTCGAGGAAGATCTCTTCGAGAGATTCACCCACGGTCCGGAGTTCGGTCAGATCCCAGCCGGACTGCACGATGGCGCGAGCAACTTCGGGGCGCACGGCGTGCTCTTCCAGACTTTCGATCTCGAACGACACGAAACCTTCGGGCGCCTCGCGAGCGATTACTTTGGCGACGCCGCGGACCAGTTCGAGTTTCTGGCGAACGTCCGGTTCGGAAGCGCCCGCGACCTGCACGGCAACCATCTCGCCACCTTTGCGCCGGCGGTGCAGATTCGCGACGGAATCGACGGCGATGATTTCGCCCGCATTGATGATGATGACCTTGCTGCAGGACTGTTCGACTTCCGACAGTACGTGGGTGCTGAGAATGATGGTGTGGTCGCCGGAAAGGCTGGCGATCAGCTGGCGGGCTTCGCGCTGCTGTTCGGGGTCGAGACCGGAGGTGGGCTCGTCGAGGATCAGGACGGGCGGATTGTGGATGATGGCCTGGGCGATGCCGACGCGCTGGCGGTAGCCTTTCGAGAGCTTGCCGATGATGGTGTTGCGGACGCTGCCGAGGGCGGTGCGGCCGATCACCTCGTCGACGCGTTTGGCGACGTCGGGCCCGGCGATTCCCTTGAGCTTGGCGACGAAGGAAAGATAGTCGCGGACCACCATTTCCGGGTAGAGGGGAGGGGTTTCGGGCAGGTAGCCGATGTTCTTGCGGACGTCGAGCGATTGCTCAATGACATCGAAACCGGCCACGCTGGCTTTGCCCGAGGTGGGGGGCAGGAAGCAGGTGAGGACGCGCATCGTGGTGGTTTTTCCGGCGCCGTTCTTGCCGAGGAAACCGACGATTTCGCCCTTGCCGACTTCGAAGGATATGTTTTTGACCGCGACGTTACGAGCGTATCGCTTGGTCAGGCCTTCGACTTTGATCATAGAAGTATGTATTGACGGATGAACCGTGCGAGGGTTACGGAAACCGGAATCTCCGGAACACTCGGCGCAAACCATCATACCAGGGTGGGGGTGTTCCGTGGAGACGGGGGTATTGCCCGACGCCGTTCTCTCCGGAAACAGAGCGCGGATTGGCTGCGCTGGCAGGCGACAAGACCGCCTGTCCCACAAGTGGCAAGGCAACAGCGGCCACAGCTGGACTTTCTTTGGCAGGTTAACAACCTGCTCCGCGCCGGAAATCATGCGGCTTTGCCTGCGGCCCTTGTGATTTCGGTCAGGTTGTTCTTTTTGCGGTAGTCTCTTTCGGTTCTTTTCGCCAGAATCAGCCTGTGATGACGCTCGGCTTGCGCCTTGATAAATTGCAAAGAAAAAACAAAACCGTCTTTCCTGGGATCGTACGCTAAACCTTGTGTATCCGCCAGTTGGAAGAGCAGACGGGCTTCTTCCAGTTCCGCCGCCTCGTGGGCTTTTCGCTTTTCCTGGAGTTCGTTGAGCTCCTTCTTGTACTTTTCGTACGCTCTTTGGGTGCGCTGGCCGTAAAGGGACATTAGCGCGAGCTCCTTCGAGTGATCGCGCGCGACTACGGTGTCGATCACAGCGTCTTTGATCTGCGGGTTCTGACCTTCCATGGGGCGATATTTGTCTCCTGTGCCATCGAAGTCGCCGACTGCGGAGAGGTTGGAGCAACGGGCGCGGATTTGGTTCAGTCGCCATGCTTCTTCAGCCATGGAATTGGCGAGGAACGTTTCGTGCGTGCCGACCGGGGCGAGATCGGTCATCATGCCTTTGACGAAGGCGTCGAATTTTTCGCGCTCTTCGGGCGTCATGATGAGCACCTGGC
>Ga0302319_10013867_pt1 | contig 15083 bp, 14 predicted proteins | sample Bog_T0_2_FD_203319 | JGI IMG/M metagenome (GOLD analysis project Ga0302319, IMG submission 203319) | Peat permafrost microbial communities from Stordalen Mire near Abisko, Sweden - Bog_T0_2 | ecosystem: Environmental > Terrestrial > Soil > Wetlands > Peat | place: Sweden: Abisko, Stordalen Mire... | reverse complement strand
AGGCCCGGGGTTTGGTGGCGCGGGAAAAACTGCCGCGACGCAGTGGTGTGGCCTGTCCGCATTGTCACGCCAATCCGGTCCAGGGCGACCTGTGGCGCTGCGGTCATTGCGGCAAGGGGTTTGATATTTTTTCGAGCCGCGGCCAATGCCCGCATTGTGGCACCCAATTCAATGCCACGCAGTGTCTGGAGTGCGGCCGTGCCAGCGCCATCGCGCAGTGGGAAGCACCTCCTACGGTGGACATTTAGTTGAGCCGGGAGTTTTGACCGGACGAACGGGATGGACAGGATGCCATGGCCTCCCCCGCCCTCAAATCCTTCCCCCTCTGTGCCTCTGACTCGGCCTGTCCGGCGTAGCCAAAATGGCGGAGATGGATGGCCAAATCTCACTCCGCCTTTGACTCGCGTGCGGTGAGGTCGCGGAGGGCCTGGGCAGGGTTTTTCGACTGGTACAACGCGGCGTGAATTTCGGTAATGATCGGAGTTTCAACGCCAAGCTTGCCGGCCAACTCATGGGCCGACCGCGCGGTGGGATGACCTTCAACGACGGATTTCGCGCCGGCCAGGATGGCTTCGATTTTTTCCCCGCGACCCAGCCGCTCGCCGAAGCCGCGGTTGCGGCTCAGTTTGGAGAAGCACGTCACCATGAGATCACCCAGGCCGCTGAGTCCGGAGAAAGTGTCCGGCCGGGCTCCGGCTGCCACGCCCAAGCGGCGGATCTCGGTCAAGCCGCGGGTGACCAGGGCGGCCTTCGAGTTATCGCCGAAACCGAGTCCGTCGCATACGCCGGCAGCAATCGCGATGACGTTCTTCAAAGCACCACCCAATTCGACCCCCTGAAGATCGCTGCTGGTATAGACCCGGAAATGAGGACGGTGAAAGAGCTTTTGCACGAGGGCGGCCGTCGCGTCATCGCGGCTCGCGGCCGTAATGGCCGTGGGCACGCCGCGCGCAACTTCAAAGGCGAGGGTCGGGCCGGACAAAGCTGCCGTACGGGCTCCGGCGGCGGTTTGAGCAAGAATATCGCACATGGTGAACCCGGTGACCGGTTCGATCCCCTTGGTAGCACTAACCACAATTCCGGAATAGCCGCTGAGCCGGCTGGAAATGTCCCGGAAGGCGCGCGAAGGGACGGCCATGAGGACCAAATCCGGAGTCGCAACGGCGCGCGGAAGGTCGGGCTCAACTTGCAGCAGGGGCGACAGATCAACACCGGGCAGATAAAGCCCGTTGCGGCGGGATTTCGCCAGTTCCGCGAGGCGTAGCGGATCGTGGCCCCACAAGGTGACCTCATTTTTGCCGTCGCAAAGCATCTGGGCGAGGGCAGTGCCCCAGGCACCGGCGCCGAGCACGGAGATTTTCACCTGGCACCGCCCGCTTTTTGGCCAAGACGATTTTCAGTACCGGCCCGCAATCGCTGGAGGTTGGACTTGTGCTTATAGATGGCGAGCACCCCGAGCGCGCAGGTAACGATGATAAGGCAGGGTTCGCCGGGCTTCATAATCCAGACGGCCATCGGCAAGGCGACCGCCGCGGCAATGGAACCGACGGAAACATAGCGGGACAAGCCCACGGCCAGTACGAAAACAACCAGGGCGATCAAGAGCGCCCACGGCGCGAGCGCAAGATAAACGCCCGCAGTGGTGGCAATGCCTTTGCCGCCTTTGAATTTCAACCAACAGGTGTAGTTGTGACCCAGCACGGCGCAGATGCCGGCCAGGAGCGGCAGCAGGTCGGGCACCGCGTCGGAGCTGGAAAAGGCCGCAAGCAATAGCCGGGGTAAAAAGTGGGCGGCGGCATAGCCTTTCAAGGCGTCCAGGAAAAGCACCAGGACGCCGGCGGGTTTGCCGAGGACGCGCATGGCGTTGGTGGCGCCAATGTTGCCGCTGCCGGCGGTGCGGATGTCCACGCCCCTGGCTTTGGCAACCAGCAGGCCAAAGGGGATGGAACCGAGCAGGTAGGCGCCCAGCGCGGTCAGCAGATAAATGAGAATCACAGGCACGCCGGTACTCTAACGTTTGGAAGCAGGGGGGTGGAAGTTGAAAGTTAACCTTTGAACGGGGACGCTCTGGGATTTATGCTCGGCGGATGGCAAAAGTAAAAGTCGCGGTCCTCGGAACCGGTTCGCTGGGCCAACACCACGCCCGCATCTACGCTGAACTCCACCAGGCTGGTCTCGTGGAATTGACCGGGGTGTTTGACGTCCATGCGGAGACCGCGCGGAAGGTGGCGGAAAAGCATCAAACCCGGGTTTTCACCTCGATCGCGGAAGCGGCTGCCGCCAGCGACGCCCTGAACGTGGTCACCCCCACGACCACTCATTTTTCCATCGCCCAACAACTGTTAAGCGAGGGCAAACATGTGCTGGTGGAAAAGCCGATAACGGATGATTCCGCGCAGGCGGGCCAATTGATAGAATTGGCGCAGCGGAAGAATTGCTTGCTCCAGGTGGGGCACGTGGAGCGGTTTAATCCGGTGTTCAAGGTTCTGCAACAGATCGCCACCGAGCCGCGATTTATCGAGTGTCACCGGTTATCCCCCTACCCTGCACGTTCCATGGATATCGGGGTGGTGCTGGATTTGATGATCCATGACCTGGACGTGGTGCTGGCGTTTGTAAAATCGCCGGTCACCAGTGTGGACGGCGTGGGTATCCCCGTCTTGAGCAAGACCGAGGACATCGCGAATGTGCGGCTGCGGTTTGCCAACGGGTGCGTGGCGAACCTGACGGCGAGCCGGATCAGCCCCGACCGCATGCGCAAAATCAGGGTCTTCAGCGGTCCGACTAATCCCTGCTACATCTCGCTGGATTACCGGTTGCAGGAAGGGTTCATCACGCGCGTGGCGCGCGACGGCGAGGAAGAAAGTTCGCTGTTGAAGAAAGTCTTAGCGGCGAAACTGGGCCTGGGCAAGGACTCGGCCATTGTAAGCGAGTTCGCCGGCAAAAAGATCGTGCGCGAGCCGGTACCCATCGCCAAAGAGGAACCGCTGAAAATGGAGCTCCAAAGTTTCATCGATTGCGTGCGGGAACGACAGACGCCGTTGGTGAGCGGAGAATCCGCCAAGCGGGCGCTCGATCTGGCCTTTGAAATCACCCGGCAAGTACAGTTGATCAAATGAATGGCTTAACGCCCGCCCTCAACCCGGCCTTCTCCCCCAGGAGAAGGAGAAACGCTCCCTGCATCTGGACCTATGCTAGCGGCAGGCATGGAGGATGGGCGCACAAGAATTCGAGGGTGGGATATATTGAACCCTCTCCCCGGGGGAGAGGGAAGGGTGAGGGCGGGCAATCCTCCCCCACAAATTTTTGCTTCAGGGATTCAAGGCGCAAACTTTGATTTGGGACAATGGCAATCCTGTTGACCTGATGAAGCCGAAAAAGTTCATGCTGATTGCCGGCGAAACCAGCGGCGACTTGCTGGGTTCGGAATTGGTCAGCGCGCTCCGGGCCAAAGTACCGGAAGCGACCTTTTTCGGGGCCGGCGGGCCGAAGATGGCCGCCGCCGGGGTGGAACTCTCCTTCGACATGACCCAACTGGCGGTCACCGGGATCACGGATGTCGTAAAAAATTACCTGGCATTCCGCCGGCGCTTTAATCAATTGCTGGCGCTCGCCGAAGATCGGCGGCCGGATGCGGTCATTGGTGTGGATTACGGGGGCTTCAATCTAAGGTTCGGCCAGGCGGTCAAGCGTCGCGTTCGTCAGTCCACGAAGGCCAAGGGTTCATGGCATCCCAAAATCATCCAATTCGTGTCCCCGCAAGTCTGGGCTTCGCGGCCCGGGCGGGCGAACCGGATGGAGGCCGATTACGACTTGTTGCTGAGCATTTTTCCCTTTGAGAAAGCGTGGTACGCCAGCCACGCACCGCGCTTGCGTGTGGAATTCGTCGGACACCCAATGCTGGACCGGCAGGTTGCCCCAACCGGGCCGGGTTCGGGGCCGGAGAGCGTGGCCGCTGCACCGGAAATTCTGTTGCTACCGGGGAGCCGGCGCGGTGAATTGAAACGGCATCTGCCGGTGACGCTCGCGGCAGTGGCGTTGATTCACAAATCATTTCCGGCCGCCAGGGTGCGAATGGTCCTGCCCAACGCGACCCTCGCGGAACTGGCCCAGACCCTCGGGGCGAGCGGGGAAATCCAAATTGGAGATTTGCCCGCGGCACTGGCGCGCACGGATGTGGCCATGGCTTCCACGGGCACGGTCACCATGGAATGCGCGTTTTTCGGAGTGCCGACTGTAACGCTGTACAAAACATCGTGGTTGACGTACGAGATCGGCAAGCGGTTGATCACGGTCAATTCCCTGACCATGCCGAATTTGATGTCGGGCCAGACCATTTATCCGGAATTTATTCAACAAGCTGCCACCGCGGAAAATTTGGCGGGCGCCGCCATGGGCTTGTTAAGGGACAAAGCGCGACGGGAAACGATCAAAGCGCAATTGGCAGGGATCATCGGTTCGCTCGGGCAGCCGGGAGCGACGCGACGGGCGGCCGAGGCGGTGGTGGGATTGTTTGGCCGGGAGACCTGAGGATATTTGAGGGCCAAAGAGCCGTTCAATACCAGCATTGGGCAGCGCTGGGTGGGAGACAAAATTCTTCATGCGACTAACGCCGCGATTCAGAAATCACCGGGAAAAAACCGAGCTGCAACATGAAGCCGAGTCGCATCACATTTATCCGTCCCGGTGTTAAAAGCGGCGGAGGGATGCCGCGCTCCAAAAGCAGGCGCCATTGCCGGGGGTGTCCGAACCGCGCGAAGCGTCGTGGAGTGTGGCGGCCCTCCGCCGCTTTCAGCGCAAAACACTCTCCCGGGAATATCGTATCCTGGATGCAATATCACTCTCTCCCGCGCACTCACGAGCCGCCGCTGGAATCTTGTCCCGCCACTTACGCCTCCCAATGCGACGGAAAACGCTTTCCTTATTTCAGGCGCGTTTTAACTTGGCTGGATGGAAAGTTTGCATGCTCCCTGGCGGATTGAGTACATCCTGTCGCCGAAACCGGAATTAAAACAAGGTCTGTTCGCGCGGATCGCGCAGGATAATGACGATGTGGCCAATTATGTGGTCGCGCGCGATCGCACCTGCTTCGCCCTGCTGAACCGCTATCCGTACAACGGCGGACATTTGCTGGTGGTGCCCTACAAGGAAGTGCCGGACCTGAACGGATTGACGGATGAGGAGGTGGCGGATCTATGGAAGCTCGCGCGCCGCTGTATCAACGCTCAGACAGCGGTGATGCGACCCGACGGGTTCAATGTGGGCATTAATCTGGGCAAGGTGGCCGGTGCCGGCATCCTGGAACACCTGCATATCCACATCGTGCCCCGTTGGACGGGCGACACCAATTTCATGCCCGTGCTGGCCGGCACCGGCGTACTACCGGAGGCCATGCAGGACATTGCGGCGAAGCTCCGGGCGGAACTGGCCAAATAATTGAATCTTTGTGGCAACGGAAACACTTCACTTTGAGAATGCGCGCTTCGCGCAACAACTATTCAACCACGAGCCGCGAAATTTGCAGGCGCTGGAAACCGAACTGGGCGTGAAGGCAACTTCGCGCGAGGGCTGGATCAAGCTGGACGGCACGGCGGAGGATATTGAGCGGGCCAAGCAGCTTTTTGGCTCGCTGCAACAAATGCTCCAGGCGGGCACGGCCGTCAAAAACCGGGAATTCACCCATGCGCTCAGCGTGGTAAAACACGAAGGCGCATCGACGCTCAAGGAAATGGTGAATGACCGGGTCCAAACTCATGACCGCAAGCCCGGGGTGACGGCCAAGACGGTGGGCCAGAAGAAATACCTCGAGGCCATCCGGAAGCATGATATCACGTTCGGCATCGGCCCGGCGGGCACGGGCAAGACTTACCTGGCGGTCGCCATGGCCTTGTCGGCCCTGCGCGAGGGCAAGACCTCCCGCATCATCCTGACCCGCCCGGCGGTGGAAGCGGGCGAGGCCCTGGGCTTTCTGCCCGGAGACCTTTACGAGAAAATCACCCCGTATCTCCGACCACTGCACGATGCGCTGCAGGACATGCAGCCCGCCGATGAAATCCAAAAATCCATGGAACGCGGCAGCATTGAGATTGCTCCCCTGGCTTATATGCGGGGGCGAACCCTGAACAATGCCTTCATCATTCTCGACGAGGCCCAAAATTCCACCACCGAGCAGATGCTGATGTTCCTGACGCGGCTGGGTCACGGTTCCAAGGCGGTGATCACCGGGGACGAAACCCAGGTGGACCTGCCGCCGCACAAATCCTCCGGCTTGGCCGAGGCGCACCGCGCCTTGAAAAACACGGAAGGAATTGCGATCGTGGAGTTTTCGCGGCGGGACGTGGTCCGGCATCCGCTCGTCCAGCGGATCATCAGCGCTTACGAGGAACACCGTAGCAAAAAATGACCCTCGCCATCCTCAACCGGCAGCGGACCAAGCGGATCAACGCGCGCCACTTGCGCGCCATCCTGCAGACCCTGCTTGAGGACCTCGGCATCGCCTCCGCGGAACTCGGGATCAACCTGGTGGGCGTCCGCGAAATGACGCTGCTCAATGAAACGTTCCTCCGGCACAGCGGCTCGACCGATGTGATCACGTTTGACCACGGACCGGGCACCGGAGCCCGCAATGGCAAAGCGCCGGGCCTGCATGGGGAGTTGTTTGTTTGCGTGAATGAGGCGGTCGCCCAGGCGAAGCGTTTTCGTTGCACGTGGCAGGCGGAGATCGTGCGTTACATCGTGCACGGGGTTCTGCACCTCCTGGGGCACGATGATCTCAAGTCCGAAGCCAGGCGGCGGATGAAGCGGGAGGAAAACCGGCTGGTGCGGCGGCTGGGCCTAAAAAATTCATTCGCGGAATTGTCGCGCGCGGCTAAAATCCGCCCGTGAACAAATCGCTTTTCGCGCGCTGGCGGGCCAGTTTCTTTACCGGGTTGATTGTGATTCTGCCCGGGGTGGTCACGCTCGCCGTCGTAAAATGGTTCTTCGGCACGGTGTCGAGCCTCACGGACCTGCTGCTGTTTTTTCTGCCCAAGACCACCACCCACGAGGATGACGGCACGGGGCCGATCCACTGGTACTGGAGCCTGCTGGCACTGGCGGTCTCGGCATTGCTGGTCACGGTCATCGGTGTGCTGGCCCGTCATTACATCGGCAAACGCATGATCACTATGGCGGATAACCTGATGCTGCAGGTGCCGGTGTTGAACAAAATTTACGGCACCATCAAGCAAGTCGATGCCGCTTTCGCCGGCAACAAGAATTCGTTTAAAACGGTGGTATTGATCGAGTATCCCCGACCGGGGATCTACTCGGTGGGCTTCATCACCAGCGAACAGGATGACCCGGTGTCGGCTAAACTGAACCGCAAGACCGTTTGCGTTTTCATTCCCACGACGCCGATTCCAACCTCCGGCTTTCTGGTGATCCTTCCGCCGGACCAAGTCACGAAGCTGGACATGAGTGTGGCGGACGGTTTCAAATTCATCATCAGCCTGGGGTCGATCACGCAGGACAATCCGCCGCCGGGATTGCGGGGCTTGCAACCGTGAACCCATTCTGGGCTGAGGCCTGAAGCCGGCCCGCGCCGCACCATGATTGAGAATGCCACCGGCATCATCCTGCGAACCCGGCCGCTGACGGAGACCAGCCTGATTGTGAACTGGCTCACCCCCGAACACGGCCGGCTGGGCACGGTGGCCAAGGGCTCGCGCCGGGCCAAATCTCCGTTTTCAGGAAGTTTGGATTTGTTTTACGAGGCGGACTTTTCATTTACCCGGAGCCGCAGTTCAAGCCTGCACACGTTGCGCGAGGTGAAAATGCGCGAGGGCCACGGCGCCATCCGGCAGGATATTGCAAAACTCCAACAGGCGGCGTACGCCACGGCCTGCCTGGAACAGGCGACGGAGCCCGAAACGCCGCTGCCGGAAATCTATAAATTGACCAGCGGGTTTCTTGCCGCCGTGGGCGCGCATCCCACCCTGCCGCAGACCGTCTTTGCCTTTGAGCTGAAGTTATTGCGCGAGCTGGGCCTGGATCCGGAAGTGGCCAGCAGCCATTTGACACCAGGCGCGGGCAAGCTGGCCACTGCGCTGCAAGCCAGCGATTGGCCGGGCATTGCGCGACTGAAGTTTAGCACCAGCCAGAATGAGGAACTGGGCCGGTGGCTCCATGGATTTCTGATTTTTCACCTGGGCAAACTGCCGCGCGGCCGCGCGAGCGCCATTGCTTGAAAGCAATATGCCCGACGCAACCACCAAAACCATGACGCTGTTGATCCTGAGTGATATTCATTATGCGGGACCGGCCGAATCCGCCCAGGGCAGCGATTATGAATTGAAGGTGATTCGCCGCCCGCTCGTGCGCCTGCTCGCGTGGGCATACCGAAGTTGGTTCTGGATGCGTGACCCGCTGGCGCGCAACCCTCAACTCGGGGTGTTTTTGCGGAAAGCGGAACCGGCCGACCTCGTCATCGTAAACGGCGACCACATTCTCGATACGGGATTCATCGGCCTGGCCGACCCCGCCGCCCGCGAGAGTGCCATGGAATGCCTCGGAAAACTGCGGAGCAGATTCGGCGACCGGCTACACTTGGTGATGGGCGACCATGATCTGGGCAAACGGCATATGTTTGCGGACTTGGGAAGCATGCGGCTCGCGAGCTGGCAGGCGGCCACCGGGCCGGTTGGCATCAAACCATTCTGGCAACTGACCTTTGGCAAATATGTGCTCATCGGCGTGACGTCTTCGCTCATTGCTTTGCCGGCCCACGAAGCGGATGTGTTGCCGGAGGAACGGGCGGAATGGGATCGGTTGCGCCACGAGCACATGCAGGAAATCCGCAACGCTTTTGAAGCGCTGAAACCGGAGCAACGGGTGCTGCTCTTCTGCCACGACCCAACCGCCCTGCCCTTTCTGGCCGCGGAGGAAAGCATTCGCCAGCGGCTGCCGCAAATTGAGCAGACCATCATCGGACATCTGCACACGGATTTAATTTTGTGGAAATCGCGGCTGCTGGCCGGCATGCCGGCCATCGGCGCACTGGGGACCAGCGTGTATAAAATGACGGCCGCCCTGCAACAGGCGCGCGGCTGGCGGCCATTCCATGTGCGGCTTTGTCCCGCCCTGGCCGGCGTCGAACTATTCAACGATGGCGGTTATTACACGGTGCAATTGGATCTCGAGGCGCGCCAACCGGCGCGGTTCACTTTCCACCCGCTGCCGAGATAATGGCTTCCACCTTCGGCCCGGAGTTGGCAATCAGCGTTTTTACGGCGGCCACCGCTTCGGTAATTTTAACAAACTGGATGGCGCCGCCGCGCGGCTTCAATTCCACCTCGCCCTTGGCTAGCGATTTATCCCCGAAAGCGATGCGAATCGGGAAACCGGCCAGGTCGGCGTCCTTAAATTTCACCCCCGGGCGTTCGTCCCGGTCGTCCAGAATAACATCCACCCCGGCCGCGGAGAGTTCAGCGTAAAATTGTTCCGCAAGCTTCATGCCCTCGTTTTCGGGGGCGACATTCAACGGTGTGAGGCAAACCTGATAAGGGGCCACGCTGAGCGGCCAGATGATGCCATCCGCGTCATTGCCCTGTTCGATGATGGCCTGCAACGTGCGGGTCACGCCGATGCCGTAGCAACCCATGACTGCGGGTTTGCGCGCGCCCGCTTCGTCCAGGAAGGTGGCGTTCAATTTTTCACTGTACTTCGTACCCAGCTTAAACACATGGCCGACCTCAATGGCGCGGCGGATTTTCAGGGGCTTGCCGCAGGTGCCACAGGGTTCCCCGGCGCGCACGGTGCGCAGATCGAACCAGGCCGTCACGCGGATATCGCGTTCCAGGGAGACATTTTTCAAATGGAATCCATCTTCATTCGCACCCGTGGTCATGTCGTTGGCGCCCTGCAGGCGTTGATCGGCATAAACCGTGACTTCCGCCGGGACGTTGAGCACTGCGCCCAGCGAACCGGGCTTGGCGCCCAACAAGGGCTGAATTTCCTCGGGCGTGGCTGGACGCACCGCGACGGCACCTGTGCGGGCCATGAACTTGGTTTCGTTGAGTTGATCATCGCCGCGAATCAAGATGAGGACCGGCTTGGAATCGGCGATATAAACGAGCGTCTTGACCTGGCGATTGGCCGGAACGCTGTAGGGCGCCTTGGCCAGCGCTTCAATGGTCGCCACACCGGGGGTCGCGAATTTTTCAATGGCCCCACCCACTTCCCGGGCTGCCGTCTTGGGCAGGCCGCTGGTGGCTTTTTCCACGTTCGCCGCGTAACCGCAGCCCTCGCAGAAAGCGACTTCGTTTTCGCCGGTATCGGCCGGAATCATGAACTCGTGGGAATAGTTACCGCCGATCACCCCGGTATCGGCCTCGACCGGGAACGCCTTGAGCCCGCAGCGCGCAAAAATGCGGCGGTAGGCGTCGTACATCTTGCGGTAGCTTGCCATGGCGCCCTCGTCAGTGGTATCAAACGAATAGGCGTCCTTCATGATGAATTCCTTCGCCCGCATCAGGCCGAAGCGGGGGCGGATTTCATCGCGGAACTTGGTGCTGACCTGGTAAAAATTCTTCGGGAGCTGCCGGTAGGAATTGATCTCATTGGCGGCCAGGGTGGTAATGACCTCCTCCGCCGTGGGGCTGAGAAACCATTCGCGACCGGAACCGTCTTTGACCTTGAACAAAACGTCGCGGGCGGTTTCAGCCCGGCCGCTTTGCTCCCAGATTTCCCTGGGCTGCAGTGCCGGCATGAGGACCTCGATGGCACCGGCGCGATCCATTTCCTCGCGAATGATTTGCTCCACCTTGCGCAATGCGCGCAAACCGATCGGAAGGAACGTGTAAACGCCGCCGGCCAGTTTGCGGATCAGCCCGGCGCGCAGCAGGAGTTTATGGGAAAGAATTTCCGCGTCAGACGGCGCTTCGCGGAGGGTCGGAATCAACGTTTTAGTCCACTTCATGGGACGGAGATGGTAGCGGCAAACGACCGGCCGGACGAATCATTTATTTCACGGTATTGATGAGCGGAGCGAGGCCTTCGATGCGGACCTCCAGCTTGTCCCCGCTCTTTATCGGACCAACCCCCGCGGGCGTACCGGTGAGAATCACATCGCCCGGCAGCAACGTGAGATGCTGCGAAATGAAGCTCACCAGTTCGGCGGGCGGGAACAGCAAATGCCGGGTATTGGAATTCTGGCGGAGCTCGCCGTTTTGAAATAATTGAATGCTTAACTCCGCCGGGTCCAGTTGCGTTTCAATGAACGGCCCCAGCGGCGTAAACGTGTCGAAGGATTTGCAGCGGGCCCATTGGGATTCGGCTTTCTGGATGGTGCGGTCGCTGAGGTCCTGTGCCGCGGTGTATCCCAGGATGTACCGCGCCGCCATCGCGGGCGTGACGTTGCGGACCCTGCGGCCGATCACGATGGCCAGTTCCGCCTCGAAATCGGTGCGATGATCGGGAAAGGGAATTTCGATCTTGCCGCCATCCGGCAGGAGCGAGGTGTTGGCCTTGAACCAGAAGAGCGGTTCCGTCGGTCGTTCGCGCCGCATCTCCGCGATGTGATCTTCGTAGTTCAAGCCGACCGCAATGACTTTACCGGGGACCACGGGCACGAGCGTTTTCATGCCTTTGCGAGAGACCGCCTTTTTGGCAAAGACGGGCGCCGAGGTGAAGGGATCGCCGTGCAAAGGGTAAACCTCGCCGTCGATTACCTTGGCGAAGAAAACTTCCTCCCCCAGACGAAAACGTCCAATGGCAGTCATAATGGCAGGGAGAATTACCGGCGCAGACCCCGGGCGGCAAGCCAAAAGGCCGTGCCCACACAGGCTTGCTGTTTTGTGGATTTGCATTACCTTAATGCAATGAATTATTTGACCAGACAGGAGCAGCTCGTCCTCAGCATTGTGCTGGGACTGTTGCTCATCGGTTGGATGGTCAAAACTTACCGCACGGCCCATCCGCCGACGGTGGCGGTGCAAGCGGTCAAACCCTAAAATGCAAGAAGTCAACTTCGACGAAGTGGTGGATTTGATTGTGGCGAAAGATCCGCGCTACACGCGCGATGCCTACGGCTTCCTGCGCGAGGCGCTGGATTTCACCCAAAAAGCTATCGGCAAGGAAAATCACGGCAAAGTCCGCCATGTGACCGGCCAGGAATTGCTGCACGGCATCCGGCAGTTTGCCCTGGTGCAGTATGGTCCCATGACGCGCACGGTGCTGGAGGAATGGGGCATCAAACAGTGCAGTGATTTTGGCGAACTGGTCTTCAACATGGTGGAGAGCGGCCTGCTGGCAAAAACCGAGCGGGATTCGCGCACGGACTTTCAGGACGGTTACGATTTCACGGAAGCCTTCTGCAAACCCTTCTGGCCAAAAAGCAAACTCACTGCTCCGGCCGAAAAATCCGCAGTGTAATCTTTAACCACGGATTGGAACCGATGGGCACGAATTAAGCCAGGGTGGTGGGGCGCGCCACTCCGTGCGCGCCGTCCGGTTTTAACCGACGCCCGGCTACTTTATCCGTGCCGATCCCTCTTCATCTGTGGACAAGCTTGATGATTCCCGCTAAACCCCGCCCAAAGATTCTCCGCAGGGTGGCGCGAAATTCACCCCCAAAAAAATGCCGGCGAACCCCTCAACAGGTTCGCCGGCACCAACCATTAACAACCATGTTAACCCAAAAACAAACACCAACCTACAAACCAACCAGTTACAACCAGAGAAATTACAACAGCTTGATGGCTTCGTCCAAGGCGACAATCAACTGATTCATGGTCGCCTCGGTTTCGTCACCCATGTTTGAAAGACGGAAGGTCGTGCCTTTGATTTTGCCGTAGCCGCCGTCGATCAGGAAACCGCGCTCCTTGACGAGCTTCTGCAGCTTCGCCACATCCACCGTGCGACCGCCCGGCTTGGCCCCGTTGTTGACACAGGTCAAGGTGACCGATTCAAATCCCTTTTCCGGGAAAAGCGTGAAGCCGTGCCTGGCCGCCCAGTCATGAACCATTTGATTGGTCTTTTTGTGACGGGCATATCGCTGCTCCAATCCTTCGGCATAAAACTCGTCCAGCTTGGAACTCAGCGCATAAATGTGCGGAATGGAGGGAGTGCTCGGGGTCATGCTTTCCTTCGCGTTCTTTTCAAACTCCACGAAATCAAAGTAATAACCACGATCTTTGGCGGTGGCGGCCTTGGTCAGCGCAGCGGGTGAAGCCACAAACACGGCCAAACCGGGCGGTAAAGCAAACGCCTTCTGGGTTCCCGCCAGCAACACATCAATCCCCAGCTCGTCAAATTTGATCGGCAATGCCGTCATGGAACTGACCGCGTCCACAATAAACATTACGTCGGGATATTTCTTCTTGAGCGCGGCAATTTCCGCCAGCGGACTCATTGTGCCCGTGGAAGTTTCGTTATGAATAAGGGTGAGGGCATCGAATTCGCCCGTCGCCAGCTTCTTGTCCACCGCCTCGGCGCGAATCGGTGAACCCCAGTCCACTTGCAAGGCTTCGGCCGCCTTGCCGCACTTCTTGGAAACATCAAACCATTTGTCCGAAAAAGCGCCGCACATGCAGTTCAACACCTTTTTCTGCACCAGGTTGCGAACCGCGCCTTCCATCACTCCCCAGGCACTCGAAGTGGACAGATAAACCAATTGCTTGGTGGAAAGCAGCTGTTGAAGCTGCGGTTGCACTTTGGCGTAGAGGTCTTTAAACCCCTGGCCACGATGCCCAATCATGGGCGAGCAAAGCGCCTTGAAGGTCTTTTCGCTCACCTCGACGGGACCCGGGATGTATAATTTGACGTGTGACATATGTATGCTCGTGAAATTTTTCACAAGCTCGGCATGAACGCAAGTTTTATCGAATTAAAAATGTGAAACCGATCGTTCGTGTTTCAATCTCTTCGCTGCGACCTGCGTCCTAAAGTTGGCGTCGTCCAACCACTGTGCTTGCATTCGCGGCTAAAAATGCCTTGCTAACCTGGCGTAAGAACGGAAAATAATATTCACAACCCATCCCGATAATTGGTATTATTTCAATTGCAAAGCCCCGAAAAGATTTCCTCAAATATTTCCAATCCGATTATGAAAAACATATCCCTCTGTGGGCGGAACCTGACCATTCTCGCGCTCTCCGTTTCCGTGTTCGCGCATGGTGCGGTTCCGATTATTTCTGCTTTCACCCCGGCGTCGGCCACTAATGGCACTCCCATCACCATAGTCGGCAAGGATTTCAATGCGACTGCAGCCTCAAACATCGTCTATTTCGGCGCGGTACGCGCAATTGTCTCGGCTGGCAGCACGACCAATTTGACGGTGAAAGTTCCCGTCGGGGCAACTTTTTCACCCATCAGCGTGACGGCCGGCGGGCTAACGGCATGGTCCAAGATGCCATTCCTGCCGAGGTTCGCCGGCGCCGGTTCGGGCATCAACGCAACCAATTTTGGCCCGCGTCAGGACTTACCGACTCTAAATGGACCCAATCAAGTGGTCATTGCCGACATCGACGGCGACGGCAAACCGGATTTAATCGTGGTCAACAACTATAATAATGCGATCTCCATTTACCGGAATATCAGCACAAACGGAACCTTAGGCATTACGTCTTTTGCCCCGGCTGTCGTTCTGCCAACAACTTCGGGAAACTATAGCCCCTTTGGCATTGCGGTGGCTGATTTGGATGGCGATGGCAAACTGGACATCGTCGTATCGGAATACGGCGACGATCTGGTTTCTGTCTTCAAAAACAATTGCACGCCCGGCAACCTCACTTCGAATTTATTCGGGCCAAGACTGGATTTTCCGACGGGCTCGCAACCACAAAGGATGGCGGCGGCAGATTTGGATGGCGACGGCAAACCCGACCTCATTGTTGCCAACGCCGGTGACGGGACCATTTCCATTCTGCAGAACACCAGCGCAGGCGGGTCAATCAATTTCGCCCCCAAAGTGGATATTACCACCGGTGGCGGCTGCGACGGCGTGGCCGTGGGCGATTTGAACAGCGATGGCAAGCCGGACATCGTTGCCATAAATTCGGACGGCACACTCTCAGTGCTTCAGAATATCATGAGCACTCCGGGAA
>Ga0302319_10013866_pt1 | contig 15083 bp, 8 predicted proteins | sample Bog_T0_2_FD_203319 | JGI IMG/M metagenome (GOLD analysis project Ga0302319, IMG submission 203319) | Peat permafrost microbial communities from Stordalen Mire near Abisko, Sweden - Bog_T0_2 | ecosystem: Environmental > Terrestrial > Soil > Wetlands > Peat | place: Sweden: Abisko, Stordalen Mire... | reverse complement strand
GGTATATTTTCGCGACGCCTTAAACAAGGCATGATGCACGGGCTGGCCGGTAGGCGGGAGTCCCAAGTTGGCGCTCGCCGGGATAGCACGTAGCGCCTTCCCTGCGTTCAATTGCTTAAGCGCGGAACGATAACCGAGTGAGTTGTGATATTCAAGCAGATTCTGCGTCGCATCAAAGGTCGGATTGGTGCCGAGCGCCCCCAAAAGTGCCTTGTAAACTGCCGTCGTGACAAACCCTTCATGCAGCGCGGAACGCAAGCGGTCGGGTTTAGCAACCAAAGGATTGGCCGCGGTCGCAATGCGGCAGGCCGTGGCTTTGTCCGTAATCGTGATCGATCCGTCTTCATCATTTCTCAAAGCCCGCATGCCGGTCGCAAATTCCGCGATGGACTTATAGTTGTACAGCCCCAAAAAATTAATAGCAAGCGAGAATTTCTTATCGGTCGTCTCAATAATGAGATTTCGTAATTGCCTGGCATTCGGCAGTTTGGCGATCTTAGTCCAATCGCCCCGCAATGCACTGGCCAGCGCGTCATTCGTCGCCTGGCTCACAGCACTAATATCCAACTCGTAGACAAACACTGCTTCATCGGAGTAGGCAGCGGAACACGCGGCGTTCAATGAAATTTCAAAGCACTGGTTAATACTGTCTTTCAGGACATCGCTGACGTCTTCCGCATCTTTAGGTGGCAGGCTGTCCGCTGAAACACTGCCGCCTACTGTTTTAAAAAACTCGCCGATCAAATCAGTCGAGCCCACATCTGCGTTTATTCCCGCCCCCGCAGTGAAGCAGGCATTCAAGGTGCTGCCTTTTTTCTTGTAGAGTCCAATGTAGAGCAGATTGGCACTCGACCGCCGTAGACGCACATTGAACTCTGAAGTCACGGCAAGACTGCCAGAGACTTTCAGCGCTGCCGTTGGTGCAACGGAGACATCCTTGTGAAACGGCAGGTTGGTGCTCGCCAGACATGTGGAATTGACCGCTAATGGGAGAGACCAACTTCCGCCGACCTTTACTGTCCCGGATAAATCCACTGTCCAAATAACGTCCTGGGGCATCGCCAGAACCTTGGCGCTCGAGTCGGGAATCGCGAACGCTCCGATGGTCTGCGCAATCGCTTGTAAAACATTTGGTGTGGTGGCTGGGTTGGTCGCTGGAATACGCAAATAAGCCGCGAACTGGGGCGCGGTCGAGGCCTCAAAACAGACACCAAACCCATCCACCAACGGCACTGCCGCGCTCACGTCCAACAGAGTGTCAACTTCGAACGACGACCAGCACTCATCCTTCTTAATGGGTATCGGATCGTAATCATCAGAACCAAAGAGTGGTGCGTGATCGGCGCGCGCGATCGCCACTTTGCAGTTTACGCCGCTCTTGATGCCCACCTTGCTGTTCGCGAGTTCGAAGCAGGGTGAATTGAATGTGGAGGCAACCGTCGCACATTGAAAAGCGGAGTCGCTCAACGGCGCATCCAGCGCTTTCTTGAAATCCGGCAACGTTGCTTTGAGTTGGCTTAATTTGCTCTTTGCCGCTAGGCATTCGTCAGGAATTTCGATCTCGGCCGAAGCCGTCAGATCGCCGATGGAAATCTTCGCCATAACAAGATTCTCCCCTACACACAACCTATCTCAACAGCAAGCCTATCAGTGCCTTTTCAGAATCTGGGTATTCTATTTAGCCCAGCTCACTCATTGGTGAGCCGGCGCGGCTGGCCTGGGCAGCGAAGATCCTTTCTCGGCATCTACCCCCGCGTCTAAGCGTTGCGAGAATTGCCTCAGAGTATCGGGAATTAAGCGCTCTGCAAATCCAGCTATGAAACACCACAGGAACAGCAAGCCGAAATCTTTAGGCGCCTCGGGCCTCAATGCACTTGTGAAAAGCCAGGTACTGCCTTTGATCACCGCCAAGTCTATAAACTTGAACTCTGGGAAGATCGATCCACTGAATACGTTGGCCATAAACAGCAGCATTGTGATCACCCCAAAGACGGCGCCGCTTAACGGTGCAAGATACTGCATATATTTGCTAGTCATTAGCTCATAGATACTCCCAAATGCGTCAGCCTGCGTAGAGATACTTCCCAGCCGTTGCGTCCAACTAACCACTCCGCCGCATAAGCCAGCGTACACGACAGTCGCTAGATAGGCAAAGAACGGACGCGCCGCAGTAACAGGAAAAGCATTGAGAACAGCCAAGACGAGTGCCAGAACAAGAGCGGCCCCAAGCATGAGCCAGAGAGCCTGGTAAATCATTTTCACGCGCTCTGCTTCGCGGAAAGGCGAAAAAGTATACGACCAACGCAACGATCGCAACATCCCCAAAACCCGCGCGCTCAATCAAATAATGAGCCAATTTACTAACCAACGGACGCTATCATCGAAGCTTCTTGTTTTCGGTGCAACTCCCAACACATTGCGGCGTTGCGTGCAGCTATGCGCAAAATAGCACAGATTTCGCACTCTTAGTGCTAACTCTGGCATTCTTCGTCTTAGTTTCTCCGTGCTTGGCAGCTGAGAAACCTGACGCTATACAATAATGTTCATTCTCAAAAAGAGTTAGAAAGGCGAACATCTTGGATTACGGCTCTATTGTCTCCGCTAAGATTCACCCAGCCATCGGCGTCGCGCGGGTTGGTAATGCCGAGCCGGGAGAAAACGGCCCCGATTACTTCATCGGGCCAGAAGTTCCCAACCCAGTCCCTCCGCCCAAAGGCGGCTACCGTGATGTCCAAGGACGACTGAAGCGCCAAGCGGCTCGCTTTCGCATTTACGGTTATGATCGCGCGGGTAACGTAGTGGGAGAGATCACGGCTCCGCACGCGGAGATTGAGTGGCACGTCAATGTCGCCAATTTAAAGGCAGCCTGGTATGAGTTTGACACGGCCTTCGATCTAGTGGAAACTACGGGGATGTCTACAGCCCTCCGCAATGTGCTTGTGCAGGGCACCGATCGATCAAGACTGGAAATCAAACCAGGCCCATGCTCCGTTAATCGTCGCAATCAAATTGCAAAATTTGATTCAGGCGCATTTTACGGCCAAGCGGTGTACTTGGGCGAAATTCACTACAGCACCGCGGGTCGTCTCGTGTTCTTGGGCGGTCGTGGCCAATCGGCGCCGGCTGACCCTTCGATCAAACTGGCGGGGTCTACTAATAACGACGGCTGGCACGACGATGTTTGTGACGGCTCTGTTGAGGCAACAGTCTGGCTTGGCGGCCGTAAGATTCCGGTGGCTCCGGCCTGGGTAGTTACCGCACCTCCCAATTATGCGCCTAACCTGGTGGCCACCCAGACGCTCTATCAAGTTCTTACTAACACGTTTGATGGAGATAAAAGAGCCAACGACACTCCCAGTTTTACTGACGACATCCTGCCGATCTTCCGGCAGTTTGCCGATTCACAATGGGTGAACGCCGGCTTCGCCGCGCAATTCGGCTGGCGCGGCCTCACAGACTTCACGCGCGCTGACTTTATCGCGAAACTGGCGGCGAAACCCGGGAAGGTCGATGCGTTCCAGGAACTACGCCTCTTAATCTTCTATCAATTTCGCGATCCGGCATCCACGGTTTTTGAGCCTCATCTTTGGCCGCCGCTTTATGGAGAATGGGATCCGCCCCAGCCCACCCCCAATCCTGCTAAGTCGATGATGTCTATTACGCCCCTATCTTATTCGTTTTTGAAAAAATGGAGCGCTGGCCATTTTCTTGCCGACTATGACCCCGCAAGAAAAGATCCTCAATCCCTCGACCAAGTTGCTGTTGACGTACAGCCGGACACACTCGACAAAGCGGCGCTGCATTTCTGCGTGGGCGGTCCGTTCCATCCCGGTCCTGAATTTCCCTGGATTGTGCGCCAAGCCTCCATATATGAATCGCGCCTTCGCTTTCGGCGTCGCCGTCAAGGCCTGCCTGCAACTGATTACGGTGACTTCCTCACGCGCGACAAAGTCTTGGCGGACGGCGGTCCGCTTTCCGCCATCGGCCCGGGAGATCTGACGAAGTGGCTCGGCGTTCCGTGGCAGACTGACGCCGTTGGATGCGGGGCCGGCTATCCAGACCCTCGATACCCCGCCGATCCCTTCATTCCATCCTTTTGGCCTGCCCGGATTCCCAACACTATCTTGACCGAAAAGTCTTATTCGTCGGTCGCCAACCCAGGTCTGCCTGCCACCGTTCGCCGGGAAGCTTTCCAAAATCGCGAAAAGTGGCTTGCCCCTTTTGACGGTAAAGATCCTCTGACCTACGTCATCGATCACTTTCATGAGTTGGGCACGATTGAGCCCAAGAAGCGCAACCTCGGCGCAAACTTCCCGGACGTCATCTTTGTTGAAAAGCGGCCTTCACGTCGGCGCAACCGGAAGTCTATAGGAGGCAAAACGGCTCCCCAAGTCAAAAAACGAAGCCAGTAGAGTCGCGAAACGATCGTTCTAATAAATTTGTCCCTGCGAGACCGTGAATCACGCCAATCATAATAGGAGGCCATTATCCGGCCGACCAAACGCCAGAGTACTGGGACTTCCACGTAACATCTGGTAGCGCTAAACTTTTATGATTCGACAGTTTATCCGAAAACATATGGAGCAATTAAAAGCTTCAATCAATACCCCGGCTTCGGCCGGTTTCGATGACTCACTTCTCGTGTCGAATGACTGGGACACCACGGATGAGGCGACTCGGGCTCAACTGGTAGCGGCCGTTTATCCACAGCTGAAGCAAATCGCTGAAGTCCATATGCGTCGCGAGAGACACGATCATACGCTTCAACCCACCGCGCTAGTCAACGAATTTTTTCTTGTCCTAGCGCGCCAAAGGCGCTTCACCGTCAACGGGCGCGCCCATTTTCTCGCCATCGCCTCGCGTGCAATGCGCCGTCTCCTGATTGACCACGCCCGTTCGCGAAACTCCCTGCGCCACGGCGGCGCCATCATGAGCATCCAACTCGATCCGTTGGAAATCCCCGGCACTGATACTTCTTTTGACATGCTGGAACTCGATCAAATGCTGGACCGTCTATTTGCGGAGGAACCACGCATGGCGAGAGTGGCCGAGCTTAAGTGTTTTGGAGGTCTCACATTCGCTGAAATCTCGGAGGTTTTGTCGATCGACGAACGAACGGCGAAACGCGATTGGCAAGTCGCCCGCGCTTGGCTTTTTGGCCATCTTAAACGGGGCAAGCCCGATGCTGACTGACGATTGGGAACAGATCAAACAGATTTTCGATACCGCCCTCCATCTGCCCGACGCCGAACGGCGTTCTTATGTCGAAAACGCTTGTGCCGATCAACCTCAACGAATAGCCATCATCACAGAGTTACTGAGTAACCATTTTGGCGCCGGACGCTTTCTCGAAACAGTTACCGTCAAAATTCATCCCGTTTTTTCGCAAGACGAAATAGTCGCCGGCCGCTTCCGTATTATCCGTCTCATTGGCGACGGGGGGATGGGCGAGGTGTATGAAGCATTTGACGAGCGCCTGCGGGTGCGCGTCGCACTGAAAACGCTGCATGCCGAACTCACTTCGGATTTGGATGCCCTGGAGCGCTTTCGCCGCGAGATTCTGATTGCTCGGGAGGTCTCTCACGAAAGCGTGTGCAAAATATTCGATCTGGTGGAGCACACAGATGCCGGCACCAGGAGCGTCATCCCCTGTCTCACCATGCAGTTAGTGCAAGGCGAGAGCTTACTGAAGTTTTTACAAACACGGCGACCTCTTGCGCCAGCCGATGCGCTACCCCTGATCCGCCAGATTGCCAGCGCCATCGATACCCTGCATGTCCACGACATCATTCATCGCGATCTCAAACCGTCGAACATCATGCTCACCAGCCGCAACGGCACGCCGCTCGCAGTTGTGACAGATTTCGGCCTAGCCAAACCCATCTCCCACAATGAGGTGACGTTCTTTGAATCGCGCGTCGATTTTCAAGCCGGCGCTCCGTATTTTATGGCGCCGGAACTATTGCGCGATGGCCGGCCCAGTGCCGCCTCCGATATCTATTCGCTCGGCCTGATCATCGACGAAATGGTCACCGCCACACGTGCCTTTCCTTCTGAGTCGCTCCATGGCTTGTATTATCAAAAGCTCTGGGAGACTCCGATTCCGCCCACGTCGCGGGCTAGTTCCCTCGATGCCAAGTGGGATCACGTCATTCTGCGCTGTCTTGCGCTCGAACCGGAACTACGTTACAGGCATGCCAAAGATGCTCTGGCCGATCTTGAGGGACGCCCTTCAACGCCGCCAACTCTCCCAGTCGTTACGCCTTCACTCGCCGATGCGCCGACGCAGCCCATTCGCAAATCTTTTTTCCGGCGTTGGAAATTCCGCTTCCGGCTGCGCCACTCTCTCATAGCGCTAGGCGTCATCGTCTTGATCGTTGGTGCCTTGCTGCCGTTTGCATCCTTCATTGAGCCGAGCAACAATTCTGTCGTAGTGTTCCCTTTTGAAAATCAGACCAATCGCCCCGATTTGGATTATGTCTGTACCGGTATCCGCACTGAAGTTATGCGTCGTCTCACACCAATTGAGGGCTTGCAAGTTATCCCTTACTACGAGTCACGCGCAAAAACCCAACTCGTTCAATTGAAGGGTCGTTTCTCTCTTGAAGGTTTAGTGTACGCCGCCGGCAACCGCATTCGCCTTACCGCGCAACTCACCGACAATCACGACGGCTCGCTCGTGTGGTCGCAGGTTTTTGAAAGCGACGTTCAGAATCCACTCGATCTTGAGTCCGCTATTGCGGAGGGCTCCGTTGCCACTCTCCGTGAACAAGCCCTTCTCGGTAGATCTCTCGCTCTAAGTGGTCTGAGTCCGGGAATCATTAATCGAATTGCTAGACTGCTTAGCCGCCACAACTGGGATCTTCCGCCTGCTGCCACCAGGAATGCAGCCGCATTCAGCTACTACTCGCGCGGTCTTATGCTTTTTGAGGAACGAACCGTGCCCGGAGCCCTTGAGGCCATTCAGTCCTATCAGAGCGCCCTGCGCGAAGATCCAAACTTCGCTCTCGCTGATGCGGGTCTCGCCGACGTCCAGTTTGTCTTATCTGATTTCGAATACGAACCGGTTGAGACGCTTGTGGCGCGAGCCCGTCACTACGCTGCAGAAGCGATTCGCCTCGATCCCAGTCTTGCTGAACCTTATTCAGCCATGGCCTCTGTTCAGCAGTCCAACTGGGATTATAAAGCCGCGGAAGAGTCATTCAAGAAAGCGATTCAACTGAATCCCAAGTTCGCCAGAGGCCATCGCTGGTACGCGGGCCTTCTTATGCAGTTCGCCCGCTTCGATGAGTGTTTCTCCCAACTACGGCAGTCCATCGAACTCGACCCTTACGATGCGCCCGCGCAAAGCAATCGTGGCCTCTTTCTCAACTTCGCGCACCGCTATCGCGAAGCCATCGCTCAATTCGAAGAAACCCTGAAACACAAAGACCTGATCGTCACCCATCGCGATTTAGGGGACGCCTACTTTGAGTTGGCACTTGAATCGCCCGGTCCTCAAGCAACTGACTACTTCAGTAAGGCTCTTCAACAAGCAGATCTTGTCGAAGCAGCCATGCGCCGCAGTATGGCCCGATATCCTCCCCTTAATGGCGCACTTACCGTCAAACACGCAGATCGCATGCATGCCGAATACTATACGCTCAGCGGCCGCCCGGCAAAAGCTCGGCCATATCTTGCCAGAATTCTCGCCGACACCAATGCTGGCCGCATTTCTCCAGTTACCCTAGCTTCGGTTTACGCAACTACGGGAAAAGAAGACGAAGCCATCTCGCTTCTTCAAAAGGCGGCCATGCACAAAGACCGTCAGTTGTTGTTTCTGCGTGTCTCGCCACAATACGACCGCTTACGCGAAAATCCTAAGTTCCAAGCACTCATTCATCAGATAGGCCTTTTGTGAGTGAAACTTATTGCAGTCAGGCACGAAGTAGATTACACTAAATTGCAAATATTTCAAAACTGAAACGAGACCCAACATTATGGCAACTACCAAGAAAACTCCAGCCGCAAAGAAGAAAGCCGCTGCGACGGCACCAGCAAAAAAGAGAGCTCTCGAAGCAGTGATGAAACCGACGGGAACGTCCATCTTTGTCCTTAACCCCGCCAAGACATCCCGTACCACAGGCACAGCTATTCCCGCTAATTGGAAAATCAAGAGAGTGACTGTCGAACCAGCGGACGCGGGCAAATTCGTCGTTAGAGTTCATGACAAATAAAAACCGTCTGTGCATCACGGAGTATTTTGCAAGACGTTCAATGCTATCTTCGTCTGGCGGGCGATAGTCTAGTAGCGGGAAACTGCTCGGAGGCGCGTCGCCTGTGTCGAGTGCTTCTCCATGCCAAGCCTGACCTCCCCGATGCGGTGCATCTGCAGGCCGCTATTGCCGCCGTCGAGGGAGATCTGGGTACCGCAGATCAACTGCTTCAGCGCGCCCTCAGGCGTCAACCCAAAAATGTCTCGTGGCGGCAAGAACTGGCATCCATTCGCATTGCAGCCGACAACTTCTCCGGCGCACTGAAAACCCTTTCCTCCCTTCCAGACAGTAATCCAGAAACCCTCCGTCTGCGCGCCATGGCGTTTCGCGATTCTGAGCAGACCGAAGCTGCCCTCCGCGCCTACCAAAGCTGGCTCAATATTCAGCCCGACGCCGAGGAAGCCTGGCTGGGGGCCGGCCGTTGTCTTCTTGCCTTGAACAGGTTTGACGCCGCTTGCGAACATGCTTCCCATTTCTCCCAACTCGACAACGCAGCCGCACACGAACTGTTCGCCGAAATCCAATTTGCCCAACGACGGCACAGTCAGGTTCTGCAACATCGACGTGAACTGCTGCAACTGAAGCCCAGTGATGCGGACACGCTTATCCAATACGCTGTCGCGCTATTTCATGTGGGAGATACCGACGCGGCTGTTGCCGCCTTTCACCAAGCGGGGATTCAAACTATGTCGCCCGACCAACACGCGGCGTTCCTTTCTGTCCTTCTCCACAAAGACGGAACTACGCCACAGTGTCTGCTCGACGCTCATCAGTTTTGGGCGCGGGCCCACGCCTCACTCTCTGTCATCTCACCCATAAAAACGATCACACGGCAGCGATCATCTAGCCGCCGCATACGCATCGGGTATCTTTGCCCCGAACCAGCCACTTCGCCGATTTTTCGTTTCCTCGATCCAATCTTTCGTAATCATGACCGTTCACGATTCGCTATTTTTCTCTATGGTACCCAGTGCTCCTCACCGAACCGCACGACCGATCTGTATCTCAGCGCAAATCAAATTCGCGATATCTCCACAAAATCGGCGCCCGCCATTGCCGCACAAATGCAGCGCGATAAAATTGACATCCTTGTCGATGTCTCAGGCCACTTCGGTAGTGGCACCCTGCTCGTATCTACTTTCCGCCCTGCGGCAATCCAAGTCGCCTTCCCTCACTACCCCTGCACCACCGGCCTTCCACAGATGGATTACATCTTCACCGACAGATGGACCTGCCCGCCTCACTTGTTGCATCAATACTCCGAGCAACCTTACTTTCTCGAATCCGGTTATCTTGTTTTCGATCCCATCCCGCGGGTATGTGCGCCCGGTGCGCTCCCAGCCATCAAAAACCGTGCAATCACGTTTGGCCTCTTCCAACGTCCTGCCAAGATCTCACGACGCTGCTGGGATGCCATTGCGCAAATTCTTCGGCGCGTTCCTAACTCGCGCCTGTTGATCCACCACATATCCGCGGAACTAAGCTCGCCCCAGGATGAGGCTCGCCGCCGCATCCTTTCTGAACTCCAGAGCCGTGGTATCAAAGATCCCTCACGCATCTCTTTTCATAGCGTGGTCGCCTCTCTCCATGCCCATGCGCGCATCCTCGCGTCCGTAGACATCGCGCTTGATTCTTTTCCTTACACAGGAACGACTACCACGTGTGACTGTCTTTGGATGGGCGTTCCAGTAGTTACGCTCGAGGGAGACACACATGTGTCTCGCCCCAGCGCCAGTTTACTGAGGCGGCTTTCTCTCGACCATCTCGTGGCAAACAGTGTGGAAGACTACGTCCGCATCGCCACGGAAACAGCGAGTCACTTGACCGCTCTTGCATCCTTACGCCGTGATCTGCGAAAAAAGGTTCGCGCATCCTCTCTCATCGACGGCCGCCGACTCACAAGCGAGCTAGAGGCCGCCTATCAATGGATGTACCGGCAACGGGAAACCAGGCACTCTACCGCAACGCTTCAATCCCCGGCTGAACCCACTTAAACAAAATTCCCGATACCGAAGGAAACAAGGCCGACAGCAGACCAAGCAGCGGCAGAATTCCCACCGACACCATTTTCAAAACAAACTCTAAATCAACTTTTCCCGAAACTCCCGCCGACAACCGACTCAATATCTTGTTCCTCTGCATACTCGTGCTTGTTCGCACAATCACCGCACCCAGCACCAGAAAAACCACGAATAAGAACCGGCCCATCATGAGCGGCGCCTGTATGGCATAGGAATTTATCGCCAACACCAAAAACATAAACGCGCCCACAATCAGATAAGTCAAAGTGCGCAACTGCAGCATACAGACGCGAATATAGGCAATCAATTGCAGCAGAACAAAATCAGTTGCCGGATCGGTCGGCTTTGCTGGCACGGAAGGTCCGTCAGATTCTGGCTCGGCCGCGGCATTCGCTTGAGGCGTTGCTTTTTCCGCTTGCCACCATTTCCATAGCCCATGCTTCACCAGATAGTCGCTCAGCCGGAAGCCACACACGTACAAACGGTTGATCACTGTGCTGCGCTTCTCGGGCTTGCACTCGCACGCCAACAATTCTTCGGCCGCAACCTGATACTTAGAACACAGGCGGTCTAGCACGGGTCCCGCCCCATTCTTTGCTATTTGCTGCACTAAAGGTAACGACGCTCTGACCGTATCCACCGTGCGCACTCGACGGATTTGAGTCCAAATTGCGCCGCTGCCAATGACGTTTTCAAACCGCTCGAAATTCGCTCCCGGCGGCAGCGTCGCTAGTTCCTCCAGCATTTGGCGCAACAGGCTCCACCCTTGACTCAGGCGCAGACACGCGAACAAGATTGTCAAAACATACAAAACAAATAGCGCCGTGAATGGATAAGTGAATGCCCCTCCTTCTACCCCATTCAAAAAGCGCCAAGGCATAGTGACGACCGCAGCCGCAAAATATAGGCCCAAGCCGGCCCAAAGCGCGCCTTTAGTGCGCGGTAACGCGATGAACCCGATGGCTGAACACATCTTCCGCAGCAGCCGCGCCCGCTCCTGAAATCTCTGCTGAAAATGCTCATCGAGCGCTCTTACCGGGAAAAGCATCCGCAGGCCCTCTGTTGACGAAACTCGCGTCAAGTGCATCAGATAAACAAAGGTGAACCCCGCCGCCAAACTCAACAGGGGCAGCACTGGCGAGGCACCCACGAACAAATGAAGCGCCCGGTAGCGGAAGAGATGGCCCTCCCAATTTTGCGGATTTTGCCGGCAGCACATCACCCATCCCACCGGCACCACAACCAGAGCAAGCAACAAAAGCATCCAAAAGAAGGCGTTCTTGACAATGGCGTGTCCCTTAGACGGCCCGTCCAATACGCAAAACCACTGTTGCAGAAACAACCGAATTGAACTCAGAGTAACAACCAGAAGCGCGAATACGCCCACGCCACGCACCGCTTGCACAAGCCGTTCATCTTCAAAAATCAACCCGAAGGCCGGCACTGTCACCAGAAACAACATGCCCGCCACATTCATATGGATGGCCGCCAGATAAAACATCCGCGCCGCTTTTGAATTTTCCACTTTGCTGATGGCGAAACGGTTCCAGGGCGTGCTCCGCTTTTCATCCGTCTTGAGTGTTCCGGCAAATAGCAAGATAGCGATCAGCGAGAGGCATAACACCGTCACTACCCAGAACCGCGAGGGTTGCGGCCAAACCCTCGGTTGATGCGTCATCTTCGGCAGATATTCGTAACGCGCAATCGGCGCGAATCCATGCGGCGTCACCGCCATGAGCCACAGCCCCTGCAGCCCGCGGCTTTCTTCCTTCCCGCCCCACGCCTTTACTAAATCCACGCAGCCAAAATACGCCCATTCCGCGAACGTGTCCGGCCAGATCTCGTGAATCGATCCGACTCCGCTATCCGTCGCACGCAAATCCAGCGGCCCTGCCGAAGCCGTCAAAACCAACGTGCCCGTTAAATTATCTTGCGCGGCCGTCTGCGGCAGCATCAGATCCGCATCGCGCAGCAGTAAACGCACATCTGGCAATTGCTGCCGCATCAACCGCGCGAGAAATAGCATGTCCAGCGGATTGGTCGCCAAAATTGTCGCCAGTCTCGTATGCTCATGATGTAAATGGTCAATCAGTTCCAGTAACTCGGCGTTTTGCGATTGCGCAAAATGCCCGTCCGCGTAAGTCGGAATCGCGTCGCCAAAGTTTTTGTCGTCCTTCAAACTAAGCGACATCGCCGCGGCACCCGCACCTTGATTCGTCCCTTTGCCCGTGCCATCGGGATACGCGTTACGCAACCAGGAAATCTCTCGCGGGAAAAAGTATTGAGTATCCTTTTCCCGCCCATAAGCGGTCCCTGCTTCCGAAATAGTCACCACGTCCCGCACCGGCAGGTCCAGTTTTTGAATGGAGTCGTGCTTCGTACAGTCTCCCCACAACGCGCCCTCGGCGAAATCATCGTTTATGTTTGCCCAAGTCATCCCATATTCGTCCTCCAAATGCTGGATGATCCTGGCCTGATATTCATCATTCAGGTCTTTTCGGGTCGCTCCATAATTCACCACTCGAAAATCGAGATGCTGTTCTCGTCCGCGGGCCAGCACTTCTAGCAGCGACGCGAACGATCCCGAATACGACGGACCCAGCACCCCTACCTTTTCCTTTTCACCGCCAAACCCGCCTTGGAGATTTCGAACATAAGCCACCGCGTTCTCAAATTGCCGTTTGTCAATGCCTGCCGTCGGAGTTTCGCCAACGATGAAAATCAGTACCGCCGCACCATCTTTTCGAAACAAAAGCACTCCCGGCTGCTCCGCGCGCGCTTCCACTCGATGCTGTTCCTCTTCGTCGCCGCCACCACCATCACCGCTGTTAGAATTTTGGTCCGGCGGTGCCCAAGGTAGCCACTGACCCGCAAAGTCCCAACCTTGTTCATTCATGGCACGGTAAATGCTAGTCAAAACGCGGTCCGTTCTGAGGGCCAAATGCGAGTGCATCGGATCCGGAATTGTCGCAATCAGGGCATGCAATCTCGTCTGCGGCGGCGGCGTCACTCGGAAATAGGTGTGCCACAGATAATCGGCACCTTGCCGGACATCGTCCTCGGTGGGCAAGCCCCACTTTGGCGGCTCATGGCCGAAATAGACCGAGGTCGCCAACCACGGCCCTTCGAAGCCGCCGTGTTCGGGTTCTGTCTCGGTTGGCTTCGCGCCTTGCCCAGCATCACTTTCGTTGCTCTTTTTCGCGTTTTCGTGCCGTTTGGCCACTTTCGCTTTCGTTTCGCTTGCTGCTGCCTGCTCTGACTCGGACGGCGCCGGAGTCGAGTTGGGCAAAAAACTATGGCTGCCTACAGTCGCTAGAACTACGGCCGCGAAGAACTGAACCAGAGTTGAACGTCTCACAAACCACCTTGTTCCCTCTAGTCTTTAATAGCGGCGTTTCGTTACAAAACGGGACAACCATTCGTCACGAACCAAGTTGAATTACGAGGACTGTTACTCCCTGAAACGGAAAGTCATTTTCTGTGACTAGTCATCTGCGGGGACTAGTGAACAGCTATGCTCTTCACCGGCCCGCATCAAGAAGGAGATAAACAACAATGCCCGCTGCAAAAACATCAACCGCCTGGTCGGCCACGCTTCACAAAGATCACTTGAAGGTCCAAGGAGAGTTCACTTTCCCCACGCCTGGATACAAAGTAGAGTTAAAGCGGAAAGTGCCGCAAGGCATAAACCCGTCTATCCTTCTGCTGGAAAAGGCGGTAACTACACCGCACGGCATCGAACCCCAACACGTCGTCACCATCCCTGTTTCTTTCGAGGAACAAACGACAGCCCACTACCACGAAGTCGAGATCTTACCCGACGGCATCAAGATCGCCGTCACGACCCACTAGCCTGTCGCTTCGCCCGTCGGCTCTCATTCGCCTCATTGAGGAGTAACCCCGATTCCGGAATCAGCTTAAGATCGTTGACATAACGATCAAACTCCTCGTCCGCCGACGCCGAATCAGGAAGCCGCAGCAGATACGACGGATGAACCGTGATCAACAACTTTTTCCCCCAGCGGTTCTCTAGCCACTTCCCTCGTTCTGCCATGACAGAGACGGCGCGCCCAAGTAATGCTTGCGCCGCCGTCGCACCCAAACAGACAAGCACTTCCGGGTTCACCAACTCAATCTCCGCCTCAAGCCACGGCCGGCACGCCGAAATGTGCACACCGCGCGGCTTCTTGTGAATCCGCCGCTTTCCTCGCTCTTCAAAGAAAAAATGCTTCACCGCATTCGTGACATACACCTGACTGCGGTCCACGCCCGCTGCCGTCAACGCACGGTCAAGCAACTGCCCCGCCGGCCCCACAAACGGTAAGCCGGCCCGATCTTCCTGATCCCCCGGTTGCTCGCCGATCAGCATGATCTTCGCTTGCGGTGGTCCTTCTCCAAAAACCGTTTGCGTGGCGTTCTTATAAAGCTCGCAGCCCTCACAAGTTCGCGCGGCCTGCGCCAAATCTTTCAAACTGTCCACGTGCTCCGGTAGAAAACTCCGTGCGGAATCGGGCTGCTGCATAATCATGTCTCCTGTGCGGTTAACGGCGTGCCTGACTAACTCGCCAATCGTCCTCGCCTCCGGTAACGTAGACCAGTGTTTGGCCGGCATCTCCGCCGTCATCGCCGCCAAGTTCACTCGCGCCGGATTGAAGATCGCACCATAGTAGGTGAGCCACAAACTCTCAAACCGGTCATCTGTCGGCGCAGCCTCCCGCGGCAACCCTGGACCAAACCGCAATTGTTCGGTGTCCCAATACACACATTCGTCCGGCGTCAAAATAGCCCATTTCATCACATAATGTTG
>Ga0302319_10013865_pt1 | contig 15084 bp, 10 predicted proteins | sample Bog_T0_2_FD_203319 | JGI IMG/M metagenome (GOLD analysis project Ga0302319, IMG submission 203319) | Peat permafrost microbial communities from Stordalen Mire near Abisko, Sweden - Bog_T0_2 | ecosystem: Environmental > Terrestrial > Soil > Wetlands > Peat | place: Sweden: Abisko, Stordalen Mire... | reverse complement strand
TGTCAACGTCCAAAATCTTGAGCGCAGAGCGAGAGCGCGAGCTACTCATGCGCTACCATGCCAGCAATGACAAAGCGGCCATGGATGAGCTCGTTCACTCGCATATGCCAATGATCTTCCGCATTGCTGGCGGTAGTGCACGAAATCCTGGTGTCGATATTAATGATCTGGTGCAAACCGCGACCGAAGGATTGCTGATTGCCATTAATCGTTGGTCATTCGAGAAATCCGATGCTGGTGGCGCTCGCTTTGCCCGAGAGTCCGCGGAAGAGGCGGCCGAGTCTGTCGATTCCGTGGCCGGAACGGACGGGACGGTCCGAACAGACCCGGTGCCAGATTCTCCGCACTTTTCCCGACTGGCAACCTACGCCATGTGGTGGATGCGAATCTTGTTGACCGACAGCGTCATCGCGCAGCGCGGCGTCATTGTCCGGGCAAAGAACCCAAAGGTGCGCAAAGCGTTATTCAGTCTACCCATGGTTATCAAGAAGCTCAATATTCAATTGCCGCTTTCCGGCTCCGATATCGGCCAAATTGCCGCTTATCTTGGAATCGGCGCACGGGAAATCGAAGAAGCGCTGGTTCACGCGGCCGGGGACGTCATGTTGGACGAACCCGTGGGTGATGGCACAATGCTGCGCGGCGAAGTTATTGCCGATGAACGTGTCGAAGGCGAGGACGGGATCTTAACCCGGCTTGCCTCGGCGGAGCGATGGAATGCGGTCTGCGAAGCCCTGATGGATCTGCCCCCGCGCGACAGATTCATTCTCATCACGCGATACCTTTTGTGTCCCAAATGGAAGTTGGACCGGCTATCGGACACTCTTAAGATGTCTCGCGAGCGCATTCGTCAGATCGGCGTCGACGGACTGGCCCAAATTCGCTCCGCCATCGCCGAAGCCGAAACGGTCCGGGACCGGCGGCGGCCGGGACGGCCTGCGTTTGCGCATCCGGCCTTGATTCCGTTGCTGCGGAACCCAAGCGGGCATGATACCGGCCCCGTGCCGGCGAGTCATCACGCCGAGGCTGAGGTTGCGAAACTGGTGGCGGCCATAGAATGCGCCTCAGAGTCGTCAGACCCGCAGGACATGGACGCGCTTCTCAAAAACCAGAAGCTTACAGTCGGTCCAACCCGGATTGTTGGCGGCCGCGCGGCCGCGAAAACGAAAGCTGGCCGCGGAACGAGTGAGGCTGTCGAAACAACCTGTCTTGCTGCCGTATAATTCAGTCAAAGATCCGGCGGGCGGCAGCGCGATCTCGCGTCTTCCGTTCGCCGTTCGGCATCCTTCTCGAAACCCGCCAGAAAATTATACGCCGCCGTTATCGCATCCAAGCCAGTTGCATCGGGTCGCAGTGTTCCAGCCGCTTGCCGGGTCTGCCACAGAATGGCCATTACCGGTTCGGCCAGAGCCTGAGGCATTGTGGCGGACCATAAAAGGAATGCGTTCTCGAACCGAGCAAGCGCCTGGGCGATACCCAATCCGGCCGGGTCATCCGATTCCGCCGGATCGATCGGGCATAGGCCGTCAGTCAGCATCGGGTGCGGCGCGGACAATCCATGCGCCCGGGCGGCCTTGTTCAGCTGACCACGCGCCAGCATCAGTACCGACGCGGCCGCCGGGTCGGTCATCAGCGGTCTAAGGTCGATGTAGTCGGGCGGAATCCCCGGGGAGATTTCACATTCGCGAAAGGTCCGATAAACGGATTCGCAATTTGAATCGACCCCGTGAACCTCTACTGTGCGGGAGATGGCGGACTTGGACCGAGAGCCGCGCCGGCATCGGCCGCCAGTTCGCAGCCCGTCGTGACTCTGGTGCGTTTTCAGATGATCTGACTCCGTATCCGTTGCGTAGATACAAAGACGGATACCGTCTGTCAACCCTCGGTTTACATAGCCGCGCCGTGCCAGCGGCTCTTGGTCCGAGACTACAAAGGCTCGGGAGGTCCATCGGCCTCCGCTCCGATGAAAGCGCGTGCCGGATTTGCCGCGATGGCGGCCATCCTGCCCAGGAAGTGTCCGTCCTTGGATAAAGGGCATGATCCCTCCTAAGCGACCCGAACACGGGCGAGAAAGTTGTCCACTTCGGTTGTCAATTGCACTGCCTGTTGGGACAGTTCGCCAGCCGCACTCAATACGTCATCGGCCGCCCTGCCCGTCTCCGTCGCGCCTTCGCTCACACCGCCAATATTCGTTGTCACATCCCGGGTGGACTGCGCCGCCTGATGCACATTCCGCGCGATTTCGGATGTCGCCGCACCTTGTTCCTCAACGGCCGCCGCTATGGTGATCGATATCGAGCTTACCTCCTCTATCGTTCCGGTAATTCCACGGATTGCGTCGACCGCTTCCTTCGTTGCACCCTGGATCTGTGCGATTTGGGCGCCGATCTCCTCGGTCGCCTTTGCGGTCTGGTTGGCCAGGCTTTTCACTTCGGATGCCACAACAGCAAATCCTTTGCCCGCATCGCCAGCGCGCGCGGCCTCGATCGTCGCGTTCAGCGCAAGCAGATTGGTCTGGCCGGCGATATTGGTGATCAGTCCGACAACGTGGCCAATCTTTTCCGCGCCCTCGGCCAAAGCCCGGACGATCGCATCGGTCCGTCGTGCATTCGTTACGGCTTGCCCCGTGATCGTCGACGACTGTGTTACTTGACGGCTGATCTCGCTGATCGAGGAGGTCAGTTCCTCAGCAGCCGCGGCGACCGTTCCGACGCCAGTGCTGGCTTCATGTGCGGCCGAGGTTACCGATGAAGCCTGTTCATTCGTGCGGGTAGCGATCAACGACATCGACCGGGCAGTGACTTCCAGTTGGCCCGCGCCAGCGGACAGCATCCCGGTCATGGCGCTCACCTTTGCCTCGAACTCATGAACGAGACCGTTCAGTTGCGTCGTGCGTTGCTCCTTCACCACCTGTGCCTGATGGTGCTCCGCCGTCAGCCGATCGGCTTTGATCATGCTTTCCTTGAACACCTCAACGGCCTTAGCCATGTCGCCAAGCTCGTCGGCCTTGCCGCGAGATGGAATCTCGACGGATTTGTCGCCCGCGGCGAGTCGGGTCATGGCACTTGTCATGCCCGCCAGCGGCTGAACGATGCCGCGTCCGATGATCAAGGCCAGCGCTGTGCCAATCACCAGACTGATACCCGCCATGATTTCTTGCAGCAGCGATGTGGTGGACAAGATGTCATCTGCCGCGGTTTTGCTGTTGGCGAAATCCTCTTTCAGTGTGTCCTCGGCGGTGGCGAGTTCCTTTTGCATGCTGATGATCCGCGGCCGCAACTGCGTCTCATAAAGTTCGGTCGTCTTTCGATCGGCCGCTACCTCCGAACCAAATGCATCGAGATAGGCCGCGAGTGCGATACCAACCGGTGCGACCAGCGCCTTGACGGCGGGGTCCGGAAGTTGCTCGGCCGTGGACAATGCTGCTCGGGCCTTTGTCATTGCTGCCTCAGCAGCACCGTTCCCCTCCTTGGTCGCCACAAAGTGCCAGTTGGCGATCTGCGCCTGAAGAGCTGCACCGCGCAAATCCTGAACCGCCTTGACGATATCGGATCCGGCCGTTGCATCAGTGGCATCAACCAATCGCGTCGCGGCGGTCGTCAGTTCGGCTCCAACCTGAGACAGCTTGGATCGTTCGGTCAAAAGGACCTTAACGCTCTGCTCAATTGCGTTGATCAAGCCGTTGTGTGTCTTAATCGCCTCGTTGACGCCGCTATATGTCCGCCGTCGCTCAGCCGATATTGTCATCTGGGCTGCTTCTGCAAGCAGCGTACGAACCTGGGTTTCGCGGTCGTGCACCTCGGTTAGAGCAGCTATGTCGCCGTCGGAACGATAACGCGACGCGGCCCGGCGAATCGCCTCCAGGCCGGCTGATGCTGTCAGAACCCGGCTCACATTTCCCGAAACGGCATCAAACGTCTGGACTTGCGTCGCGATGCCGCCAAGTTGATACACGCCAAACCCAAGCGCCCCAACGCCAAGGGCAACGATGATTCCATATCCGCCGTAGATCCGCGTGCGAATCTTGAGATTGTTAAGCACGCTTGGTTTGCTCCTCATCAATCTCGGCTGCAATACGGCCGCCACGCCGGCAGCCGGAACTCGGGCGAAAAACGGATTGCTGCAACCTCGGCAGGCGCGCAGCAGATGCTTCTGACATATATAAAGACCTGAACGAAAACCTTAGCCATTCGATCGAGTTTATCTTGAGACCAACGAGCCGCCGAGAGTGCATACGCTACTGGCACGGAATCGTTCGGGCACAATACCCCGTTGCGACTACGACACTGTATGAATTACGCAGCGGTCTATTGTCTCGTATCTGTGCCGATCCATTTAGTCGCGGGCGTTCGCCGAATGACCTCCGCATTGGCGGGTGGCAAGCTCGGAGATGACGGCGGCAATCTGGCCTGCCGGTACCGGTCGGCTTATTAAAAAGCCTTGCGCCAAAGTGCAGCCATCGGCGCGAATGCGGGAAAGTTGATCCGCGGTCTCGACACCCTCCGCGACTGTGTCGATGCTCAGGCTGGTCGCAAGGGCGGAAATCGCGCGAATGACGGCGTTTTGAACAGCGGCAGCGGATCCCTCGAGCACGCAAGACCGGTCGATCTTGATTTTGTTAAATGGAAAGCTATTCAACTGACTCAATGAGGAATAGCCGGTGCCAAAATCATCCATCGCGACCCGCACATCCATGGCATGTAACCGATGAAGTGCCGCCAGTACCGCTTCTTCGTTGCACAGTAGAGCACTTTCGGTGACCTCAATCTCCAATCGGTTTCCCGGTAGGCCGGATACCGCGAGGGACAGCTCCACCGATCTCAGCAGTCTCCGCGTGTCCACAAACTGAAGCGGTGATACGTTGACCGCGACCGATACCGTGTCGGGCCATCGGGTAGCCGCGCGGCAGGCCTCCTTCAGAACCCACTCGCCAATCGATACGATCAAGCCGGTCTCTTCCGCCAGGGGGATGAACTCCGCCGGCAAGAGTATCCCGTGTTCAGGATGCCTCCAGCGAATAAGCGCTTCGAAGCTGACTATCTGGCCAGACCCCAGGTCGATCTGCGGCTGATAATCAAGTTCGAATTCACACTGCGCCAACGCCTTGCGAAGATCAGCCTCCAACGCGCGCTTGGCCAGCGCGCGCGCATCCATTTCCGGTTCAAAGAAGCTGAACGTGCCGCGGCCAGCCTTTTTTGCCTGATACAGGGCAAGATCGGCGCTCCGAAGCAACTGGCTGTATTCGCGACCATCACGTGACGCGATCGCTATGCCGATGCTGGCGCCGATGCTGACCAAATGCCTATCGATCAGATACGGGTGGCCCAGGACGTCAACGATGCGCGTAGCCAAACGGTTTAAGCTCTGCCGATCCGGCGCGGGTGAGATCAGCAGCGCGAATTCGTCGCCGCCGAGACGGGCGACCTCGTCACGTGGACGCAGCACGAACCGCAAGCGCTTCGATACCAAACGGAGCAATCCGTCGCCAACCGCGTGGCCCAATGTGTCATTGACCGTCTTGAACCGGTCGAGATCGATAGCCATGACCGCCAGCTCGATTTGGTCGGATCCTTGGGTATTTTCCTCGCCGGCGCTTATGTCAGTCAGCGCCGTAACAACACGATTGCGAAAGAGCTGCCGGTTCGGCAGACCGGTCAGCGGGTCGTGCATGGCCTGTTCGAGCGCGCTGGCTTCCGCCGAGCGCCGGGCCGTGACCTCTTCGAATAAGACCATCCAATGGCCGTCGCCAAGGCGTGTCACCGCCAGGTTGAAGAAGCGGGAAACCGGTCCGGACGAGACAGCCAGCGTGCTCCTGTGATCGGCGAATGCATCGACAGCGGCTACGCAGATCTCCTGGAGACGCTGGATGATGGTTTCTTCCAGCACCGCGCTACCGCTGAGCAATTCGAGCACCGACCCGGCCCGGCTCGCTGTCGCCGCTGGAATCTCCAGCATCGCACCTAATCGGTCGTTAGCAAAAACGATATCGAGGTTTCTGTTGAAAGTCAGGAGCCCTGCACTCATGCCGTTCAAGGCGGCGTGCAGATGAGAAGTGTTGCTGGAGCCGTCGGCGGAGCCGCGCCGATCCATTCCGATTTGGGGCTGGTCTGAAGGCCGAACGAACATGGAAGGGCTCCGCCGTCAACTTGGGCGCTGAACCGTATCCCGCCGCGTGAGGCAGCAAGGCACCGGTAAGGACTTGAGTGGGAACGAAGGTCTTTTTGACCTCCTGGTTAAATTATAGACTCCTGGCTGGAATCACCCATAAGTCGCTCGATCACGACGCATGGGTCTTGTTCTTCCAGCCAATTAACAAAAGGCTGCTACTTGCCGACGCCCAGCGACGCCAGCACCGAGGCGAAAGAACTGGCATCGGCCTTTGGATCCGATGTGCCGCTTGATTGGGCGGTCGATGTCAGATGCTTTAAGGCGTTGATCGCGCCACTGCCGATCTTGTCAATTGTGCTAATGGCGCCAATGGCGGCGATAACAGGTAACACGATGGACTCCGTTGGCTTGAAATAGAAGCCGGACACGTTGGCCAGTGAGGATTCGACCGTCCGCGTCTCGCTTCCCTTTTTATAAGCAGCGCTGGAAAAATGTGATCATCGTGTGGTAACAGGATTGAATTTCGCCAGTCTGACCGGCTGCAGGCGGTATGCGTCCAGACCACGGCCCGAAACGGCCGTCGATGACAAGGACCCGCCGGATGTGGTTATGACGGCGCCGGGCCGTCCTAACTCTGCCCCGCTGTTCGCTCTCGGCAACAATATGACGTTGCCCCGGCCCGCCAGTATGCCGGACGCCGATGAAGCGGCGACCGGCCACGCCACAGCGCCGGAGGTTGAAAGCGCGGCGAAGGAACTCGACCCTTTCGCCTCCGTCTCCATCGCCGCTGCGACCTTCTCACGGTAAGGATCGCCCTCCTGGGGGTCAGCCGAATGATACCACGCCGATGCCGTTTCCCAGCTTCCGGTCTTGTCCCGCAGTTGGTTCAGGAACGTGACGGCATAACGTGCATTGGCACCGGGATCGAACGCCTCCTCGAGACTGTGGAAGGCGTCGGGGTGGTGCATCAGGTTGATTTGCATGCAGCCAACGTCGATCGATTGCACGCCTCGTGACAGGAGGTCCCGGGTGAAGGCGACAGCCTCCGCCTTGGAGTCAAAGAACTTGCCTTCGCCTGCAGCATTGATTGTCCAAGGCCAGGGGCTGACCTGTCCGTCCGCCGGATCGGGGCGTCCCGACTCCACGCGGCCGATCGCGGCGAGCATATGCGGCGGCAGTTGGCTCCCCGCCTCGGCCTGGTGGATAGCGCTGCGGCACAGCAGCCCCTGCTCCGCCGCGGCACCCATTGGCCCCGGCATGGCCCGTACGGTCACCGCCCATAGTGATGCTGCGATCACCAAGGCGGTCACGGCGATAAGCGGCCTCATGACGTGAACGGCGCCTCGATCTGGCTGATGCGCGTCAGGATCCGCGTCTCCAGCCCGGCTGCACCACCGGGTTCGGCCGCCGCACACCAGGAGGCAAGTTCAGCCTTCACCGCGGCTGTGATCATGCCGCGCGCCACCTCGAAACCATGCCGTCGCACGTTTTGGTCCAGCTTTGGCTCCTTCGGAAGGGGCGTGGCCGGCACTGCCTCGGTGACCGGGGCCCTGGCCCGTCCGGACAGCAATTCGCGCGCGGAAGGCGACAGGGTCACCCGCGTCACGGCGAAAGGCGGAGCCTGGTCTCGCTGTAAGTCGAGAAGTCCCGCCTGCCGCATCCGCACCAGTTCGGCCTCGGCCTGAAAACCTTGCTCCGAAACCGCAACGCCGCCGTGGAAGGCAAATTCGGAGCAGAATGCAATGTCCTTGGCGGATGCCTCTTCCAGGCGCACCGCCGCGGCGCGGACTGCGTCACGGGCCGGCCCGGGCACCCAGCGACGCAGTTGTTGCATACCTAGATTCTCTCGACTTCTGAATCGAGTGCTTCGGCCAACCGGACCAGCAGTCTCGCTTCAACCGGGATCATGCGTTCAAACGCTTCGACCAAATCCAGGGCCGCAGTGAACACCAGTTGGAAAATCGCCAGCGGTTCCACTACGCAGCGGCTTTCACCGAACAGCGCGAGTGCGGCCTCCGGCCCTTCATCCTGCAGCAATTGTCCCGCGCGCTGCGACAGGTTGCGCAACGTGGTCAACGCGAACACCTCCATGGCTTCCGGGGCGCCCGCGCCAGTGACGTTGGCCTGCTCCAGCAAGCCGGGTTCGTTCACCACGGTCTCCAGACGGCCAAGTGTCATATCCACGACCAACGGCCTCATGCCCACAAAGTCGGCGCTGGACAGTGTGACGAGCAGCTCCTCGCCTTCGGTCAACTGCTCACCGTTTCTCCGGCGCTCCATCAACGCGTCGTGGAACCCGCAAAGCCAGAACGCTAGCCGGAGGCCTCCCGGACCCAGTTGGGCGCCGGCCTCGTTGGGCGTCATGGGCTTGTTGATCGAGGAAAGGCCAACCCGTGTTCCGACCGCGACGGCAGGCTTTGTGGTGACACCGCCGCGTGGTGCCTGCTGCATGCCGCTGACTGGAAGCGGCCGGGCGCCCTGCATTGCCCCGTTCACGGCATCAGGCCGCATGCCTTCGATCATGCCATCGTCCTTGATATCGGCGTCGGGGATTGGCCGCGGCGACCGCCGCCGCAAGCGGCTGACCGGCGAATATGCCGTGTCGGCGGGATCAGGGGCCGTTTGCGCCAGATGGTGGTTCGGCTCGATGGCGCGCAACAGGGGCTTCGGCCGCCCGGGTGCCTGCAGGCCCGCCTCGCGCGCGGCATCCTGGACAGCGGCAGAAATAACCTCATGCAGGCCGTTGTTCATTTTGCACACCGTCCGTAACAATTAGCCGATAGCGCCGGCCGGCATCGCCTGAAGCCGTTTGCCATCGCCGTTTCTGTCATGTCCCAGCCTCCGCCAGTACGTTATAGGGGTTCGATATTGGAAATCCACACAGCGGTGTCGCCATGCCGGCGCGATCGTTTTGACCGCCCGGCGTTTCCCCGCGCGGTCCGAACATCCAGCCGGCATCATGGATGTTCGTTGCCTGGAAGTCAGCTTTTTTCCTGAGACCATTATATGGAATCGAAAGGTCCACAGAGGATGTTACTAGGTGGCTGCACATGAATTTTCGTCTGTGGATGTCACCGATCAAGCGCCGCCGGCACAGTCCGTCGCTGACCGCGTCATATCAGTCTGTCTACTTACCGTATCGATAGTACTCCTTTCCTTTGCTCTTTGGGGTGTGGTGCTGACATATCAGGCGGGCATTGCAACAGACTTTCCGAGGGCATTGAAGTCTGCCGAAACCGGCCGGACGGCAGTTTTTGTTATCGATCGGCTGAGGATGCTTATCGCGCTCACGCTCATCTTCGTTCCCGGCACGGTCCTGATCATTTTTTTCCGGAAAACGATACGAACATTCCAACACCGGATAGAGGAGAGTCTGGCCCGGGAAGCCGCTAGCTCCAGCTTCAATGAAAGACGCTTCTTCAGCCTGGTACAAAACGCTTCCGATCTGATTATGATTTGTGGCGAACTCGGCACGATTTTGTATCAAAGCCCAACAGCGCAAGCCGTGTGGCATTATCCCGCCAATGAGCTGCTGGGTGTACCGCTCGCCGGACTGGTCCATCGCGACGACCAGCCGGCGCTGACGCAGATTTGGCAACAACTGCTCGAGTCCTCGTCGAGCCCTGCAGGATCGGAGATCCGGACAACGGAGTTGCGCCTGCGTGACGGCGCGGGCAACTGGCGCATCGTCCAACTGATCGTTACAAACCTCCTGCATGATCAGGCCGTCCAGGGTCTGGTCGTGACCATCCACGACATCACCGAACGCAAAGCCTTCGAGGAGCAGCTGACGCAGCAGGCCTTTTTCGATACGCTCACGGGGCTTCCCAATAGGGTGTTGTTCTGCGACCGCCTTGAACAAGCGCTGGTTCGCGTTGGCCGGCGCAAGGATGCGGTGGGGCTGCTTTGCATCGGCCTCGACAACTTCAAGCTGGTCAACGACAGCCTCGGCTACGAGATCGGCGACAAGCTTTTGATGGAGGCCGCAGGGAGGCTTAGAGGCTGTGTGCGGGCTCAGGACACGGTGGCACGCCTCGGGGGCGACGAATTCGCCGTGGTGCTGGAGCGCCTGGCCGGCGAGAGAGATGCCCTGCCCGTGGCAAAGGCCATTGCGGAACAATTCAGGCGGCCGTTCCAGTTTGATGGCCGTGACATCGTCGTCACCGTCAGTGTCGGGATCGCCTTGAGCAGCGCCTACCAGGAAAACGTGCTCCAACTTCTTCGTAACGCCGATGTGGCGATGTACCGGGCAAAGAGCGACGGCAAGGCCCGCCACATGATTTTCGAACCAAGCATGCGCACCGACACATTGGCCCGCCTGGATCTCGAGGGTGACTTGCGACACGCTATCGAACAGAACGAGTTGCGGATTCATTATCAACCAATCGTGGAGATGGTGTCCGGTGAGATTACGGAACTCGAGGCGTTGGTTCGGTGGCAGCATCCGGTGCGCGGCTTGGTGTCGCCGATCGATTTTATTCCGATGGCCGAGGAAACCGGGCTTATAATTCCGCTTGGAAAATGGGTGATAGAGCAGGCCTGTCTGCAGCTTGCAGAGTGGCAGCGACAGTTTCCCTCGGAGCCACCTCTCGCGCTGAGCGTCAATATATCGCCCCGTCAGTTTCAGGAGCCGTTTCTTGTCGCCGATGTGATTCAGGCCCTTCTCGAAGCGGGTTTGCCCGCGAGCTGTCTAAAGTTGGAGATTACCGAAAGCGTCATCATGCGGGATGTTGAGTCAACCATCCGCACGCTTTGGGAATTGCGCCAACTGGGGGTACGAATAGCGGTCGACGATTTCGGCACCGGATACTCGTCGCTATCATATCTGAAGCGGTTGCCGCTCGATGTGCTGAAAATCGATCGCTCGTTCGTCAGCGGCATCGTTGACAACCAGGAGGCCAATGCCATCGTTTGCGCCATTATCGCGCTGGCCAAATCCCTCAATCTCAAGGTGACAGGCGAAGGCATCGAAACAACCGAACAGGCGGATTTGCTGAGGGAGTGGGGATGCGATCAGGGACAAGGCTATTTGTTCAGCCGGCCGCTTGATGTGGAGCGAACCGGCGCATTCCTGGCGGCGGCAATGGAACGGAAAGCTGCTATATCCGAGCCACCTGAAGCGATGCAGCTGGCGGTCTAGCGGGCCGGTCAGGACCAGTTCACCCGCTCGTTCTTCACCTCGACCAGCCGGAAACCGGGCACGGACGTTTTGGGAACGGCCGGCTGCGACGGACTAAGAACCAAGTGCCCTGGCATCCGGCCGCGCTGCGGCTCCGCCTGAACCTTGGCATTGGGGTAGGCGCGCAGGACAGTCGGCAGAATTTCCCGCACTTTGCGAGCCAGCGCCGTCGGTTCGCATTCGCTGCCGATCTGGCCTTGCAATTGACCCCAGGTCAGCTTCAACGGCGCCTTCAGACGCGGCAGCCGGTAGGCGAACAAGGCATATAGGTCGAGGCCGAGCGAGTTGTCCGAGAGCAGTGCGATGCCGCGTCGGTCGAGCGGAACCGCATGCTCGCGAAGGTGGTCATGGAACCTCTGGCTCAACTGCACCTCACCGGACCAGCTCTCCGAGGTGGGATTCCAGAGGTTCATGCCATCGACGATATTGGTATCGGTGATGATGGTTCGTTCGCCGCCCTCGACATCCCACTGCATGGTGAAGGTGCAGCGGCCGATTCGCAGCGCCTGTTCGCGAATAGGTCTGATCGTCCCGCGTTGGCCGCCGCGCACTTCCAGCCCGAGACTGCGCAGAAATGCGCTGAGATTTTTCCCTAGCGAAACGGTCCGTGACTTCAGACCCTCCGTTTGCAGGTGGAACATGATCAGCCGGGCCTTTGGCCCGTATGGGACGCCAACATAGTCTTCTTCGCCCTTTTTCGGCGTTTTGTCGCGTGCCTGGCTTACTGTGGAGGCGACCCCGCTCATGACGCCCGGACGGACCATCAGAGTAAATCGACCGCTTTGGCGCTTCCACACCGCCGTGTTGCTGGCAGGCCGCGCGTGGGGCAGACTCGTTTGACACAGGCCGCTGTGGTTGAACGAAAGGTCATCCCCGGTTGGCAATTCGCTCAGCAGGTCATGCAGGGTTTCAACCCGATTGAGCGCCCGGGCTCTGGTTCCCTTCGACGGCAACTGTTCAGCCTGCCTCCTGGCCTCGTCATAGCCAATAAGGCCTAAGCCGAGTTGTGCCGCCGGGTGGTCGGACATAGGATACAAACCTCGCGTTACAGTTTGGCGTCTTAGCGTATTTTCCCAGTGCAATACGCTGACTTTGACCATCAGAGGATAAAAATCGTCCTCCGGTGGTCGCATTCAGCGCTAAAAGCGACGGTTTCGTTCCGGTTGGCCTCCGAGCCGATGATCATTTCGATATAGACCTGCTGACCACAGGCTTCGCGGGTCGCGTTTGCGCTGAATTCGGCCACCCGGCCTTTGCGGCGGCGTTCGTGTCTGCCGGTAATATGAGTAATACGCTGAAACCGACCACCGGAAGGCCGAGAAGGGTAGCCGACTCCCTTCGTGACCCACAGGGTTACGCTGAATTCGACCAGTGGGCGATCAGGCGATGCGCTGAATTCGGCCACTGGAAGCCGACATCTGCGCTGAATCCGACCACCGGGAGGCCGAAGCGCCTTGAGTCCGGCCACCGGAAAAGGCTTGCGCTGCTTTCGACCACCGGAACACTGCAATCCGCGCTGATTTCGACCACGGTCATACGAGCCTGGACGATGAGGCAGGATCGCATCGAGTTGCTGCTGTCCTGCATTAGCTCGCTTCGTTGGCAACCCCGCACAGGCCGGCAAACCCTCGTGGCTGTTGATCGCCTCGAGCCTATAGGGAGAGTTTATATATTCTCTATAGGAAGAGGTGGCCGAATGCAGCGCGAACAACACCGCTTCGAGCGCCGGATTCAGCGTAAACGGCGCTTGCTTTGGTGGCCGGATGCAGCGCGTCGAGGCGGCACGCTCAGCGTGGATAAATCGGGCTGGCCGGATTCAGCGTGGATAAGCCGGTCAAACGGCTAAAACAGCCCGCAAGCGTCGCCAGCTCGACGAATATGCGCAGCGCCACCAGCTGCCCGCCCGGCAGGCTTATGTCTCAGGGTCGGTATTCCCTGGTGCCGCGTGGCCGTCCTCGAAGGCGACATGCGCCGATCCGCATTATCCGGAACGATCCTATAACCAAGGGATGTATGCTCACCCGGAGGCAAGACCCCAATGCGTGGACTCCTGTTCGTGCTGTTGCTGGCACCTGTAGCCGCGTTCGCCCAAGACCTGTCCGCACTTTCACCCAACGCTAACTCCGTGATGCCGCAGTGTGGTCCGGCGATGGACGGGTTGGCGATTTGCCGCTTCGGCGTGATCTACGAGTGCGAGTTCACCAGCCCCAACGGACTGGAGCGGCACAACGGATGGCGGTGGACAAAGGATGTTTTGCGGTCCTGCCCCACCGCGCCGGTAGCCGCGGATTTGCCCGAAAACGGCCAGGGGAGCCAGCCGCATGATCTCAACTACGCTCCGCAGTATGGCGGCTCCAGTTCCCAGTCCGGCGAATCCTCAGTGCAGCCCCAGCCAGACCATGGATCGTCCTGGCGGCGCAATCAGCAGTGACGCGGTGGGGAGCCTCGGACGACGTGTTCGGCTGGCTACCTCAGAGCTACGGCTCGCGACGATGCCTGGCGCCGCGCAGCCCCCTTCAACCCCGCCCGTGTCCGGAAGCGATCCGTGCCGAACGGTGAAAGCTGCCGCGTGGTGTTGCAAAACCCGAGCCGATCGGCGGTGGCAGTGGCTCAGCGCCCACGCACGGCTTTCGCCAGCATGGCGGCGAAGGCTGTCTTGATGTTTTGCACATACGGGTTCTTGTAAGAAAAGTCCCCGCTGTCAGCGTGGACCAGCATGGTCGCGTTCGCCTCGAAGACGATCAGCGTTCCGTCGCGGCCAAGCCCGCAATCGACACCGAAGAAATCCAACCCGATCGCCTCCCGGATGGCGCGCAAGGCGGCGAAATGCCGCGGTTCGAACACCGCCTCCGGAGCGTGCAGGAATGCCTCTTCCTCCTGCCTCATCCAGACCTGGTTCGCCATGTCTGTGCGGTAATGATGCACCTTCCAGTCATCGCCGATGGCGAGATGGTACGGCAGGATCGCCTCGTCAAGGACGAAGAACCGGTATTTTCGGAAATACCCGTCGGGCGAGCGGTAGTCGAGATACTCGATCAAGAAGTAATCGCCTTCCGGCTCTCGTGAAACGAGGTGCCGCAGATCGTCCGCGCTCTCGATTCGCTCGAAGTCGTCGCCGCCGTGGCAGCCGGCGAGGCGCGCCAGAAACGGTCCCGACGCGGCGTGTCGCGCGTAAAAATCGGGCGCCAGCAGCGCCGCGCCGGGCTGCCGCTCGACCCGCGCGACGCGGCACGATGCGATCCCCGACACCAGCGTGGCGATGCTTGCGCGATCGGTCGCATGAATCCGGTTCGGGTGATTGATCACCGGTTTGCCCAACCGGTCGATCAGCGCGGCCGCGACCGGAAGCATGCCCTCGTCATGGTCGATATCCGACACCAGATTAACGACGACGTCAGCCCGCGATGCCAGGAATGCGGCATCGTATGACTGGTCCGGCAACAGCAGAAGGATATGCGACTCGAACGGCGCTCGGACCGTCAGATGCTCATACGGCGTATTGTACGCGGTCGGCGCCACGACCAGAAGGGCGGCGAAATCCGCCGGGATCTTCGCCGCCTTGTGCGTCGCCAAAGGCTCCAACTCCAGCGCCAGCCGGTAGTGCGCCACCCCTTCCGAAACGCGGTGAAGCTTCAAAAGCGCATGGCCGAGATCGACATGCGCGAGGTACGCGAGGTTCTTGCCGCCGTCGAATTCGAGACAGCGCATGAAGTACCCGATTGCGGCCTCGGTTCGTCCCGCCTCCACCAGGGTTTCCCCCAGTCGCAGATACGCCAGCGCCGAGTCCGGCGCCAATG
>Ga0302319_10013864_pt1 | contig 15085 bp, 12 predicted proteins | sample Bog_T0_2_FD_203319 | JGI IMG/M metagenome (GOLD analysis project Ga0302319, IMG submission 203319) | Peat permafrost microbial communities from Stordalen Mire near Abisko, Sweden - Bog_T0_2 | ecosystem: Environmental > Terrestrial > Soil > Wetlands > Peat | place: Sweden: Abisko, Stordalen Mire... | reverse complement strand
CCCCGCCCTGTATCGGCATGGAAGTACTCGTTGAAGCAATACAAATCCTTCCAGTGCGGGTCTTCCGTAAACTGCTTCTTAGAACCCATCCACGGCGCATAGCCCTTGTTATCCGGCAAATAGAGCGAGCATAACCGCCGATTGAGCTCCCGCGAAACCTCCTGTAGGTTGAGCCACTTTCCCGAACCCACCGGACACTCTACCTTGAAATCGTCCCCATAGAAGTGGTGGTAGCGTTCCAGCGCTTCCACCATCAGATAGTTGACCGGAAACCATATCGGCCCCCGCCAGTTTGAATTCCCTCCAAACAGGTTGGTAGTGGACTCGCCAGGATCGTAGTTGACCGTCCTGGTATCTCCGTCGATCTTCAATACAAACGGGTGCTGCTCATACTCCTTCGACAAAGACCGTATACCATGAGGCGAAAGGAACTGCCCTTCATCGAGGAGCCGCCGCATCACCCGAGCCAGACGGTCTTTACTCGGAATAGCCAGCAGCCGATGCCGATGATCGCCCTCGCCTCCGGTCTCCATCAGCGCGACCTGTTGATACAAATCCCCGCGATTCCTTAAAAACCAGTGCAGCCGGTTGCGAAACCCGGATAACCGGTGAATCACATCCTCTTCCAGTATTTCCACCGCGAACAAAGGAATCAGCCCCACCATCGACCGGATCTTCAAAGGCACCATTGCGCCCTGAGTCTGGAGCTGGTCGTAATAGAACCCGTCTTCCTCATCCCAAAGCCCATGCCCGCCCAAAGTATTCATAGCATCGGCAATAGCTACGAAATGCTCGAAGAACTTCGAGGCGATATCCTCATAACCCGGATTCTCAACGGACAACTCCAGAGCAATCGAAAGCATGGTCACGCAATAGAACGCCATCCAGGCCGAGCCATCCGCCTGCTCCAGAATCCCGCCGCCCGGCAAAGGCTTCGACCGGTCGAAAACTCCGATGTTATCGAGGCCTAAAAACCCGCCCGAAAAGATCTGCTTCCCGGCAATGTCCTTGCGATTCACCCACCACGTGAAGTTCAGCAGCAGCTTCTGAAACACCCGCTCCAGGAACGACCGGTCGCGCTGCCCGTACGGCGCCGAGATCTTATAAACGCGCCACGCCGCCCATGCATGAACCGGCGGATTCACATCGTTGAACGCAAACTCATAAGCCGGAATCTGCCCGCTCGGATTCATATACCATTCGCGCAAAAGGAGCACCAGCTGATCCTTCGCATAAGCCGGATCCACTTCCGCCATCGCCACCATATGGAACGCGTGATCCCACGACGCATACCACGGAAACTCCCAGTTATCCGGCATCGAAAGCACGTCGCGATTATAGAGGTGCAGCCACCCGCAATTGCGCCCATTGCGCCGCTCCGGAGGAGGCGGCGGATAAGCCGGATCCCCCTGTAGCCATTCGAGGACGCCGTAGTTATAAAACTGCTTCGACCACAACAGGCTCGACGTCGCCTGTCGAGCGATTTTCAGTTCAATCGGCGCCTCCGCTTCCAGCCCATAAAACAAATCCGCCTCAATGATGCGCTGCTTAAACACCTCGTCGAAATCGATCCATGCCGTCGAACCTTTCGCGCTCAACCGGAAATGCAGCTCCACATTCCCGCCCGCTTCGATTTCAACCCGGTAATAAGCCGCCGCCTTCGTCCCTTCGTTTGAAGGATTCACCGCGCCCTGCTCGCCATGCACCACGAACCGGTCAAAGCCGTCTTTCACATAGGGCGTGTGATTCGGAGTGCCATACAAGCGCTCGGTATTCGTCTCGTTCTCGGTGAACAGAAACCGGTCGGGCGGCTTGACCGCCTCCAGCGTGAAGCGCCCTAACGACTGATGTTCGCAGGCCAGATGTCGCTCGTCGAGCTGCCGTATCGAAGGCCGCGGAAAATGCCCCTCGCCCGTGCGGCCCCATGACCATCCGTTGCGATACCAGACCGTCGGCAGCAGATGCAAAGTCCACTTCTTAGGCCCCCGGTTATCCACCCGCAGCCGGACCAGAATGTCGTTGCAGGTAACCTTCGCATACTCAATCTGCACATCGAAATACCGGCCCTCGTTGAACACGCCCGTATCGGTAATTTCAAACTCGCCTTCCTGTTTCGAACGGCGCCGGTTCTCTTCCATTAGCCACTGATACGGATAAGGCTGCTGCGGATACTTATACAGCCCTTTCATGTAAGAATGCGTAGGCGTCGAATCCACATAGAAGTAGGCTTCCTTCACGTCTTCGCCATGGTTGCCTTCCTCGCCCGTCAACCCGAACAACCGCTCCTTGATAATTGGATCGGCCCCGTTCCACATCGCCAGCGCGAAACACATGCGGCCCTGCCGGTCGCAGATCCCCATCAGCCCGTCTTCGCCCCATCGATAAGCCCGGCTGCGCGCATGATCGTGCGGGAAATACGACCAGCATTCGCCGGTCGCCGAATAATCCTCGCGCACCGTGCCCCACTGGCGTTCCGAAAGATAAGGCCCCCACCGTTTCCAGTCCTGCGAACGCGCCGCGTCTTCCCCCAACCGAACCTGTTCCGGATTCATTTCCCAATCTCGATAATGTTCTTGATGCCCTTCTGGTTCTGAATCGGCTGCGCGAAATTGTCAATGGAAAACCGTCCCGTGATGAGCCCGCGAACCGCCTCCGGCCACTTCGCATAAAATCCGGTCAGATCCGTCACCGCGTGCTCAAACGCGTCCTTCCCCGCATTCACGGTTCCGAACAGACACTGGTTTCTCAGCACCATCTTGCGCATCACGTCGTCTTTGTCGAAAGGCTGTGGACCATGCTTGCCGGGCACGCCGGTCAGCACGAACACCCCGTTCGGTCCCAGCACGGGCAGTACATCGAAAGCCAGTTGCGAGGAGCCCGTAGCTTCGTACACCAGATCGATTGCGCCCATCTCGGCGGCCATCTGATCGATACTGCGGTCGAGCGCCGAAATGTATTTCCCGCCAATCGCCTTCACGATGTCCGCCGAAGCGTTCGGCTCGCGGTCTTTCGAATACACCGTGACTTCAAATCCATCGAGCGCCAGCGTCATCGCGCCCAGCAAGCCCACCGGTCCCGCCCCCAGCACCAGCGCCGAATGTTTTCGCCACGGCAGCCTCCCCTGGATCTGCTTCACCTGGATCAGCGCCTTCTCGGCAATCGTCAGCGGTTCCACCAGCACCGCCACTTCGCGAATCCCCGCCGGCACCGGATTCATATAACGCACGTCGTCCACAACAAGCTCAGTCATGAAGCCGTGCATCTTCATAATTCCTCGCTCGCGATAGTCGCCGGTGTAGCAGAAGTCCTGACGGCCCGCACGGCACGCAATGCAGTCCGGATGATCGCAGGGCCGCCGCACCATCGGAATCACCAGATCCCCCGGCTTCACCGCGCCCGCTTCAGGCCCCGCTTCCACCACTTCCCCCAAACACTCATGGCCGATCACCAGGTATTCCGACCCGGCCGGCGGCGTGCCATACAAGAACGACGCAATCTCCCGATCCGTACCGCAAACTCCCACATTCAGAACCCGCAGCTTCACCCCCGTGGGGCTTTCAATCTTCGGTTCAGGAAAATCCGCAACCACGCCCAGCGACTTCGTGTCCGGATAAACCGCTGCTGCTTTCATGCAATGCTCCTTAGGATGGCGCGCGCCGGCGAGCCGTCGGAATCCACCAGCTTCAGCGGCAGACAAATCATTTCGTAGCGCCCCGGTACCACTCCGTTCAGGTTCAGTCCCTCAATTACCCAGATGCCGGAATCGAGCAGCGCGTGGTGCGTCTCCACCGCGTCCCGTTTGAAACCGCCCACCGATAAATAATCCACGCCCACCAGCAGCACCCCGCGCTTCGCCAGATGCTTCGCCGCATCGCGATCGATAAACACAAAACCTTCGTCGAACTTCTCTTTATGCCAAACCCGATCCGAATTCACGGTCTTGAAAAGAATCCGTTCGTTAGGCTCAATCCCGAAGGGCTCCAGTTCTTCCAGCGTGATCGCGGTTCCGTTGCGAATGGGAATCACCCGCGCCGGCCCGATAGCCGCATGGAACGGCATCTCGTCGATCGTCGGAGCATCCTGAATGAAATGCAGCGGCGCGTCCATGTGTGTGCCCGTATGAACCCCCATGCTGACCTGCGACACCGTGCACATATCGCCCCTGCTCTGATCCATCACCCGATGGATCTTATAAGGAGGATCCCCCGGCCAGTGCACCATGCCGTTATGCAGCGGCACGCTGATATCGATCCATTGTGGTTGAGCCGGGTCATTCACACCGCTACTCTAGCGGAAAACCGACTTCCAAAGCGACTGAGATTTGGCCGCCGGCAGCTTTACGCCGATCGCCTCAGCCAGCGTAGGAGCGATTTGTAACATATCGATCTCACCCAGCTTCACCGGACGTACGCCTTCACCCGCCAGAATGAAAACCGAGCGATAACCCGGGCGCGTGGGCCAGAATCCGTGCACGCCGTTGTGCGTGCCCGCGCCGATGCCGGGTCCGCGGTCTTCATCGCTTGCCATACAGTCGGGCATGGTGTCGAACGCGGCAACCCAGCGCCCCAGCATCGGTGCTCGCGCTTTCACCTCGGTCATCTTTACTTCGCGCGCGATGCCATACTTCCGCCCCTGCGCCATCAGCCTGCGCAGCCCCTCTGCCACCGCGTTGTCCGATGTGCCGATTAGTCCATCCGCCACCTCCACATGGCCCTTAATGCCGGCCTGCCGCAGCAGAACCTTAGGCCGAACCGTCCGGTTGTCATTTTCAAAACCATGGTCCGAGACCACCGCGACCAGCGTCCCCGGCGCGAGCTTCTTCAGCATCTGGCCAATCAAATCGTCATCGTTCTCAAGAATCTCCCGCGCATAAATACTCAGCGCGGTCGTTTCATGCTGTTCGGCATCGGCTTCGGCCATGTGCAGGAAAACGACATCGGGATTCTCGCCCGAATAGAGGAACAGGCCCGCGTCCGCTGAAGACGAATCGTCCCACAACTCCTTCTCAAAACCAGGGAACATCTTCGCCACCCGCGCTCCCAGCCCCGCTGGCGTCGCCTTCTGCTCAATCGGATCCAGCGGCACCGCATTGCCCTTGTGCGCCTGCCAGTATTCCGGGAAATCGTAAGCCACCCCCGCTCCGATCGTCGAAGGCCAATAAACCGTAGCCACTTTCATGCCGGCTTTCCCCGCCGCATCCCACAGCGTTTCGGTCTTGAAAGCGGATGCCGAAAAGTCGTTCGCAACGATGCCGTTCTGCCACGGCGATACCCCGGTCACAATCGACGCGTGCGCAGGCCACGTCTCAGAAGGCGCCACTCCCACCACCGTCGCGCTCGCCCCGTCCTTCATCAGCTTGCGCAAATTAGGGGCCTTTACCCGAAGCGCCGGATCGTTTAGAAAGCGCGCGTCCATCCCGTCGATCGAAATCACGAGCAGCTTGCGATGCGATGCGGCCCCGGCGAAAGCGGCCATAAGAGCAAGTGAAGCGGCGAGAAAGCGCGGCAAAGCCCATAGTACCGTGACACCGGGAGCTTCGGCCCTTTGCGATATCCTGAAGTTTGAACGTAATGTTTCGTCCACTCGCGGCCTTGTTGACCATGCTTACCCTCTCACCCGCGCTCCCGGCCCAGGACAATGTCGACGCGGCCTGGAAGGACCTCATCAATAAAGGCACCGAGCTTTCCGCCGACGCCCACGACAACGCACAGGCCGAACAGATTTTCCTGAAAGCCCTCCACGAGGCCGAACACTTCGGCGCCAGCGATATTCGCGTCGGGGCCACGCATAATCGGCTCGGGATGGTTTATCGCGAAGAAAAAAAGTACCAGGACGCCGAGAATTCGTTTCGCAAGGCCCTGGCAATCTTCGAAGACCTTTACGGAGCCGACAGCCTTGACGTGGCGAACATCAACTACAACATCGGCAACATCCTGCTGGTGCAGGGCAAAGCCCCCGCCGCGCTTTCGGCCCTGAAAAAATCTCTCGATACCTACCGCCGCCTCTTTGGAGACGCCAGCCTGAAGACGGCCGACGCCCTCTGCGGTGTGGGCGATTCCCTTCGGCTCGTCAAAGCCTGGCAGGAAGCCGAAGCGCCCCTTCATCAGTGCGCTCAGATCCGCGAGCAGGATGGCGGTGTGCTAAGCCCGGATTTCGGTGAAGCCGAGAACAGCCTGGCGTTCGTCTATCATCGCGAAGGCAAGTACGCCCTGTCGGATTCCGCTTTCAAAATGGCCGAAAAGATCCGCGAGCGCTCGAAAGGCATCACCAGCCCGGACCTCGCCGACACGCTCGAAGGCCACGCCGCCCTGCTCCGTGAGATGGGCCGCGACCTTGAAGCGGGTAAGGACGCCCGCGTCGCCGAATCCATCCGCAAGCTTCAGAATCGCGTGAAATAAAGCCGCGGGAAACCGCGCGCCGACGCAGCCCGTCCATCTGTGAGACAACTTACACAGGTGATTCGGATGAACAACAGCTTCAATTCGCGACGTGCTTTCCTCGGCTGCCTCGCCGTCGGCGGCCCCGCCCTGCGCGTCCTCGCCGCTCAGGACCAGCAAAAAGACCCGACCTTCTCAAGCGACGTCAAGGTCGTTAATATCTTCGCCACCGTCCGCGACAAAAAAGGCCAGATTATCTCCGTGCTGGGCAAAGACGATTTCACCGTCACCGAAGACGGCCGCCCCCAGGTAATCAAATACTTCTCCCGTGAGACCGATCTGCCGTTGACCCTCGGCTTGCTCGTAGACACCAGCCTCAGCCAGCGCCGCGTGCTCGGCCAGGAACGCACCGCCAGTTTTCGTTTCATCGACCGAGTGATGCGAGCCGATCGCGACAAGGCTTTCATAATTCATTTCGACCATGAAAGCGAACTGCTCCAGGATTTGACTTCCTCCCGGCCCGAACTGCAGCGCGCGCTCGATCAACTGGAACTCCCTGCCGATGGACAGCCGCAGCTAAGCCGAGGCGGCAATTCCGGAAATGGCGGCGGCGGCGGAGGCTATCCGAGCGGAGGCGGAGGCATCGGTTTCCCCGGCGGAGGCATCGGCTTTCCGGGCGGGGGCGGCGGCCGCAGACGTGGCGGAGGCGGCGCTCCTCAGCAACGCCGCGGCGGCGGAGCCGGCACCACCATGTACGACGCAATCTATCTCGCTTCGAACGAAATCATGAAGAAGCAGCAGGGACGCAAGGCCATCATCCTGCTTACCGACGGCGTCGACAACGGCAGCAAGACTTTCCTCAACGACGCCATCGAAGCCGCCCAGCGCGCCGACACCCTGGCATACTCGATCCTCTTCTCCGACGAACAGGCCTACGGAAGCGGCGGACTCGCAGGCATGAACCGGCGTCCCATGGCGGGCGGTCAGGACCATCCCGACGGCAAGAAGATCCTCGAGCGGATTTCAAAAGAAACCGGCGGATCGTTCTTCGAAGTCTCGAAGAAACTCTCGATCGACGACATCTTCGACCGCATTCAGGATGAGCTTCGCAATCAGTACAGCATCGGCTACACGCCGGATCAGCCAACGGGCTCAGGCTACCGCGCCATCAAGGTCACAACCAAACAAACGAATTACATCGTGCAGTCGCGCGAAGGCTATTATCCCGGAGTCCGATAGCACAGACACGCATCATAGAATCGATGGCTATCGAGCGGCGCACCGTGCAGGTCATGTCGATCGCCTGCGCCGTAAGCGTCGCCAACATTTATTACTGCCAGCCGCTTCTTTCCAGCATCGCCCAATCCCTCGGCATCCCCGGCGATCGCGTGGCCTTCCTCCCCATGTACACGCAAGCCGGAACCGCCCTCGGCATGTTGTCATTCGTCCCTCTCGGCGACATGTTTCCGCGGCGGATGCTGATCGTCACCATGTGCGTCGCCACGGTCTTTGCAACCATGCTGATGGCCCTTGCTCCCACCCTCGCGGTCGTTGCCGTGGCCGGCTTTCTCACAGGGCTTGCCACCATCGTGCCCCACCTGGTGCTTCCGTTTGCCGCCAAACTCGCGCCGGACCGGGAACGTGGGCGAGTGGTCGGTAAAGTCCTCGGAGGCTTGCTCGCCGGCATTCTGCTCGCGCGCGTCGTCAGCGGCTATGTAAGCGATGCCCTGGGCTGGCGCGCCATGTACTGGATCGCCGCGGCCTTGATGCTTTGCCTGGCCGCGGTGCTGCGTTACACCCTGCCTTACGATGAACCGGACGGACATCTGCATTATGCCGAATTGCTCCGCTCCCTCGCCCGCCTCGTGGCGACTCAGCCCCTCCTGCGTGAAGCCGCACTTATCGGCGGCATGCTGTTCGGCGCCTTCAGTTCGTTCTGGGCCACATTGATCTTCCGCCTGGGCACCCCGCCCTACCACTTCGGCGCTCGGGCCGCCGGCCTCTTTGGAATTGTGGGACTCGCCGGCGCGCTGATTGCACCGGCGGCCGGGCGGCTCACGGATAAACGCGGTCCCAAATTTACCGTCACCCTGGCGATCCTCACCACCATCGCCAGCTGGATCGTTTTCTTCGCGGCCGGCAGATGGCTTGCGGGTTTGATCGCGGGAGTCGTTCTTCTCGATCTCGGCGTACAGGCCGGGCACGTCGCGAACCAGACCCGTATCTATGCCCTCATCCCCGAGGCTCGCAGCCGATTGAATACGGTTTACATGGTGGCCTATTTCCTCGGCGGCGCGCTCGGATCGGCACTCGGCGCATGGGGTTGGGCGCATTGGGGATGGACGGGAGTCTGCGTCGCCGGAGCCGCCCAGGGCGCGCTTGCGCTCATAGTAGGGTTACGCAATCGCTGAATGTAAATGAATCTTCAAAATACTTGTGTAACCTAACAAGAGGTCTAACCATCCGATTATCAAGTGGTTTTTGTGCGCCTGAAGCTTAAGGGCGCGGTCTTTCGTTCTGAACGCCGTTTTCGACTGAAAAATTCATGCGCACCCGCACTTACTCTACACTTCTGCCCCTGGGATTACTGATTGCACAGGGCTTATTGGCTCAGGACCCTCCCTCCCCGCCGGCCGCCCAGCCTGTCGCGCCTGCCGTAGGCAAAGGTCAGGAAGAAGTTCCGGGCCAGCCCGGCGTAGTGCAGGATAAACACGCATTCGGCGTCCTGCCCAATTACCGCACCGCGGAAGGCAGCGTTGCATACGCCCCGATCTCGGTAAAACAAAAATTTACAATCGCCAACGATGACACCATCGATGGTCCGTCCTTTGCACTTGCTGCGGCCTTCTCCGGGTTGTCGCAGATCAACAACAGCTCCCCCTCCTTCGGACAGGGCGTGAAGGGCTATGCGCATCGCTACGGCACGGGACTTGCCGATCAGATTTTAGGCAACTATATGACCGAGGCGATCATGCCTTCCCTCTTACATCAGGACCCGCGCTATTTCCGCAAAGGCAGCGGTTCGATCAAGTCGCGCATCTGGTGGGCTGCCAGCCGCTCCGTTGTAGCGCGTAATAATTCCGGCAAGTGGAATTTTAACTATTCGGAATTCATCGGTAACGGTACGGTGGCCGCGATCGGCAACCTCTACTACCCCGACGACCGCGGTTTCTCGCCCACCATGCAGCGCATGTTTACCCAGATCGGAACCGACACGGTTTCTCAGGTCCTCAAAGAGTTCTGGCCGGACGTGAAGCGGAAGTATTTCCATAAGAAGAACGGCGACTCCGCACCGGTAACGCCCGAACTTAAGGCCTCCGCCGGAACAAACTAATCCCGGCGATTCCCGCCGCGCCCGCTTCGATGCATTGCGCGGCATTGGCCGCCGTGATCCCGCCCAGCGCGATCACCGGAACCCGGCTCCCGCGACAAACTGTTCTCAATCCTTCCAGTCCCAGCGGCTCCCGCGCATCCGACTTCGATAACGGAGGAAACACCGGCGCCAGAATCGCATAGTCGGCGCCCTCGGCCGCTGCCACTTCTTCCGCGCTGTGGCATGAGACCGATACCACCAGCGGTCCGAGCTTCTTCACCTCCAAAGGCCCGATAGCCCCCGCCCGCAAATGCACCCCGGCGGCCCCGCACGCCAGCGCAATATCGGCCCGATCGTTCACCAGCACCGGCGCGACCTTCATTGCCGCTCTCACCAGCCGAGTTAAGTCCCTCGCCGACGCCTCGCGTTCCCGCACCTGGATGTAATCCACATCGCCGCGCAGTCCCGCCACCCAGAGCGCTTCGTCGTCGAGCGCCGTACCGTCCGTAATCTGAATCCGAATCAAGTCCCTGCCTGAGGCGCCCGTCTTTTCAGCTTGCTCGTTTCATGGGAATCGCGCGCGTGCCGATGCAGGTCGCTCAGGTTGAAACCTGCCGAGGCGATCGCGATGGCCCCTCCCACGATCAGAGGCAGCGTCAGAACCACGAACATGATTTCGGCCAGCACCTCCGCGGGGCCTTTCTCCGTCAACAGCAGACCGAGAGCATAGACGGCGCTCGATTGATACAGCCCCATGTTGGCCGGTGCGCTCGGCACCAGCGTCACCACCGTCTTCACCACCAGAAGAAAGATCACTTCGCTGGCATTGTACTCGAATTTGTCGGCCCGGCAGATCGCCCAGATCGCCAGCGCCTGCAGGGCCCAGTAAAGCCCGCCGATAGCCATCGCATTGCCCAGTTCGCGCCACCGCCCCAGCTTGTGGACCTCTTCGAGCAGGTGAACGAAACGGGCTGACCAGCTCTGCTTATTCACGAAATGATGTGCATGCTGGCGATGAAACAAGACCCAGAGAAAGAGCAGTCCGATGGCCACGGCGCCCGTTCCGAATACCCACATGCCGCGATCGACGTTTACGTGCTGTGAGATCTGAGAGGTAATGATCAGGTAGAGGATCACGATCCACAAGCCGTCCATGATCCTGAGCAATACGTCCGAAGTCAGCACGATTGAAACGGCTATGTCGTTCTTATAAGAAAGCAGGAAGCACCGGATGATTTCGCCCGTCTTCGCCGGCAGGATATCGTTGGCAAAGAGTCCTACGAACACCGACTGCAGGCAGCTCAGGAACGGAGGCGCGCCCACCGGAGCCAGCAGCGCCATCCACCGCCACGCGTCGGCGAAATAGACCGCGAGCTCGGTCACGATCGCCACCGCGACCCAGGCCCAGCTCAGCGTCCGCAAATGCTCGCCCAGCTGAGCGAACGGGAACTTCGAAAATACCCAAATCAACGATAAGGCCGAGAGTCCATACCCGCCAACGGGCAGCACCCACTTCGGAATCCCCCGGCGCTTGTCTAATGCTCCAGTCACCGTTTCACTCGCAGCCACCCACATGATAGCCTGCATCTCATGTATTCAGCGGAGCCTGCCTCGCTTTGACTCTCCTCCTCCTCGCCATGGGCGCCGTCGCCCTGCTGCTTTTCCTGATTCTCGTCTTTCGGATGCACGCCTTTCTCGCCATGCTCATCTCGGCGTTCGCCATGGGTCTCGCAGCCGGTATGTCGCCCGCCGCCGTGCTCAAGTCGATTCAGTTCGGCTTCGGCGATTCGCTCGGCTTCATCGCCGTGGTTCTCGGCCTGGGCGCCATGATCGGAGCCTATCTCGAACATTCGGGCGGAGGCATCGCTCTTGCCGACTGGCTTATTTCTAAGTTCGGACGCGAACGCTCCGCATGGGCCATGATGCTGGCGGCCTTTCTCGTCGGCATGCCCATCTTCTTCGAAGTCGGCTTCATCATCCTCGTGCCGCTCGTTTACAGCCTCACCCGCGAAGGCAAACGATCGCTCCTGGTTTACGGCCTCGCCATGGCCGCACCCCTTACCGTGCTTCACTCGCTCGTACCGCCCCATCCCGCGCCCGCCGCCGCCGCACAACTGCTGGGCGCGGATCTTGGCCATGCCATCCTCTACGGCATCCTGCTTTCGATACCGATGACGCTCATCAGCGGGATGGTCTACGGCCAGTGGATCGCAAAGCGCATCGACGTGCCTTTGCCCGCCGCCGCTCTCGAAGCTCCGCCCGAACAGGTGAAAAATCCGCCTTCCGTTCTCGTAGTCACCATGCTTTTGCTCCTGCCCGTGCTGCTGATTCTCGGCGCAACGTTATGGCCGAAGAATCCGGTCATGATCCTGCTCGGCCACCCGTTCTCCGCCCTTCTCGTCACTCTGCTTGCGTCCATCCTGCTGCTCGGATCGGCGCGCGGCCTCGATCGCGATAAGATCACCTCGCTTGCCAACAAATCCCTCGCCCCTATAGGTTCCCTGCTGCTCATCATGGGCGCCGGCGGCGCGCTCAAACAGATCATTGTCGATTCCGGCGCAGGCGCCATGGCCGGGAAGATGTTGTCGCAAACCAACATCTCGCCTCTGATCGTCGCCTTCCTGATGGCCGCCGGCCTGCGAATCGCCCAGGGCTCGGCAACAGTCTCCATCATCACCGCCGCCGGCATCATGGCCCCCATCGTGAAAGTAATGCCGGGCTACAAGCCCGATCTCATGTACCTGGCGCTTTGCTGCGGCGGCACCACCTTGTCGCACGTCAACGACGCGGGCTTCTGGATCGTCAATCAGTACTTCGGGCTCACCGTGCCGCAGACGCTGCGCACTTGGACCGTCATGAAGATCGTCTCGGGCGTGGTGGGCTTCGCTATCGTTCTTGTCGTTAACGCTATCTGGTAACTCCGCGCGGATTTGCCCGTGTCCTACACTGGCTTTATATGTTGTCGATCGGGTCCAGAGGCTCGCAACTTGCTCTCTGGCAGGCTCATTACACAAAGGACCGTCTCGAAGCCCGCGGCGTCGAGTGCCGCATCGAAATCATTCACACTAAGGGCGATAAGATCACCGACGTTCCCCTGAATAAGGTCGGCGGCAAAGGCCTGTTCACCAAAGAAATCGAAGAAGCTCTCCTCGATGGCCGCATAGATCTCGCGGTCCACAGCATGAAGGACCTGCCCACCGAACTGCCTGCCGGCCTGACCGTCGCCGCCATACCGCAGCGCGCCGATCCCCTCGATGCCATCATCGGCGGCAAGCTCCGCGACCTCAAGTTCAACGCGAAAGTAGGCACCAGTTCCCTGCGTCGCATCGCCCAGCTGCATCGCATCCGGCCGGATCTCGACATTCAGTCCATCCGCGGTAACGTAGACACCCGCATCAACAAAGTCGAGAAAGGCGAGTACGATGCCATCGTGCTCGCTGCCGCCGGATTGAAGCGGCTCGGCTGGGGCGACATCATCAGCGAAACCTTTCGCGCCGACGTCATGTGCCCCGCCGTCGGCCAGGGTGCCCTCGCCATCGAAACCCTCGAACACGGGCCCGGCCACCAGGCCTGTGCCGCGCTTGACGATCCCTGGACCCGTCTTCCCGTGACCGCCGAACGCGCCATGCTGGCCGAACTCGGAGGCGGCTGTCAGGTGCCCATCGGCGCTTATGCAACGCTCGAGAATACCGACCTGTTTCTCACCGGCGCGGTCTTCTCGCCCGATGGCGCCACCATGATTCGTTACACCGCCACGGGCGAATGCACCAAGCCCATCGAGCTCGGCCGCAATGTAGCCCAGGTCCTGCTGAAGCGCGGCGCGGGCGAGATTCTCAGTCACGTGTACGGCATCGCATGACCAAAGTCTTCCTGGTCGGCGCGGGACCAGGAGATCCGGAACTCATCACTCTTAAAGCAAAGCGTCTTCTCGAGCACGCCGATTGCGTCCTCTATGATCATCTCGCCCCCGCGGAGTTGCTCGATCTCGCGCCCGCCGCCGCTGAACGTATCTATGTCGGCAAGAAGAAGTCCGACCATGCGCTCACTCAGGAAGAAATTTGTTCGCTCCTTGTCGAACGCGGCAGCCGCGGCCTCAATGTCGTGCGCCTGAAAGGCGGCGATCCGCTGCTCTTCGGCCGGGGCGGGGAAGAAGCGGAAGCTCTCGCAACCGCCGGCCTCGCTTTTGAAATTGTTCCTGGAGTCACTTCGCCTTTGGGCATCGCGGCATACACCGGCGTGCCGCTCACGCATCGGGATCGCACCTCGGTCGTCACCTTCGTTACCGGCCACGACGTCGCGAAAATCGATTGGTCGAAGGTGGGTACCGCGGAGACCCTGGTCATCTTCATGGGGCTTTCGCATTTCGACGAAATCGCCGCGCGAATCGTCGAAGCCGGGCGTTCGCCGCAGACCCCGGCCATGGCCGTACGATGGGGCACGCGCCCCGACCAGGAAGTGATCGCCGGAACGCTCGATACTCTTCCCGGCCTGATTCACACGCACGGCATGAAGCCGCCAGCCACCATTGTTCTGGGCGAAGTCGTAGCTCTTCGCAACACCCTGAGCTGGTATGAGAAGCTGCCGCTCTTCGGCCAGACAATTGTGGTGACTCGTGCGAAGCAACAGGCTGCCGCGCTGGCCGAGCCTTTGCGACAACTGGGTGCGGCCGTGATCGAACTGCCGGTAATAGCCATTGAACCGCCATCGGACTCCGGCGCCCTCGATAACGCGATCGCGCGCCTCAGCGAATACGACTGGCTGATCTTCACCAGCGTCAATGGCGTTATCCGTTTCCGCGACAGACTCAACGCGAGTGACTTCGATACGCGTGCCATTCGCGGAAAACTCTGTGCCATCGGCCCTGCGACCCGCGATGCGCTCGATGCCATGAATCTCAAGGTCGACGTGATCGCAAGTGAGTATGTCGCCGAAGGGCTTCTCAAGTCGCTCAGCGGTTGCGACATGCGTGACGCAAAGGTGTTGATAGCGCGAGCGGCGGTAGCCAGGGACACGTTACCGATCGAACTGGCCAAACGAGGAGCTCTCGTGGATGTCGTCGAGGCGTACCGAACGGCAGCGCCGCCGGACCTGCCAACCCGCGTCGCCACAGTCTTGCGTCAGAAGCCCAACTGGCTCACCTTCACCAGCTCTTCCACAGTCACGAATTTCATCCAGGCCGCAGGCGCCACAGAGGCCTTGAAGGCCACACGCACGGCCAGTATCGGACCCATCACCAGCGCCACCCTGCGCGCCCACGGAATCGAACCGACCGTCGAAGCCGACCCCTACACCGCGGAAGGCCTCATACAAGCCATCGCGCACTTCTCCCCAGGCCGTTGACAACTTTCTTCAAACTTTCGTACGCCCCGAATCAGTAGTTTGGAGAAATTCCGGG
>Ga0302319_10013861_pt1 | contig 15088 bp, 11 predicted proteins | sample Bog_T0_2_FD_203319 | JGI IMG/M metagenome (GOLD analysis project Ga0302319, IMG submission 203319) | Peat permafrost microbial communities from Stordalen Mire near Abisko, Sweden - Bog_T0_2 | ecosystem: Environmental > Terrestrial > Soil > Wetlands > Peat | place: Sweden: Abisko, Stordalen Mire... | reverse complement strand
CTTGTCGGAATCGATAAAATAGCAATAATCCAAGAGAGGTCCGACGTTGTTCCATTCCCCCATTTCACTGAGCAGCCAAAGGCCCTCAACCACGAGCAAGGTTGCTTTTTCTCCAATCCTAGTGCTGTTTTTAACCGGGTCATGTAGTTTCCGGGAATACGCGGGGAACGAAACGTTCTCTCCGGCAGCGAACGCCTGCAGGTCTTTGACCAAGGCCTGGACGTCATAGGTGTCAAAACGGCCTTTCACCTGTTTTAGGGGCGTCCCCTCGGAAAAATGCGAGTAGAGGAAACTGTTGGGATAATGATAGGCATCGATGGTGATGGACTCGAAAGCGAATGGCAGGGAGGCGTGTTTTGCCAGTTCCTTGAACAGTACGGCTACCACGGACTTCCCTGCGCCGGTGGGACCGGCAATGCCGATGATCACGCGGGACTTTTTAGAATCGTTGAACACGCCGACGGTTTTCCAAAAGAGATTTGAGTAAAAGGATTTTTGTTTATCGGTAAAGCCGGATATATCGATGATTTGTTCAGTGACCACCAAGGTGGTCGGAAAAAGCATATCAGGATTCTGCATGCCGGCATTTTATCTAAATTTTCCCGAGATTCAAATGCTGAGCGTTTAACTGGTCGCGGGCGCCCTTTTAGGTTCTTGGGCTGTGAGCGACTCCGAATGGAACACGTAACTCTCCATGAACATCTCAAAACACACTTTTATTTTCAAAGATTTTTGCGTTCTCACCCCTCACCTTTTTATCCCTCTCACCTTTAAGGGGCGAGGGAGTCGCGTTGGGCAATCGTCAGTATTCTTCGGCCTCCGCCATGGCAATTCTTTCAGGTTCATTTCTTTTTTGTCCGGCGGGGACGGCGGCATTTCCTCGGTTCTCGTCGTGACAGGCTAGGCCGGGTCGTTTAAGTTTTGCGGATGCAAAAAGTGCCCTTGACGCTTGGCCATTCCCCCGACCCGGATGACGCGTTTATGTTTTACGGGTTGGCGAAGGGGCTCATTCCTTCTCTCGGTTACCAATTTCACCATATTTTGCAGGATATCCAGACTCTCAATGAGCGCGCCACGCGCGGAGAACTGGATATTTCGGCCGTCAGCATTCATGCCTATGCCTTTGTCAGTGACAAATACGCGCTGCTGCCGAGCGGGGCGAGTATGGGCGACGGTTACGGCCCGATGCTGGTGGCGAAGCAGAAATTTTCCCGGGCCGAGGTGGCGTCCAAGGTCATTGCTGTGCCGGGTACGATGACCAGCGCTTTTCTGGCGCTGCAATTATGGCTGGGCAAACCGGCGGCCGATTTTAGATACGTGGTGGTTCCTTTCGATCAAATTTTTCAGACGGTGCAAAGTGGCGGGGCAGACGTGGGATTGATCATTCACGAAGGCCAATTAACCTATCAGAAAGAAGGGTTGGTCGTCTGTGAAGATTTGGGAATTTGGTGGGGCAAAGAGAATGAAGGCCTGCCCTTGCCGCTCGGCGGGAATGTGATTAATAAGCGATTCAATTCGGCGACTCGCCGGCAGATTTCGGATATATTGACAGCCAGCATTCAGTTCAGTCTGGATCATCGACCGGCGGCGGTTCAGCATGCGCTGCAATACGCGCGGGACATGGGGACTGATCTGGCCGACAAGTTTGTGGGAATGTACGTCAATCATTGGACATTGGACTACGGGGAAAAGGGAAGAGAATCGATCCGACGCTTCCTCGGCCGGGGATTCGAGTTGGGCTTGATTCCGCACCGGCAGGAGTTGGAATTTGTGGTTTAATGAGGACTGATACTGAGCAACCCGGCGGAGGCATGGCATTTTTGCGGGCGCCGGGGGGGCTTGGTCTCGTTTTGGTTTTGCTGACGTTTTTTGCCTATTGGGGGGTGTGGAATTGCGGATTTATCAACTTCGATGACTCAGACTATTTCTTCAAAAACCACCATGTTTTGACGGGAATAAGCGGGGGAAACCTGGCTTGGGCATTCATGAGTGATTTGACCGGCAACTGGATTCCGATCACTTGGATTTCGCTGATGTTGGATGCGACCTTATTCGGGACAGGGCCAGTCGGGCCGCATTTGACCAACTTGACGTTGCATATCGCCAACACTTTGTTGGTATTTTGCCTTCTGCGGTCGCTTACCGGCGCCGCGTGGCGCTGTTTTCTGGTGGCGGCGTTGTTTGGCTTGCATCCGATCCATGTCGAATCGGTGGCGTGGGTGGCGGAACGCAAAGACGTATTGAGCGGACTTTTTTTCCTGCTGACCTTGATGGCGTATGTTCGATATGTGCGGTCCAACGCCGCTGGCATAATAAAGCTGAATTTATGGTATTGGGTCGCGTTGGGGCTTTTTATGTTGGGATTGATGAGCAAGTCGATGGTGGTGACGTTGCCCTTCATTTTACTCTTGCTGGATTGGTGGCCGTTGGGGCGGTTCGACGCGGACGGGACGCGGGGGATCCGGCTCGTTGTCGAAAAGATCCCGTTTATTCTGCTGAGCGGTATTACGTGTGTCGTTACATTTCTGACCCAAAAACAGGCGGGAGCGGTGGCAAAATTAACGGTTTACAGCATGCCGGTCCGGGTGGAAAACGCGGTGGTGTCGTATCTTCGTTATTTCGAGAAAACCATTTTTCCCACCCATTTGGCCATTCCTTATCCGTTTGTATTCCAATGGCCCGGCTCGACGATTATATTGGCGATTATTTTTTTGGTCGTGATGAGCGGCGTGGCAGTGTGGATGGGCCGACGGTATCCCTTCATTTTGACCGGTTGGTTTTGGTTTGCCGGGATGTTGGCGCCCGTGATTGGCTTGGTACAAGTCGGGTCTCAATCAATGGGCGATCGTTACAATTATTTGCCATCAATTGGGATTCTGGTTTTGTTGGTCTGGGGAGGAGCGATCGTGATGGGGGCCTGGATTCAACTTCATCGGACCCTGGCGACAACGGCCGGCGGGGTTATGCTGGTTTTAATCGCACTTGAAACTCACTCGCAGAGCGCGTATTGGCGGGATGACGGGACTCTTTTTGGCCATGCCCTGGCGGTTACGAAGGACAATTACACCGCGTATGTGAACTACGGGAGCTGGCTCTCAAAAAAAGGGGACTCCCAAGGGGCAATGGCGCAATACCACAAAGCGTTATCTCTGAATCCTATGGATTGCACGGTCTTGTATGACATGGGCAACGGATACGCGAAGTTGGGAGCCTGGGACAATGCCATCCAGTGTTATCGCGGTGCGTTAAGCATCAAGCCCGAGCAAGCGGATATTTTAAATAATCTGGGGTTCGCTTTTGCCGCCATGAAACAGTGGGTTCAGGCGGCTACGAATTTTGAACGGGCGCTCCGGATAAATCCTGATTATGGGGATGCCCATAACAATCTCGCGAGCGTATTGTTCCACCAGGCAGATTATGAGGGCGCCGCGGAGCATTTTTCCGCGGCAGCGCGTCAAATGCCGGAAAACGAGCAGATTCAGATCAACTGGGGCGATGCCCTATTGCGGCTGGGAAACCGGGACAAGGCGGAAAGCTGCTACCGGCGAGCGCTCGAGATCGAACCCGGTGATGAACGTGTGCAGGCCAAACTTACGGCACTTACCGCTCCGGCGTCACACTAAAACACGGATGGCATTATCGGTGCCCATGACCGCCACGATATCGATGGCATCTACGCGCAGGCAATAGCTGACATCTCCCCGCAGTTCCGGCGCGGCGAGAAGGCGTCGGGCGTTTTCCGAGTTGCAAACTGCGGCGCCAAGATCGCTCTCGGCATACGCATAAGCTGTCCGGGCAATCTGGGCGGAGTCCGAAAACGTGCCAATCAACAAATCGCAGAGGGCTCCGGCTGCCAGGACATCTTCCAAGGCGGCTGTTTTCCCCGTGCCGGCGCAGACCATCAAGATCTCTTCCATTTGGAGGTGGCGGAGGAAGCTGGCCGTGGCGCTGAGGTTTAAAAAAGATGCGGCGAGAACAATTCCGCCCTTTGTGCAGGCTTCCAAGGCGAGGGTTCCGTTGGTGGTGGTCGAGACAATCGTTTTGTCCTTGACCTTGTCCGGGGTGTATTCGCGGGGAGAATTTCCCAAGTCAAACTCCGGAGCCGATTGGGTGGCCTTGATTTTCAGGCCTTCGCGCTCACCGCCCAACAAAAGGTCGGGCTGTTTTTTGCGCAGCGCCACAGCTTCGGAAATTGTGCTGACGGGAATGACGGACTTGGCGCCATTGTTGAGGGCGGTGACAAAAGTGCTCGTGGCGCGCAATACATCAAAAACGATACAGGCTGTCTTGCTTAAATCCGCTTTTTTTAGGACCGGCAACTCGGCCGGTGTCAGAATCACATCAATTTTCATTTTAATAACGCTTACAAATCCTGGCCTTACGCCATACCGGTAACTGTGTACCGGAGAACGCAAAAAGTAATGCAAAATTGCGTGGATGAAATAAAAAACGTGTTTGGGCTGCGCTTTTCCTGTCGATTTGGCCAGGAGTGAAAATGTGAAAATTATATAACTATTTATGGCAGAACAAGTTGTGATGTGAGTGAAAATCTGTTCATATTTTGAATTATTTCTTGAGTTCAGGAATCGGCCGGTCAGACTAGGCATGAATGAGTCTCAGACTGAAGCCCAGCGGATGGTCTTTTTGGCTGTTGAGAATTGCCCTCGGGGCTTTTTTTATCTGGCTGGCTTTTGCGTTTGACGGTGTGGTTCAGCGCAGTGTTCTTCCCTCCGGCGGCGGGGAGGTGGCGCAGCCAGTCAAAAAGGGGGTTGAGGCAGCCATTGCCCACGGCTTGAGCACATATGGTGACTGGCCCTATCTGTTGGGGCTTGGCGGGTTGGCGGTTGGCGCTTTGTTCCTTTTTCGGAAATACCGGGCCAGCCGCGTGGTGATTTTGATTTTGATGGCGGGGATGCTGGCCGGTTTTTCTTCCACGGTTATTCGGAGTACCGTTTGCCGCACCCGTCCGACGGCTCAACATCCGCAGGGGTTTTACGGACCCCGCCTGGACTCCCACTGGATTGTAGGGAAATCCGAATTTGGATCGTTTCCCTCCGGACATACCGCCACGGCGATGGGATTGGCCGCCGCCATTTGGATGTACAGCCGCCGTTGGGCTTTGGTGATGGGAACCGTAGGCGCAGCGATTGCGTGGTCGCGCATCGCGCTGGGCTGCCATCATTTTTCTGACGTCGTAGCCGCGACGGTCTGGGCATTCATAGTGGCGCCAGCCTTCGTTCTTTTATTAAACAGGCTTTGGCGAAAAATTTTCACTCGTTGGAGCAATGGGAGCGCCGATTGGGATGAATCATTCCAAACCGATCCCCTCCTGTCCCCGGGAAAAGTGGGATTGTCCTAGTGCGGATCAATTAAAGGTTCCCTCGCCCCTCGGAGGGGAGAGGGTTAGGGTGCGGGGTGGGCGTTTGTCATTTTTCGAGGTTCATTGGGTGGATCAGCCCTTAAAGAAGTTCCTGAGCGTTTCGATCAATTGGTCGGCCGTGAAGGGTTTTTCCAGCATGGCCAAGACGCCCAGATGTTCGAGTTCTTCCCTCGTTTGTTCGACGATGGCTCCACTTGCGACGATGATGCCAGCGTGGGGCAGTTTTGCTTTGAGCACTCTGGCAAAGTCAATGCCATCCATGTTCGGCATATTAATGTCAGTGATGACGGCCCGCAATTCCGCCTGGTTTTCCGAAACTTGAATCAGCGCGTCGGCTCCGTCAGCGGCGGTGAGGACCTTGAAGTTTAGCTCGGTCAGCAGCATTCGCAAGAAGTTGCGCATGGCGGCATCATCTTCCACCACGAGCAAAGTTTCGCCGTTGCCATCGAAGGAAGGTTGGATTCTTGTGGTTGGCAGGGCCGCGCCATTGTCCGGACGATCGGTTGGCAGGCAAACAATGAAGGTTGAACCTTGTCCCACCACCGAAAAGACCTTAAGGAATCCCCGGTGGCTCTTGACGACGCCGCTGACCGTGGACAATCCCAGTCCGGTCCCCTTGGTAGGGCCTTTCGTACTGAAGAATGGCTCAAAGATACGATCCAGGATTTCTGATGGAATCCCCGCTCCAGTGTCCGAAATACTCCATGCGATATAGGAGCCAGGTCTGGCTTCGGGAATCAAGCTGGCAGCAGCGGCATCCATCTCGAGGTTCTCCGTCTTCAATGTCAGAGTGCCGCCCGCGGGCATGGCGTCCCGGGCGTTGACGCAAAGGTTCAGCAACACCTGCTCCAATTGGGTGGCATCACCCATGATGGCGCCGAGATCCTTCGCATAGCAGGTGCAGAGAGTAATATTCTTGGGAAAGGAAACGCTAATCAGTTTTTCCAATTCCTTGAAGAGCAACAAAGTTTGGACCGGCCGGCGTTCTCCTTCGGCGCCTTTGACGAAAGTGAGCAGGTGTTTAACCATGTCGGTGCCCCGCTTGGCGCTGGTTTCAATGAACTCCAGTGATTCCGCAGGCAGGTCCGGGAAATCGAGCCGCATTAATTCGACGGTGATGAGAATCGGGGTGAGGACGTTATTGAGATCGTGAGCCACGCCACAGGCGAGCGTGCCGATGCTTTCCAAACGTTGAGCGCGCAGCATCTGGCTCTCCGTCTGTTTGCGTTCGGTGATGTTGGTCAATACGCCGACGATGTCCGTTGGCTCGCCGGCCACATTCCGCACCAATTGTCGATTGTCCTGCATCCACAGGTAGTGGCCGGCATTATGCTGGATTCGATATTCGGAGTTCGAGACGCCGCGCTCGATGGTTTCGGTAACACCGGCCATGGCGCGCTCGCGATCTTCGGGATGCAGGTGTTCCACCCACCACTTGAAAGAGCATGACTCTTCGGCGGTAAACCCGAGCATGCGGGGCATGTTTTCACTGATCAGCTCGGGAACCGGAATCACCGGATCACCCGTTACCTTCATAAAGTAGAGCACTGCGGGGCTATGCTTGAGCAGGTGCGCCAATTGGTCGCGGGTGGCGCGCAGTTCGCGGTTGACCCGTTCCAGGGAATTTTTCTTGTTCGCCAGCTTGTTCACCAAACGCTGACTGTATTCCTTCAGTCCATCGACTTCCGGCAGCGCCCCGGTTTGAGGCATGGCATGCGGTTTGGCAACGACTTCGTGCAGCGCGGCAACGATGAGTTCCAGCGAAGCGGGTTTGCTGAGGTATTTGTCCGCGCCGACGTCCAGGGCCAGTTTTTCGTCGTCCGCCGAGCTGAAGGTGGAGGAGTAAATGATGGTTGGCAGGTTGCGAAAGCGGGCATTTTTGCGAATCTCGTGGCACAGCCGGTAACCGTCCATGCGGGGCATCAGGATGTCGGAGATCACTGCGCTCACGGGTTGGTGTTCCAGCAGTTGCATTGCCTCCACGCCATCCCGGGCTTGAGTGACCTCATGACCTTCGCCCTCCAGTTGGGTGCGCATAAGTTTGAGATTCGTCAGATTGTCGTCAACGATAAGGATGTTCACGGGGCCATCTTTCCTCCCGGGCCTCGGACGCCTTTGATGCCATGCTTGATGAGATCTGGCTTGACGTGGATTTCAAAACATTCCGGACAGATTCCATGGCTGAAATTCGCGCTGGTATGCTCAATAAGGTAGCGTTCCACGGTCTGCCAGTAGTCCTGGTCGTCCCGGATTTTCTTGCAATAGCCGCAAATGGGGAGCAGCCCCTTCAATTCTTTTACGTTGGCGAGGGCGCGCGACAGATCGAGGTTGGCTGTCTCCAAATCGGCCGTGCGAGCCGTGACGCGAAGCTCCAGGTCAGAATTCAATTGCGTGATGCTCTCATTGGCGCGCTGGAGCTTTTCCATTGCTTCGGTAAGGTCGGTGTTCTTCTCCTGCAACTTATTGACCAGGGCCTGATTGTATTGCTTGAGCACCACGCTCTCTTCCTCCGCGGGCGGCGCGAAAACCGGGCGCCATTTTTGCTTCTCCAATACCTCCCGCACTGCTTTGAGAATGTCCGACATCGGCGCCGGTTTGATCAGGAACCGATCCGCGCCAATGGTCTGCCCAAGGCGAAAATCATCCGGGGAAGTATAGGTGCTGGTATAAATGATGAAGGGTAGCGCACAAAGCCGATAGTTCTTCCGGATCTCGAGACAAAGCTGGAATCCATCCATATTTGGCATAAGAACGTCGGAGATGACCGCTTCCACGGGCTCGTGCGTCAGTACGTTTAGCGCCTCGTTCCCATCGGCTGCTTCGAGGATGTGATAGCCTTCGCCTTCCAAATTTACGCGCAACAGTTTTCGGTTGGTGGCGATGTCGTCAACGATGAGGATGGTCATAATGTTTAAGGGGCAAGGGGCGATGCGAAGATCTTCGCTTTGGCAGTGACGACCTCCTCGATCAGTTGTAAGAGCGTGCGGGTGTTGATGGGCTTGACGATGTAGGCGTCGCAGCCGGCTTCCAACGTGGCCTTTTTGCCGTATTCCTGTGAAAATGCCGTGATGGCAATGATGGCAATGTCGCGGTTCGCTGGTTCCGCGCGGCACTGGCGGGCGACGGCTAGCCCTTTGATGCCGGGCAGGCTCAGGTCCAATAGGATGACATCCGGTTTCACCGCCCCGATCGAGTAAATGGCGTCGTCTGCGGAAAGGGCGAGCATCACGACGTGGCCGCCCGCCTGGAGCACCTCGCTGGCGAGTTTCAAACTGGTGGGATCATCTTCGATAACAAGTATTTTCATGTTGTGCTTATGGAGTTTTTGCCCGCTGCCCTCGCTAGGAATTCCGCCATCTGTGTCGGCAACCGGCGTGTGTCGATTGGCTTCGTGATGTAGCCATCGCAGCCGGCGTCAACGGCTTTCTGCTCATCTCCGATCATGGCGAAGGCGGTCAGCGCTATGACACGGATATGGCGGGTGCGTTCGCTGGCCTTCAGTATACGCGTCAGCGTGAGTCCATCCATGCCAGGCAGGGCAATATCCATGCAGATCAAATCGGGCAGCGTGCCGGCTAAAATGATCTGTGCTTCCTCGGCGTCCGCCGCCTGGCGAATCTCATATCCCTCGAACTCCAATAGCTCGGAGACGAGCTTGAGGTTGGTGGCATTGTCGTCCACGACCAGAATTTTGGCATTCACGAGGTTCCCTCCTTTTTAATTTCCACCGGCAATACCACAGTGAAAATGCTGCCGTGGGCCGGCTGGCTTTCGACCCGGATGCAGCCGCCTTGAAACTCAATGAGTTTCTTGGTTAGCGCCAGGCCGAGTCCGGTTCCTTCAAAACGGCGCGCCGTGCCAGAGTCCAATTGTTCAAAGTTGTTGAACAGACGGCCAATATCCTCGGTCTTAATGCCAATGCCCGCGTCGCGAATGGCAATTTCCAATTGCTGTGTGTCCAGGCGCCGCGCGCGAATGCTTACCTGGCCGCCGTCATCGGAGAACTTGATCGCATTGGAAAGGAGGTTGTAGAGAATCTGCTTGAACTTGTGCTGGTCCAGCATCACGGCGTCCAAGTCCGGCCCAATTTCGATGGCGATGGCAATCTGTTTTTTATTGGCGATTCCCTGGATGACGGCGGTGACTTCCTCCACCGCTTTGCGCACCGGAAACGTCTCCAAATGGAGTTCCATTTTGCCGGCTTCAACTTTCGCCAGGTCGAGCACGTCATTGATGAGCTGCAGCAAGTGGCGCCCGCTGTTGAGCACATCACCCAGATATTCTTTCTGTTTGGGACGGAGCGGGCCGGGCTTTTCGTCAATCAGGAATTCCGTGAAGCCGATGATGCCGTTGAGCGGCGTGCGCAGTTCATGGCTCATGCTGGAAATAAACTCCGACTTGGCGCGATTGGCTTGCTCCGCCATCCGGCGGGCATGTTCCAATTCCACATTGGTTTGTTGGAGCGCGTGTTCGAACCGTTTGCGCTCGGTGTTGTCGCGGGCAATTTTGGAAACGCCGATGACCTTGCCCTGACCATCCTTGATCGGAGAAATAGTCACGGAGACATCTATCCGCGTCCTGTCCTTCCGGACTCGCATGGTTTCAAAATGCTGGATATTTTCTCCACCTGCGATCCGGGCCAGAATCTCCACTTCCTCGTCCGGCCGTTCCGGTGGGATGAATGATTGCATGGTTTTGCCGATGACCTCTGCGGCCGGATAGCCAAAAAGTTTTGCCGCTCCTGGGTTCCAACTGGTAATCCGGCCGTCGAGCGTTTTGCTTAGGATCGCGTCGTCCGAAAATTCCACCATGGCCGCGAACCGGGCGCTGACCTCCTCCGCGAGTTTGCGCTCGGTAATGTCCGTCCGGATGGCGATGTATTGAATGGGTTTTTGGTTTTCACCCAGGTAAGGCACAATGGTCACATCCACCCAATAAAACGAGCCGTCCTTGGCTTTGTTCTTGATCTCGCCTTTCCACACGCGGCCTTCGCTGATTGTTTGCCAGAGGTTTTTCATGAACTCCTTGGAGTGGAACTCTGAATTGATGATGCGATGATCCTGCCCCAGCAATTCTTCGCGCGGGTATTTGGAAATTCGACAGAACTTATCGTTCACGTACGTTATCTTCCCCTTCGGGTCGGTAATGGCGACGATGGCATGCTGGTCAATCGCCGCCTTTACATCGTTGAGTTCGCGCAGAGCCGCCTTCCGCTCCTCTTCGATCCGTTGCCGCGCGGTGTTATCGGTGCCGATCAACAAATAGCCGATGATTCCGCCCTGGCCATCGCGCAACGCCGTGACCGAAACCACCGCTGGGAAACGGCTGCCGTCCTCGCGGATATAGGTCAGATCGTAAATATCCTCCAAGCCCCGCGAGGCCTTGAATACCAGTGCTTCAAAGCCGGGCGTAATGGGTGTGCCCAGTTCCGCGCTCAATGCTTGCGCGCGCGCAATCACTTCCTGGGGATCCGAAATATCAGCGGGCGTGATTTTGTTCATTGCCTCGGCGGCCGTATAACCCAGCATGCGCTCGGCTCCGACGTTGAATAATTGAATGACGCCCTTCGCATCGGTAGCGATGCACGAGAAGTTGGCGCTGCTGAAGATGGCGTTCTGCAAGGCTCCCGCCTTGACCTCGGCCACCCTGGACTGTTGCTCCAGTATGGCAGTCTCGGTTTGCCGGTGGGCTCGGTACAGGGCTTCGTTGAGCGCGCTGATCACCGCTCCTGCGAGAATCACGAAAAAAAGGTTCCACCGCTGCGCCGTGGAGGTGACCCAGAAGCCGTAATGCGGCACCAAGTAGTAGCTGGCGAGGCAATAGGAACAGAGCGTTGAGAGCAGGCCCGCCCTCAGCCCGCCCACATAGGCGCTGAGCATGATCGGGACGATGAATATGACCAGGGTGGGCTCACTTCCCAACTGGCTGGCAAGGGCCTGACGAAGTTCGAAGGCTACGAGCGTTGCCACCACGGCGAAAAGATATGCCTGCCAGGATTTTAGAATACTATTATTGCGGCCGACCTCGCTGAGGATTTTCGCTGTGACGGACTTGCCGTCGAGAATGGCTTTGTTTTCCATGATGAAAACCCCTTTAATTCCGAGGTCCTGTCCAACGACTCCGCCGGATAGCGACTTTCCCACTAGATATACCATCTACCTATTTCCAAGGATGTCGAGAGAATTCGCCCAGCACCAACGAGGTAGGCGTATCACTCCTGTGCGCGCCGTCGTCGCTCACGTTGGCGCTAGAGACCGAATTCAGTCGTTCAGTATTACCAAAACCGGCGTCCTAATTCTCCCCCGGCAGGTGTCAAATCCGCTTCATGATAAATCAACGCGACATCAAGTGCCAACAGACCGGGCTAGTACGACCGGGGGATGGACAAGTTTTTTTCAACGGTGGTGGCCGGTAGCTTGAATCCGATCCGGGTTTGCAAGACTCAATTCAGCTTGGTGCGGATGTAGTGAAACAGGTATTGCTGGGCGTAGCCGGCGTGGGGGCCGAAATAGGAAGCGGCGAAGGCGTGCAATTCTTTTTCCGTGGCAGCCTTCCTGGAAAAATACAGTTGTTGCAGGGCCCGGGCGATCCAGACATCCACGGGAAACGCGGTGTCAAAGCCATAAGCAAAGAGGAGAACGCAATCGGCGATTTTTCCGCCGACTCCGGGCAGTTCCATTAATTTTAACCGGGCTTCCGGACGGGATACCCCCCGCAAAGCTTCGAGTGAAATGCCGCCGGTGGCGATGGTTTTGGCCGCGGCCAGCAAATAGGGTGCGCGAAATCCCATCTTGCAGGCGCGCAACCGGGCTTCAGTAGTTCCGGCGATTTTGTCTGGCGCGGGAAAACTAAAGGCGGCGTGTTCGCCGGCGGGCACGGGCACGGGATCGCCAAAATCTTCGCAGAGGCGGCGGACGATCTGGCGGATTTGAACGATCTGTTTGGTGGAGGAGAGAATGAAGGAAGCGAGACATTCCCAAGGATCTTGGCGCAGGAGCCGCAAACCCCGGCATGCGGCGACCGCTTGTGTCATGGGTTCATCTTGGGGAAAAGTTTGGCAAATGGTTGCCATGTCCACTTCGGTTTGGAGAAAATTCTGCAGCCATTGCCAATCCGCTACCGGTTTGAAAGTTTCCGCCTGAATACCATTGGGGACGGAACGCAGGCGGACCCAACGCCCCTGGAGCACGCCTGTCCAGATATCGCCAGCGCAGTGCCAGCGGAAGACCTGGCCGGAATCCAGCGTGGCCGCGAGGTCGTAATCAATGGCTGGCAGGACAACTTTTTTGGCGGGCATGGAAACTATTTCAAATGGTAACACGCCCACAGGTGCAGTCGCCGGATCAGCTTGTCATTGACGCGGACTTCTTGAACGCCCAGGTCGGTGACGGATTCGAACTCGCGGACCATGCGCGGCGGCAGCGGCGCGGGCGCTGGTATGCGGGCGAAGTCATAAGTCACCGGTTGGCGGAGCAACCATTTCCCCAGCCAGCCGGGCTCGAGGGGGAAAGGATTGACGATGGTGGCGTAAATAGCGTTCTGGCCGACACGATGCGCCCGATAATTGTATTCCGCCAGGAAATAGAACTGGTTGATGGGGGTGTCCGAATCCACGCAATAAACCAAGGGTTCGGTTTTCATGGCATCGTGAGCTTCAGGCAGGTAAAACGAAAGTTCGCCGGTCAAGCCATAATGATCGGCGATGATGAAGGCGGGCTCGCCGTTTGCGGCGAGCGTTTCACGGGCATTTTCAATGAGGACGGCGGTTTGTATCCAACCCCGGCCGCGGTGCGTCGGGTCAATTTCACCGGGCAGGGGAGAGCCGACGATTTTACCGATGAGACTGGTCTGATGCAACAGTACGACGACAAAGATGCCCAAAGCAACGCCGAGAGCCAGAAAAGGCCGGGCCACGCGGGGGCGCTCCCGCCAGTAACAAACCATGAGGCAGAACAGCGGCGGCACTGAGGGGGCGATCCAGTTGGGCAAAATGCGCGAGTGGAAGGACCAGAGTCCGTAGCCGATGAAAACAGGAGCGCCCATGCAGAAGAAATAAAGCATTAGGGGTCGTTCGCGCCACTTGCTCCAGAAAGCGATGGCCGCCCAGAGGGCGCCAATAAAAAATACGGGATTGAGCAATCCGAATTGCACGGCGGCAAATTCATAAAAATAGTTGAGGGTTGGATGCCATTGACTGTGGAGACCGGCATCGCCCGCCACGTGACGGACGGTAATCCAGTCGTGTTGGGCGTTCCAAATAATCACGGGCGTGGTGGAAATCAGGAACATGAGCAAAGCGAGCCACGGGCCGGCGTAACGCAATTGGCGACGACTCGGGGGCCAGAGCAGGAAAAATAACACCCAGCTCGCGAACTGGCACATGGTGGTGTATTTGCACAGAAAACCAAGACCGGTGGCCAGGCCAACTTGCAGCCAATAACGGTTTTTGCCTTCATCTTGGAGCGCTCGCCAGCCGGCCATTAGCGCCCACATCCAGCACAAGACCATGGGAGGATCAATGGTCATGAGGATGGTCCCGACGCCGAGCAAGGGGGTGGCCATCACCACCATCAGCAGCCAGAAGGCGGCCTTGGCGCTGACTTCGCGAGCGAAGAAGCGCACCAGCATCAGGCCTAGCACGGAGGCAAAAAGCGGTGAGAAAAAGCGGACGCCAAAGGCTGTGTCACCGAAGAGGGAGGTGCTGGTGAATTGAATGAGGGCGATACCGGGGGGTTTGCTGTAATAGGAGAGGGCCAGATGTTTGGACCAGACCCACTGATACGCTTCATCCTCCACCAGCCCGAGCGTGGGGGTGGCAAGATAGATCCAGTTTCCGATCAAAATAACGGCGATGAAGAAATAGCTTAACCGAAGCCAGTGCGAGCTGGAATCGGGGGCTGGATCGGCGACTGGAACAGAATTGGGCGACAACAACGATGGTAATCGCCGATGCCATTCCGGGAGGAAATGGCGTCCGAGAAACTGCCACACGGCATTGATGAACACGGCTAACGCGACGGCGTAGCCTGCGCCGAGGATGAGTCCAGCCAGCACATCGCTGGGATAATGGACGCCATTGTAAATGCGGGAGAAGCCGATACTTAGAGCCAAGGGTCCCATGATCCAAAGGCTTCGGCGATAGAATAAAAAGATGACCATGGCCATAGCCCCCCAATTGGCGGAATGAGCAGAGGGCATGCTGCCGGTTTCGGTACAGCCGACGCGCTCGACAACATCCGGGAACAAGGCAATGCACGGGCGGGGACGTTCGATGGTTTTTTTAATGGTATTCACCACCAATGGGTCGCCGATGGCGACGACCAGGATGATGAGCAGGGCGCAAATCCGCGCCCGGGTTGAACCAAAACAGAGAACGCCAATGACTGCCAGCAGCGCCGCCGGGATAAACCAGCTGTTGCCGCTTAAATTGGGCATCAACCAGTCAAAAAAGGAATTGCCCAGGGACCGGTTGATAAAATGGAACAGAGCGGTATCGAGTGATTGCAGCCAAAGCATTGGGGATAATTTAAACGGACGATCGCGGAAGCGAAATCAATTTAGAGTTTTTTATGGAACGGAGGGGCACACGTTCTGCCGGAGGTCGAAGGAATAATGACGGTTGTCCAGTGCGGCTTCCTCGCCCCTCAAAGGGGAGAGGGATTAAGGGTGAGGGGTGAGGACCGCTGAAATCAATACCCCCATTTGCAG
>Ga0302319_10013860_pt1 | contig 15088 bp, 11 predicted proteins | sample Bog_T0_2_FD_203319 | JGI IMG/M metagenome (GOLD analysis project Ga0302319, IMG submission 203319) | Peat permafrost microbial communities from Stordalen Mire near Abisko, Sweden - Bog_T0_2 | ecosystem: Environmental > Terrestrial > Soil > Wetlands > Peat | place: Sweden: Abisko, Stordalen Mire... | reverse complement strand
CTCAGCATTTCCTGGCTGGGGCAGCAGCTTGATGGTGTCCCGCTGCCACCGGGCGCTACCGCGTCCATCGCCGACCGTAACGGCACCATCCTGGCTCGGACCCCTGACGGCGCAGGCCGCGTGGGCACACCCGGACTTGCCAAAAATCGGTTGAGCCGCCGAGAAACTGAACTCAGAACCACCCCGATGGAGGTCCGGGGCGACCCACGGCACATTGTGGCCTATTCGGCCGATCCGACGGGCTTCCTCATGTCCGTAACGGTCGAACGCGACGTCACCTTCGCCGCGATGACGCAGGCCAATCAGATTGGATTTGCGCTGATCATCCTCGGTGACGTGCTGGCACTCGCCGCGACGGCTTTCCTCGGGGCGCGCCTGATCGGCCGCCCGGTGCGCCAGTTGCTGGTGACCGCGGAGCGTTGGCGAACCGGCGATCTCGCAGCTCGCAGCGGCTTGCCCAAGGACGGCAGCGAATTCGGACGGCTTGCTACCGGCTTCGATGACATGGCGGCGGCGCTGGGCGAGCGCCAAGCCGCGTTGCATCGCCTGACCGATGATCTTGAAGCGCGTGTGCAGGAGGAGGTTGCGGCCCGCGAGGCGGCGCAGGTACGCGCGGCCCACGCCGAGCGCGTGCAGGCGCTTGGCCAGCTTGCGGGCGGCATCGCCCACGATTTCAACAATGTGCTGCAGGCAGTCGAGGGTGCCGCCGCGCTGATCCTGCGCCGCCTGCGCAGTGAAACCGATGTGCGCCGCCTGGTGCGGATCGTCATGGATGCGTCCGAACGCGGTGCCTCTATCACCCGTCGTCTGCTCGCATTTGGCCGCCGCGGCGACCTACAGGCCGAAGCGCTGGACGTGGCCGCCTTGTTGGCCGACATGCGCGAGATGCTTGCCCATACGCTGGGCGCCCCCATCAATGTGGGTGTCAAGCTGGGCGCAAATCTTCCGCAGCTTTTCGCCGATAAGGGACAGGTCGAGACAGTGTTGGTCAATCTTGCCACGAACGGCCGCGACGCCATGCCGGAAGGCGGCCGGCTGACGCTGTCCGCCGACACGGACATCGTGCCGCGGGCGGGGTTGCCGCACCCGTTTGGACTTGCTCCCGGGCGCTACGTGCGCCTCACTGTGACGGACACCGGCATGGGGATGGGGGCAGCTACGCTCGCGCGCCTGGGCGAGCCGTTCTTTACCACCAAGGGCGTCGGCCTCGGCACCGGGCTCGGTCTGCCGATGGCAAAGGGCTTTGCCGAGCAGTCCGGCGGGGCGCTACGGGTCGAGAGTGCTCCGGGCAAGGGCACTACGGTCACGCTTTGGCTGCCTGCCGCTGCGCCTGCCAAGGCCGGGACGGGGGAGTCGCAGGGGGCAGGGGGAGCAGCAGCAGGCGGGGCAAGCAAGGCAACGACGCCGACCAGGGTCCTGGTGGTGGACGACGAGAGGCTGGTGCGGGAGACACTTGCGGAAAGTCTGCAGGATGCGGGTTACGGCGTGCTGGTCGCCGACGGCGGCGCACGGGCTCTCGGCCTGCTGGCCTCGGGGGCAGCGGTGGATATCCTCGTCACGGATCTCTCCATGCCTGGCATGGACGGCCTCGGTCTCATTCGCGCCGCGCAGGAGCAGCACCCCGGGCTGCCGGCCGTGTTGCTGACCGGCTATGCCGGCGACAGCACCACCCTTGCAGTGGACGGAGCGATCAGCGGGGCGTTCTCGCTGCTGCGCAAGCCGATCCGCATCCATGAGCTCGATGACCGGATACGGGCGCTTTTAACGACCGGCAGGACCATTGCTTAGTCCGGAGCAGGGCACTGGATGATGGCACGGGAAGGCATGAAATCAGACGAAATCATTTGTGCGCCTATATGATGATCAGCACTATCCGACAAGGCGCATCAGGCATGGATCGTACTCCAGACCTCGCAGGCTCCGGCGATGCGGGGCTCGTAATGAAAGCGGATCGGCCGATGTCCGGAAACTTTGATCACGATGCGGAACATCTGCGGAATGAGGTCACCCGCCTCCGCGCCGTTCTGCGCGAGGAGACGAGCGGTCGTCGTCGCCACAAGCGATACCCTGGCAACGGCGCCACCGCATTGCTGGCGGCGCACGGACATTTGCCCATCTCGGTTTCGATCCATGACGTTGCTCGCGGCGGAGTGGCGGTGAACTGCGAGTGGAGGCTGCCATGCGGCGCGGACGTTACGGTCGTGCTGCCCGGCGCGCGGGATGCGGTATCGGGACATGTCGTCCGGTCCGATGGCACGGTGCTGGCGGTCATGTTTCAGCAGGATGCCGAGAGTCTGGCGCAACTCGACCGTGTTCTTACCTGGTTCGATGGCACCCATCGACGCGATCTGTCCGAACCGGACGTGGCGACTTCGGCTGCGGCCGGCCTCGGGACTGATGCCGATTCCGTATCCAGGGGGTGGGTAACAGCGACGACGTCTGAATTGTTGTCGGAAAGCAAAGCCATTCCATTCGCCACGATACTGGAAGGGCGGCTCGCCTTTGCCAATCCGGCATTCATGTCTCTGTTCCGAGCCGGCGAGACTCTCACCGGATTGACCTTGCCGGACCTCATTGCCCTCGAAAGCCGGAGCGTCGTGGAAAACTTGCTCGCCGATCCCGGAGACTCGCTGGCGACCTTCAGGGGACGGGCGGTCCGGCTCGACGGCACGGCGTTCGACGTTGAATTGCTTCTGGCGCGGGAGACGCTCAACGGCATACCGACCACCTGCGTGTTCGCCACGGATGAGACGCAGCATCGCAGCACCGAGCAGCATCTGAGTTATCTTGCTTACACGGACGTGCTGACGGACTTGCCCAACCGGGCGCTTCTGATGGATCGTTTGCGTGACGCACTCATCAAGGCGCGGTCCGAAACCTCCAGTCTGGCGGTTCTGATGGCCGACCTGGACGGCTTTAAGACCATCAACGACACGTTTGGCCACCAGATCGGGGATGTCGTTCTTCAGACAATGGCGCGGCGTTTTCTGGAATGTGTCCGGGGAGCGGATACGCTGGCACGCCTCGGCGGAGACGAGTTCTGCGTGCTGCTGACCGGCATCAAGGATGTCGGCGAAGCGGAAATGGTGGCCACTCGCCTGGTTGAAGCCACAAGCACGCCCATCGCGATTGATGGTCAGGATCTTCTTGTCGGCGTCAGCGTGGGGATCGCGCTGTATCCTGATCACGGCGCGATCGGCGAAGCGGTGCTCGCCGCATCCGACGCGGCCCTCTACGACGCAAAGCGGTGCGGCCGGAACCGTTACGCCGTAGCGTCGGTCCCAATTTCCTTCAAGCCGGTTTCTCTGCCCCTGATTTCCTGGACCGCCGCCTGTGATGTCGGTGTCAGGATGATCGACAAACAGCACCGCCGGCTGGCTGAACATATTAACGGCCTGGCGGCATCTTTACAGCGCGGGGATGACCAGACGGCGATCTCGGAGATGCTGGCGAAGGCACTGTCTTACACACGGCACCACTTCGAGAGCGAAGAGCGGCTCATGGACAAAATCGATTTCAAGGGTGCCCCAGCTCACCGCCAGAGTCACGCCCAGCTTCTGGATGACCTTCAAGGGTTCTCAGCGGGATGGGACATCCGAAGCCTCAGCCTCACAGCGAGGTTCTTGCAGGAGTGGTTCCTGCTTCACCTTGAAACCGCGGATCGCGAGCTTGCTGTAGCGCTGATATCCCGCGGCTTGCATTGAATGTGGCGGCTCGCCGCAACGGGCGCAGCGCCGAGCCGTCGCGGATTGATACCAGACCCGCTGCGCCGTGCGCCGCCGGCGGTGCAATCCGCCCGGAGGGGCGGTCTGTTCCGCTATCATAATGTGACGCAGCGGTGAGCAACGTTTTCCAAACGATCCCTATACATTTAGGAGCGACGGCGCGACGGCGATGGCACCGCCATGGATTCATATATTGAAACCTTCGCCGAAAAAGGACGAGTCATGCGGAACCCGAAAGATTTGGGCGGTCGACATACCGGCCTGATCTCCGCCTGCGACCTAGCTGACCTGGCGGGCGCCGCAGTCTCCCGATCCGTGCAAATTTCTTTCATCGACACAACAAGAAATGCCGAACGATGAGCGATGAGACTTCCTTCGAAACCGGACATCTGGTTTTGGACGGGCTGTGTACCGTACGCACGGCCGACGACGTGCACGCGAAACTGCTGGAAATGACGGCGCGCTATCGCGCACTGGACATCGATTGCAGGGCGGCGGAGGAGATTGATCTCAGCTTCGTCCAACTGCTGCTCGCCACTCGATTGAGTGCGCGGCTCGGGGCCCGCTCAGTCACGCTTGCGCATCCCGCCGGTGGTCTGTTGCGCGCCGCGCTGGAGCGCGGCGGGTTCCTGTCCGGTACCGAAACAGCCGATCAGGCGTTCTGGCTTGGATCGGAGTGCGTGTCATAGCCAAGATCGTTCTGACCGTCGATGATTCGGCCAGTATCCGCCAGATGGTAAAGCTGACCCTGACGGGGGCCGGTTACGCCGTCGTCCAGGCGGCGGATGGTGCCGACGGACTGGCCAAAGCCCGCGCCGCGGCGGTCGATCTGATTGTAACCGATCTCAACATGCCGGTGATGAACGGGCTTGGCCTGATCAGGGAACTGCGGAAGCTGCCATCATACCGAGGTGTCCCGATCATCTTCCTGACAACCGAGTCCGATGCCGCGCTGAAGCAGGAAGCCAAGGCCGCCGGCGCGACCGGTTGGATTACAAAACCATTTCAGCAGGACCAATTGATAGCGGTCGTCCGAAAGGTACTTGGCGCATGACAGATCCAGATCCGGCAGAGACATTCCGCCAGGAAGCTCAGGAGTTGCTCGAACAACTCGAACAGGCACTGCTCGATCTCGAATTCGCGCCGGGCGACAGCAACCTGATCGACAGCGCCTTTCGCGCCCTTCATACGATCAAGGGTTCTGGCGCGATGTTCGGCTTTGACGCTGTCGCACGCTTTACCCATCATGTTGAGACCGCTTTCGACCTTGTGCGAAAAGGCAAGGTTCCGCCAAGCCGCGAACTGATCGCGGTGGCGCTCGCCGCCAAAGACCGCATGCGAGTCCTGATCGAGGAGCCGGACACGGTCGATATGGCGGCCGGCGAGGCGATCTTGCAGGATCTGGCCGCCATCGTTGACGACCCAGGCAAGTCGCCCATCAAATCAGGGCCGGAGCCGGGCGCCGTCACCTGGCGTATCCGCTTTCGCCTGGCGACCGACGCGATGGCGCTGGGCACCAATCCGTTGCTGCTGCTGGACGAACTTCGCGCGCTTGGTTCGGCGACCGTGGTCGCCCATACGGACGCAGTGCCGACGCTGGAGGTCCTGGTTCCGACAGATTGCTACCTGTCCTGGGACGTTGTGCTGACGACCGTTCATCCGCGAGCGGCGATCCGGGACGTCTTTATGTTTGTCATCGACGACATGGAACTGTCGATCGAGCCGATCGATACCGCCAGCGAACCAGCGCGTCTCGGCAAGATTTTGACGGACCGGGGTGATGTCGGGCAGGGCGCAGTGGAAAATGCCGCCTCCAGCCAGGTGAAACTCGGCACGCTGCTGGTGGCTTCGGGCGATCAGACCCAAGGCAAGCTGGATTCGGCGCTTGCCGAGCAGCAGCACGTCCGCAGCGCCAAGGATGCCGCGGCGAAAGCCGCCGACAGCATCCGTGTGCCGGCCGCACGACTGGATGAGCTGATGGAGCAGGTGGGCGAGCTGGTCATTGTGCAGTCGCGCCTCACTCAGGTGGCGGCGTCCAGTACCGACATGGAAGTCAAGTCGATCGCCGAAGACATCGAGCGTCTAACTCTGGCATTGCGCGACACCACCATGGGCGTCCGCACCCTGCCGATCGGCTCGTTGTTCGGGCGGTTCCGGCGACTGGTGCATGATCTGGCAAATGAATTAGGCAAGCAGATCGAACTCATTACTATTGGCGAAGAGACGGAACTCGACAAAACGGTGATCGAGCGGTTGAACGACCCGCTGATCCATCTGATCCGCAATTCGATCGATCACGGGCTGGAAACGCCTGAAGGGCGGCTCGCGGCGGGTAAACCGGAGCGCGGGCGCATTACGCTATCAGCGCGCCATGCCGGTGCCGAAGTTCTCGTCTCGGTCATCGACGATGGCCGCGGTCTCGACCCCGCCCGCATCCGGGCCCGCGCCGAGGAGAACGGTTTGCTGGCGCAGGGCGCCAAGGTGTCTGACAACGAGTTGTTCCAGATCCTGTTTCAACCAGGTTTTTCGACAGTCAGCCAAGTGACGAACCTCTCGGGCCGTGGCGTCGGGCTTGATGTGGTCAAGCGCACGATCGAGGATCTGCGCGGCAAAATCGATATTGTCAGCACGCCCGGTTCCGGCAGCGAAATGTCGCTGCGGCTGCCGTTGACGCTGGCGATTATCGACGGGCTACTGGTTCGCGTCGGTGCGGCACGCTATGTGCTGCCACTTTCCGCGGTTGAAGAATGTGTCGAGCTTTCGGTGGAGGAGGATGCCCGTTCGCGCGGCCGCAACTTCCTCAATATCCGAGGCGACCTGGTGCCGTACCTTCGCCTGCGGGAGATGTTCCGGGCGTTGGTGCCGCCGGATCATTACCAAAAAGTGGTGATTGTGTCGTCGGCTGACTTGCGGATCGGCCTGGTGGTCGATCAGGTTATCGGCAACCATCAGACAGTTATCAAGTCGCTTTCGAAATTCCATGCGGATGTCGATATTTTCTCGGGCGCAACTATCCTGGGTGACGGCACGGTGGCGCTGATCCTGGATATAGCCCATCTCGTCGGACTGGGTGCGATCCCGGAACCCCAGCTTAGAGCCGCCGGTTAGAGCTCAGGAGAACCACAATGACCAAATGGCATGGTGATCGGCCGCTGGAAGTTCTGACGCTGGGGTTGCAGGGAGAGATTTTCGCTCTTGAGGCAGCCTATGTCAGGGAAATCCTCGATCTGGTTCCGATCACTGAGGTGCCGGACAGCCGGCCGTTCGTCAATGGGCTGATCAACGTCCGCGGCAAAGTTGTTCCGCTGGCGGACCTGAGACTGAAGTTCGGCCTGGAACAGACGGCGGCGACCATCGACACGCGCATCGTGGTGCTTGAGGTCGTGTATCAGGGCAGTCCGGCGATTATCGGTATTCGTGCCGACAAAGTCTACGAGATCATTGAAATCCCGGCATCAGCGCTAGAAGAGACACCGCGCATCGGTATGCGATGGCGGCCGGACTATATCCTGTGCATCGGCAAGCAAGGCGAGGGTTTCATTGCGATTATGAACATCGAACGCATACTGGCCGACAATGATGGCTGCGAAGTCTCGGCAAACCGTCCATTCCAGCAGCAAAGCGCCGCTTAAATGGAAGAGGTCCCTACACGGATCATCATCATGTTGGAGCCTGCCGCGGCTTTTGCAACGATCAACCTCGCGGCAACCCGCCGGCACTGCCGGCGGCGCAAGGACCGCTGACTTCGACAAGTATCGAGCGCCTTACGGCGCTGATAACCTGCACTCAAACGAACGCTGTTGTATCTGGAGTTTCCAATGTTTTCCATGAAATCGCACAAGAATGGCGAAGCTCGGATGGAGTTGCTGGAAATTCAGCGCCTCACCCGAGAGATCAGCGGGGGATCGCTGACAATCCGTTCCAACGTGGCTTCGGGGTCGGACGAGAGCAAAGCGCTTCTCTCGGCAGTCAACGACCTTCTGGACGCGGCCCTGCTGCCCATCGGCGAGGGCAACCGAATCCTCGATCAGATCGCGCATGGCAAGGTCGATGAACTGATCGCCCAGACCTACAAGGGCGACCATGAGAAGATGAAGCAGAACGTCAACGGCATCGCCCTGGTGCTGCAGAAATTCCAAACGGAACTCGGCAAATTGACCGAGTACAGCCGCCAAGGGCAGTTGGAGAAGCGCGGCGACGCGGCGGCGTTCCAAGGCGCCTATGGCGAGGTCATCAAGGGCGTTAACGAGATGCTGGACGCCATCCTGATCCCGATCGGCGAAGGCAACCGCATCCTGGACCAGATCGCCCGCGGCAAGGTCGATGAACTGATTGCCCAGACCTACCGCGGCGACCATGAGAAGATGAAGCAGAACGTCAACGGCATCGCTTTGGTGCTGCAGAAGTTCCAGGCGGAGTTGAGCAGGCTGACCGAATTCAGCCATGAAGGCCAATTGGCGAAGCGGGGCGATGCCAGCGGCTTCCAGGGCGCTTACGCCCAGGTCATTAAAGGCATCAACGAGATGCTCGACGCCATCCTTTTGCCGATTGGCGAAGGCAACCGTATCCTCGATCAGATCGCCCGTGGCAAGATCGATGAACTGATCGCCCAGACCTACAAGGGCGACCATGAGAAGATGAAGCAGAACGTCAACGCCACGGCCCTGGTGCTGCAGAAATTCCAGGCCGAGTTCGCCAAGCTGACGGAATACAGCCGCCAGGGCCAATTGGACAAGCGCGGCGACGTGGCGGCCTTCCAGGGTGCCTACGGGGAGATCATCAAGGGCGCCAACGATATGCTGGACGCCATTTTGCTGCCCATCGGCGAGGGTAATCGCATTCTGCGCCAGATCAGCGGCGGTTACCTGACGGACCGGGTCGAACTCGAATGCAAGGGCGACCATCAGAAGATGAAAGATGCCGTCAACGGCGTACAATCCTGGCTGAAGGCTTTGATCGCCTATGTCACCGCCATCGCCACTGGCGACATGACCGCTAGCATGGACAAGGCATCCGACAAGGACCAGATCCACGAATGGCTGATGCTGCTGAAGACCAATATCGGCAACGTCGTCAGCGACGCTGATACGCTTGTGAAGGCGGCCGCCGACGGCAAGCTGTCGGTCCGGGCGGATGCAGTGCGCCATCGCGGCGATTATCGCCGAATCGTCGAAGGCCTCAATAACACGCTGGAGGCGGTGGTCTCGCCGCTGAAACTGGCGAGCGATTATATCGAGCGCATCTCCAAGGGCGACATCGCAAGCAAGATCACGCAGACTTATCCCGGCGACTACAACCTGCTGATGCAAAGCATCAACACGCTGGTCGACAATCTTGTGCGCTTCGCGGTCGAGGTGCAGGGCGCGGCGGATCAGGTCGCCACAGGCAGCGAAGAGTCGAGCGCAACGGCGCAATCGATGGCTGAAGGCGCCAGCGAGCAGGCATCCTCGACCGAGGAAGCGTCAGCCTCGATGGAAGAGATGTCGGCCAACATCAAGCAGAACGCCGACAACGCCAGCCAGACCGAGAAGATCGCGCGGCAGTCGTCCACCGATGCCCAGGCCAGCGGCGACGCAGTGGCGCGTGCCGTCTCAGCGATGCAGACGATCGCGGAGAAGATCACCATCGTTCAGGAGATTGCCCGGCAAACCGACCTACTGGCGCTGAACGCGGCGGTGGAAGCAGCGCGGGCCGGGCAGCATGGCCGCGGCTTTGCCGTGGTCGCATCCGAAGTGCGCAAGCTGGCCGAACGCAGCCAGACAGCGGCGACGGAGATCAGCACGATGTCGTTGCAAACTGTCAAGGCGGCTCAGCAAGCCGGCGAGATGCTGACCCGGCTGGTGCCGGACATCAAGAAGACGGCGGAACTGGTATCGGAAATCAGTGCCGCCTGTCGCGAGCAGGATATTGGCGGCGACCAGATCAACCAGGCGATCCAGCAGCTTGACAAGGTGACGCAGCAGAATGCCAGCGCCTCGGAGCAGATGTCAGCGACATCGCAGGAATTGTCCGGCCATGCCGAGCAACTTCTGTCCAGCATTGCGTTTTTCCACCTCGACGCTTCGGCCGGGCGGTCGGTTGCGCCGCCGGCTCGCCGCGCTCCGCCGCCCGTCAAAAGCGTACCGGCCGCGGCCAAACGCAGCGTGGTCACGCTGAAGCCGACGCATTTCGGGGGCGCCAAACCTGTCGCGGCGCGACCGGCGCCGGCCCGGGCTGCTTCTCCGGACGGCTTCGCCCTCAACCTGGCGAACGGCGCTGGCGACGCTCATGACGCCGAGTTCGATAAATATTGAGGCGTGTCATGAGCGAGCAGATCGAGACCGCCAGGGACGGCCAATTCGTCACGCTCGGCATCGACCGCGAGGTCTTTGCCGTGCCGGTCGAAACGGTCGTGGAGATCCTGGACATGCGGCCGGTGTTTCGCATCCCAGAAACACCGGCATACTTTTCCGGATTGATCGACGTGCGCGGCCGCGGCGTGCCGGTAATCGATTTGCGGGTGAAGCTTGGCCTGCCCGCTACGGCGGCAACCGAGCACACCCGCATCCTGGTGCTTGAGATTCCCGTGGGCGAGCGCCAGCTCGCGCTCGGACTGATCGCCGATCGGGTGTTCGAAGTGGTGGCGCTGGAGCTTGCTCAAATCCAGCCGCCGCCGGATATCGGCGTTGCGTGGCGTTCCGACTACATCCGGGGTGTCGGGCGGCGAGGCGACGGGTTTGTTGTGATTTTTGACCTGGCGCGGCTGTTTTCGAGTGATGAAGTGGCTGTGCTTGGCCGTTCAGTTGCCGATCTCAGCGTTGCCTGAGAGGGCTGGATATGGATACGGTGACGGGCAGCTCCGACCATCTGAGCGCGCGGGATTTTACCCGTCTCGCCCGGTTCATCCAGGACTACAGCGGCATCAAGATGCCCGAGGCGAAGAAGACCATGGTCGAGGGCCGGTTGCGCAAGCGCGTCGTGGCCACCGGCACCGCCAACCTGACGGACTACTGCAAACATGTCTTCGAGCGTGACGGCCTGCGCGGCGAAGGCATTCATCTGATCGATGTCATTACCACCAACAAGACGGACTTCTTCCGTGAGCCGGAGCACTTCCGGCTTTTGGTCGACGTCGCCTTGCCACGAATCATCGCGGAACGCCGCCCCGGGCAAAATACTCCGGTCAAGGTGTGGAGCACCGCGAGCTCCATCGGTGCCGAACCTTACACCCTGGCCATGGTATTGGCCGATGCCACCGAGCAGCTCGGCGGGTTTCGGTTCAGCATACTCGCCACTGATATATCAACCGAGGTGCTCGAGGTGGGCGTCAGGGCAATCTATCCGGAGGCCATGATCGAACCAGTGCCGATGGCGATGCGCAAACGCTACCTGCTGCGCTCCCGGCAGGCAGCGCGTGCCGAAGTCCGCATCGTTCCGGACCTGCGCAGGCTGGTGTCGTTCGGCCGGCTGAACCTGATGGACACGTCCTATCCGGTCGACCGCGACATGGATGTGGTGTTCTGCCGCAATATGCTCATCTACTTCGACAAGCCGACACAACAGGCGGTGCTGACCCGCTTGTGCGGCCATATGCGCCCGGGTGGATTTTTGTTTCTTGGTCATTCGGAGAGCATCGCGGGCTTCGACCTGCCGATCAAGCCGATTGGCTCCACCATGTTCAGGCGTGTGAAATGACACGCAAGATCCGTGTGCTGATCGTCGACGATTCCGCTTCGGTGCGGCAGACCCTGACGGACATTCTTGCATCCGATCCGGAGATCGAGGTCATGGGCACGGCCGGCGACCCGTTTGTCGCGGCGCAGCGCATCCAGCAGGAAGTGCCGGATGTCATCACCCTTGATGTCGAGATGCCGCGGATGGACGGCATCACCTTCCTGCGCAGGCTGATGGCGCAACGGCCAGTTCCGGTGGTTATCTGCTCGTCCTTGGCGGAGGCCGGGTCGGAGACCTTGTCGCAGGCCTGGGAGGCCGGCGCGGTGGAGATCATCCTGAAGCCGCGGGTGAGCAGCGCGCAATTCCTGCTGGAGTCCAGAATCCGAATTTGCGATGTGGTGAAGGCTGCGGCGCGGGCGCGTCTGAAGCAAATGCCGGGGCGCACTGCTCGCATCGAACGGCCGCAGTATCCGGAAAAGAAGCTGAGCGCGGATGTCATGCTGGCGGCCCCGGTTGCGGGGCGCGCAATGGCGCGAACGACCGAGACGGTGATCTGCATCGGCGCCTCGACAGGCGGCACGGAGTCGCTTCGGGTAGTGCTGGAGGCGCTGCCGGCGGCAAGCCCCGGTATTGTTATCGTGCAGCACATGCCGGAGAAATTCACCGAAGCCTTCGCTCGGCGGCTCGACGGGATATGCGCCATGGAGGTCAAAGAGGCTGCGGACGGCGACACGGTGATGCGCGGGCGGGTGCTGATCGCACCCGGTAATCGGCATATGCTGCTACAGCGAAGCGGTGCGCGCTATTACGTCGCCGTCAAGGACGGGCCGCTGGTGTCGCGTCACCGGCCTTCGGTCGATGTTCTGTTCCGTTCGGCCGCTCGCTTCGGCGGGGCGAATGTCGTCGGCATCATCATGACGGGAATGGGCGATGATGGCGCGCGGGGCTTGCTTGAGATGAAGGACGCGGGTGCGCTGACGATTGCCCAGGACGAAGCGACGTCGGTGGTGTTCGGGATGCCAAAGGAGGCGATTGCGCTTGGCGCGGCGATCAGGGTCCTGCCGCTGGATCTGTTGCACACGGAGATTATCAGGGCGGGCAACCGATGATCCTTGTGCCGGATCAATTGCAGACGGGGGTGAGGCCGCCGTCGGATGCGTTCCTAACCCCCGGGACGCTGTTTTGCAGTTCGAAGGCTGCGATCGTGACAACGGTTCTTGGTTCGTGCGTGGCTGTCTGTCTGATCGATACCGGCAAACGTGCGGCCGGAATCAACCATTTCGTTTTGCCTTACAGCCCGGCGGGCGAGGACGGCCTGCGCTACGGCGATATCGCCCTCGACCGTCTGCTGGAACGGATGGTCCGGTTCGGATGCGATACGCGGAGTTTGCGTGCCAAAGTGTTTGGCGGTGCCGCGGTGCTGCCTTTCGGTGAGGCGAAAGATACGGTCGGGACGAAAAATGTCGGCGTCGCGATCGATTGGCTGCAGCATCATGCGATTCCTGTGACAGCGCGGCGAACCGGCGGCAAGAACGGCCTGCTGATCCGGTTCAATACCGGCTCTGGCAGCGTGATGGTGCGCAAGATTGCCTCAGGCGAGGCTGTAGGCATGAGCGGTTCGATCGCATCCTATGATTCGCTGCTGTCGAGACCAGGATGATGTTTGACTCCTGGCCTCCAGCCGAAACCGTGATTTGTGACCGTATTGTACACGCTGAAGACCGATCGGACAAAGCGGTGCCAGCCAAACGGAACTTCGCAACGATTGCCGCGACGATTCGCACGGCGGCGGCGTCAACGGAAGGCCGCTTCCTTGAATTTGCCGGGCGGCTCGAAGCGTCTATCGAGACGGTATCGGAACTGACTGATACGTTCGGCTCGCTGCTGGATGAGTTAAATAGCGAAAATCTGCGGCAGGCGAGCCAAAATCTGTCGGAGGTCGCGGCGCAGGTATCCGGCCTTGCACGGGCGCAGGCGGGCATCGATCGTCCGTTCGTAGATCTCACCGGGCTGATCGGCATGATCGAGGGCCGGATCAAACGCATGCTTGGCTCGGTCAAGGGGGCCAGCGTGCTGGCGATCAATGCCAAGATCGCCGCCGCCTCCATCAACGAGGCAGGCAGCGACATCAGCGGCTTTACCAGCGAAATGGATCAGGCTCTGGCGCTCGAGCGAACGAATCTCGACCAGTTTCTTGTAGAAATTTCGGGCATCGGCGATTTCTTGCGTGCTTCGGCTACCACCCGTTCCGTCTTGGAAAAAGGCCAGTCCGCGGCAGCGGTTGACATCCCGCTGCGGTTGGGCCGCGGTGCCGGGGCGATTACAAGCCGAAGAAACGACGCAGCCGCCACCGCCTTCGCCGTCGGGCAGGCATCGCGCCGCATCGGCAGCCTTATCGCCGATGCGGTGATGGCGTTGCAGATCGGCGACATCACGCGCCAACGGATCGAACATATCGATTACGCGCTTTGTGTTTACGATGAGGTCGTAGCATCGGCACCCAACGGGCACGGGGCGGAACATGACGCCCTGACCCGACTTTTCTGTCGTTTGCAAGCGGCGCAACTGACCGATGCGGTCGAAAAGTTCGATCTTGAGATGGAGCGAATGCTCAGCTCGCTGCGAGATCTTGCGGCAGACGCATGCAAGATACTGAATTTTGGCAGCGGTGCATTTGGTGCTTCCGGCGGGCGGAGCGGAACATTCCTGGGAGAACTGGCGGAGGAAGTCGGTGCCGTTGATGGGCTTCTTGCGGGCTTTCTGTCAGCCCAGCGGGAAGCCGATCGGGTGGCCTTATCGGTGTCGGAGGCGACGACGCGCCTCGCGGGCCGAATCAGGCAGGTACGGTCATTGGAGGAGGACGTCCACGTCATGGGCCTGAACATGACCTTCAAGAGCGGCAGACTTGGCGTCGCCGGCCGTCCGCTGGCGATCATTGCCCAGGAACTTCGGCAATACGCAAAGACGATCGCTGCGGATGCGAGTTGCGTGATGGCGGACCTGGGTCATGTCGCCAAAATTGCCGAAGACCTGTCCGGGATGGCCCGGAGGGACGCGGCAGCCGATGTCGTGTCGGTCGCGGATTGCATGGCGGCATCCGTTTCGCGTCTGGCGGATGCCGGACATAGCCTGGCCCGCGCCTGGGAGGTGCTGACCCATGGCGGCCCGAGCGTAGCAGCGCTACTCCGGGGAATCGGCGATGGGATGGACAGTCATCAGGAGACCAGCCGCGTGTTGCGGCAGGCGGCGAAAGACCTTGGCGGCGCGGTGCCGGCCGGCGGTTACGCAATGGCAGGTGCGGCACCCGGGTGTCCGCGGCTTTTGGATTTGATTGCCCACAGCTACACGATGGATAGCGAGCGGCGAATTTTTGCCGAACTGGTGCCGCGTTCACTGCAACCGGAACAGGCGGAAGCGCCGGCTGAGGCTGGCGGTGCGCTTGACGATATTTTCTTTTAAAGCTCCGAGCATGGCTTTGTCAGCGCCGAAGGCGCAGATCGTCCCGGTGTGGCAGGGACTCGCCAGGTAGCGGCACGTCGCTTCATGCCCCGAAATCTTCGACAACAGACCAAACGGGCTTTCGGCTGTCGGTTTCAGAAGACGTTGGCAGCAGTTACCAGAAGTCCTTTGCAGTAGCTGCCCCTAGCGACCGCCGGGCCGGCGCTGCACCCAGCTTCGCATCATGACATCGTTCCGACAGGGACCTCGGA
>Ga0302319_10013856_pt1 | contig 15092 bp, 13 predicted proteins | sample Bog_T0_2_FD_203319 | JGI IMG/M metagenome (GOLD analysis project Ga0302319, IMG submission 203319) | Peat permafrost microbial communities from Stordalen Mire near Abisko, Sweden - Bog_T0_2 | ecosystem: Environmental > Terrestrial > Soil > Wetlands > Peat | place: Sweden: Abisko, Stordalen Mire... | reverse complement strand
CCGATAGGAGGGTCGTGCCACCGAGAGCATGTCCGTAATGAGCGTGACAAGCAGGGCGATTGCCTTGCGAACAGCACCGACCTAAAATGATGCCCGCATACCCGTGTAAATTTTAGTAAAAACAAAATGAATATGGACGTAAGCCCCACCATAGCCTCGAATCGTTGGGCAGAGCTTGACCTGTTGCGCGGACTGAGCATTATCGGCATGTTACTCAGCCTGACCCCCGGTGCCTGGGAACGCGAGTATACCTGGCTGACGCACGCCAAATGGGAGGGCGGCCACCTGATTGACATGGTCGCGCCCGCATTCCTGTTTTGCATTGGTGCTGCAATCCCTCTGTCCTTTCGGAGCCGCTTTGAAAAAGGCGCGACGAAGGGGCAATTGGCGGCGCATGTCCTGTGGCGGGCGCTGGCGCTGGTTGTGATCGGAGTGTTTATAAACGCCTATCCGGTTTTCGATTGGTCGCATCTGCGCCTTCCCGGCGTATTGCAGAGAATCGGTGTGGCATTTGCCATGGTTGGCTGGATCGTCTTATTAATAGCCAGACCGAACGAGGACGGCAAACCAATATTTCCCCCCGCCCCCCTCGCCGCCGCCACTGTCTTTATTCTCTTCTCCTATTGGGCGTTGCTCTACTTTGTTCCGGTGCCGGGTTTTGGTGCGCCGCGCTTCGACCCCGTTGGGAGCTGGCCGCCGTTCATTGACCGCGCGGTCTTCACCGTGCCACATCTGTTCATCTACTGGCCGGTGGATGGCAAAGTAGTCTTTGATCCCGATGGTCTGGTCAATATTTATCCGACCTGCGCGAATATCCTCTTTGGCGTGCTGGCGGGCATCCTTTATCAGCGCAGATCGTTGAAGCACCCATGGCTCGTCGCCTTCATCACCGGCGCTTTCATGATGATCTTGGCGATCGGGTTCAACGGTATTTGCCCGATCATCAAGAATATCTGGACCAGCACCTTCGTATTGTTCAGCAGCGGATTTGCGCTGGTTTTGCTGGCGATTTTGGGGATCGGCCTCGATCATCCCAAAGCTGCGCGCTGCCTGTTTCCGCTGCGTGTTTTTGGGGCAAATGCCCTACTGGCCTACCTGATTCGCTTCCTGTTCGATCCGTTGTTGGACATTAACTGGATACCCACAGCGCAGTTCGGCAAAGTCTCGCTGAGATGGGGCAGCCAAATTGTTTCCAAAGGCGTTATCGATCTTTCGCTGGCCTCATTCCTGTTCAGCCTCATCTATCTGGCCGTGTTGTTTTTTATTCTGTGGTTTTTCTATCGCAATGGTTGGCTCCTCAAGCTCTAGTGCCGGTTGTAATCTCCAGTAAACGCCGCGTGAGAGCACGCGGCCTAGACGACTTCCCGAAAAATCGTTTGCTTGGCTGGCCCGGTATCCTCACCGGGTGATTTTTTCAACCGGCTGCCAACATTATGGGCTCAAGAGACTTTCGCTCCACCATAGGTGTTTTAGAAGCGGACGCCGCAGCGCGACGTCCCTACCATTGAAGATTGCCCCTCTGCGGTTGAACTTTCCGAAAATTATTTTCAAAAATCTCACGCAAAACGGGATGGTGGCGTTTTCTTCCTGATCATAGCCGGTAGAGTCGCCGGGTATGCAGCCAACTGCACTGCCAACGCGAATGGCCGCCGATAGTTGCGCCTACGGCGGGTCCGCCCGCCACGGTCGGCGCAGAGGCTGCGCCCAAGGTAACTCCGTCACACAGCAATAGCATCCTCCTCACCTCACTCACACCGCAACCAAACTCCCCCGCATTACCTATGATTAATAATACCCAGACCATTACGAAATTCAGCGCCCTCGCCCTGCTTGCCCTGGCGCTGGTTTCGGCTAACCAGTCCGGCCGCGCCCAATCGCTCAACGCCACCAATCCCGCACCGAATCCAGAAACCTTCTTCGGCAGTGTGGGCAATTATCTGACGTCGTCTAATCCCAGCCTGCCCATTCGCGGTCGCGCCGAGATCTCGCTCGGCATGGCGTATCAATCCGGAGTGAACATCGCGTCCGATTTTGCCGCGCGGTATAAGCTCACGCTCACCACCAACTCCGGCGTCCTGTTCGAATCCGTCACCCGCAACGCGGGCATCAACGGGGTGATCGTCAGTGAGCAAATTGGTGCGGGTTATTATTATCTGCCGCCCGCGACGCCAGATATTGAGTTATCCGCCATCCTGCTGGGCGGTTATCGCCTGGACAACCGGTCCGCCGCCTTCACTGCCTGTCTGGATGTCAGAAAAACCCTGACCGCCAACACCTTTGCCGGTCTGCGCATCGGCTTCGAGCACGACGGCTCTGGTTCGCCCGACGCCCCGGTCATCACTGCCTTTACCGGCTTCACGTTCTAAATTAAGCAGCACGCACGCCCTCATCCCGACCTTCTCCCCCAAGGAGAAGGAGCACCAATCCCGCGTGGGATGGAGTCCACGGTTCATTGGCTTGCCAGACGCGGCCATGGCTGTATTCCCTCTCCACGGGGGAGAGGGTTAGGGCGGGCAACAAAGCTTACTGTGCCGTGCCTGTTCAGCCTCCAAATAATAAACCATTGCACGAAATGCCTCATGACTCCCGACATCACTACCACCGGTTTTAACTGGTCCAACGCCCTCGCGCTACTCGACGTGGCAGCGGATGCATATCAACAACACACGCTCTGCGATCCCCGCACGGACGCCCAGGCCTGTATCCGAGACCTCGATGATTGTGTCGTGGTGGCTTTCCGCGGCAGCAAGGCTCCGGCGGACTTTGTCCAGGACGCCAAGTTTGAGTTGGCCGAATACTTCCGGGTGCACGACACCTGTATCGCGGAGGTTCACGCCGGGTTCCTTGAGGATTTCCATGCCATCGGCGGGCAAATGGTGGACCGCGTTAAAACGCTGCTTGCCGGGCATGATTCGTTCCGGCCTGTCTATGTTACGGGCCATTCCCTCGGCGGCGCCCTGGCCATCCTGTGTGCCATGGAATTTGTCCGGGAAAAGATTCCCGTCGCCGGTGTCTACACCTTCGGCCAGCCACGCGTCGGCAACGCCACCTTTGCTCGCCTCTATGATTGCCGGTTGGCGGATAGAACGTGGCGGCTCGTCAACGCTAATGACCTCGTCCCGCGCCTGCCCGGGCTTCTGCTCGGCTACCGCCATTGCGGCCAGGAAATCCTGCTGGCCCCTGGCGGCGGCTGCCTGGTCAATCCGCCCTGGTGGCAAACGGGCCTGTCCGATGTTGTCGGCTTCTACTCCGCCTTCCGCCGCCGGTGTGACGTCCTTATCACGGAGCATTATCTCGAGGCCTATCGCTCAGTGGTCAGTGCTGACGCCATTGCGGCGGATCTCAATCATGAATTCTAAACGCTTGGTGAAATATCAAGTAACCGCCGCGTGAAGGCACGCGGCCTACACGAATTCCTTGGAATTCACCGACTGTGTAGGCCCGGTGCCCTCACCGGGCGGGAATTGAGCCCTGAAACAATCAATCCCCAACCATCCATAATCATGATCCTCGCCGAAGCCCAAATCTCCACGGTTGACCTCTGGACGATCGCTTTCACCGGCCTGATGTCGCTGGCCACGTTCGGTGCCATGGTGGTGATGATCGTGGCCTTGAACAAGAAACAGCAGGTCCGGGTGGACACCCCGCTCGAAGTGCAGGGCGTGGAAAGTTTTGTCACCAAACCGGACTTCAACCGGCACGCCGCCAGTGTCACGCGCGAAATTCATGATATTCGCGAAATCCTGCGCCGCGAAATTCCTGAAATGGAGCGGCGCATCGCCGAGTCCGCCGAGGCTCGCGTCGCCCGACTGCATGACCGGCTCAACGAAGTCCTCGCCGAAGTCTCGCGGCTGGAAGGCATGTTGCACCAGTAACGGCAGACCTGACAGGAAAGATGGTAGGGCGGCGCAGTAGCTCGGCGCTACCATGCTAAATGCGAGCCGTTGGCAACCCCATCTCCAAAAACGCTAGATGCATACCCCCATTGCCCTCCCTTTGCCTCAAGCGCATTATCGGCCTTACCAGACGCTGGCCCTGGGCTTGCAGACGAAGCGCCGGGTGATGGGCTTTTATTGGGGCCGGCGCTGCCGCAAATCCACCACGGCGGGGGACATCTATTTTCAGGATCTCAGTGCCGCCGCCGGTCGCACGGTTGTCCATTGCTCGGCGTCGCTCCTGCTCGGCCGGGAGTCCATCGGCATGACTCTGTCTGCCATCGAGCGCGGGGAATTGCTTGCGAAGGAGGCGGCCGCCCTGCGGCGCGCGTTCGAGGCCAATGCCGCAGCCAGAGGTCTCCCCTACCGGGTCGCCAACCGTGCCACCGGCCGGGAATATCGCGGCCGCCTCAACTCCCGGGATTTCACCGAGCTCTACGAGGCGCGCGCCCTCGAACTGCGCCTCTATTTCAACGCCACCCAATATTCCCGCGAACTTATTCTCGCCCCCAGCGTGCACACCTTTCGCAGTTATCGCGCGCTGGTGGGATTGGATGAATTCGGCTACCTGCCCGCCGATCTGGCGCGCGACCTGGTGAACTCCGCCGACGCCATGATGCGCGACACCCCGGACCGCCGCCTCCTTTTCTTCTCCAACCTTTCCCTCGGCGACCATCATCCCTGGTACGAGATGACCCTGCCGCGCCAGTGGGCGGATGGCGGCGAGGAAGCCGCCTTTCCTCCCAATCCCGAGGGTCATCTCTATACCGGCCAGACCGGTCGCCTGATCCATCGGGTGGCGCTGGCGGATGCCTACGCCGCCGGGCATTTGCTCTACGACGATCACGGGCGACCCATGACCTATGAACAATGCCGCGTCTTTCCCTCCCTGCGCGGCGGGTGGGACATCAGCTACGCACTGAATCATAAGCCGGGCGGCGCCTGCGTCATCGACCTCGCCGCGCTCGCTGTGGCCCAGCGGCGCGGATCGGGTCAATGCCACTTTGTGCACGTCGAAACCGATGCCGCCTTTCAGCGCGCCCTCAATCTGCTGCGCGGCAGTCTGCGCGACGGCGCGGTCGGCATTGGCTTTGATGTCGCCACCACCACCGCCGATGTCAGCAATCCTTCGAGCGTGACCGTGCGCGAAATATCCGGGGTCGAGCGTCACGACCGGCTCAAAGTGATCTGGAAGGAACGCCAGCCGCAGATCGCGCGCGAACGCCTGGGCCGCCTGGTCCAGTTGATCCGGGACCGGCCTGCGGGCGGCCCGGCCCGCCGCCTGTGCGTGGACGCCAGCAATGAGCGTTATTTCGCCCGGGAAACGGCCGACCAGCTCGCCGCGCTGATCCCCGTGCAATTGGTGGTGGCCGGACAGGCGGTCGATCCCCCGCCGCCCGGTTACGCCGCGCCGGCCGGGCGGATAAACTATAAAACCTGGCTGGGTGACCTGGAGGTGGCGAATGTCAACGAGGGACGGCTGGCCCTGCCGGCGGATGATTATATCAAGATGGATTACCGGCTGATCATGAAGGATGGCGGCCGGTTTCTTTGCGTGCCGGATTCCGCCAGCGGCGCGCACGGCGACACCTTTGATTCCGGAAAACTCGCCGAACTGGCGCTGCTGGCCGGCAACCCCGGAAGAATCATTTTTCCCGAGGGTCTCCACCCCCGATCAGGCCAGCCCCGCCGTGAACGCATTTTGAATATGTGAGACATCAGGCCCCCCGGAATAAATAACCACGGAATCCACAGAACACACGGAAATGAAACATTCGCAGACTACACTTCGAAAATTAAAAACATTGAACCAAGCAATGTATGGCGTTCATTGACGGGATGACCGCCGCCCTCCCGTGTATTCCGTGGTTATTCATTTCACTTTTGGGTCTGGTAGGGGAAGATTGAGCGATGGGTCGGAAGCAACAGTATTTTAATGAATATCCCACGCCGCCGCGCGGGATAAGAGACATGCTGCGCTGGCAACTCGGGCGCGGCCCCGTCGAACCGCCGCGGGTGGACCCCGCGCGTCTGCCCGCTTACCAACCCCAATCCGTCAACCCCGGCAATCTCTCCCAGCCGCCGCCGGACAATTTCCAGGTCACCTGGATCGGACATTCCAGCTTCTTAATCCAAATCGGCGGCCGGAACATCCTGACCGACCCCATCTTTGGCAACTGCCAGCCCATCCCCATGCCTAAATTGCGCCGTCTGCCGCCTCCGGGGATTCCATTCGAGGCTCTACCGCCCATCCATGACGTTGTGATCAGCCATAACCATTACGATCACCTCGACGATCCCACCATCCGGCGATTGGGGGACGAACCTCACTACTGGTTGCCGGCGGGTCTGGCGCCATGGTTTCATAAACGCGATCTCTGGCGTTGCCGCGAAGTGCCCTGGTGGGGTACGGCCCGGCTGGCGGCCGGCTGGGAACTAATCGCCGTGCCTGCGCAACACTTTTCCGCACGCAGTTTTTATGACCGCGACACCACCCACTGGTGCGGCTGGGTCCTGCGGCGCGATAAGCAGTCCATCTACTTTGCCGGCGACACCGGGTATTGCCCCACTTTCCGCCAGATCGGAGAACGCTTTGGCGGTTTTGACCTTGCCATCATACCCATCGGTGCATATCGGCCGCGCTGGATTATGCAACCCATCCACGTGGACCCTTACGAAGCCGTGCAGATTCATCTGGATGTGCGCGCCCGGCAATCCGTGGCCTGCCACTGGGGCACGTTCCGGCTGACGGACGAACCGCCCGGGGAACCCCCGATGGCGCTACGCCAGGCCATGCTCGATCGCAAACTTCCGCCTGAGCGATTTCGGGCTTTGCGGTTTGGCGAAACCATTGTGGTTTAAAGCGAAAAAATGGCCGGACTTGCGTCCGGCCATTTAGTGCCCGCTTGATAAAGCTTTAGGTGGGGATTTTCGCCGATGACACCAGGCAATGGTCAAACCGCCCAACAAAAGCAAGGCCAATGGGTTTGGTTCGGGTATTGCTGCTGGGGAAAAAACAATTGAATCAAAATAATCAGGATTACTCGCTCCTCCTAAGGTGGTGATGGTCAATACTTCATCCTGTCCGGCAAATTGGGATATATTCGCTCCGTAAAGCGTATAGTTCTCTCCCGTTTGCAAAGGCATTATGGACAAATTCTGTCCGCCCAGACTGACAACTAAACTCCAAGAAATCAGGGCCTTAAATTGCAGAGATTGGGCATTTTGTGGAACGAGCCCGGTTTGGGATACCGAGGCGCTGAAGTTTGTGCTGCCACTGCCGCCTTGGAGAGCCAGGGAATATTGTCCCTCGATGATACCGAAGCCAAAATCTGGACCAAGGATGTCAATACTCGGCGACCCGAGGGTCAAATTATTTTGCAATGCGGTAGATACTTGATTTGTTCCAATAAACCCTGTCCAGCCGGGTAGGGCGTCGCTGATTGGAACGGAACCGCCATATTGACCGCTGGGAATTGTGGAGAGATTGGCAGATTCAAAGTCCAAATCCTGGAACGATCCTTGCGCTCGCGCCCAAAACGGCGCGCAGGAGAAAATCATCCAGGGCACGAAAAGCATTCTCATGGTTTTCATAAATTCAGTGCCGGTCGGTACGTGCTTTCAGGCGCGGAGTCTGTGTCATGGAATTCGGAACCTGCCAGCCAAAATGATCTTCCAACAAGGTCGCAAAACCGTAAAGCCCATTTATCAAATTATTCGGCGGCTGTTATTCTGTGATCAGGCCGGGTGCGGCGGACTTTTGGCCATTTAAAAATGGCCAAGCGCTGACCAGAAAAGCGAAAAAATGGCCGGACTTGCGTCCGGCCATTTAGTGGTGACAAGGTTTTAACGCCTTCACCAAGGCGCTCAGAAGGGCGGCGTGGCTTATTGGGGGGACGCTGTCCAACCACGCCGCTAGCAAAACCCCTATGCCAACCCTAAGGACAGCGAAATTTGCCTAACCAAAACCTAGCACAATTTTCAAATTGTGAAAGATTCTGAATGGATTTTAATGTTTGATTTAAATTTAATTTTTCCGCACCGGGGAGTCGGATGATGGACAAAAAAAGCACGAAACCACCGATCAGTAGTAATAAAAATTATTTGCTGCCGCCTTTTGCCTGTGATCAGCGGATTCTGTGGCGCATCCTGACCTTGCCCCCGTTTTGAGGGCGGCGGTGCCCTGCCGTCGCGATTGGGCAGTGCGGTATCTGTTGCGCTTGCGGATGGTGTGAATATCTCGCCATGACCCGGCGGCGCGGCGGGGGCGCCGCCCTACCTTGGGGTCAACGTCAGGATGCGCCATGGATTCTGTGGTTGAATTGAATCTTTCCGGTGTGCGCCCGCCCGTCCCTTCACACCTTCCAACTCTTTGCTCGAATCGGCAGCTTACGGAATTTTCAGACAGGCTCTAAACTGACTGTCCCGTTGCAAGGCAAAGGCATGAAAAAACGGGGGTTTTCCACCCCTTTTCGGCTCTGGGTATGCATCATGCTTATCAGCTGGGTAAGACGCATCAGAGCCGTTGAACCCGATTAGAGATTCAGATCAGATATGACCATAAAGATCGAGAACCCATCAAAAATGGTGTTGAAAGATGACCACCATCGGCGCTTTATCCTCGCCTACTGGCTGGTTATCGGCGGTCAATTGTTCACCCTGCTGTTGAGCCATTTCATGGTGGTGCCCCTGTTTGCCGGCCTTGGCCTCATCGGCGTGGGCCTCTTCATTTTATTGACCACCCGAAGCGTCACCATCGAACTCGACAAAACCACCGGCCGCGTGCACATGCTGCTGGAAGGGGCGCGACGGAGGGAGGAACGGGATCTTGGCATGGGCCAGATACACAAAGTGGTGCTGCGCAAACTGATGCAAACCTCCACCGCCTCGGCCGCCCAGGGACTGGCGTCCGCCCGCAATTACTATCAATTCACCCTCGTGTTCGTGACCGATCAGGAAGCGGAACTGCCGATTGATTTTGGCAAAGTAGGCTGCGGCATCACCAGCCTCATCCTGCCGCCGGACCAGCGGAAACGCGAGGAGGCTGCGAAGATTGCCAAATTCATCGGCGCACCGCTGGAAGTCTCGCCAGCCTAAAAGTTACAAGTTAGAACCCTCTTAATCCCCGCCCGTCAACAGCATGTCCGGGGTATAATATAAAATCCGGCCGCAATTGGGGCAGGTGACCAGCTCGGCCTGGCCACGACAACTGGCGATGATCTGGGCGGGGAGTTTCATGTGGCAGCCGCCGCAGACGCTGTGTTCCACGCCCACGACCACGTTCTCACCCTTGCCTTTGAAAAGACGTTCATAGCGGTTGCGTGCGCCTTCCTCGACGGCGCCGGCGATGGCTTCCCGGCCCAGTTTGAGTTCCGCCAGATCCTTCTTTAAGTTTTCCTCGCGCTGGTTCAACAGGCCGATTTGATCCTCGAGCTGCTTTTTGGCGGCGGCGGCCTCCGCCGTTGCGCGGACCACTTCTTTTTGGGCGGTTTCGGTCTGCTCCATCAGGACAATTTCCTGATCCTCGATTTTGAAGATGGCTTCCTTGGCCATTTCAATTTCATGGGCGAGCGCCTTATACTCCTCGTTTTTGCGGGTTTGGAGCTGCTGGTTGGCGTATTTCTCGATTTGCGACTTTTTCGCCTCGATTTCGAGATCCAGCCGTTTGCGTTCGGCTTCGATTTGTTTGACGCGCAGCTTGGCGGCATCCAGCTGGCTTTGGGTGCCGGCAACCCTGGCCTGCAAACTATTGCGTTCGGGGCTGATTTGTTCCAGTTCCTGTGAAAGCCGGAGAATTTTCCGGTTGCGATCCTGCAAAATAAGCAGTTTCTCGATAATTTCCTGCATTGACGTGGAATTTTAACGCCCACAGCGATGCAAGTCAAAATTGTTTTCAGCGGATCAGCGCTTCCCCGGTCCGGCGGCGGCGATTTGATTTTGCAGATTCGGCTTTGCCGATTACTTTAGCTGCATGCGTTTTCTTGGCAACGTCATTGATAAACTGCAGCGCCATCCGAAGCGATTGGTGTTCCCGGAAGGCGAAGAACCGCGGATTTTGCAGGCTGCGCGGCAGTTTCACGCGCTGCGGCTGGGGGCTCCCATTGTCTTGGGAGATCCGGTGAAGATCCGGTCGCTGGCGGAGGAAATGAGTCTCTCCCTGGAAGGCATCCGCATCATCAACCCGGCCACCAGCGAGGATCTGGAGAATTTTACAAAACGATTCCATGCTCTGCGCCGCGAAAAGGGGTTGCGGGCAACCGAAGCGCGCGAGGCGTTGTTGCAGCCGAATTTCTACGGGGCGATGATGCTGGCGATGCACCAGGCCGATGGCTTGATTTCCGGGGCCTCACACATCACGGGCAGCGTGTTGCGGCCCCTGTTTCAGATCATCAAAGTGGCACCGGATTTTCATGCGGCTTCCAGCTGCATGGTCATGGAGGTGGAAGACACCCGGATCGGCGAGCGCGGGGTGCTGTTCATGGCGGATTGTGGTGTGATTCCCGATCCGAATGTGGATCAACTGGCCGACATCGCGGTCTCCACGGCGCGGCTTGCCCGGCACATGCTGGGGGTGCGTCCCCGGGTGGCGATGCTTTCATTTTCGACCAAGGGCAGTGCGAGCCACCCGAGCGTGGGGAAAGTGCAGGCCGCCACGGCGCAAGCGCGGCGGCGGGCGGAACAGTTGTTTTTGGAGGCGGACTTTGACGGGGAATTGCAGGTGGATGCGGCCCTCCTGCCGGAAATTGCCGAACGGAAATTACGGGACAGCCAGGTGGCTGGCCGCGCCAATGTGCTGATTTTTCCGGATCTTAATTCCGGTAACATTGCCAGCAAGTTTGTCAGCCTGGTCAGCCGGGCCAATTATTACGGCCAGATTCTGCTCGGCCTCAACCGCCCGGCGGCCGATGTTTCGCGCGGTTCCAATGCCCACGACATCCTGGGCGTGGCGGCCATCATCGGCGTGCAGGCAATCGATTACCAGAAGCTTTATCCGGGCGCGGAAAAGCATCATCTGCCGGGGGAATGATCTTTCCGGAGCTCATGCCCGGTGACACCGGTGAAAAGTCACCGGTCGATGAATTTGGCAAATGAATACCATCACTCCTCGAGTGTTTATCGCCGCGACCCGGCAGAACGATGGCAAGACCACGACTTCGCTGGGCCTGATTTCGGCGTTGCAAAAGTATTTCCCGCGCATCGGTTACATCAAGCCGGTGGGGCAGCGGTTTGTGGAGATCGAGGAGCAGAAGATTGACGAGGACACCGTCCTGATGGACGCGGTCTACCGGCTGGACTGTCCGCTGGTGGATATGAGTCCCATCGCCGTGGAACCGGATTTCACCCGCAAATACCTGCTTTCCTCCAATAACGAGGCGCTGGTGAAGAAGATCGTCAAGGCCTTTGACCGCGTCGCCTGGGAAAAAGATTTTGTCCTGTGCGAGGGCAGCGGCCACGCGGGGGTGGGCTCGGTATTCGACCTCTCGAACGCGCGCATTGCCAAGATTCTCGGGGCCAAGGTGATCATTGTTTCCCAGGGCGGTATTGGCAAACCGATTGATGAAATCGCCCTCAACCAGGCGTTATTCGAAAAGGAAGGTGTCGAAGTCATCGGCGTCATTCTCAACAAGGTGCTGGGGGAGAAGGTGGATTATATTTCCGATTTCGCGCGGCGCGGCTTGAAGCGGAAGGGTTTGGATTTACTGGGGGTGCTGCCGTACGAACAGGTGTTGTCGAATCCCTCCGTTGATTTGATCCGGGAGGAGTTGCAGGCGGAACTGCTCAACGAACCGCCGCAATTGCAGGCGCTCGTCAGCGATGTGGTGGTGGGCGCCATGGGGGCTCAGAACGCCATGCGCTTCTTCAAACGCGGTGTGCTGTTGATCACGCCGGGCGATCGCGAGGATATCATCCTGGCGGCGGGGGCGGTGACCAACCCCAATAGTGAGGAGAAAATGGCCGGCATCGTGTTGACCGGCGGCTTGCTGCCCGGTTCGAATGTCGTGAAAGCGATCCAAGCGATGCCCATTCCCGTGCTGCTGGCCAAGGCGGACAGTTACGAGGTCGCCTCCAAAGTGCACAACTTGATCGTCAAAACACGTCCCAGTGACGCTGAAAAAATCGCCTTGATCCGCCACATTGTGGCCCGTCACATTAACGTGAAAAAGATTGTCGAAGCGCTCCGGACAGGGCCGGACACCGCCAATGCATGACTTGATCCGCCAACCGAATTTTATCGCCGCATGAGCAAAATAAAGATCAATCCGTTTCTCGCAACCCTGCCCACTTACCAGCCGGGGCGCCCGATTGATGAAGTCGCGCGGGAGTTAAATCTGCCCGCGGAGTCCATTATCAAGGTGGCTTCCAACGAAAATCCGTTCGGCCCGTCGCCCCGGGCGCTTGCCGCGCTGCAAAAGTCGATGGCCAAGGTGCATCTGTATCCGGACGGCAACGCGTTTTATCTTAAGCAAAAGCTGGCCGGCAAACTCGGGATTGAGACCTCCCAGTTGATTCTCGGGAATGGCTCGAACGAGATCATTGAATTTGTGGCGCACGCGCTGCTCGCGCCGGGCGCGGAAGTGGTGGTTTCCCAGTATTGCTTCGCGATTTATCCCATTGTGGCGACTATGTTCGGCGCGAAGGTGGTCACTGTTCCCGCGCTGGATTACGGCCATGATTTGCCCGCCATGTTGCGGGCCATCACGCCCGCCACCCGGATTGTTTTCGTGGCTAATCCCAATAACCCGACGGGCACCCTCGCCCCGCGCGAGACCGTGATCCAATTCGTCAACGAAGTTCCGGATGAGGTGCTCCTGGTGATGGATGAGGCGTACCTCGAATTTTTGGAGGACGCGGTGGATCTGGTGCCGTTGATCCGGCTGGGGGCGCGGAAAAATCTGCTGTTGATGCGGACGTTCTCAAAGATCTACGGCCTGGCGGGATTGCGCGTTGGCTACGGCATCGGCACCACGGAACTCGTGGCCGCATTTGAAAAGGTCCGGCAGCCCTTTAATATCAATTTGCCGGCACAAGCGGCGGCGCTGGCCGCGTTGGATGACGACGAGCACGTCCGGAAAACCCGGGCCAATAATTTTCGGGGCCTGCAATTTTTCGAGACGGCGCTGCGGCGTTTGAACCTTGAATTTGTGCCTTCATCGGCCAATTTCATCCTGGTGCGCGTGGGCAACGGGCAGGGGGTGTTTGAGGCGATGCAGAATCAGGGCGTGATCGTGCGCCCAATGGGCGGGTACAAATTACCGGAATGGATCCGGGTGTCGGTGGGCACCCCGCCGGAAAACGAACGGAGCCTGGCGGCCTTGCAGGCCAGCCTGGGGTGATAGAGCGGATTCCTGTACCGCCTTCGGGAAAATCAGGCGGGTCGGACACACAGGGTGCCACAGCGTGCTGTGGGCATCCTGCCCACAGAACTAGCTTTGCATTTATTCACACGAGCAGCCCAGGGTGCTGGGGCTCAGAGGAAAACCAAGACCAAGTTTGATCTGCCGGCAGCACGTTATAAAACATGCCAGCATGTGAGTGGCTAGCCTGCTTCGTGAATTTATAAAAAATGCCGCCCCACCTCCGAAAGACTCAAGCCGGCGGCAGGCGCAAGGTACCCTCCAACAAGGGCAGGGCGGGCAGATCCTTCGGGGCGGAGCCGCCGCTGAGTTTTTGCATTTTTTCTCCGGCCGGCCGCACGCGCGATTCATAACTGCCCACGGCCTGGTTAAAGGCCTTGCCGGCAGACTCCAATCCTCCGCGGATTTTTTCCAGATGTTCGGTAAACACCACTACGCGGCTAAACAGGTCCTGCGCCGCCTCGGCAATTTTCTGCGCGTTCTCGGTTTGCGCGTGTTGCTGCCAGCTCACGGCGACGGACCGGAGCAACGCGATCAGTGACGCCGGGGTGGCCAGCAAGATCCTTCTTTCCGCCGCCCAGATGATCAAATCATGATCCCCTTCGAGGGCGGCGCTGAAGAGCGATTCCGCCGGCACGAAGAGGACGACGTAATCGAGGGCCTGCGGAAACTGGCTGGGATAATCACGCGCGGCCAGGCTGCGGATGGTGTCCTTGAGCTTTTGCGCATGCGCTGCAAGCGAGGCGGCGCGGCTGGCCGGGTCCGCCGATTCGAGGGCATTGATAAAATCAAAATCGGGAACCTTGGCATCCACAATGATGCAGCGATTGCCGGGCAGGCGCACCACCAGGTCGGGCCGGTTTTCCTGGGTCTGCGTTTGCTCGGTAAAATCGCAGTGGACACTCATGCCGGCGGCTTCGACCACTCGTCGCAAGGTTTCCTCCCCCCACTTGCCACGCGCCTGGTTGGAATGCAAGACCATGCGAAACTGCTGCGTCTCGCTCGCCAGACTTTGGCTTTGTACTGACAGCAATTCCAATTGCTTCTTCACCTCACCCAGCGTGGCCGATTGGGCGCTGGCATTTTGCTGGAGATTCGCCTGGTAAGTTTCGAGCTGCTGTTTCAGGGGTTCGACCAGTGTTTTGATGGCCTCTTGCCGTTGGGCGAGGTCGCCCTTGGCGGTTTCTTGCAACCGGCCGAAGGACTGCTCGGCCAGTCGTAAAAACTCCGGCGCGGACTGCTTTAAGGCATCCGCGCTCAAGGCCTTGAAGGTATCCCGCAAATCACTCAGCGCCTTATCCTGGGCGGTCCTGGCCTCGGCCAGGGTCTGCTGGTGAAGTTGTTTCTGCTCGGCGAGCAGGCGTTCCGCGGCGGTCTGATTGGCTTGCGCCGTCGCCAGCGCCGTCTGGCTTTGGGCCAATTGGTCGCGGGCGGCGGCGGTCTCGGCTTCGCGTTGGGTCAACTGCTGGCGCAGCTCGGTTTCCATCCGCGAATCGGCGGGCGCCGCCGAAGGCTGCCGGGCGCGGCCTAGCAACCAGCCGATGAGCAGGCTCAGCCCGCCGGCCCCTGCAGCCGTTATAAGAATGACGATTCCTTCGGGCATGGGTTAATTTGTCACCGCCTGGCTGCCGGGCGGGCGCCAATTCGGCCGCCCGCGCCGGCAATTTCAAAAATGTGCGATAACCTCAATTTCCACGCTGGCTCCCTTGGGCAGCGCGGCGACTTGAATGGTGGAGCGCGCCGGGAAATTATCAGTAAAATACTTCGCGTAGATTTCGTTCATGCCGCCGAAGTCCGCGAG